>OAWC01000135.1_pt1 | contig 66874 bp, 63 predicted proteins | sample 1495331 | NCBI WGS metagenome assembly OAWC01 (sample SAMEA2580115, study PRJEB22360) | human gut metagenome | biome: human gut; feature: human-associated habitat; material: faeces | place: Denmark | collected 2008/2010
CCCAACAGCTCCTCCCTGTTTCCGCCACTGGCGGCGGTCGTCGCTGTTGCCCCTACCGAGGGGAGCCTCTGGCGAAGAGGGAAAGCTTTACCAGAATGCCAAGGCCTCTCCTCGATAGGAGAGGTGGCACGCCGCAGGCGTGACGGAGAGGTTAAAAAACAACACAAGAGGGGTAAGAAATATGTGCTGTGTGATAGGCTATACCGGGCATGATATGAGTGCCGACAAGTTCAAGGAATACCTGATGCGCACCGTCTCGCGCGGGCCGGACGACCAGCGTGTGGTGGAAGGGCCTTTCGGCCTGATGGGCTTCGGGCGCCTCGCCATCATGGGCCTGACGCCGGAGGGGATGCAGCCCTTCTACCGCGGGGCCGACTGCGTGGTCTGCAACGGCGAGCTCTACGGCTTCCGCTTCGAGAAAGAGATCTTGAAGCGCCGGGGCTACAAGTTCACCTCCGACTGCGACTGCGAGATCTTGCTGCCGCTCTACTATGAGTACGGCCTCGATATGTTCCGCCACATGGACGCCGAATTCGCGCTCATCCTGTACGATTCCCGCAAGGACCGCCTCATCGCAGCCCGCGACCCCATCGGCATCCGTCCGCTGTTCTACGGCTACTCCAAGTCCAGCCACAAGATCGCATTTGCCTCTGAGATGCAGAACCTCATCGGCTGGTGCGATGACATCCGCCCCTTCCCCATCGGCAGCTACTACTGCGACGGCCGCTTTGTCCGCTACGAGGACATCGCCGACGTTCCCGCTCCGATGCAGGACGAGATGGACACCATCCTGACCAACATCCGCGAAAAGCTCATTGCAGGCGTGGAGAAGCGTCTGGACGCTGACGCACCCGTGGGCTTCCTGCTGTCGGGCGGCCTCGACTCCTCGCTGGTCTGCTCCATCGCCGCCAAGAAGCTGGGCAAGCCCATCCGCACCTTTGCCATCGGCATGGACACCGACGCCATCGACCTGAAATATGCCCGCCAGACCGCCGAGTATCTGGGCAGCGAGCATCACGAGATCATCATCAACCGGGATATGGTCATCAGCAGCCTCGAGGAGGTCATCCGTCTGCTGGGCACCTGGGACATCACCACCATCCGGGCCAGCATGGGGATGTACCTGCTGTGCAAGGCCATCCACGAGCAGACCGACGTCCGCGTGCTGCTGACCGGTGAGATCTCCGACGAGCTGTTTGGCTACAAGTACACCGACTACGCCCCCACCGCAGATGCATTCCAGCAGGAAAGCCAGAAGCGCATCCGGGAGCTGTATATGTACGACGTCCTCCGCGCCGACCGCTGCATCTCCGCCAACAGTATCGAGGCCCGCGTGCCGTTCGGTGATCTGGACTTTGTGCGGTACGTCATGGCCATCGACCCCGAAAAGAAGCTGAACAGCTACGGCAAGGGCAAATACCTGCTGCGCAAGGCGTTCGAGGGCGACTGGCTGCCGCCGGAGATCCTGTGGCGCGAAAAGGCCGCCTTCTCCGACGCTGTGGGCCACAGCATGGTGGACGACATCAAGGAGTACGCCGAGAGCCTCTACACCGACGAGGAATTCCAGCTCCGCCGGGCAAACTACTCCGCCCACTGTATGCCGTTTACCAAGGAGAGCCTGTTCTACCGCGAGATCTTCGAGAAATACTACCACGACCAGAGCCGCACCATCGTGGACTTCTGGATGCCCAACAAGGCATGGCCAGGCTGCAACGTCAACGACCCCTCCGCCCGTGTGCTGGCAAACTACGGCGCTTCGGGCGTGTAAGCCTCTGAGACCCGCAGGTTATCTTGCGGAGTTCCACTTTTTGCTCGATGTTACGCTCAGAATCGAACATCGCACGCTTTGCGGAGTTCGACTTTCGTGCGGAGTTGGAACATCGCAAATGACCCGAACATCGCAAACCTTGCGGAGTTCCAATTTAAGACGATATTACATCAAATATTTGGAACATCGCAAGATGTTTTACCACAGTAGCGCAGCTGTAAGAGGATCACAAAGCAGGCACGCATTTCCGGCTTTTCCGGGTGCGTGCTGCTTTTATTTTGATGTTGTTTTTCAGCTGCCGGAGGTTGCCAGCGCCAGTGCACCCACGAGGACGGCGAAACCGCCAAGGACGCCGAGGGCGATCTTTACCTCATCGGCCTCGATTTGTTCCTGGATCGCCACCTGTGTGCCGCAGTAGACATTGCAGCAGGCGCTGTGGCCGTCCGGGGTGGTGGCGGTGATCAGAGCCTTCCCGTCCCCCACCGCCGTTACCAGCCCAAAGGGGTCTACAGTGGCGGCGGCAGGGTTGCTGGTCGTCCAGGTGATGGGTACCGCGTCACCGTTCTCCACGGCTACGGAAGCTCTCAGGGCCGCCGTGCCGCCGATGCTCTCCAGATACAGCCGCTCCTGGTTCAGGGTCACCCGGCCCACGTTGGACACCACCGTTACGTCACACCGCAGGGTGGTGGTGTAGGTGTTGGCCACGATGGTGGCCTTGCCGGGCTGCTGGGCCGTTACGAGGCCGTTGCGGTCCACCGTCGCCACAGCGGGATTGGTGCTGTACCACTGGTACACCCAGTCGTCGAAGGCGGCGCTGGACAGATAGAGCTGATAGACCGGGTGCAGGTCGTTGTACTCGATCTTCATGTCCAGCCAGCTCTGGTTCAGGCGGCTCTCTGCCGCCGCAGTATTTTCTTCGTCCAGTATCGCCGCCGTGGGTGCCGCCGCAGCCGCACTCAGAGGGCCGGCCGCAGCGCCGAAGAGCAGTGTCACTGCCAGAGCGGCAGCAAGATGGGCTAAATGTTTTTTCATCCGATGTTCCTCACAGTCTTGCGGGGCGCTGGTCGGCGCGGCCCGCAGTCCACCAAAAATATCTTGCCTTTCGGAGCAGGTTCTCCTTCGCACAACCTCTCCGTTCTTACCTTTTATTATACCATCCCGCCGCTGCGTAGGCAAATAAAAGCTCTTGCACAGTTTTTGTGCAGATGTTACAATAAGGGCAGCAAGTATTTCGGCCAACAACAGGAGGAATTTATCATGGTAAAGCACATCATTCTCTGGCAGCTCAAGGACGAATATTCCGACGCCGAAAAGGCAGACATCAAGGCCGGCATCAAAGCGGGCCTCGAGGGTCTGGCCGGTCAGATCCCGGGCCTCGTGGAGGTCCACGTCAACATCAACGGCCTCCCCTCTTCCAACGCCGATTTGATGCTGGACACCACCTTTGCGTCTGCCGAGGCGCTCAAGGGCTACTCCAAGCACCCGGCTCATGTGGCCGTCGCCGACAGCAAGGTGCGGCCCTACTATAAGAGCCGCGTCTGCCTGGATTACGAGGTTTAATATTGACAAACCCACCGATTTTGCGTATATTAGATGCAATAATGTAAATTGGCTGTGAAGAGAAGAGTACGCCTCGTCTGCGCCTGACAGAAAGCCCGAAGGATGGAACCGGGCAGGCCGCGCGGAGCGGAACATGGTCTCTGAGCCGCGCGGGCGAAGCGTTTAGCCTGCGACGGGTGCGCCCGTTACTGCGCTCGCCGGAAGTTCCGGCGCAAGGCCGCGTCTGCAAGGGTACGGCGAAACAAGGTGGTACCACGGAAGTTACACGCTCTCGTCCTTGTCCGGCACAGCCGGCAGGGCGGGGGCGTTTTTCGCTGTTAGCGCCAAAAGAAAGGAAGAATCGTTTTCATGAGCGAGCACAAGATATTCTACATCACCACACCGATTTATTATCCCAGCGACAAGCTGCACATCGGCCACAGCTACACCACCGTGGCCTGCGACGCACTGGCACGCTTCAAGCGGATGCAGGGCTGCGACGTCATGTTCCTGACCGGCACCGACGAGCACGGCCAGAAGATCCAGGACAAGGCCGCCGACGCAGGCGTGACCCCCAAGGAGTACGTGGATAAGATCGTCGCCACCGTCAAAGATCTGTGGAAGCTGATGGACATCAGCTACGACCGCTTCATCCGCACCACCGACGACTACCACATGGAGTCCTGCCAGAAGATCTTCACCAAGCTCTATGAGCAGGGCGACATCTACAAGGGCGAGTACACCGGCCACTACTGCAAGCCCTGCGAGAGCTTCTGGACCGACAGCCAGCTGGTGGACGGCAAATGCCCCGAGTGCGGCCGCGAGGTCTACGATGCCCACGAGGAAGCCTACTTCTTCAAGACCGGCAAGTACGCCGACCGTCTGCTCAAGCTCTACGAGGAAAACCCCCAGTTCATCCAGCCCGAGAGCCGCAAGAACGAGATGATCGCCTTCATCAAGCAGGGCCTGCAGGACACCTGTGTCTCCCGCACCTCCGTCAAGTGGGGCATCCCCGTGCCTTTCGACCCCAAGCACACCATGTACGTCTGGGTCGATGCTCTGAGCAACTATATCTCCGCTCTGGGCTACGGCAACGAGAAGTACGACGAGTACAGCAGGTTCTGGCCTGCTGACCTGCACATGGTGGGCAAGGAGATCCTCCGCTTCCACACCATCCTGTGGCCCGCCATGCTGATGGCTCTGGACCTGCCGCTGCCCAAGCGGGTGTTCGGCCACGGCTGGCTGCTGATGAACGGCGGCAAGATGTCCAAGTCCGTGGGCAACGTCGTTGACCCCGTCATCCTCTGCGACCGCTACGGCGTGGACGCCATCCGCTACTTCCTGCTGCGTGAGATCCCCTTCGGCAACGACGGTATGTTCACCAACGAGGCCCTCATCAACCGCATCAACAGCGACCTTGCAAACGACCTTGGCAACCTGCTGAGCCGCACCGTCGCCATGTGTGAGAAGTACTTCGGCGGCACTGTCCGCAAAGTGGCCGGCACCGAGGCCATCGACACCGAGCTGGAGACCATGACCAGCGAGCTGCTGGGCAAGGTCACGGCAGACATGGACAGCCTGACCATCCCGCAGGCTCTGATGGAGATCTTCGCCGTCATCCAGCGCGCCAACAAATATATCGACGAGACCGCCCCCTGGGCTCTGGCCAAGGATGAGGCCAACAGGGAGCGCCTTGAGAGCGTGCTGTACCACCTGTGCGAGGCTCTGCGCGTTTGCGGCATCCTGCTGAACGCTTACCTGCCCTCCACCGCTCCCAAGATGATGGAGCAGCTGGGTCTGGACGCTTCCGCCATCGACGTGGAAAAGGCCGCTTACGGCGCACAGGAGAGCTACACCGTCCACAAGGGCGAGGCGCTGTTCCCCCGCATCGACGTGGCAAAGGAGATCGCCCACCTGAAGGAAGAGGACGAGAAGCGGAAGGCCGCTGCCGAGGCTGCTAAGAAGGCCAAGGAAGAGGCGGAGAAGAAGGCCGCTGCTCCCGCTGAGGAGAGCAATGTGGACTTCACCCACGAGGCAGAGATCTCCTATGACGACTTCTGCAAGGTGGAGCTGCGGGTGGCCGAGGTCCGCGCCTGCGAGAACCTGAAGGAGAGCAAAAAGCTGCTCCACCTGACCGTCTTTGACGGCGAGCGTGAGCGCTGCATCCTGTCCGGCATCGCCAAGTGGTTCAAGCCGGAGGACCTCATCGGCAAGAAGCTCGGCATCGTCTGCAACCTGGCACCCCGCCCGATGATGAAGGGCAAGTATGTCAGCGAGGGCATGATCTTCGCCGCTGACACTGCCGACGGCGGCTGCTCCATCCCCTTCTACAGCGACGACACCCCCGTGGGCGCCCGCATCCACTGAGCGATGGAGAACAACACGACTCCTTCCCGCGCCGAGAAGCTGGACAAAATTTTCGGCACGCCGCTGTTTGCGGTGCTGCTGGCCATCTTCTGCAATGTGCTGTGGGGCTGTGCGTTCCCCTTCATCAAGATGGGCTACCGCCTCTTTGAGATCGATCCCAGCAACACGGCCTCCATCTTCTGCTTTGCCGGTGTAAGGTTCATGCTGGGCAGTCTGCTCGTCCTGCTGGGCAGCACCCTGCTCCAGAGCCGGATGCCCACCTTCCCGAAAGGGAAAGTCCTTGCCGAGTGCTGTGTACTGGGCCTGTGGCAGACCACGACCCAGTACGCCTTCTACTACATCGCCGTGGCGATGCTCACCGGTGCCTTCGGCGGCATCCTGAACAGCACCCAGAGCTTTCTGGGCGTCCTCTTTGCCCACTTCATCTACGGCAATGCCGATCGGATGACCCCGGCAAAGACCCTGGGCTGTGCCGTCGGCTTTGCGGGCGTGCTCATCGGCACACTGGGCAACCACGGCGGCGGCAGCGGCTGGGGCGTCTTCTGTATGCTGTTTGCAACGGTGGTCTTCACCCTGTCCGGCCCGTGGAACAAGTCCGTCACCAAAAAGGCGGACAGCTTCGCGGTCTGCTTCCTGAACCTGTTCGTGGGCGGCGCAGCACTCTTCGTGCTGGGTACGGCTCTCGGCGGGCGTCTGGGCAGTGTGACGCCGCTTGGCATTCTGGTGCTGCTGTATCTGGCCTTCATCTGCGGTGCCGGCTATCTGCTCTGGGCCTTGCTGATGAAGAACAACCCCGTCAGCCGCATTGCCATCTTCGGCTTCGTGAACCCGGTGGTCAATGTGCTGCTGAGCGCTGTGCTCAACGGCGAACCGCTGTTCCGCTGGCAGTATCTGGCCGCACTGGTGTTCGTCTGCGTCGGCATCTGGCTGGTGAACAAAGCCCCCGCCAAGAAGGAGAAGCCATGACCGGCCCGATCTTCGACACCCACGCCCACTACAGCGCCCGCGCCTTCGATGCTGACCGCTTCGCTCTGCTGGACAGCCTGCCCGAAAAGGGCGTGGTCGGCGTCTGCGAGCAGGCCACCCACTCAGGGGACGCGCCCCGGGTGCTGGAGCTGGCTCACCGCTATCCGTGGGTGTATGCCGCCATCGGCATCCATCCCGAGAGCCTGCTGGCCCCCGAGGACTGCGGCGAGGAAGGCCCTGCCCCCACGGTCTCGGTCTTTGGCGGCGACTGGGCCGCTGAGATGAAAGCCCTTGCCCCCTGCTACGATGACCCGAAAGTAGTCGCTGTGGGCGAGTGCGGGCTGGACTACCACTGGCCTGTGCCGAAGGACGCACAGCTGGCGCTGTTTGAGGCGGAGATCCGCCTTGCGCTTGAGCTGGACAAGCCCATCATCGTCCACGACCGAAACGCCCACGCCGACGTCTACGCCCTGCTGAAAAAGTACCGTCCCAAGGGCATCGTCCACTGCTATTCCGGCAGTGCGGACGACGCCGTGTGGCTGGCCCGGCAGGGGCTGTATTTCGGCTTCGGCGGTGCCTGCACCTTCAAGGGTGCCAAGCGGGCGGCAAAGGCCATTGCGGCTCTGCCTTTGGAGCAGATCGTCCTCGAGACGGACTGCCCCTACATGGCCCCGGAGCCGGTGCGCGGCATCCGCTGCGACAGCTCTCTCATCCGGTACGTCGGCGAGTATGTCGCCAGCGTCAAGGGCATCAGCCCGGAAGAAGTCTTCCGCCAGACGGCGCAGAACGCCCGGACTGTTTACCAACTGTAAGATTCAGGGCATTTTCCTGTTTCTGTATAAATTCGAAATCATATTTTTTCATAAGGAGATCCTATTATGAAAGCTCGTATCCCTTCTCACCGCGAATTCATCATCAACTTCCCCGACAGCGTTGACCAGGCAAAGGCCAACGAGGGCTGGGCAAAGCTGCAGCAGATCGTTGAGGACTACAAGAAGGCCCACAACGGCGCTTCCGTCTACGCTCCCACCTTCATCGAGGACTGCGAGCCTGCCGTCAAGAAGCTGCAGGAAGAGTACGGCTTCGAGTACACTGTCGAGTACGTGAAGTAATTTTTCCTGAAGATTCAACAAAATGAGAACAGCCGCCGCATGGAGCTTTCCGTGCGGCGGCTGTTTTTGCCCGGCGGGACGCGAAGCGCCGGGCCTTACGAGTTGCGCTTGCCGATTTTTCTGCAACCCCTTGGCGGGGCCTTGAAAAATCGGAGCGCTGCCCCAGCCGCGCCTCCCTGTTTCCGCCGCAGGCGGACGGGTTGCGGCACCCAGCATCCGCTGCGCCTTGCTTGCGTATCGCTGGCCGCGGCCCCAACAACTCCTCGCTGCTTCCGCCGCTGGCGGCGCTCGTCGTCGTTGCAGTCGGCTCCGCTGCTGTTCGAATCCACCCGCCTATGTGAGTCTGACATTTGCGCAAAAGAAAACCGCCAGTGTATCTCTACACCAGCGGTTTTTTCATGGGCGCGGGTGGATTACGCAAGCCGCGCTGCTAAAAACAGCCCACTGGGCTGTTTTTGCGCTGTCTTCGGCGACAGCGCCGCAGCTGTTCGAATCCACCCTTGGATATGCTTTGAAAAGTTTCGGACAAAAGAAAAACTCCAGCATCTTTACGACGCTGGAGTTCTTGGTGGGCGCGGGTGGATTCGAACCACCGAAGCTGAAAAGCAGCAGATTTACAGTCTGTCCCCATTGGCCACTCGGGAACACGCCCATATTCTTTTCGTGTCCGTTGCCGGACGACTTGCTTAGTTTATCATAGGTTTCTGGATTTGTCAACCTCTTTTTTCATTTCTTTTTCCTGTTTCAGATTCAGTTTTCCATGCAGGCACGGATGGCACTGAGCGTCACGTCATACTCCCGCTTTGCCTTGTCCATGTCGGCTGCGGCCGCAGCGATATTGCCGCCCCGCAGCGCCTCGGTGATGGGGTCCAGCGTGCCGCACAGCTGGGTAAACGACAGGCTCTGACAGACGCCCCGGAGGGTATGCGCCGCATTGAAGGCCGCCTGCACGTCGCCCTCGGCCATCGCCTGTTCCAGCGCACGAAAGCTGGTGTCGTCGATAAACCTGCCCAGCAGGCGCTTTATCATTGCCTCATCGTAAAAACGGCTCAGGACATTGTTATAGTCTCCGTTCATCTGGCTGTAACATTCCTTAACTGTCATGATTTTCCTTTCCTTCAATCGCCCGAAAAAGCCATAGACACAAAAAAAGACTGCAACAGCCACCCCCTCGCGGGGAAAGCTATTGCAGCCGAACTACCTTCTGCTTGCAGGAAATAAAGCAGAAAGCTCCTGGCTTTGCGTCCCTGACTCACATCAGGTTTGCCAACAACGATTCTGTTTTCAGGACCCATTCCGGGAGCACAATGCTCCATTGGACTAGCCTCTGTTTTTATAGTATAACACCGACATTTTTTAATGTCAACTCGTTTCGCGTTTTGTCAATATAAGGATCGATATTTTCATGCACACTTCACAAAAGCTCCCTCTGAAAAGTCATACTCATTCGTCAAATTTTGCAATATTGTGAATTTTTTGTATTTTTTCGGTGGACAAGCATCCGGCGGGAGTGCTACAATAGTTTTTGTTCTTTCCCGGCCGCTTGCGGGCGGCGGGAGTTTCACACACAAACAGGAGGAACTTTCATGTTCGAAAAAATCTTTCACCTGAAAGAAAACCACACCGACGTCAAGACCGAGGTCATGGCAGGCATCACCACCTTCATGACGATGGCCTACATCCTTGCGGTCAACCCCAGCATCCTTTCCGCTTCCGGCATGGATGCAAATGCCGTCCTGATCGCCACCTCTCTGGCATCCTTCGTCGGCACTGCCCTGATGGCTCTGCTGGCCAACTACCCCTTCGCGCTGGCTCCCGGCATGGGCCTGAACGCCTACTTTGCCTATACCGTCGTCCTCACGATGGGCTACAGCTGGCAGCTGGCCCTGATGGCCGTCTTTGTCGAGGGCATCATCTTCATCGTGCTGAGCCTGACCAGCGTCCGTGAGGGCATCTTCAACGCCATCCCCATGACCCTCAAGAGCGCAGTCAGCGTGGGCATCGGCCTCTTCGTTGCCTTTGTCGGCCTGCAGAACGCAAAGCTCATCGTCAACAGCGACTCCACCCTCGTCACCTACCAGCACTTCAAGGGCGAGACCTTCTCCTCTGTAGGCGTGGGCGCCATCCTCGCACTGCTGGGCGTGGCCATCACCGCCATCCTGCTGGTGAAGAAGGTCAAGGGCGGCATCCTCTACGGCATCCTCATCACCTGGGTGCTGGGCATCGTCTGCGAGCTGACCGGCATCTATGTGCCAAACCCCGACGCCGGTATGTACACCGTCATCCCCACCAGCTTCGTCAGCTTCGACTTCTCCGCTCTGGGCAAGACCTTTGGTCAGGTGTTCAAGACCGATTTCTCCGGCGTGGGCATCCTGAACTTCTTCGCCGTCATGTTCTCCTTCCTCTTCGTTGACCTCTTCGACACCCTGGGTACCCTTATCGGTGTTGCTTCCAAGGCCGATATGCTGGACGAGGAGGGCAAGCTTCCCCGCATCAAGGGCGCTCTGATGGCCGACTCCATCGCCACCTGCGCCGGCGCTGTGCTGGGTACTTCCACCACCACCACCTTCGTCGAGAGCGCTTCCGGCGTCACCGAGGGCGGCCGCACCGGCCTGACCTCCATGACCACCGGTATCCTCTTCCTGCTGGCCGTGGTATTCAGCCCCCTGTTCCTGACCATTCCTTCCTTTGCAACGGCTCCGGCCCTCATCATCGTGGGCTTCTACATGATGGGTTCTGCCATCAAGATCGACTTCTCCGACCCCAGCGAGGGCATTCCCGCCTTCCTGACCATCCTGGCGATGCCCACTGCCTACAGCATCTCTGAGGGCATCGCCATCGGCGTCATCTCCTGGACCATCGTCAATGTGGTCACCGGCAAGGCCAAGGAGAAGAAGATCAGCCCCCTCATGTATGTGCTGACCATTCTCTTCATCCTGAAGTACGTCCTGCTGTAAGCACCTGCTCTGAACCCGGGACCATCCCCAAAAACAAAACCAGAGCCTCCTGCCCTTGTGCGGAGGCTCTGGTTTTTTGTTATCTGCTGCAGGGGAGCGGCTGCGGGGGCTTAGCCGCCGAACAGCCCGAAAAAGCTGGTATGGGTGAAGCCCAGCACCAGAAACAGGACAATGAGGGCGAACAGCACCCCGATGATGATGTCCATCTGGTGGACCGTCAGCGGGAATTTATCGTAGAGCTTCTCTTTCGGGTTGACGAAATCGGGGTCATTGTTGTTGAGGAACGTTTTGCGGCCCTTCGGAGCCTCTGCACGGGCTGCTTCGAGCTTGGCCTGCTCCTGCTCCAGCTGAGCTTCACGAGCTGCCAGAGCGGCTTCCCGCCGGGCCAGCTCCGCCTCGCGGGCGGTTTGTTCTTTTTCGGTCATAGTGTTTCTCCTGCCTTTAGATGAAGTTTTCCTTTTCGGGAAGGCTCTCCCTTTGGGAGAGCTGGCGCGTGAGCGTCTGAGAGGGCAAGCTCAGTGCGACAGAGCCTCCCTACAGCGATACACTGGCTCCTTGTCAAAACCATGTTATCGCCATGCTTATGTTTCTCTGGCAGCATCCTTGCCCTCTCCGTCATTGCTCCGCAATGCCACCTCTCCCAAAGGGAGAGGCTTTGGCTCACAGTCAAGTTCTCCATTATTATAACAAAGTGGGCCGCCCACTGCAACGAGTGGACGGCCCGATAGGCGCTCTCTTGGGGAAATTACTTCTTTGCGAGGTACTTGCGGATATCGATTGCAACAGCCACGATGATGACAAGGCCCTGCACGATGTAAGTGTAAGAAGAGTTGACGTTCATGAACTGCAGAGCGACCTTCATCAGCTCGAAGACCAGCACGCCGACGAGGACGCCGGGGACAGTGCCGACACCGCCGGTGGTGGAGACGCCGCCGATGGTAGAAGCTGCGATGGCGTCCAGCTCATAGCCCATTGCAGTGTTGACGGATGCGCCGCCGGACTTTGCAGCCAGCAGGCAGCCGGCCAGACCGAACATGCAGGAGGCCAGGATGTAGATGCGGATCTTGGTGGCGTAAACGTTGACGCCGGCCACCTCAGCAGCAGCCTCGTTGCCGCCGATGGCGTACATGTACTTGCCGTGACGGGTCTTGTTGTACAGGAACCAGAAGCAGCCAGCCACGATGAGGGCGATGATGATCAGCAAGGGGATACCGAGGATGGTATCAGAAGCCAGAGAGGTGAAGTTCTTGTTCAGGGAGCCGATGGGGGTACCGCCGGTGTAGACCAGGCAGATACCGTAGACCACCTGCTGCATACCCAGGGTAGCGATGAAGGGCTGGACCTTCAGGTAGCTGACCACGAGGCCGTTGCACAGACCCACGATGGCGCAGATAGCGACGACGAGGATGAAGACGACGGGGGTGGGCAGAGTGGGCATATTGGGGTAGAACTTGCCGGCAGCGCCCTCGGTCTGTGCAAAGATGCAGGCCAGGCAGGCAGCGAAACCAGCCAGACGGCCTGCGGACAGGTCGTTGCCGGTGGTGATCAGACAGCCGGAAATGCCCAGAGCGATGATGTAGCGGATAGAGACGTTCTTGAACAGGTTGATGATATTGGCCAGTGCGAAGAAGTTGGGGTGGATGATGCCGACGATGAGGGACACGGCCAGCATCAGGACGATGATGGCGTTGTTGCCCAGCCACTTCTTTACAGACTTGCCCGTTACTTTCTTGGTAGCTTCCACGATAGACAGCCTCCTTGTTTACTGATTGGCCGCCGCCGCTTCGGGCGCGGTCTCGAACTGGGTCGCCAGAGCCATGATGTTCTCCTGCGTCGCATCCTTGCCGTCGATGAAGCCGGTGATGCGGCCATCGCACATGACCATGACGCGGTTGGACATACCGATGATCTCGCTCATTTCGGAGGAGATCATGATGATGCTCTTGCCCTGCTTGGCCAGGTCGGCGATGATACAGTAGATCTCATATTTTGCACCGACGTCGATGCCTCGGGTGGGCTCGTCCAGAATGAGGACATCGGGGTTGTTGGCCAGCCAGCGGGCGATCAGCACCTTCTGCTGGTTGCCGCCGGAAAGGCTCTTGATCGCCGTTTTGGGGCTGGGGACCTTGATGGCCATCTTCTCTTTGTTGGTGGCCACCAGATCAAGGATCTTCTTGTCGTCCAGCATGATGGGGCCCTTGCGCAGGTCGTCCAGAGAGGCGATGGAGATGTTATCGGCCACGCTCAGCACGCCCATGATGCCGGTGGCGCGGCGGTCCTCGGTCAGCAGAGCCACGCTGTGCTGGATGGCGTCGCGGGGCTGCTTGATGGCGACTTCCTGACCCTTGATCCACACCTTGCCGGCGGTGTGAGCGCGCAGGCCGAAAATGCCTTCCATCAGCTCGGTGCGCTGCGCGCCCACCAGGCCGGCCACGCCCAGGATCTCGCCCTTCTTCAGCTCGAAGCTGCAGTGGCGGAAAGAGCGCGGATGGATGGAGGTGAAGTCTTCCACCTTCATCATGATCTCGTCGGAGGGGTGGTTCTCCAGCGGGGGATACAGGTTGGACAGCTCGCGGCCGACCATCTTGGCGATGATCTGCTCTTTGGTCATGTTGGCGACGTCCCACTTGCCGATATAATGGCCGTCACGCATGATGGTGACTTCGTCGGCGATGACCTTGATCTCGTCCATCTTATGGCTGATGTAGACCAGAGCGACGCCCTGCTCCTTCAGCTCGTTCATGATGCGGAACAGGGACTCGACTTCGTTCGCCGTCAGAGAGGAAGTCGGCTCATCCAGGATCAGCACCTTGCAGTTTGCGGAAACAGCCTTTGCAATTTCCACCATCTGCATCTGTGCGATGCTCAGTGTACCCAGCTTTGCGTGGGGGTTGATGTCCAGCTTGAGCTTTTTCAGCAGTTCATCGGTATCTTTATACATCTTGGCATGGTCCACCATGGTGATGGGACCAGCCTTCTTGGTGGGGTAGCGGCCCAGCCAGATGTTCTCGGCCACAGTACGGGCCGGGATAGGCTGCAGCTCCTGATGCACCATCGCGATACCGCGGTCCAGTGCATCCAGCGGGGTGGGGATGCTGACCTTTTCGCCTTCGTACTCGATCTCGCCCTCGTCCATCTTGTAAATGCCGAACATACATTTCATCAGGGTGGACTTACCGGCACCGTTCTCGCCCATCAGGGCCATGACCTTGCCGGGGCGGAGCTCCAACTGCGCGTGGTCCAGCGCCTTCACGCCGGGGAAGGTCTTTACCACGCCTTTCATTACCAGACGGTATTCTGACATTCCTCAGAACCTCCTTGTCTTTGGGTCTTGGAAAGTGCGTCTTTTGCCGGCGGGCTCTTAAAACAAGGCGCGTGCGCGGAGATATTTTCTCGCACGCACGCGCTTTTTAGCTTTTAATTAAGCCTTATTGGTTCACTGCGCACCTTGCAACGATAGGGTTTTGGCTGCTTACTTGATGTACTGTGCAGCGTTCTCCTTGGTGACCTTGACGTAGTCGACCCAATAGTACTGCTCGACCTTGCTGCCCTCGACGTACAGCTTGGTGGCAGCTGCGGCGGCGGTAGCCTGGCCCACGTCATCGTTCAGAACGGTGCCGGTCATGTTGCCATCGACGACATTCTGGACAGCCTCGCTCAGTGCGTCAACACCGACCAGATAGACGTCCTTGCCGACGGTACGGCCAGCCTGCTGCAGGGACTGCAGAGCGCCCAGTGCCATGGCGTCGTTGTTGCAGAAGACGACTTCGATCTTCTCGCCGTACTGTGCCAGAGCGTTTGCGACGTCCTGCTGTGCGGTGGTCTGGTCCCAGTTGTCCAGGTACTCGTACAGGCACTCGACTTCCTTGCCGGCGTCGGTCAGCGCCTTGATGGAGTACTCGGTGCGGTACTGAGCATCAATGTTCTCGGGGTCGCCCTTGCACATGATGTAGGTGATCTTGCCGTCGCCGTTGATGTCGCCCTGCGTCTCGGTCTCGAGGATCAGCTCACCCTGATAAGTACCGGACTGACGTGCGTCGGCGCCGACGTAGCAGCACTTGTCTGCGTAGGAGTCCAGAACGCTCTTGTCGGGCTCACGGTTGATGAAGACGATGGGAGTCTCAGAGGGCTTGATGGTATCAACGATGGTCTGAGCAGAAGTGGTCTGGACGGGGTTGATGACCAGGACGTCCACGCCCTGCTGCAGGAAGGTGTTGATCTGCTCGGTCTGGGTGTTCTGGTCGTTCTTGCCATCGACGATGGTAACGGCGTAGCCCATGTCCTTCAGGTACTCTTCCAGGTCGGTGCGGTACAGGGTCATGAAGTTATCAGCAAACTGATAGATGCAGACGCCGATGTTCGCAGAGCCGGAAGCAGCAGCTGCGGTAGAAGAAGCAGCGGTAGAAGCTGCAGCAGAGGAAGCAGCAGTCGAAGCGGAAGAGCCGCCGCAGGCAGTCAGAACACCGGCAGCACCCACAACAGCGGAAGCTTTCAGGAAGTCACGACGAGAAATCATTTTCATAATCTTGTTCTCCTTCATTAACGCTTATCACAGCATCTCGCAAAGCGCACTCGTTACACGTTTTGCGGTCTCTGTTTGTATTATAACCATCCGTCCGACCGTTCGCAATAGAACAAATAGACAAGATTATTTACCATATTTTGTGAGTGTTCCACAATACATTCTGTTGTATCCCAAAATCTTTTTGTTAAGCAGCACATTTCTTCATATTTGTGCAACCAGTGTCCAATTTTATTGTGTCTGTGCGTATTTTTATCAAACCGGTTACAAACTTTTCGAGCCGTTTCGCGCCGGGATGCAACAATTTTATCGGTCTGCTCCAAATTTCTATTTTCCCGGGAATCCCGGCAGGCTGTCATTCCATTTCGGAAATATTTCTCTATGCATTGACGGATTTCCCATAATTGTGGTAGTATATTACATGATTATAATTATCCGCTGCAGAAGGACTGCTGTTTCTCGCTCTCCTTCCACACCATCCCTCGTTATAATAGGAGCGACATCATGTCCGAACTTACCGAGCAAAATTTGACACGCCAGCAGGCCGAACAGGAGATGGCCTGTCTGCGCAGGATATATGCTTCCGTCCGTCTTCTCGACCCGAAGACGCTGGCGGAAGAACCCTGCTGCCCGCCCTGGAAGAATGTCCATCCCTACACCAGCTGCGTGGGGCGCGAGGCAATGGCAGGCAAATGCCAGTGCTCCAAGCTGGAAACGCTTGACCGCTCCCTCTGTCAGGTCACGGCCCGCTATGTCGAGGTGGACGGCAAGCCCTATGTGATGGAGATGATCCTGCCGCTGGACGCCAGCGCCCGCAGCTCCCTCCACTCCAACGAGCTCATCTACCGGGACGCCCTCACCGGTGCCTACAACCGCCGTTTCTATGAAGAGGAATTAAAGCACAAGTACCTCAACGCCGGCGTCGCCATGATAGACCTCGACGACTTCAAGCTCTGCAACGACACCTACGGCCACTCAGCCGGCGACGCAGCGCTCCGGCTCATCACATCCATCATCCACCGCTGCATCCGCTCCACCGATATGCTGGTGCGGTACGGCGGCGACGAGCTGCTGCTCATCCTGCCCGACATCTCGGCTGAGGCTTTCGTGCGCAAGCTCAAGGACATCAACAAGCGCCTCTTCGCGGCCCATCTGCCCGAGTTCGAGAAGCTGCACGTCTCGGCCAGCATCGGCGGCGTGATGGCCGCCGGCATCCCCATCAGCGATGCCCTGCCCATCGCCGACAAGCGGATGTACCTTGCAAAACGCCGCAAGAACACTGTCGTCACCGAGGACATCGCCCCCGATGCCGTCCGCTCTGAAAATGACCACCGTCCGATGGTGCTCATCGTGGACGACTCCCCCATGAACCGTGACATCCTCTCGGAGATCCTCTGCGACGATTTCGAGATCCTGGAAGCCCCCGACGGCCCCCAGTGCCTCGAGCTTCTGAACGCCTGGGGCTCGGATATTTCCATCGTGCTGCTGGACATCGTGATGCCTGACATGGACGGCTTCGATGTCCTCTCCCGGATGTCCGCCCAGGGCTGGCTCGAGGACATCCCCGTCGTGATGATCTCCAGCGAGGATTCCTCCCAGATCGTCCGCCGCGCCTACGAGCTGGGTGCCTCGGACTACATCAGCCGCCCCTTCGATGCCCGCATCGTCCACCGCCGCGTCTCCAATGTCGCCCGGCTCTACGCCCGTCAGCGCCGTCTCAGTGCGCTGGTGTCCCAGCAGTTCTATGACCGGGAGAAGAACGACCAGATGATGATTGGCATCCTCGGCCAGGTCACGGAGATCCACAACAGCGAGAGCATCCACCACATCTCCCGGGTGCAGCGCATCACCAGCATCCTGCTGGAGCGTCTGTGCCAGAAGACCGACATCTACGGCCTGAGCGGAATGGACCGCTACCTCATCACGACGGCCTCTGCCCTCCATGACATCGGCAAAGTTGCTATCGACGACCGCATCCTCAACGCCCACGACCTGACGCCGGAACAAACCGCCATCCTCCACACCCACCCTATTCTGGGTGCGCAGATGCTGGAAAATCTGTCCCAGTATCAGGACGAGCCGCTGGTGAAATTTGCGATCCAGATCTGCCGCTGGCACCATGAGCGCTGGGACGGCAGCGGCTATCCCGATGGCCGGAAGGGCGATGACATCCCCATCGCGGCACAGGTGGTAGCGCTGGCGGATGCCTATGACGGTCTGGTCGGCAAGCGGGACAAGCACGAGGCCCTCTCGCAGGAGGAAGCGGTCGCTGAGCTGACCGCAGGAAAGCACGGTGCCTTCAATCCGCTGCTGCTGGAATGCCTGCGCGACGTAGAAGGCCGGCTCGCGGAGGAGGCTGAGGCCGATGCCCCCCCCCCCCGAAAAAGGGATCCTCTTTGACGAAACTGTTCTTGGATGAGGTATAAAAATGACGTTGGAACAAGTATATGCAGCCATTGGCGGCGATTACAAGGGCGTGATGGAGCGTCTGCCCAGCGCGGACTTCGTCCGCCGCTTCGCGCTGAAATTTCTACAGGACGACAGCTTCCCGAACCTGAAAAAGGCGCTGGAAGAGAAGGATGCCCCGACAGCATTCCGTGCCGCTCACACCCTGAAGGGCGTCTGCCAGAACCTCGGCTTCGATGCACTGTACGTCCCGTCCAGTGCTCTGACGGAAGCTCTCCGGGGCGGCAGCCTTGACGGTGCCGACGAGCTGTTCCCTCCGGTAGAGAAGGAATATCAGCGTGTGGTCGAGGCGCTGAAGGAGCTGGATTAAACCGACTCTCAGCCTCTCCCTTTGGGAGCAACGGCGACGACCGCCGCCAGTGGCGGAAACAGGGAGGAGCTGTTGGGGCCGCGGCCAGCAGGATGCGAGCGGCAGCGAAGCAGACGCTGGGAGCCGCAACCCGGGCAGTGTCACCGAAGGTGACGGAGAGGGCAAGCCCGTTTCCATCGAATCTCTGCACAGCGATATGCACCGGCCTTTGTCAGGGCTGATATTATCGCTGTGTTTTTTATTTCTCGATGACATCCTTGCCCTCTCAGGCGCTTCGCGCCAGCTCTCCCAAGGGGAGAGCCTTTGATGACAACAAAAAAACACCCGCAGTGCATCAGCATTGCGGGTGTTTTTCGATTGGATGAATATCAGGAACTGTCTGTCATTATTTCCGGCTTGCCAGCAGAGCCTCGATCTTCTTGATGGGGTCGATGATGCTGGAAACGGACATATCATGGTTCAGGGCCACGACGAAGTATGCGGCGTACTTGGAGACGTCAACATCGACGTACCAGTCACGGGTCAGCAGCTCAGGCATACGGTAGGTCAGGTTGGTGCCGGTGACGTAGTCCAGAATGCCGTCGGCCACAGCCTTGTCGAACTTCTCGAGGCCGCTGGTGAAGAGCGGGAAGGTGGCGTTGGCGATGATGCGCTTTGCGCCGCGCTCTTTCAGGTTGGTGGCAACCTCCAGCATGCTCTCGCCGGAAGCGATAATGTCGTCAGCGACGAAGACGGTCTTGCCCTCGACGGAATCGCCCAGATACTCGTGAGCGACGATGGGATTGCGGCCATTGACCACGCGGGTGTAATCGCGGCGCTTGTAGAACATACCCAGGTTGCAGCCCAGCACGCTGGAGAAGTACATGTTGCGGCTCATAGCGCCCTCGTCGGGGCTGACCACGATGAACTTGTCCTTGTCGAAGCTGATCTCGGGGTTCTTCTTGAGCAGATTCTTCAAGACCTGATAGGTGGGCATCGCATTGTCGAAGCTCATCAGAGGCACAGCGTTCATCAGGCGGGGGTCGTGAGCATCGAAGGTGATGATGTTCTTGACGCCCATGGCCTGCAGCTCCTGCAGAGCCACAGCGCAGTCCAGGCTCTCGCGGGACACGCGGCGGTGCTGACGGCCGCCGTACAGGCTGGGCATGATGACAGACACACGGTGTGCCTTGCCGGCCACGGCCTGAATGAGGCGCTTCAGATTGGCGAAGTGGTCATCCGGAGACAGGTGGTTCTCATAGTTGAACAGCTTGTAGGTCACGCTGTAGTTGCCGGGGTCAACAACGATGAAAATATCGTCGCCGCGCACCGACTCCTTGACCAGACCCTTGGCGTCGCCGCTCTGGAAGCGGGGGCAGGCGCTCTCGATGATAAAGCTATCGGTCTGGTAGCCGGCCTCGCTGGCCCAGCGCACCAGATGCTTGTCGATGAGGTTGGTCAGCTCCTCGGCGCCCGGGCAGGCGATGAGGCGCAGGTCGGCTACCTGAGGCTGGTGGAAGCAATCCTTAGGGGTAATGACAGACATAATTACAGCTCCTTAAAGTTTCTTTTATCAGTTGATAAAATCAGACGTTGAAGTGCATATCCACTATTTATTTTATCACATTTTCGGCGTTTCGACACCACTAACTTGCATCCAACCTGTATTTTCTGCGCCTTGCACATCTCTTTTTCGAAAAAGAGCCGGAGACTATGTGTTTTTTACAAAAACCATACGTTCTCCGGCTCATAAGTCATTCTTTTAAGTTTTTGCTCTTACAGGGCGGCGACAGCAACCTTCAGCTCTTCGACGCGGTCGGTGTTCTCCCACTTCACGCCCAGGTCCTCGCGGCCCATGTGGCCGTAAGCGGCCAGCTTGCGGTAGATGGGCTTGCGCAGGTCGAGGTCGCGGATGATGGCGGCGGGGGTCAGGTCGAAGACCTTCTCCACAGCCTGCTCGATCTTCTCGTCGGCCACGACGCCGGTGCCGAAGGTGTCCACCATGATGGAGACGGGCTTTGCCACGCCGATGGCGTAAGCCACCTGCACCTCGCACTGCTTGGCCAGACCAGCGGCCACGATGTTCTTGGCCACCCAGCGGGTCGCATAAGCGGCGCTGCGGTCCACCTTGCTGGGGTCCTTGCCGGAGAAAGCACCGCCGCCGTGGCGTGCGTAGCCGCCGTAGGTATCGACGATGATCTTACGGCCGGTCAGGCCGGTATCGCCCTGAGGGCCGCCCACGACGAAGCGGCCGGTGGGGTTGATATAATACTTGGTGTTCTCGTCCAGCAGCTCGGCGGGGATGGTGGCCTTGATGACCTTCTCCATCACGTCGGCGCGCAGCTGCTCCATGCTGACGGCCTCGCTGTGCTGGCTGGAAATGACCACAGCGTCCACGCGGACGGGCTTGCCGTCCACGTACTCGACAGTGACCTGGCTCTTGCCGTCCGGACGCAGATAGTCCATCTCGCCGCTCTTGCGGACCTCGGTCAGCTTCTTGGCCAGCTTGTGGGCCAGGCTGATGGGCATGGGCATCAGCTCGGGGGTCTCGTCGCAGGCATAACCGAACATCATGCCCTGATCGCCGGCGCCGCCGACCTCATCGTTGGTGCCGAGGGCGATGTCGGGGCTCTGGCCGTCGATGTTGGAGATGACGGCGCAGGTGTCGGCGTCGAATCCGAACTTTGCGCGGGTATAGCCGATGTCAGCCACGACCTCGCGGACGGTCTTCTGGAAATCGACGTAGCAGTTGGTGGTGATCTCGCCCATGATGTGGACGAGGCCGGTGGATGCGCAGGTCTCGCAGGCCACGCGGGCGTCGGGGTCGTGGGTCAGGATCTCGTCGAGGATGGCGTCAGAGATCTGGTCGCAGATCTTGTCGGGATGGCCCTCGGTGACGGACTCAGAAGTAAACAGACGGTGCTTTGCCATTTTTGTACCTCCTTGGCGTTGGGGTGTGTGTATCGATATTGACAGCTTCCTACTCGTTCATCAAGTTTATGCAATAAAAAACGCTCAGAACCGAAGCTCTGAGCGTTGCACTCTTATCTTTCGGTTTCCCGCAGGATTTGGCACCTTATGCTCACACACAGGTTGTCGGGCTTCGCAGGGCCTGTCCCCTCAGCCGCTCTTGATAAGTCGGTATTCAGTTTGTCTGGGTAATATCTTATCATTGCTTCGTCGAAATGTCAAGAAGAGTCGCACTCTTTTTTGACATTTCGCGCAGATCGATAAGACTCAATAACCCTTTGCCTGCTCGCCGTTCAGGATCTTGACGGCGCGGGAGGTGCCCAGACGGTCGGCACCGAGGGCGAGGAACTTCTCCATATCGTCCACGGTGGAGATGCCGCCGGCGGCCTTGACCTTGCAGCGGCCGGCCACGCCCTTGACCATCAGCTCCACGTCGTGGAAGTTTGCGCCGGCGGTGGAGAAGCCGGTGCTGGTCTTGATGTAGTCAGCGCCTGCCTCGCAGACGATGTCGCACATCTTGCGCTTCTCGTCGTCGGTCAGCAGGCAGGTCTCGATGATGACCTTCAGGACCTTATCGCCCACAGCCTGCTTGACGGCGCGGATGTCCTCGCGGACGGCGTCGTACTCGCCGTTCTTCAGGCGGCCGATGTTGATGACCATATCCACCTCGGCAGCGCCGTTCTCGATGGCAGTCTTGGCCTCAAAAGCCTTGGAAGCGGTGTCCATTGCGCCCAGAGGGAAACCGACCACGCAGCAGACCGGGATGCGGCCCGCCATGTACTCGACGGCCTGCTTCACATAGCAGGTGTTGATGCAGACGGAAGCCGTGTGGTTGGCAATGGCCTCGTCGCACAGGGTCCGGATCTGGGGCCAGGTAGCCTCAGGCTTGAGCAGGGTGTGATCGACGTGGGACAGGATCTCTTCACGATTCATACTTTTTTCCTCCTGAATCAAAGTTGGTTTGAAAACAGCTTCTTAGTTCTTGGTGGCACGGCGTACCTTCGCCATGCCGACAGCGCTCAGGGCAATGGCCGTTGCAGACACCGTTGCGCCGATGATGCCCAGCACAAGGCCGGAGACCAGAAATGCAAAACCTTTCAGACCACGTTTCATAATACCGTACCTCCTGAAATTATATCAGATATTTTTCTGCCTCCGGCAGAAAAATATCTCACTTACGCTTAAAAACGATGAGCTTGCTGAACACATAATTCAGCACGACCACCACCACGTTGGAGAACACCTTCACCGCCATGCCCCACAGGGCCTGGGCGTCGTAGAAGCTGGTGACAAAGATGGCCGTCGGGCCGTCGGCACCGCCGATGATGGCGATGGCGGCAGAGCCGTCGGAGATGGAGGGAGCGGGCGCTGCGCCGCCGGTGGCCATCTGCAGCACCGTATCCGGGCCAAACCAGCCCGCCAACAGGCTCAGCGTTCCGTTCATAAAGCTCTCCACCAGAGCCGCCCCCTGAGCGGCCAGCAGGTTGCCGAAGATCATCATGATGGCGGCGTCCAATACCAGTGTACCCAGACGGCAGGTGACGAATGCACCAAATTCTTTCAGCGCTTCTCTGCCCTGCGTCCGGCTGGCGAAGACGAAGGCCCGGTTGGTGAGGTAGGCGAACAAAACGCAGATGACATTGTCCAGCACATTGCCCCAGCTGTTGGCGGCTTCGTAGCCGAACAGCCGGCTGAACAGCGCATACAGTACGATGTTCAGCAATGTGGTCAGCACACCGAAAACGAGATAAGCCAGCACCTCGCGGTGCTTTATAAACCAGTTTTTCATTGACATTAAAACCTTCCGTCGCCAGCAGGGCACTACTGTTTCCGAAATACAGAAACTTTGCTCATCCAGTATACGCCTGACCGGCACGCCAGTGGCTCTCCCTACGGGAGAGCTGTCGCGTCAGCGACTGAGAGGGCTGTACAAAAACAGCCCCGCCGCCGTTTTCCCGGCAACGGGGCTGTAGTTCGCATTGTGTCTGATGAGACTATGCTGCGGGCTGATTACTCAGCGTCGTCGTTCAGCAGAGCCTTCATGGACAGGCTGATGCGCTTCTTGTCGAAGTCAACATCCAGCAGCTTCACATCGACCATATCGCCGACCTTCAGTGCGTCGGAGACCTTCTCAACGCGGTCATTGCTGATCTCGCTGATGTGGACCAGACCGTCAACACCCGGCAGGATGCGGACGAATGCACCGAACTTGGTCAGGGACACGACCGGAGCATGGAAGGTGCTGCCGATGGGGTAGTTGTTCTTCAGCTGCTCCCAGGGGTTGTCCTCAGCCTTCTTGTAGCCCAGAGAGACCTTGTGGTTCTCGGTGTCGATGTCCTTCACATACACCTCGATGGTGTCGCCAACGGAGACGACCTCAGAGGGATGCTTGATGCGGTTCCAGCTCAGCTCGCTGATGTGGCACAGGCCGTCCACACCGCCGATGTCAACGAATGCACCGTAAGAGGTCAGGCTCTTGACGACGCCGGTGTAGGTCTTGCCGACCTCGACGCTTGCCCAGAACTCCTCACGCTTAGCCTTGTTCTGCTCAGCGGTGACCTTGTTGATGCTGCCGACGATCTTGCGGCCGGAGCACTCGGTGACGACCAGCTGAACGTGCTGGCCGACCAGAGCAGTGTAGTCCTCGTCGCGGCGCATCGTGGCCTGAGAACGGGGGACGAACACCTTGACGCCCTTGACGTTGACGACAACGCCGCCCTTGTTGAACTCGGTGACGTCGCCCTCGACGACCTCGCCGGACTCAGCTGCCTTGGCGATCTCTTCCATGCCCTTGCGAGATGCGAGCTTCTTGCGGGAGAGCTGGATGACGCCATCCTGATCCATAACCTTCTCGACGATGAGGTCCAGCTCATCGCCAACTTTCACCAGGTCCTCGACCTTGGCGGAGGAATCATCGGTCAGCTCGCTCAGCTTGACAAAGCCGGTCTGCTTAGCTCCGATATCCACCTGGATCTCGTTGGCAGAGATGCTGGTCACGATTCCTTTCACAATACTGCCTGCATGAACACGCTTTTCCTCGGATGCGTTCAGCATCTCCTCAAAGCTCATGCTGTCATTGATTTCTGCGCTCATACTGTTAAGTACCTCCTCAATAATAGACGATGGCGTTGAAGCCCCGGCTGTGACGCCCGCCGTCTTTACATCTGCAAACCATTCCGGCCGAAGTTCGCTCGCTGTCTCGACCGTTACGGCTCGCGTATGCCTTGCGGCGACCTGTACCAGCTTTTGGGTATTGGAAGAATGATGACCGCCAATGACAACAATGATGTCGCATTGTTGGCTGAGGTCTTCCGCTTCCTGTTGCCTCGCCCACGTCGCATTACATATTGTATCAAAAATTCGGGCGTTTGTATAGGCTTTTTTGAGAAACTCCGAACTTTCTTGCCATTTTGTTACCTGAAATGTGGTCTGTGCAACTGCAAAAATGGGCTTTTGGGGGTCAGAAGGCCCTTTCCACGCCTTCAACTGGGCCAGATCGCTGAAAACGAATACCTCTCCCCGGGTATGTCCGACGATGCCCTGCACCTCCGGATGGGACACGTCACCGGCCACCACGAGTGTCGCACCGGCGGCTTCGGCCTCGGAAGCGACTTTCTGTATCTTCTTCACGAAGGGGCAGGTGGCGTCGTGATAGGTACAGCCCCGGGTGTCCAGCTCGTCGTAAATGCTGCGTGGGACGCCGTGGCTGCGGATGACCACCTCGTAGCCCGCAGGGACATCCGCGGGGGTGTCTGCTACCAGTGCGCCCCGGCGCTCGAGGTCTTCCACGGTCTGGGGGTTGTGGATGAGGGGGCCGAGGGTGGCCACCCTGCGGCCCTCATCCAGCAGACCGTAGGTCAGCTTGACCGCGCGGTCCACGCCGAAGCAGAAACCCGCAGTCTTTGCAAGTCTGATTTCCATTGCTTGTCCTTCCTATTCTAGCGTCCTTGCCCTCTCAGTCTCGCTTTGCTCGACAGCTCTCCCAAGGGGAGAGCCTTAAAGCGTGGCGGGAAAGTGAAGCCTCTCCCTCTGGGAGAGGTGGCATCGCTTGCGATGACGGAGAGGGCAAGCCGCCTTACAATTCACTCCACGCATCCAGAACGGCCTGCTTATTCTCCCGCAGTTTTTTTATGTCGCGGCGGCCTTCCATCGCAAACTGTGCAGCGGGCATGGGCTCGCCGAAGATGACACGCACCTTGCAGAACAGCTTCATCTTGCCATCGGGGGTGTCGTAGTAGATGCGGCAAGGCACGACGTCCACATTTGCTGCCGCCGCGATGACGAAGAGGCCGCTCTTGAGGGGAAGGAACTTGCCCTCCTTCTCCCGCGTCCCCTCCGGGAAGAGCAGCAGCGTACCGCCCTCCTGACACTTTTTCACGGTGTCGTCGATGACACCGACCTCTTCTTTCGTGCCGCGGACACAGACTGCACCGGCGCACCGGAAGAACCACGACAGGAATGCGTTTATCTCGAACAGCTCTTTCTTGGCAAACACTGTCATCCTCTGGCCCCAGAACCGGGCGATGACGACGAACACCGGGTCGATGGCGGAGATGTGGTTGGGGGCAATGATGCAGCCCTTCGTGCCGATTTTTTTCAGGTTCTCTCGGCCCTCACACCGGACGCGGAAGCCGATGTGGAACACCAGCCATGCCAGCGGGACCAGAATATAATATAGTATCATCCGACCTTCTCCGTGATCATTTTCTTCATGGCCTCAAAGCTCTGCTCGAAGTTCAGCTCCGAAGTGTCCAGCAGCACGGCGTCGTCTGCCTGCTTGAGAGGAGCTGCGGCGCGGTGGGTGTCCTGATAGTCGCGCTGCTTGACGTCGGCCAGCACATCTTCGTAGGGGGTGTCGATGCCCTTCTGCTGGTACTCCTTCCAGCGGCGGGTGGCGCGGGCCTCCGGGCTGGCGGTGAGGAAGATTTTTACCGTCGCATTGGGCAGCACCACGGTGCCGATGTCGCGGCCATCCATCAGGATGTTCTGCGTCCTGGCCATGTCCCGCTGCATCTCCAGCAGGAAGGCGCGCACCGCCGGATTTGCACCCACGGCAGAAGCCGCCATCCCCACCTCTTCGGTGCGGATGGCCGTGCTGACGTCCTCGCCATTCAGATAGATATGCTGTTCGCCCTCGATAAAAGCAAACTCGAGGGTGATATTGGGCAGCAGGGCATTGACCGCCTCGTTGTCCTTCGGGTCCTTGCCCGCGCGGAGGGCGTAAAGGCCGATGGCGCGGAACATCGCACCGGTGTCCACATAAATGTAGCCGAAGTCCGCAGCCAGACGCCGCGCCAGCGTAGATTTGCCTGCGCCCGCAGGCCCGTCGATCGCAACAGATACCATTATAAAAGTTCCTTCTTTCATTTTACTGAGCATAGCCCGGCCCACCAGTGTTCAGATATTACAGGTTATTCGCAAAACTCTGTGCCGTGCAGAAAGCGATCTGCAGGTTATAGCCGCCGGTATAGGCGTCCACATCCAGCACCTCGCCTGCAAAGTAGAGGCCGAGGGCCTTTTTGCTCTGCATGGTCTTGGGGTCCACCTCCCGCACCGACACGCCGCCCGACGTGATGACCGCGTGGGCCAAATCGCCCCGGGCGTCGATAGTCACCCGCCAGTGCTTCATCAGCTGTACCAGTTCCCGCTTCTGCTCCCGGGTGATCTGGTTTGCCCTGGTGGCCGGGTCGATGCCCCAGCGGGCCACCATGACCGGCTGCATACTGGACGGCAGCAGCTTCACCAGTGCGCCCTGCGCCGCGTGGTTCGCCAGAAGGGCAAAGTCCCGGGTGATGCGGTCATAAAGCTGTTCCTCGCTGAGGGCAGGCTTCAAATCAATAAAAGCTTCGTACTTGTGCTTTTTCATGTCGCCCAGATGGCTCGACGCACTGAGGGTCAGCGGCCCGCTGATGCCGAAGTGGGTGAACAGCATCTCGCCCTGCTCCTCGAAGATGGCTTTGCCGTCCTCGTGGAGGGTGAGGGTCACGTTCTTGAGGGCGAGGCCCATCATCTTTTTGCAGTCGGCATCGTGGCTCACGAGGCTGACGAGGCTGGGGACAGGCTCCACGAGGGTGTGGCCCGCCTGCCGGGCCAGCTTGTAGCCGTCGCCGGTGGAGCCGGTGGTGGGGTAGCTCAGGCCGCCCGTTGCCACCAGCACGGCGTCCGCCTTGTACTCCCGGCCCGAAGTTCCCCGCACACCCACGCAGCGATAGGCCGGGCCGGGCTTTTTCTTTTTCGGGCGGCGCGGATCTTCCGGCGCAGCAGGCGCTTCTTCCGGCTGGGCCAGCGGCTCCAGCAGCAGCTTTTTTGCCCCGTCGTGGACGATGTCCGCTCCGTCTGCGTACCGCAGAAGAGCCTGCCGGATCTCTTCGGCCTTGTCTGACACCGGGAACACCCGGCGTCCGCGCTCCACCTTCAGCTCCACACCGAGAGACTCAAACAGCTCCATCGTCCTGGCCGGCGGGAAAGCCCCCAGCGACGAGAACAAAAAGCGGGGGTTCGTCCGCACATGGTGCAGAAATTCCTCTGCGGTGCAGTCGTTGGTCACATTGCAGCGGCCCTTGCCGGTGACGAGAATTTTCTGAGCCGGCTTTTCCATATGCTCCAGCACCGTCACCTCATGCCCCTGCCGCAGGGCCGCGCCCGCCGCCATCAGGCCGGCAGCACCGCCGCCTACCACTAAGACCTTCATGTTTCGTTTCCTCCGCTTTTTCTTCTGTCTTCACACTTATTCCAGTTTATCATACCAGAATCGACCGCCAAAAGCAATGTGAAAAAAGCAGGTACAGCGTTCTGCTGCACCTGCCCGGAAAATTTTGCTTATTTCATGGCCTTGATGGGGTCGAGATACTTTTCGCCCTCCATGACCTCCAAGTGGATGTGGCTCTCCTCGGCACACTCACAGCTCACGCTGCCCACCTTGCCGATGGTCTGCCCGACCGAGACGGTGTCGCCCTTCTTCACCCTGGCGTCCGTCGTGCCGCAGACCCGCCAGACCCTGCCGGAGGCATCTTCGATGGCGACCACAGGCCCCCACTTGTCGTCCGTGCCGGTCTCCACCACCTTGCCCGCCGCCGGGGCGGTCACTTCCGCGCCCCTGTCGGCGGCGTAGTCCACACCGTTGTGGGTGCGCCAGTCGCCCAGCGTCTTGCTGTAGACCAGCTCATCGCCGCTGTAGCTGTTTAAGACGCGCCCCGAGACAGGCTGCGTGGAGGCAGGCGCAGCCGAACTGCTGGCAGGCAAGGACTCGGTTTGCAGCGCGGAGGGTTCGCGCACCGAACCAGAGCCAGACTGCGCACCAGAAGAGGACGCAGCCCCACCGGACGAGCTGTCGGCTTTTGGCACATTGGCCACACTGTTTGCTGCGGGTGCGTTCTGCTGCTGCCATTCGGCTTCCTCCTCTCCGGCGACGCCGGGCGATGTGTTGATGCCCTCGTCGATGCCGGGGGCGGTACTGGACGGGCTTCGCACCGCGTCCAGATTCTGTTTGAGCTCATTGCGCACCGTGCGCACAGCCCACACTCCGGCCGCTGCCGCCGCCAGCAGGCAGGCGGTAAGCACCAGCGCAAAGGCTTTGTCCCGCAAAAACTTTCTGAATTGCTCCATCGTTCGTTACTCCAATCCATTTTGTGTACGGAATCGTTTCTTTGGTGGTAGTTTGGAGCGGCAGAGCGGGGTTTATTCATCCTTTATTCGAAAGGACGCAAAAAGGCCCCGGATGACCGGGGCCTTACCTGTTGCATTGTTCTTTTTATGCAGCGCAGTCCGGGAAATTCACCACCGTGATTTCCGCCACCGCCTTTTCCACAGTCTGCAAAATATGCTCTATCTTTTCTATTGTATCCGCTGACAGAACAACTTCTCCGCACTGCTTACACTTCATACAGGGGACATTTTTGATGACAACGACACAGTTTTTGAGCTGTACGGTATGAATGGTAGTATCAGGCTTCATTTCGCCCTTGCAGAAAAAGCAGGTCATGTCTTATTCCCCTTTCTTCTTTCGTTCTGTATAAGAGGCATTCCAGTGGTCCAGGTCAGGCCAATAGGCGGTCAATATCCACAGCGCATCCTCATGGATGCCGCACACCACATGGAGCCAGCGGCCCGCCAGATTGACGCCAAGTACCAGACAGGATGGACACCGGTAGTCGTCCGGGCGATATTCGATGATTTTTCCGCTCTGGATAGCCTGCCGAATATCAGCCAAACGGATGCCCCGTTCATAAAGCCGGGCCTGCGAGTGTGCTGTCAGGAATATCTGCCCACTGCAGGATAGTGTGCGCAGGTTTTCAATCGTCAATTCCACGCTCTACCGGCCTTCTTTCTTTTTATTTGATTATAGCATCTCCGTTTCATCAAGTCAATCACAGTGCAAAAGACCCCCATCCGGCGTTCCGGACAGGGGCCTAAAGTCCTATTTAGTTATTGCGGCTGCGGCTGTTCATGCCCAGCAGGCGGACAACGTACAGGAAAATGTTGATGAAATCCAGATACAGGGTCAGTGCGCCGTAGATGGAAGCCTTCTCGGCCAGCTCAGCGTCGCCTGCATAGTAGGCGTAGATCTGGCGGAGCTTCTGGGTATCGTAGGCGGTGAGCAGCATGAACACCACCAGGCCGATGCCGCAGTAGAGCACCGAGGCGCCGAAGCCAAAGCCGAAGAGCGCACCCACGAGGCTGGTGACGATCATGGCCACCAGAGCCATCATCAGGCGGGGACCCCAGCCGGTGAGGTCCTTATGGGTGGTGGTGCCGTACACAGCCATGAGGCCGAAGTAGACCGCCGTGGCGAGGAAGGCCATGACCAGCGTGCCTACCGAGAACATCAGGAAGTAGTAGCTCAGGACCATGCCGTTCAGGATGGCGTATCCGAAGAACGCGGCTCTTGCACCGTCGATGGACATCTTCTGCACCCGGGCGCTGAGCATGAACACCAGTGCCAGCTCACCGATGGTAAGCAGGAAGTAAAGCGAATTGACCAGATAGATAAGGGACGTGGTCGCCGTGATATAGGCCATTGCGAAGGTGACGAGCAGGCCGCCGGCCATCCAGCGGTAGGTGCGGGTCATATAGTCCGATGCGCTCATCGAAGGCTCCGCATAGCCGCGGTCATAGTTGTTGTAATCCATAAGGAATCCTCCATTCAAAATCAGGGCATCGGCCTCGGCCTTGCCCCGGTCTACGAAATATAGTATACTGCATAGAAATGAACGATTCATGAAAAAGGCTGTGATATTTGATGTCCCTCGGACTTTATCTGCATATTCCTTACTGTTTTTCCAAATGCCGGTACTGTGATTTCTACTCAGCCCCCGGCCAGCGCGGCGTCCCCCGGGCCTATGTGGACGCCCTTTTGCGGGAACTCTCCCGGTTTGCGCCGGACGCGCCCCTGCGGCCGGACACCCTTTATTTCGGCGGCGGAACGCCCAGTCTGCTGGACCCGGCAGACGCCGCCCGGCTCATCGCCGCCGCGCAGCCCCTGCCCGGGGCCGAGATCACGCTGGAAGCCAACCCTGAGACCGTGACCGAAGACTCTCTCCGGGCATTCCGGGAGGCGGGCGTCAACCGCATCTCCTTCGGCGTCCAGTCGGCCCGGGACAGCCAGCTCAAGACGCTGGGCCGCCCCCACACGGCAAAGCAGGCGCGGGCCGCTTTCGCCGCCGCACGCCGTGCCGGGTTCGAGAACATCAGCGGCGACATCATGCTGGCCCTGCCCCATTATACGCAGGCCGAGTTCGACGAGACGCTGGAGCTTATCGAGGATGGCGGCGCGGCCCACATTTCCGCCTACCTCTTGAAGATCGAGCCCGACTCCGCCTTTGGCCGGACGCCGCCCGAGGGTCTGCCCACCTCCGATGAGGCGGCGGACTTCTACCTCTACGCCGTCGAGCAGCTGGAGCATCATGGCTACCGGCAATATGAGATCTCCAACTTCGCCCGCCCGGGCTATGAGGGAAAGCACAACCTCATCTACTGGGACTGCGGCGACTATCTGGGCATCGGCCCCGCCGCCCACTCCTGCATGGGCGGCAAACGGTTCTACTACCCCGCCGACACCGAAGCCTTTCTGCGGGACGAGGCCGCGCCCGTCATGGACGGCGGCTGCGGTGCGGAGGATTATCTCATCCTGCAGCTGCGTCTGCGCAAAGGTCTGAGCCTCGACGAATACAAAAAACGCTATGGCAGGGAGCTTTCCACCGCACAGCTGGCCTTTGTGAAAAACTGCGTGAAGAGCGGCTACGCCAGCTTTGACGGCCACACCCTCGCCCTCACGCCCGCCGGGCTCATCGTACAGAACAGCATCCTTGCCGAGCTGCTGTGAGCCTCAGTGAACAGCAAAGCTCATCGCCGCCAGCACAAAAACACCGATGATGCTGGCAATGCGGCTCACCCTCTGCATCGCGTAATACCAGTCGGTGGGCTCACCGCCGTACACTTCCAGCCCGTGGCGGAGGTTCCAGAACAGCAACGGGAACCGGACATCCAGCACAAGGAGCACCACCAGCGCCCCTATCGGCAGCAGGAACGCCACGCTGCCCCGGGTCTCCCGCCGCCCGCCGACGGCTACATTATAGAGCCAGTTACAGCTGGGCCAGAGGTCGGATCTCTGGTATTCGCCGCTGACGATGACGTTCACCTCGTCGGCAAGGCCCCCATCGTCTTCCCTCCACAGGATGGCGTCGCCGGGGTCGCCCAGCGCGGTCCCGGTAAAAATGACCACTCCGTCCTGCTCGATTTTTACGCCCGGGTCGCTCATCCCCTCGGCTTTCGATTCGAGCCGATAGCGCCGCGTCTCTCCGTCCAACGTGAACTCCACTTCCGCACCGTTTTCCGTCTGGGCGATCTGCATGGTGTAGGCGGCATAGGCATCCCTGCCCGAAAAGCTGCCGTCGGCCTGCCGGTACAAAAAGGCATCCCGCAGCCAGACGCCCGGGCGGAGGGCGGCCCAGAGATAGAGCACAGCGAGAAGCAGCGCGGTAAGAATGCAGAGCAGGCAGCTCGTCTTTTTCTCCATGGTCAGGCTCCTTTCGTTTCAGCCCAGTTCGATTACTTTCCACCCCAGCTCCCGGATGGCTTCTTGATCATGGGTCGCCAGCAGGGTGGGCTTTGTGCCGCAGCGTGCCTTGAGCATGGCTGCGGCTTTTTTCATGGCGGCGGGGTCCATGCCGGTGAAGGGCTCATCTAACAGAAGGGTGTCGCTCTCGGCCCAGAGAGCGCGCAGCAAGGCGGTGCGGCGCTTCTGTCCGCCGGAGAGCTTCCGGGCAGGCAGGGCAAGGGCCTCGTCATCCAGTCCTAATTGTATAAGATCATCTCGTATCTGCTTTTTGTATTGTGTTTCGACCTTGTACTGTTCTGCGGTCAGCACCAGCGCCACATTCTCTTCGGCGGTCAGCTGGGGGCAGAGCCTGTCTTCCTGAAAGACCGCGCCGACCCGGCCCACGCCCTCCACGCTGCCGGAGGTGGGCGCTTCCAGCCCCATCAGGATGCGGAGCAGGGTCGTCTTGCCCCAGCCGCTGGGAGCCCAGAGCACCGCCGGGCCGTCCACGGTAAGAGAGAGGTTCTCGAAGAGGATTTTCTCTCCGAATCGTTTAGACAGATTCTTTATTTCCAGCTTGTTGTTGGTTTCACTCATTTTTCAGCCCCCTCTTCGCCCAGAACTGCCGCTACCGCTTTATCCAGCAGAGCGAGGAACAGCTTTTCGAATACGGCGCTCAGCAGGATGATGACGAAGGTCCAGGCAAACAGCTCTCCGGTGGAAAGGGTAATTTTTGCCCTGTAAAGCGCGTCGCCGATGCTGCCGTCCGGCAGGCCGATGACCTCTGCTGCTACGCCGCTCTTCCAGCAGATGCCCAGCGCCACGCTGCACCCCTGCCGGAACGCAGGCAGCACCGCCGGGAGCCAGACCGCCCGCAGACGCCGCCCCAGAGGCAGACGGAACACCTGCTCCATTTCGAGAAGCTGGCGGTCCGCACTCCCGATGCCGGTGCGCACTGCGCTGTAGAGGACGGGCAGCACCATCAAAAAGCTGATCAGGACGGACAGCGACGAGCCGCTGACCCACACCAGCGCCAGAATGATGAAGCTCGCCACCGGAGTAGCCTTGACCAGCTGCATCACGGGGGCGAGAAGGGCGTCCACCCACTCCCACTTTTCGGCGGCTACCGCCAGCACCGCGCTGGACAGAACGCCCAGCCCGAAGCCCAGCAGGATGCGCCCGGCGCTGAAACCGATGCGCTGCCAGAACTCGGCCTGCGGCAGCAGCTCCACCAGCGTGCCGATGGCCTGCACCGGTGAGACAAGAAAGACTTCCTGCCCGATGGCCGCAGCTGCCGCCTGCCAGACGCCCAGCCAGAACACCGACGCCGCTAAGATTTGAATGCGGCGTTTTTTTGTTTTATCCATGTATTTCTTTGCTCCTGTTCGTTTTCTCGCTTTCAGAATATCACATCATGTACGAGAATACAATCCTTCATCTTTTCTTCTCTTGACATGAGGGTCATAAAACACTACACTGGAATAAAGCAATCCTGATTCTACGTGCCTCCGCGCACAGCTGGGAGAGATGACCATGCACGATTCCGCTCAGGCCCTCCGGGGCAAAAAGCTCCTTCTGGTGGGGTTCACCCTGTTCTCGATGTTCTTCGGGGCAGGCAACCTCATCTTCCCGCCCTTCCTCGGCGCACAGGCCGGGACGGCGCTCTGGCCCGCTTTTGTGGGCTTTGCCGTCAGCGCCATCGGTCTGCCCATCGCGGGCGTGGCAGCGGTGGCCCGGGCGGGCGGCCTGCCTGCGCTGGCCGGGCGGGTCCATCCCCGCTTCGCACAGGTGTTCGCTGTGCTGGTCTATCTGTCCATCGGTCCCTGCCTCGCGATCCCCCGCACGGCCAGCACCTCGTTTGAGATGCTGACGCCGCTGGTGGGGCGGAGCACACCGGGACAGTTCATCTACTCCCTCGTGTTCTTTGCTGCGGCGTACTTCGTGGCCCTCAGGCCCGAAAAGCTGACCCAGCGGCTGGGCCGCATCCTCTGCCCTGCCCTGCTGGTGCTCATCGTGGTGCTGTTCGCGGGCTGCATCCTCCGCCCGGCCGCGCCCGGCTACGGCACGCCTGCCGAGGCTTACGCCGCCCTCCCCGCCGCACAGGGCGTGCTGGACGGCTATCAGACCATGGACGCGCTGGCAGCGCTCAACTTCGGCGCGGTCATCGCGCTGAACCTTCAGGCGGTGGGCATCACGGAGGAGTCCGCCGTCCGGCGCGGCACCATCCGGGCCGGGTTCATCGCAGGCGGGATGCTGCTGGTGGTCTACGCCATGCTGACCCACATCGGCGGCATCTCGGGGGCTGCCTTCCCCGGCAGCGACACCGGTGCCGCCGTCCTGACGGCACTGGCCGACGGCCTGTTTGGCCGGGTGGGACAGGTGCTTCTGGCCGCCATCTTCGTCATCGCCTGCTTCAACACCTGTGTCGGCCTCATCGCCAGCGTAGGCGAATACTTCCACGAGCTTCTGCCCCGGCTGCCCTACCCCGCCATTGCAGCCTTCTTCGCGCTGATGAGCATGCTGCTGGCGAACATCGGCCTTGCGGGCATCCTGAGCCTTTCCGTCCCGGTGCTGAACGCCATCTACCCCATCGCCATCATCCTCATCGTGGTGGAGTTCCTGCCCGGACGGTTCCAGCGGACATCGGTCTGGCGGCTGGGCATCCTCTTCACGGCCATCCAGAGCATCCCTGCCGCCCTGCCCTTCGGCCCCCTCTCCACCTTGATGAACGCTCTACCCCTGAGCAACCTCGGCTTTGGCTGGCTGCTGCCGGCCCTCATCGGCATCGGCGCGGGCCTTCTGATGTAAGAAAAACTGCCGCACGGCTGTGCGGCAGTTTTTCTTGTTTCAAAGCTTACTTTGCGGAGTTGCGGATCGCCGCCATGACCTTGCGCAGGACGGACGGCTCGGTGTAGTAGAAGTTGTCGTCCGGCAGCTTACCGCCCACGGCGGCGGGAGAGGCATCGTAGAGCACCTGCAGGTAGGCAGAGATGTCTTTCTTCATCTCCTGACCGTTGCGGTAGACGATGTTGCACTTGGGCAGGGCCTTCTTGGCGATAGCGGCCTTGGCCACCACACCGACTTCCTCACAGAGAGCGGCGGTGCCGTCGATGTCCTCGTTGGCCGCCTTGACGCTCTTCTGGTAGTCGGTCAGGAAAGCTGCGATGACGTCGGGGTTCTGCTTTGCGTACTCGGTGCGCACCACAGTGACGCCGGTGATGAGCTGGGTGTCACAGACCTTGTTCCATTCTTTGGTCAGGTCGAGAACGACGCGGAGGCCGCTGTCCTTCATCTGGGCAGCGGTGACGTAGGGCTGAGGCAGGACGGCGATGGCATCCTTCCTGGCAGCGGCCATCTGGGCCGTGACCTCGGAAGCCTCGCTGTAGTATTCGATCTTCACATCCTTGTCGGGGTCGAGGCCGTTCTTCCTGAGCAGATAGCGCAGGACGTACTCGGGGGTCGTGCCTTTGCCGGTGGAGAGGATGGTGCGGCCCCTGAGGTCGGCGAAGCTGTGGACGGTATTGCCCTTCTCCACGACGTAGAGGACGCCCAGCGTGTTGACGGCCATGACCTGGATGCCGCCGTTCGTCTTCTGGTAGAGGGTCGCGGCGAGGTTGGCCGGGATAGCGGCCATGTCGAGTTCGCCCTTGATGAGCTTCGGCACGATCTCATCGGCAGCGCCGTAGAGCTGCAGGTCATAGTCGAGGGAGGCCGTGCCGTCCTTCTCCATGCTCAGCAGGTTGACGAGGCCCATGGTGGTGGGGCCTTTCAGGCCGGCGATGCGCACTTTGGTGCTCGTTTTGGCCGATGCGCCGCAGGCCAGCACGCTGATCATCAGTACCAGCGACAGCAGCAGAGATGTCAGTTTTTTCATAGGATTCAGCTCCTCACTTTCATTGGGAGAAATTTTCCCGCAAAAAATTTGCAAAACCATTTGCTTTACGCCCTCAAGTTTACTATAATAAGAGAAAAAATACCGTTGCACACGCAACGGAATCGCAGAAGGGCGGTGAGGGCCCGGGGAAAACCTCACGGAATGGGTATGGAAAATTATCTTCCGCTGTTACAATCCACCTCTCTGTTCGCCGGGCTGGAAGCCGAAGCGCTCCGGGTCCTGCTGGGCGAAGTGGGGGCCGTATTGCGCACCTACAGCCGGGGCGAGACCCTCGTGCTGGCCGGACAGCCGAACCGCCGGGTGGGCGTGGTGCTCTCCGGTGCCATCGAGGCCTATCATTCCGCCGCCAGCGGGGCGCGTCTGCCCATCAGCCAGATGGGGCCGGGCGGTGTGTTCGGCGACGTGCTGGGCGGCTCGAGCCTTTCCAGCCCGGTGACGGTGGTGGCCTCGGCCCCCTGCGAGGTGCTGCTGGTGCCTTACGAGAAGCTTCTGCTGCCCGGGGCCGACCCGGCCCGCCAGCGGGTGCTGCAGAACCTTGTGCGCACCATCAGCGACAAATACCTCCTGCTCTCCCGCCGGGTAGACCTGCTGCTGCTCAAGAGCCTGCGGGCCAAGGTGTGCGCCTACCTGCTCAGTGAGGCCGAGGCGCATCACAGCCTCACCTTCACCGTCCCCTACTCCCGCATCCGGCTGGCCGACTACCTCAACTGCGACCGCAGCGCCCTCTCCCGGGAGCTGAGCCTGATGCAGCGGGACGGCCTGCTCGAGACCTATAAGAGCAGCTTCAAGCTGCTGGAGCCGGACGCGCTGCGGCGCATGGTGCTGTAACAGCCTCTCCCGGAGGGAGAGCCTTATATAGAAGGAGAACTTCATCATGTCCAAACCGATTTTATGGATCGTCATTCCCTGCTACAACGAAGAACAGGTGCTGCCCATCACGGCCCCCATGTTCCTAAAAAAGATAAACGACCTCGCCGCAGCGGGCCTTATCAGCGAGAAGAGCCGGGTGCTCTTCGTCAACGACGGCTCCCGCGACGCCACCTGGTCCCTCATCCAGAAGTTCGCCTCTGAGGATGAGCACTTCATCGGCATCTCCCAGAGCCGGAACCGCGGCCACCAGAACGCCGTGCTGGCCGGGCTGATGGAGGCGCTCCACAGCGGCAGCTGCGACATCACCATCTCCATCGACTGCGACGGCCAGGACGACATCAACGCCATGGACGAGATGGTCAAAAAGTATCTGGACGGCGCCGAGGTAGTCTACGGCGTGCGCAGCCGCCGGGACACCGACACCTTCTTCAAGCGGTTCACCGCCGAGGGCTTCTACCATGTGATGAACGCGCTGGGCGCGGACATCGTCTTCAACCACGCCGACTACCGGCTCATCAGCACCCGGGTGCTGGAGAGCTTCGCCGACTACCGCGAGGTGAACATCTTCCTGCGGGGCATGGTGCCGCTGGTGGGCTACCCCAGCGACACCGTCTACTACGAGCGCCACGAGCGTCTGGCCGGCGAGAGCCACTATCCCCTCAGCAAGATGCTGGCCCTCGCCTTCGACGGCATCACCAGCCTGTCGAACAAGCCCATCCGCCTCATCACCGGCGCAGGCATCGTGGTCAGCCTCATCAGCTTCATCGGCGTCATCTGGGCCATCGTGCAGGCTGTTCTGGGCAGCGCCGTGGCGGGCTGGGCCTCCACCATCTGCATCGTCTGCTTCATGGGCGGCGTCCAGCTGGTGTGTCTGGGCGTCATCGGCGAATACGTCGGCAAGATCTATATGGAGACCAAGGCCCGCCCCCGCTACATCATCAGCGAGCGCACATGGGCTCCCTACGAAAGGAAGTATCACGGATGAGCAAGCAGAGCTGGAAAGGCAGCACCCTCCTGAACCCGGAGCCGCCGGTGCTGGTCTCCTGCGGCGGGCTGGATAAGCCCAACCTCATCACCATCGGCTGGACCGGCACCATCTGCACCCAGCCCAGCATGGTATCCATCAGCGTCCGCCCCGAGCGGTACAGCCACCACCTCATCAAAGAGAGCGGCCAGTTTGCCATCAACCTGCCCACCGAGGCACTGGTGAAGTCGGTGGACTGGTGCGGCGTCAGGAGCGGCCGGGACTTTGACAAATTCGCGGCCTGCAAACTCCATTCTGCCCCCGGCTCGGTGCTGACGGACTGCCCCATCCTCGAAGAAAGCCCCGTCAACCTCGAGTGCAGGGTCACGCAGGTCATCCCGCTGGGCAGCCACGACCTCTTCCTCGCCGAAGTGGTCGCCTGCGACGTGGACGAGAGCCTGCTGGACGAGAACGGTAAGCTCTGCCTCGACAAGGCCAGGCTCATCGTCTACAGCCACGGCGAATATCTGGCTCTGGGCAAAAAGCTGGGGACCTTCGGCTACAGCGTGCGGAAGAAAAAAACACGGCGGAAATAACTTCCCCGTGCTTGACAATTCGCGTGAAACAAACTATACTGAAAATAGAAAAGGCACTGCGACAAGCGGTCAGCCTCATTCAAGAACTATGGCTCAAAAATTGAACCGTCGCCTTTGCCGAGGTGGCGGTTCAGCGTTTTTTCACGATAATGGTGATAGTAAACTCACCAATATGGAAAGTAATCCGCATTGCCTCACCCCCTTTCGGGAAGTGTAAGCCAACCGCCTGCCGTATGTGCAGTGCCTTGCCGCCAAAGCAGCAAAATCAGTATAACACAGGTTTCGACGATCTGCAATCACAAAAGCCGCAGGATGCATTGCGCATCCCGCGGCTTCGTTTTTATTTCAGCAGATCACTCAGACATCTGACCGTCCGGCCATGATAGCCCGTGACCGTCTCGGCATGGAGCAGACTGCTCAGCACACTTTCCTCCACGCACTCGGCCACCGCCCGGAACAGCGGATTGATGGCATCGTCGTGGACCATGCCCATCGGCAGAACGGCCTTTTCGGAGTAGTGCGGCACCCGGTTGGCGGTGGTGAAGGCAATGACGATCTCGCCGGAGCCGTTTCCGCAGAAAGAGCCGGTGCGGGACAGGCCCACCAGCGCCCGGTGGCAGAGCCGCCGCAGCTGGCGCTCACTCAAGGGGATGTCCGTCGCCAGCACTGTGATGATGGAGCCTTTGTCCTCGTGGGGCGGGATGTGGGCGTCCAGCAGGCTCTGGATGGGGGTGCCTGCCACTACGAGGTCATCGAAGACAGCGTGGTTGGAGAGCACCAGCGCACCGATGGTGTACTGTTTCCCGTCCAGCTCCACCACACGGGAGGCCGAGCCGATGCCGCCCTTCAGGCCGTGGCAGCGCATTCCCCGGCCCGCGCCCACAGCGCCCTCGGCGAAATCGGCGCGGCAGTCGGCCAGCGCGGCCCTCACGTTTTCTTCTGTGACGTGGAGGCCCCGGATGTCGTTGAGGCCGCTGTCGTTGCACTCGCAGACCACCGGGTTGACGCTGCCGGTGGTCTCGCAGATGTCGGGGTTCTTATCCAGCATATACTTCACCAGCGCTGTCTCCACAGTACCTACGCTGAGGGTATTGGTGAAGAGGATGGGCGTTTCCAGCGTCCCCAGCTCGTCGATCTGGACAAGTCCGGTGGTCTTGCCGAAGCCGTTGATGACATGGCTGGCCGCCATCACTTTATCGTGGAAAATATCGCCCTGATGGGGCAGCAGCGCGGTCACGCCGGTCTGGACGTCGCCGTCCGCCAGTGTGCAGTGGCCCACCGTCACGCCCGGCACATCGCTTATCTTGTCCAGCGGCCCGCAGGGCAGTTTGCCCACCCGGATGCCCCGGCTCTTCCATTTTGCTTCGATTCCCATAAGTATTCTCCTTGCAAAAATGCTCCCTCCCCACCAGACGGAGAGGGCTGATTTTATTCTTCCTCGTGCTCCACCCTGCTGATAGCGCCCAGGTCGTAGGGCGTGTTCTGGTAGACGTAGTAGTTCAGCCAGTTCTCATACAGCAGGTGTGCGTGAGCACGCCAGCGGAAGAGAGGCGGCTGCTCGGGGTCGTCGTTGGGGTAGTAGTTCTTTGGCACCGCGATGGGCAGGCCCTTGCCGACATCCCGCTTGTACTCGGCGTCCAGCGTGTACTTGTCGTACTCCGGGTGGCCGGTGACGAAGATCTGCCGTCCATTCTCGGTGCTCATCAGGAAGGGGCCGGCCTCGTCGCTCTCGGCCAGGATGCGCAGGGCCTTGCAGTTCAGCACGTCTTCCCGGCTGATGCCGGTGTGGCGGCTGTGAGGGGCGTAGAACACCTCATCGAAGCCGCGCACCAGCGGGTTCGAGGGACGGGTGACTTTATGCTCGAAGACGCCGAACAACTTCTGGTCGAGAAGCTGCTTGCGGATGCCATAGTGATAATAAAGTCCCGCCTGTGCGCCCCAGCAGACATGAAGGGTGGAGTAGACGTTCGTCTCACTGAAGTCCATGATCTCGCACAGCTCCTGCCAGTAGTCCACCTGTTCAAAGTCTATTTTCTCCACAGGCGCACCGGTGATGATCATGCCGTCGTAGCGGTTGTTCTTCACCTCGTCGAAGGTCTTATAAAACGCCTCGAGGTGGGCCGCAGAGACATGGGTCGCCGCATGGCTGGCCGTCTGCAGCAGGGTCATGTGGACCTGAATGGGCGTATTGGCCAGCAGGCGGGCGATCTGGGTCTCAGTGGCGATCTTGGTCGGCATGAGGTTCAGGATGAGGATCTCCAGCGGACGGATGTGCTGGGAGAGCGCCCGTTCCCGGTGCATGACGAAGACGTTTTCCTCGTAGAGGGCATCGTAGGCGGGAAGAGTCTTGGGGATGATCAGCGGCATAGCATCGTTGCTCCTTTTGACGGTTTTAGCGGGAAGTTTTTATCTGCATCCGGAGACGCTTTTTTCACGGGAAGGGGCCGAAACCGGCAGATGGCGCTGACCGTGTTTCTTATCGCAATTTTCAAAAATAGTGCCTATCGAAACGGCATATTTGCGATATGCAGTTTGCGGATGTTGCTTGTGCATTAAAAACGCAAACTGCTATAAATCTTATCCAGCGCCTGTGCAATATCGGCGATGAGGTCTTCGCTGCTCTCGAGGCCGCAGCTCATCCGCACCAGCTCAGCAGGCACACCGGCAGCGGCCAGCTGCTCGTCGTTCATCTGGCGATGGGTGCTGGAAGCCGGGTTCAGGCAGCAGGTGCGGGCATCGGCAACGTGGGTCTCAATGGCGGCAAGCTTCAGCTCCCTCATAAAGGTGCTGGCGGCTTCGCGGCCGCCGGCCAGGCCGAAGGAAACGACGCCGCAGCTGCCGTTCGGCAGATACTTCTCCGCCAGTGCATGGTAGGGGCTGGACTCGAGGCCGCAGTAGTTGACGTAAGCCACCTTGGGGTGAGCCTCAAGGAACTTTGCGACGGCCATGCCGTTGGCGCAGTGGCGCCGCATCCGGACGTGGAGGCTCTCAAGGCCGAGGTTCAGCATATAGGCGTTCATGGGGGACTGCATCGAGCCGAAGTCGCGCATGAGCTGTGCGGTGGCCTTGGTGATGAAAGCACCCTCTTTGCCGAAGCGCTCCGCGTAGGTGATGCCATGATAGCTCTCATCAGGGGTACACAGGCCGGGGAACTTCTCGGCGTGGGCCATCCAGTCGAACTTGCCGCCGTCCACGATAGCACCGCCCAGCACAGCGCCATGGCCGTCCATGTACTTGGTGGTGGAATGGGTCACGATGTCGGCCCCCCACTCGAAGGGGCGGCAGTTGACCGGCGTGGGGAAGGTGTTGTCCACGATGAGCGGTACGCCGTGGGCGTGTGCGGCCTTGGCGAACTTTTCGATGTCCAGCACGGTGAGGGCAGGGTTGGCGATGGTCTCACCAAACACGACCTTGGTGTTGGGCTGGAACGCGGCATTCAGCTCTTCCTCGCTGCACAGCGGGTCCACGAAGGTGGCGGTAATGCCCATCTTCTTCATGGTGACGGAGATGAGGTTGAAGGTGCCGCCGTAGATGGTGCTGGACGCCACGATGTGGTCGCCTGCCTCACAGAGATTGAACAGCGCAAAGAAGTTGGCCGCCTGACCGCTGGACGTCAGCATGGCGGCGGTGCCGCCTTCCAGCTCGCAGATCTTTTTCGCCACCATATCACAGGTGGGGTTCTGCAGGCGGGAGTAGAAGTAGCCGTCGGCCTCAAGGTCGAACAGCCTGCCCATGTCCTCGCTGGTAGCGTACTTGAACGTAGTGGACTGGATGATGGGGATCTGGCGGGGTTCGCCGTTGCCGGGGGTGTAGCCGCCCTGCACGCAGATGGTATCACGGTTCATTGCAACATACTCCTTTACTGGGTTTATCTGTATAGCACAATTCCCCGCAGGAGCATGAGCCTCCTGCGGGGAATCGATTCGTTAAATTTTATTCCCTGCCCGGAGGCACCTAAAGGCTCTCCCTTTGGGAGAGCTGGCGCGTATGCGCCTGAGAGGGCTAGGACGCTGACAGAGAAGCACGGACACAGCGATAATATTTCTCTGGCAAAGATACTGCCTATCGCTGTGCGGCGGCTCCATCGCACCGGGCTTGCCCTCTCCGTCACCTTCGGTGACACTACCCGGGTTGCGGCACCCAGCATCCGCTTCGCTTTGCTTGCGTCTTGCTGGCCGCGGCCCCAACAGCGACTTCCTGTTTCCGCCACTGGCGGCGGTCGTCGCTGTTGCTCCCAAAGGGAGAGGCTTTTCTCACTTCCGCAAGCGCTTATCGCTCCTGGTCGCCCAGAAGGTACCGACGGTCTGGAACACCTGCACCATGAGCACCAGCAGCACGACGCAGACGATCATGATGTTGGTCTGGTAGCGGTAGTAGCCGTAGGACAGAGCAATCTTGCCCAGACCGCCGCCGCCGATGACGCCGGACATGGCCGAGTAGCCGAGGATGGTCGTCAGGGCAGTGGTCATGCTGGAAATGAGGCCGGGCAGACACTCGGGGATCATGACCTTGGTGATGATCTGGAAGGGAGTCGCGCCCATGCTCTGGGCAGCTTCCACGACGCCCTCGTCCAGCTCACGCAGACTGGTCTCCACCAGACGGGCCACAAAGGGGAAGGCTGCGACCACCAGCGGAACGATGGTGGCCTTGGTGCCGACGGTGGTACCCACAATGGCACGGGTCAGCGGGAAGACGCAGATCATCAAAATCAGGAACGGCACGCTGCGTAAAATGTTGATGATGATGTTCAGGATGTGCATCAGCCAGCCCGGCAGGGGCAGGACGCCGTCCTTATCGCCAGCCACCAGCAGAACGCCCAGCGGCAGGCCCAGGACCAGAGAAAATGCCGTGGAGAGGACGGTCACATAGAACGTCTCCCAAATGGCGAAGCCATAATCTGCAAAGCTCATTCTCCGGTCACCTCCTCAACGGTCACACCATTCTGGCTGCGCATATAGGCCGCAGCCTGCTTTGCCTGTTCGGTATCGCGGGGAAGTTTGAGCAGCATGGAGCCGTAGCACTGGCCGCTCAGGTCGCGGGTGTCGGCGCTGAGCACAGACACGAGGATGCCCTTCTCCGCAGCGAGGCTCGCCACCAGCGGCTTTGCGGCGGACGAACCATTGAACGTAACACGGACCACGTGATCGTCGGGCGCAAAGCTCGAGAGGTCGCGGGCCGCGCTGCCGCCGTTGGGGGCGACGAGGCGCCTGGCCGCAGCCGTCTTGGGATTTGCAAAGATCTCGCGCACCTCACCCTGCTCCACGACCACGCCGCCGTCCAGAATGGCGACGGAGTCGCAGATCTCTTCCACGACGCTCATCTGGTGGGTGATGACCACCACGGTGATGCCCAGCTTCTTGTTGATGTCCTTGATGAGGGTCAGGATGGCGTGGGTCGTGTTGGGGTCCAGCGCACTGGTGGCCTCATCGCAGAGCAGGACTTTGGGGTTGGTGGCCAGCGCGCGGGCAATGGCGATGCGCTGCTTCTGGCCGCCGGAGAGCTGGGCCGGGTAGGCGTTGGCCTTATCGGGCAGGCCCACCATTTCCAGCAGCTCCCTGGCGCGCTTTTCGGCATCGGCCTTCTTCACGCCCGCAAGCTCCATCGGGAAGCAGATGTTCTTCAGGCAGCTGCGCTGCATCAGCAGATTGAACTGCTGGAAGATCATGGTGATGTCGCGGCGGCGCTCACGCAGGGCTGCGGGAGACAGGGTCTCCATCGCGGTGCCGTCGATGACGACACTGCCCTCGGTGGGGCGCTCCAGCAGATTGATGCAGCGCACCAGCGTGGATTTGCCCGCGCCCGACATACCGATGATGCCGTAGATGGAGCCATCGGGGATGGTCAGGTCGATGTCCTTCAGCGCATTCACCGCGCCGTCCTTCATCTGGAAGGTCTTGGAAAGGTGTTTGATCTCGATCACGATTTACTCCTTCGTTGGTAAAGCTCAGCCCACGATGGGTGCCAGGCTGTCCTGCTTGCCGCCGTAGATGCCCATGGGCTCGACGTGGATGCCGGCGACGGTCACCAGATGGGTGCCCTTCTCCTTATTGAAGTTGTCCAGATACGGCTGATGCTGGAAGTAGTTGGTGTCGCACTGGCCGTCCTCGACGATGGTGTTGGGGATCACATAGTCGTCGTACTCCTGGATGTCCAGAGTGATGCCCTTAGCGGCCAGAATGTCCTTGCAGACCTCCAGGACCTCGCAGTGGGGAGCGGGAGTAGCAGCGCAGCTGACGGTCGCGCCGTTCAGTGCATTGTAGTCGATGGAAGAGTCATAGCCATCGGTCGGGTCCTCGACGACGGAGACGACAGCGCCCTTGTAGTTCTCATCCATGAAGTCCTTGACCTGCTGGCTCTGCAGAGCGGCGACGAGGGCCTTGATCTTGGGCTCGTTCTCGTTGCCCTCCTTGCAGACCAGAACATTGACGTAAGCAGAAGAGCCGTCCTCCATTGCCAGAGCGTCGGTCATGGGGTCCAGACCAGCGGAGATGGCGTAGTTGGAGTTGATGACAGCGTAGTCCTCATCCTGCAGGACGTTGGGGACCTGAGCAGCCTCGACCTCATCGACGGTGACGTTCAGGGGGTTCTCCTCGATGTCGTTCTTGGTGGCGGTCAGGCCGGCGTCAGCCTTCAGCTTGAAAAAGCCGTTCTTCTCCAGCAGGGTCAGAGCGCGGGCCTCGTTGGTGGTGTCGTTGGGGACAGCGACCTTCACCTTGTCCAGCTTTGCTGCAGCGGAAGCAGCCTCAGAAGAAGCGGCAGTGCTGGAAGCAGCAGAGCTTGCGGTGGAAGAAGAGCCGCCGCAGGCGGTCAGGGCAGCAGCAGCGGCTGCGACACCGGTAACTTTCAGAAAATCACGACGAGTAATCATAGTTTTTTCCCTCTCTATTATTGGATAGATATAATGTACAGCGGCGGCGCGGCACAGTCCGCGCCCGCCTTGAACGGAAGCATCAAAAAAGCCTCCGTCCCTGCCAGCCATGCGCTGCACAAGGACGGAGGCTTTGAAACTTCCGTGGTACCACCTTGGTTCACAGCATCCTCGCGGACACTGCCTCAAAACTGCGGCAGGATTTTCCTGCTTACAGCCGGACGCTTTAACGGGCGCACCCGTCGCGGACTAGTGCTCTTGCTCTTCGTCCGCGCAGCTCCGAGACCATTTTCGGCTCCCTGTTTCCTGCCCTTTTCCACCTGCCGGGCTCTCTGGTAAGGCTCATGCGAAAGCTTACTCTTCTCTTCACAGCCATTTTAGTGATATTGCGTTTATTGTACTCGCCTCGACGGGATTTGTCAACCCCCTAAAACAAACTTTTTCAGTAGGGAATTGAAGCTCCTTCGCCCATGAGACAAAATATGCCCCCGCGCTGTGTGCGCGGGGGCATATTCAGAAGCTATCTATCAGCCCTGCTCCTGCTGTGCCTTCTTGGCTTCGAGAGCCAGAATGGCGTCGCGGCGGCTCAGGTTGATGCGGCCCTGCTGGTCGATGTCCGTCACCTTGACGACGATGGCATCACCCACAGCAACAACATCTTCCACCCGCTCGACACGCTTGGTGTCCAGTTTGGAGATGTGGACGAGGCCCTCCTTGCCCGGAGCGATCTCGACGAAGGCACCGAAGTTCATCAGACGGGTGACCTTGCCCTTGTAGATGGCACCGATCTCGGGGTCTTCCACGATGGTCCTGATGGTGAAGATGGCGCGCTTTGCGTCCTCCTGGTCCACAGCGGAGACGAAGACGTGGCCGTCCTCCTGCACGTCGATCTTGCAGTTGCAGGTGGCGCAGATGTCCTGGATGACCTTGCCGCCCTTGCCGATGACGTCCTTGATCTTATCGGTGGGGATCATCATGCTGAACATCTTGGGGGCCCAGCGGCTCAGCTCGCAGCGAGGCTCTGCGATGACGGGCTTGATGATCTCATCGAGGATGTACAGACGGCCCTTGCGGCACTTCTCGAAGGCCTCGGCGATGATGTCGTAGGTCAGGCCGTCGATCTTAATATCCATCTGGATGGCGGTGATGCCCTTGCGGGTGCCGCCCACCTTGAAGTCCATATCGCCGTGGAAGTCCTCGACGCCCTGAATGTCCAGCATGGTCATCCAGCGGTCACCCTCGGTGATGAGGCCGCAGGAGATGCCGGCGACGGGAGCCTTGATGGGGACGCCTGCGTCCATCAGAGCCAGCGTGGAGCCGCAGATGGAAGCCTGAGAGGTGGAGCCGTTGGAAGAGAGGACCTCAGACACGCAGCGGATGGTGTAGGGGAACTCTTCCAGAGAGGGCAGCACAGGCACGAGAGCGCGCTCCGCCAGTGCGCCGTGGCCGATCTCGCGGCGGCCGGGGCTGCGGGGTGCGCGGGCCTCGCCGACGGAGTACGGCGGGAAGTTGTAGTGATGGATGTAGCGCTTGGTCTGCTCGTCGGTCAGGTCATCCATGAGCTGGTTGTCCTTGGTGCCGCCGAGGGTGCAGGTGGTGAGCACCTGAGTCTGGCCGCGGGTGAACATACCGGAGCCATGCACACGGGGCAGGATGCCGACTTCTGCGGCCAGCGGGCGGATCTCGTTGATGCCGCGGCCATCCACGCGCTTGCCCTCGTCCAGCAGCCAGCGGCGGACGACGTACTTCTGCATCTTGTAGCTGACGAGGTCGAGGTCGGCCTCGGTCAGGTCGGGGTACTCCTCGGCGATCTTGTCCATGATGGGCAGCAGGGCGGCATCACGCACATTCTTGTCGTCGGTATCCATGGCGGCCTTGAAGTCGTCGAGATACTTCTCCTTGATGGCGTGGAACACGTCCATATCGAGGCCCACGACCTGAAAATCGATCTTCGGCTTGCCGCGCTCGGCCACGATGCCGTTGATGAAGGTGATGATCTTCTTGATTTCCACATGAGCGGCCTTGATGGCGTTCAGCACGGTGTCCTCATCGACCTCATTGGCACCGGCCTCGATCATGACGATCTTGTCCATGGTGGCGGCGACGGTCAGGGCCAGGTCGCTCTTCTTGCGCTGCTCCTGAGTGGGGTTCAGGACGATCTCGCCGTCCACCAGACCCACCTGCACGCCGCCGATGGGGCCGTTCCAGGGGATCTCGGACACAGCGGTGACCAGAGAAGCGCCGATCATGCCGGCGATCTCAGGGCTGCAGTCGGGGTCGAGGCTCATGACGGTCATGGTGATGCAGACGTCGTTGCGCATCTCCTTCGGGAACAGGGGGCGCATGGGACGGTCCACGACGCGGCTGGTCAGGATGGCGCGCTCGCCGGGGCGGCCCTCACGGCGCATGAAGCTGCCGGGGATGCGGCCTGCGGCGTAGAGCTTTTCCTCGTACTCCACGTTCAGGGGGAAGAAATCGACGCCCTCGCGGGGCTTGGGGCTCATGACCACGTTGCACATCACGCAGGTCTCGCCGTAGCGGATGAGGGCGCTTGCGTTGGACAAGCCGCACATCTTGCCCATCTCCACCTTGAAGGGGCGGCCTGCCAGCGTAGTCTCGTAAACTTTGAAGTTGTCAAAGTTTTCTTTGCGGGAACCAAATTCGATTGCCATTTGGTTTGCCTCCTTATGTCCGTTTGATATTCCAAAAGGCTGCCCGCCGCGCATCATAGCAATAAATCCAGCGTCCGTGCCGCTTCACACAGGCGTTCGATTTACTGCTGCAACACGCAGCAGCGGCCTATTTGTTCCAGTGCCTGGGATACAAGGGAAAATCCAACATAAAAGAGCAAAGGGCAGGCACCCTTTGCGGTACCTGCCCTCTGTTTTCTATTACTTACGCAGACCCAGAGTTGCAATCAGAGCACGGTAACGCTCGATGTCCTTCTTCTGGAGGTAGGCCAGCAGATTGCGGCGGCGGCCAACCATCTTCATCAGACCACGGCGGCTGTGGTGATCGTTAGGGTTCTTCTTCAGGTGCTCGTTCAGCTCGTTGATGTGAGCGGTCAGCAGAGCGACCTGGACTTCGGGAGAGCCAGTGTCCTTCTCGGTCAGAGCGACTTTGGCCATAACTTCCTGCTTGTTCATAGTAACAGTACCTCTTTATAAAATTTTTATTTGCCGGCGACACAGCAGCGGGAAAACGGTACTCCCGAGTGGGCATACTCCCAGCCCCGTATCGCGGTAACAGGGCTAGTATAACAGAAACCAACGTAAAAAGCAAGAAAAATTTTTACAGATCCGCAAAAATAAGGATGTTGTTTTCCCGTCAAATCATGTTATAATCTGTCTATTGTAATAAAGAGGTAGATCGAATGACACATTGCTTTTCCCGCCGCAGCTTCCTCAAAGGAAGCGCAGCCGCAGCGGTTCTTTCAAGCCCGCTCCTCCCGGCTGATGCGGCTTTTTCTGAAACCGAAAACGGCCTGTTCTCCCCTGTCTCTCCTCTCTGCCAGACCCAGTACGGCCCGGTGAAGGGCAGAGAGGGCGAAAACGGCCTGCTCTGCTGGTACGGCATCCCCTATGGCGCCGCCCCCACGGGCGAAAGCCGTTGGACAGCGCCGCAGGAGCCCGCCTGCTGGGACACAGTGCGGGACTGCACCCGCCCCGCCCCGGCGGCCTACCAGTACACCACCTTTCCTCTCGGCACCGAGGACTGCCTGACGCTGGACATTTATTCTTCCGCCGAGGCCAAAAAGCGGCCCGTCCTCGTCTATCTGCACGGCAGCGCCGCCACAGGCTCATCTCTCGAGCTGCCCGGCTGCGAGCTCGTGCGGGACGCGGGCTGCGTCTTTGTCGCGCTCAACTACCGGCTGGGGCTGTTCGGGTGGAACTGTCTGCCCGCTCTTACTTCCGGCTCCGACGCCACCGGAAGCTTTGCCCTGCTGGACATCGCCCGGGCGCTGGACTGGGTGCGGGACAACATCCGCCGCTTCGGCGGCGACGCCGACAATATCACCCTCTGCGGCTTCTCTGACGGCGGGCGGATGGCAGCGGCCCTTGCGGGCAGCCCGCTCTTCCGTGGGCGCTTCCAGAAGGCCGTCGCCATCTCCGGCGGGCTGTCCCTCGCCGACCCGGACGCCGCCGCCCAGAAGCTGGCCGAAAATTTCGCGCCGCTGGCCGTGGAAGACGGGCGGTTCTCTGACACGGCTTCCGCCGCCGAATGGCTGCTGACGCCGGGGGCGGATGTCCGGGAATGGCTCTGCGGCCTCGAACCGGCCCGCATTGCGGCCCTCGGCAAACCGGCCATCCTTTACGCAGACGATGTAGTGCTCTCCCGGGGCGCCCGGAGTGCTGTCCCCCTCCTGCTGCTCAGCAGCGCCACCGAATTCAGCGGCTTTGTCCGGGACGACCTGCGGCCCGCTTCCAGCGCGGCCCGGGCCTATGCCGTAAAATACGGCTCAGCCCTCTGCCGCTGGAGCAGCATCGAAGCTGTCGCCGAAGCGCTGGGCGGCAGTGCTCCGGTCTGGCTTGGCCTCATCGACTACGGCGGGGCCGACAGTCAGACGGCTATCCCGGGCCTCGGCTCCTTCCACGGCCTGCCGCTGGCGCTCTTCTCGTCCGAAAGCAGCTATTCTGCCTGTGCTGATTTATCTTCAGCAGGTGCGCAGGCCCTTTCGGCCCGGCTGAAGCAGGCGCTTGCCGGCTTCATGACCAGCGGCTCCCCGGGCTGGGACGCCTGGACGCCGCAAGACCGCGCTGCCCTCCACTTCGATGCCGACAGCGAAACGGCCTGCATCACCTTCAGCTCCTACCCGGATACCCAGGAACGTATCCGCGCCGCCATGGCCGCAGACACGTCCCTCTCCGCCGCCGAAAAGGAAACGGTGGAGCACCTCTATTTTTCCGGTCTCTCCTTCTGACGAAGCAAAAACGCACCTCACCGATATCTTTCATCGGTGAGGTGCGTTCTTGTTTTATTCAGCGGCTGATACCGCCCACAGCCTTTTTGATCTCGGCTTTGTTCTGATACATCGCAGCATCGGCCTCCATGAACAGCTCGTCCGCCGTCATGGTGCGGCCTGCCTGCATGGCATAGCCCACTGCGATGGAGACGGGATACTCTTCCTTCGCATCCCACTCCGCGCACAGCCGCCGGAGCGTTTCGACTGCTGCCTTCACAGCCTCCTCATCCGTCGCAGCCGCAATGACCGCGAACTCGTCGCCGCCGATGCGGAAGCAGTCCTCGGCCCGGTAAAAGGCCTCCCGGATGCAGCGGGCCGCACAGCAGAGCAGTTCGTCACCGGCACGGTGGCCGTATTGGTCGTTGGTCTGCTTGAGCCAGTTGACGTCTATAACGATGTAGGTCCAGTCCGTGCGCTCGGGCCAGCGGGACTTCATATACTTGAAGGCCGTATAGTTGAAAAGCCCGGTCAGCGAGTCGGCGTAGGCCAGCTTCTTGTAGTTTTCCAGCTGGGCCTGTTCGTCGATGGCCTGCCGGATGCGGTGGAGCACGATGCGGCCCAGCATCACCAGAAATCCCAGCAGACCGGCGCAGTAGCACACGGCGTAAGTCCGGCCCCGGTAGCCGCTGTAGAAGGTCGCCAGCGCAAGCAGAGCACCCGCTGCCAGCACGCCGAAAGCCAGCAGGATGTTCCTCACCTCGCCGCTGTGGTTCTTTTTATAGGAGACCACGAGGGTATGGAATGCTGCCAGAATGCTGGCAATGACGGTGATATGAATGGGCATGAGCAGCCACAACATGGGCTGTCCGGCCAGCAGCCAACCCGCAGCATCTGCTGCCAGCAGTACCAGCGCAGCCATCTGCGGGAGGCGGATGAGCCAGCCATCATTCTTTACGGTGCAGCGGATGAATTCCAGCACGAAAGGCACTGTGAGGCTGAAGGTAACCAGTGAGACGAACACGACGAGATTCGCCCTGTCCGTCACCAGTGCCAGCAGCTCGGAATCGGTCAGCGCCCAGATGCCGACGTCCAGCATCAGCCCGATCATCACCCGGGTCTGATGGCAGACCTCCGGCGTGAAGATGCTGCGCATCGTCACCATCAGAACGCCAAGCTCCACGGCGCAGAGGACGCAGAGCAGGAAGAACGCCAGTGCATAAAAGCTGCGCCTGAAGTAATAGCTGCTCAGTTTCGTCTGGGTGGCCAGCACCGGCTCGCTGCTCAGCATTGCGCTGAGGGCCGACGGCTCCGCACAGCGGAGCACCAGCGTCTTTCCGGCCGCGCCCTCCGGCAGAGCAGCAAAGAGCCGCATCTCTGCCGGGCCGCTGCCCGGGTCGTAGGTATAAAACGCCGTCTCCTGACCGTCTGCCGCCCGCAGCCCGAGGCTGAACTTCTGCTTCGTGCTGCGGATGCTCAGCATCAGGCTTTCCCCCATGCTTTCCGGAATGTCATACACGGCCTGCTGGTCTGTTTCCAGCGTCCAGCTGTCGTTCAGTTCCTGCAGACTGCCCTGCACCAGTGTGCGGTGGGGGTCTTCCTGCACACGGCAGGAGTCCGCCACCCCCAGAAGGACCAGCACCGCCACCAGCCAGATCAGGATGCGCAGGCACCATTTCTGTTTTGTCTTTTTCATAAAGCTCGCTCCGCAAAGTATTCCTGCGCGCGCTGGGCTGCGTGGTCGATGCACTCGCGCAGCTCATCCAGCGTGTCGAACTTTTTGCTGGGGCTGAGGTAGGCGTGGAACTCCACCACCGGGTCGGTGCCATAAAGGTCGCCGGTAAAGCCCGGGATGAAGGTCTCGCAGGTCACCTTGCTCTCGTCGCTGTTGACGGTGGGCCGGGTGCCAAGGCCGGTGGCCGAGGGGTACCACCTGTCCCCTATCCTGGTGCGGGTGATATAGATGCCGTACCGGGGCAGCTGGAAGCCCTGCGGGTAGAGCTGATTGATGGTCGGCACGCCCAGCGTCCGGCCAAGGCCCGCCCCGTGATGCACCGTGAAGCGGATGGCGTAGGGCATCCCCAGCATGGCATTGGCCGCCGGGATGTCACCGCCTTCCAGCGCGGTGCGGATGCGGGTGGAGGAAACAGGCTTCTCCTCAAACTGTGCCATCGGCAGGACGACTACCTCCACGCCCAGCGGCGCGCAGAGCTGACGCAGCAGCTCCGGTGTGCCTGCCGCTCTGGCCCCGAAGGTGAAGTTCTCGCCGCAGAACAGCGCCCGGGCGTTGCAGTCCCGGATGATGCCCAGCACGAACTGCTCCGGCGTCATGCCCTTGATCTCCTCGAAATCGGGGCAGAGATAGTGCTCCACGCCGAGGCTGGCGATGAGGGCGTGCTTGTCCTCGGTGGAGAGCAGGCGCTTTCCCTTCATCTTGTTTTCGGTGGGCAGGCGGAAGGTGAACACCGCCGGTGCCGCGCCGTGGGCTCTGGCCCACTCCACTGCGCCATTGATGACCGCGCGGTGGCCGATGTGGATGCCGTCAAAAAAGCCCATTGCCACAGCAGAGCCGTGGGCACCGCCCAGCGCAAGCGGCGCAAGCTGTGAATAGATCTGCATGAATGTTCTTTAATTCCTCTCTACAAAGAGTTTTTCGACCTTGAGCACACCGCCGGTGATGTTCGCAAGGCCCAGGAACTGACCCTCGGCATTGCGGACACGGTAGCGGCCATCTGCCGCCGGGTAGCGGCTGGTGGGGCAGCCGTTGTACAGGTGCTGCTCCACCCTTGGCTCTGCCACCAGCAGGGGCAGGCTCTCGAACACGCTCTCCACCGGCAGCATCAAAGCCTGCAGTGCCTCGGGGCCTGCGTCCTTTGCCGCCTGTATCTCTTCCAGCGTGTGGGCGTCGGCCTCGGTGTAGACACCCGCCGTCGTGCGGCGCAAAGCGCTCATGGTGCCTTTCTGGCCCATAGCGGCGGCAATGTCCTCCAACAGAGTGCGGATATACGTTCCCTTGGAGCAGCGGACGGTGAGGACGTATTCGTTCTCCACCGGGCTGCCGCCGTACTGGATGTCCAGGATCTCGATGGGACGGGCCTTTCGCTCCACCGTGACGCCCTCGCGGGCCAGCTTATAAAGGGGCTGGCCGTTGATCTTGACCGCCGAGTACATGGGCGGCGTCTGCATCTGGGGGCCGAGGAACCGGGGCAGAACGGCCAGCAGCTCCTTCTCCCCTGCCGTCACCGGGGCCGTTTCCAGCACGGTGCCGGTGATGTCGCCGGTGTCGGTCTGCATCCCCAGCCGCAGCCGGGCGCAGTAGGTCTTGGTGTGGTCGAGCTGAAGGTCCACAGCCTTGCTGGCCCCGCCGCAGAACACCGGCAGAACGCCGGTGGCCATGGGGTCCAGCGTACCGCTGTGGCCCAGCTTGCGGGCGCCGAGGATGCCGCGCAGCTTGGCGATGACGTCAAAGCTGGTCCACTCCATCGGCTTATCTACGATAAGGATGCCCTGCATCAGCCTTCCTCCTGCGTCTCGGGGCGGTCGAGTTCCGCCTCCACCTCGGCCAGAATGGCGCTCTTGGCGTTGTCGAGGTTGCCCAGCAGCTCACAGCCCGCTGCGCGGGTGTGGCCGCCGCCGCCCAGACGCCGTGCGATGGCGCAGGCGTCCACGCCCTTGGCGGCGCGCACGCTGATGCGGTAGCTGCCGCCGGGCTGCTGACGGAGCAGCAGGCCCACTTTGACCCCCTCGATGCTGATGGGCAGGCTGGTCAGCTCTTCCAGGTCAGCCGGGTCCACGCCGCTCTGCTCGATCTCGTCCCGGGTCAGATACATCAGGGCGCAGCGGCCCTCAAGATGATATTCCAGATGGTTGCGGGCGATACGCTCCGCCTCCATCCGCTCCCGGGGCTTGGTGTCGAAGAGCAGGGTGTTCAGCTCCTCCACCTGCGCACCGGCCAGAATGAGCTTTGCAGCCACGATGTGGGTGTTGGCCGTGGTGGAAGAGAACCGGAAGCAGCCGGTGTCCGTAGCGAGGCCGGTATAGAGGCAGTTGGCGATGAGGGGGGTGATCTCCACGCCCATCTCGCTGATGACCTCATACAGAAGCTCTGCCGCTGCGGCCGCATTGCCGTCCAGCAGGGTGAAATCCGCATAGCCGCTGTTGCCCGTGTGGTGGTCGATGCAGAGATCGATATGGCGGGTATACTGCGGCATGCCGTTGTTTTCGCCAAAGAGCTGCACGCTGGCAACATCCACGGCCACAACGGTCTTGGGCTCAAACTCGCCCCGGAACGGCACCGGTGCGGTAAAGCTGTAGCGGGAAGGCACTGCATCGGAGCAGAGGACAGCTGCCGTCTTGCCCAGCGCCTTGAGCGCGTGGCAGAGGGCGCTGCCGCAGCCGATGGTGTCGCCGTCCGGGTTTTTATGACACAGGATCAGAATGTTGTCCGCAGCACAGAGGCGCTCGGCCATCTGCTGCACATTGAGCTGTTCTGTCATTTGATGGTTCCATCCTTTCCGCAGCGCTGGATTTATTCCTCGGTCTCGGCGGGCTGGGAGTCCTCCGCGTCGCCGTTCACATTCAGCGTGCGGAGCAGCTCGTTGATGTGGGCTGCATAGGCGGCACCGTCGTCCTCCACAAAGATGAAGCGGGGTGCCTTGCGGATGTGCATTTTCTTGCTCACTTCGGTGCGCACATGGCCTGCGGCGCGGTTCAGGGCCTCGATAGCGGGCTTGGGGCCGTCCTCACGGCCCATCACGCTCACATAGACCTTCGCCACGTCCAGGTCGGGCGTCACATCCAGCCGGGTGACGGTCAGCAGACCGCCCTCCAGCCGCGGGTCTTTCAGCCGTCCGATGATGGCGATGAGCTCACGCTTCATGTCCTGCGCCAGACGGCCCATATTTTTCTGAGACATAGTTTCTCCTCTGAAAAGCCTGTTATCACCGCCCGGGGGCGGTGATAACAGCAGCTTCAACTCTTAGTCGCGGTATTCTTCCATCTTGAAGGCCTCGTAGACGTCGCCTTCCTTGACGTCGGCAAACTTTGCCAGAGTAACGCCGCACTCGTAGCCCTCGGCCACTTCCTTGGCGTCGTCCTTGAAGCGCTTCAGAGATGCGATCTCGTCCTCCGTGATGACGATGCCGTCACGGACGACACGCACCTTGCTGTCGCGGGTGATCTTGCCGTTGGTGACACGGCAGCCTGCGACGGTGCCGACGTTGGAGATCTTGTAGACCTGACGGACCTGCAGCTCGCCCAGAGACACCTCGCGGAACTTGGGAGCCAGCATACCCTTCATAGCGTCGGTGACGTCGTTGATGGCGTCGTAGATGACGCGGTACATACGCATCTCGACCTTGGTGGCAGCGGCCTCTTCCTTCGCCACGTTGTCGGGGCGGACGTTGAAGCCGATGATGATGGCGTTGGATGCGTCGGCCAGGTCAACGTCGGACTTGCTGATGGCGCCGACACCGGCGTGGATGACGCGGACACGGACCTCGTCATTGGAAATCTTCTCGAGGCTCTGCTTGACGGCCTCGGCGGAGCCCTGCACGTCAGCCTTGACGACGATGGCCAGCTCCTTCATATCGTTCTGAGCCATCTGGCTGAACAGGTTATCCAGAGTGACCTTCTGGAAGGCGGAGAACTGCTTCTCCTTGGCGGCAGCGATGCGCTGCTCGGCCAGCTCACGGGCCAGACGCTCGTCCTCGACGGCCTCGAACAGGTCGCCGGCCTCAGGCACAGCGGTCAGACCGGTGATCTCCACAGGGGTGGAGGGGCCGGCGTCGTTCAGCAGAATGCCCTTGTCGCTGCGCATGGTACGCACACGGCCCACGGCGGTACCGGCGATGATGACATCGCCGGAGTGGAGGGTGCCGTTCTGCACCAGAATGGTGGCGATGGGGCCCTGGCCCTTGTCCAGACGGGCCTCGACGACAGCGCCCTTGGCACGGCGGTTGGGGTTGGCCTTCAGCTCCATGACCTCAGCTTCCAGAGCGATGCGCTCCAGCAGGTCGTTGATGCCCATGCCAGTCAGAGCAGAGACGGGGATGCAGGCGACATCGCCGCCCCAGTCCTCGGTGATGATGCCGTACTTGGTCAGGCCCTCCATCACGCGCTCGGGGTTGGCGGTGGGCTTATCCATCTTGTTCATGGCCACGATGAGCTTGACGTTGGCGGCCTTGGCGTGGTTGATGGACTCGACCGTCTGGGGCATGATGCCGTCATCGGCGGCGACGACCAGAACTGCAATATCGGTCATGTTGGCACCGCGGGCGCGCATGGAGGTGAACGCCTCGTGGCCCGGGGTATCCAGAAAGGTGATGAGGCTGTCGTTGACCTTGACCTGATATGCGCCGATGGCCTGAGTGATGCCGCCGGCCTCGCCTGCGGTGACGTTGGTCTTGCGGATAGCGTCCAGGATACTGGTCTTGCCGTGGTCAACGTGGCCCATGACGCAGACGACCGGGGGACGGGTGACGAGATCGTCCTGAGAATCCTCCTCCTGGGTGAACAGGCGCTCCTCGATGGTGACGTGGACTTCCTTCTCGACCTTGGCGTGGAACTCCTCGGCCACCAGAGCGGCGGTATCGAAATCGATGATGTCGTTGATGGCGTGCATCTCGCCCATCTGCATGAACTTGGCGATGACCTTGCCGGCCTGCTGCTTCAGGCGGGCAGCCAGCTCACCGACGGTGATCTCATCGGGGATGAGGACCTTCAGCTGTGCATTGCGGGCCTTTTCCAGCTGGATGCGCTGCAGACGCTCGAACTCGGTCTCGCGCTTGCCCTTCTGGAACTGCTGGCGCTGGCGCTGGCCGCGCTGGGTGAACTTCTGCTTGTTGCCCTGCGGGGTGGGCTTGCGGCGGTTCTCGGTGTTCTTGGTGGAAGCCAAATCGTCGTAACGGGCGTCGAAGCGGTCCACGTTCATATCGACGGTGCGGGTATCGACGGTGACCTGATTGTCCTCGCGGCGGACAGAGACGGACTGAGCGGAAGCAGCCGTAGCCTTTGCGCCGGTCTCACGGGCCAGCTCGCTCAGGGAGACGGTCTTCTCCTCGCGCTTCTTGTGCTGCTCGTTCTTCTTGTTGCTTTGCTTGGCAGCGGGCTTTGCCTCGGCCATTGCGGGCTCAGCCTTGGGAGCCTCGGGCTTCTTTTCGGCCTTGGGCTCCGCCTTCTTTTCGGCGGGCTTCGGCTCAGCCTTGGGGGCCTTGGCGCTGTTCAAAAACTCGTCCAGACTTTTGACGCTGTTGTCCTTGCTGAACTTCTCCAGCAGGTAGTTCAGCTCGTTCTCCTCCAGAGTGGAGCTGTTCTTCTTGCCGGTGCTGCCCATGGCGTTCAGCTCGTCGAGGACCTTCTTGGCAGAGATGCTCAGGTCCTTTGCAAAATCGCTCACTTTATATTTTACGGTCATTCGCTCATATCCTCCTCAGTTTGAATCGCTCCGCACGCCGTCAGCCGGTCAAAGCAGAGCTTGGCGAGGTTGCGGTCGGTGACGGCATAAATGGCCACCGGTTTGCGGCTGATGTCAGCCAGCTTATCCTGTGTCAGCGGCATGGGGATGACGTCCACCATATCGCCCACAGCGTAGTTGAGCCGCTGCACGGTCTTGGGGCTGGCGTCGGACGCAGTCATCACGAGCCATGCCTTGCCCTTGACGACGGCGTCTTCCACCGCGTCAAAGCCCATGGTCAGAGCGCCCGCCTTGCGGCAGAGGCTCACGGCCTGGAACAGGGCCTCATTCGGCTCAAGGGCCGGTTTTGCGGGGGCGTTATGCTTCTTTGCCATCGCGGTCGGCCTCCTTTTCCGCTTCCACACTGGCCAGCTGCTGGGCCAGTGCATCGTATACCTCGGCGGGGACCGGCTGCTCAAAGCAGCGCTCCAGCGCCTTCTTCTTTTTTGCCTTTGCAAGGCAGGCGGCATCCGGGCAGAGGTAAGCACCGCGGCCGGGCTTCTTGCCCACGGGGTCGATGCTGATCTCTCCGCTGGGTGCGCGCACCACACGCACCAGTTCCTTCTTGGGGCGGCTGGTCAGGCAGCCGATGCACTGGCGGGCAGGGATCTTCTTTTGTGCCATCCGGTTTTCCCTCCTTCGGCAGGTGTTCCACGCTTATTCTGCGGCGGTGTCTTCGGTCTTCTCAGCCTCGGCAGCCTTCGGCTCTTCCTCGCCGTAGTAGCCGCTCTCGGGGCGGATGTCGATATTGTAGCCGGTCAGGCGGGCGCACAGACGGGCGTTCTGGCCCTTGTTGCCGATGGCAAGGCTCAGCTGCTGGTCCGGCACGGTCACGCGGCAGGAACGGGTCTCGCCGGGCAGCAGCTCGACCTTGACCACCTTTGCGGGGCTGAGAGCTGCGGAGATGAACTCGGAGATGTCCTCGCTCCACTTCACGATGTCGATCTTCTCGCCGCCCAGCTTCTCGACCACAGCGGCCACACGGTCGCCGTGGGGGCCGATGCAGGCAGAGACGGGGTTGACGTTGGCGTCCTTGGACCAGACAGCCATCTTGGTGCGGGCGCCGGCCTCGCGGCTGATGGCCTTGACCTCGACGGTGCCGTCGTAGATCTCAGGCACTTCCAGCTCGAACAGGCGCTTGACGAGGCCGGGGTGGGTGCGGCTGATCATGACGCGGGGGCCGCGCTCGCTTGCCACGACATCCACGATGTAGACCTGCAGCATCTGGCCCTCGGTGTAGACCTCGCCGGGGACCTGCTCGTTGCGGGGCAGGATGGCCTCGCCGCCCTTGCCCAGGTCGAGGGCAACGATGCCCTTCTCGGGGTCAACGCGGGTGACGGTAGCCTGCACGATGTCGTGGGCGCGGGACTGGATCTCGCTCAGCTGCTGGCTGCGCTCGGCCTCACGGATACCCTGACGGATGACGTGCTTTGCGGTCTGGGCGGCGATGCGGCCAAAGTCCTTGGTCTTGAGGGGGGTCACGACGCGGTCGCCCACCTGATAGCTCTTGCGGATGTGCTGAGCCTCGGTGATGCCGATCTCGCTGTGCTCGTCGTACCAGTCCTCATCGGCCACGACGTCCTGGATGAGGGCGACGTTGAACTTGCCGGTGTCGGGGTCGATCTCGACCATGACGTGGTCGTCCTCGACCTCGTAGTTCTTCTTCACGGCGATGACGATCGCAGCCTTGATCTTTTCGATCAGGTACTCCGCGGTGATGCCGCGCTCGTGCTCCAGCATGGAGAGAGCTTCAAAAAATTCGTTGTTCGCTGCTGCCATTTTTCGGGTTCCTCCTAGTTTATAATGGTATCTTTTCTCAATTCATCTTTGGCTCTCCCTCTGGGAGAGCTGGCGCGGAACGCGCCTGAGAGGGTTATTCTCAGTCAAACAGATGTTCGTCATCACAGAGATGGACGCCGGATGCGGCGTTCACCTCAAAGCTCACCGGGCCGTTCTCCGTCTCCACCGTGACGGTGCTGCCCTCGCGGCCTTTCAGGATGCCGGCAAACTCGCGCACGCCGTCGGCGGTGGGGCGGATGAGCTTGACGCCGATCTTCTCGCCCTTCAGTGCCTCGTAGTGCTCCGGGCGGGTCAGCCTGCGGCCAAGGCCGGGGCTGCCCACCTCGAGATAATAGCTCTGGTCGATGGGGTCCGCCTCATCGAGGATGGGGTCCAGCGCGTGGGACACTTCGGCACAGGTGTCGGTGTCCATGGTGCCGTCCCTGTCGATGAGCACACGGAGATACCAGTCCGGCCCTTCCTTCTCAAAGACCACATCCCACAGGCGCAGGCCCATGCCCTCCACGACGGGGCGGACAAGCGCTTCGACTCTCTGGGCGGTGTTGCCGCCAGACTGCTTCGCCATAAAAAACCTCCAAATAAACAAGAAAAGCGGACCTTGCGGCCCACTTTCCAATAAAACTATAGCGTACTATTAGAATATAGCATACTCTTGCGGATTATGCAAGCTTTTTCGTGAAAAATCCTCTTCTCACAGCACCCACACACCATCACGGAACAGGTCAACCGTATGTCCGTCGCGGCACTTTCCGGTGATATGGCTGTCCTCGGCGCCCACCATGACGTCCTCGTGGATGGCGGACTGGTTCATGCCCCGGGCCAGCAGCTCGTCCTTGCTCAGGCGGGTGCCGCTCTCGGTGGTGCCGGGATAGCTGGCACCAAAGGCGATATGGCAGGCGGCGTTCTCATCGAAGAGGGTGCTGTAGAACAGCGCGCCGCTGCGGTTGATGGGGCTGGACGCCGGAACCAGCGCCACTTCGCCGATGCTCCGGGCGCCCTCGTCGGTGTCCAGAAGCTGGCCCAGCAGATCAGCGCCCTCGTCGGCACCGTGCTCCACGACCCGGCCATCCTTGAAGGTGACATGGAAGCCCTTGATGAGCTGGCCGTTGAAGACGTAGGGCTTGGTGCCGTAGACGATGCCGTTCACCTTGTCCTTGTGGGGGGCGGTAAAGACCTCTTCGGTGGGGATGTTGGGCAGGAAGACCACGCCCTTTTCGCTGACGCTGGCGGCACTCTCCCAGACGGCCTTGTCGGCGATGCCGACGGTCAGGTCGGTGCCGTTGCCGCTCTCGAAGTGGACGCTCTCGAGGTCGAGGGCGTTCATCTTGTCCTTCAGGCCGGTGAGACGGTCGAGGTGGGCCTTCCACTCGCTGACGGGGTCGCCGCCCGTCACGCGGCAGACGTCGAAGATGAGCTGCCAGAGCTTCTCGATGGCCGCAGCCTCGTCCAGCTCCGGGAATATCTTCTTCGCCCACGGGGCGCTGGGCATGGCGGCGATGGACCACTGGACCCGGTCGTTCATGGTGTACTCCCGCCACGGAGCCATGAACTTGCGCTGCGCAGCGTTCACACGGCTGATCTTCGCGCCGTCCAGACCGGCGTAGACCTCGGGGTCGTCGGCGAGGATGTGGAGGACGCAGACGCCGCCCTCGCTCTCGGCGTAGTCGAGATAGCGGCGGAGCTGATAAGACTTGAAGTCGGTCAGGGCTTCCTCGCTGCCCAGCTCCATCCGGCTGCGGGAGACCTCGTTGTCGCTCCAGTTCACCAGCACGTCACGGGCGCCGGCCTCGTAGGCGCTGCGCACGCACAGACGGGCCAGCGGGGCGGCCTCGAGGCAGCAGTTGATGATGAGGGTCTGGCCCGGCTGGGGGTTGACGCCCACACGGACGATGAAGTCGGCGTATTTTTTCAGAAGAAGAGTAAAGTTTTCCACAGAACATCCTTTCTGCCGTGCAGACCACGGCGGTGCATTTTCTATCTGACAGTATAACCGCTCCCGGGCGAATTGTCCACCCGATAAAAACAAAACAGACGTTTCTGCCGGTTGAAAAATCGGGAAACATCTGTTATAATGGTGTATGAGAGTGCTGTCTACATAACGGCAGGCGGTCTAAACCTTTCCGGCCTTACGTCGGGAAGGCGAGCATTTTTGTTATGCCCCCGACGCTCCACTGCGAAAGGGGGGATGCTTCATGACGCTTTTAGAGACTCTGGCTCTGCTCACGTTGCTTGCAACTGTGGGCTTTGGCATGTTCGACATTGCGTGGAAGATCTTCAACAACAAAAAATGACCGCCCAGTCTAGCCCACTCGTGCGATCATTTCTTGTAATTGATTTGCCGGAAAGGTGCTGACCGTTTGCCAGACAGCACTTTCTTTAGTTGTATTATACCACAGCCCCGCCGAAATTGCAACGGCGGGGCTGTGATATTTTCGATGTCGCATGGAAAATCTTCAATAACAAAAAATGATTGCCCCAGTGTCCAGCTCTGAGCGATCATTCTTTGTGATTGACTAGCCGGAAAGGTGCTGACCGTTTGCCAGACAGCGCTTTCTTTATCTGTATTATACCACAGCCCCGCCGAAATTGCAACGGCGGGGCTGTTTTTTCACTCACAAAAGCGAGATTTTATCAGAACTCGATCTTGCTCTCGATATAAGCTTTCAGCTCGGAGATGGGCATACGCACCTGCTCCATGGTGTCGCGGTCGCGGACGGTGACGCAGTTGTCGGCGGCGATGCCCTTGGCCTCGTCGCCCACGGTGTCGAAGTCCACGGTGATGCAGTAGGGAGTGCCGATCTCGTCCTCACGGCGGTAGCGCTTGCCGATGGAGCCGGTATCGTCGTAGTCCACCATGAAGTACTTGCTCAGCTCGTTGCGGATCTCCATGGCCTTGTCGCCCAGCTTCTTGCTCAGGGGCAGGACGGCGCACTTATAGGGAGCCAGAGCCGGGTGCAGGTGCAGGACGGTGCGGATGTCCTCCTTGCCCTTGCTGTCGGTCAGATGCTCCTCGTCGTAGGCCTCGCACAGGAAAGCCAGCGCCACGCGGTCGCAGCCCAGAGAGGGCTCGATGACGTAGGGGATGTAGTGCTCGTTGGTCTCGCTGTCGAAGTACTCGAGGCTCTTGCCGGAGGCCTCCTGATGGCGGCTCAGGTCGTAGTTGGTGCGGTCGGCGATGCCCCACAGCTCGCCCCAGTCGGTGAACGGGAAGGCGTACTCAATGTCGGTGGTGGCGCGGCTGTAGAAGGCCAGCTCGGCAGGCTCGTGGTCGCGCAGGCGCAGATGCTCCTTCTTGATGCCGAGGCTCAGCAGCCAGTTCTCGCAGTAGTCCTTCCAGTAGGAGAACCACTCGAGGTCGGTGCCGGGCTTGCAGAAGAACTCGCACTCCATCTGCTCGAACTCGCGGGTGCGGAAGGTGAAGTTGCCCGGGGTGATCTCGTTGCGGAAGGCCTTGCCCACCTGGCAGACGCCGAAGGGCAGCTTGCGGCGGGTGGTGCGCTGGATGTTGGCAAAGTTGACGAAGATGCCCTGCGCCGTCTCGGGGCGGAGGTAGCAGGTGGAAGAGCTGTCCTCGGTGACGCCGATGGCGGTCTTGAACATCAGGTTGAACTTACGGATGGGGGTGAAGTCGTGCTTGCCGCAGACGGGGCAGACCACGTCCTCGTGCTCGGCGATGAAAGCGTCCATCTCGTCAAAGCTCATGGCGTCCACGTTCACCTCGGGGTGCTCGTCGCCGATGAGCTTGTCGGCGCGGTGGCGGGCCTTGCAGGCGCGGCAGTCCAGCAACGGGTCCGAGAAGCCGGCCACGTGGCCGGTGGTGACCCAGGTCTGGGGGTTCATGATGATGGCGGCATCGAGGCCCACGTTGTAGGGGCTCTCCTGCACGAACTTTTTCAGCCATGCCTTTTTGACGTTGTTCTTGAACTCGACGCCCAGAGGGCCGTAGTCCCAGCTGTTGGCCAGACCGCCGTAAATTTCAGAGCCGGGGAAGACATAGCCCCGGTTCTTGCAGAGATTGACGATCATATCGAGGGTCTTTTCGCTCTGTTCCATTGTAAGTACATCCTTTCCGTCCGCGGCTGGTTTGCCGTGTCGTGTTGCGTCGTTGTCCCGGCGGCTTTCCCCGCAGCCGGGCCTGCTTTTCCTGTTGAAAGCAGAGTACCTTTACTTTATCATGTTTTGCGGAGATTGTAAAGGCCGACTCCCCCGCTCCGCCCCGCCCCTTCTCCAAAAAAACCAAGGCCCGGAGCGTTCCCGCTCCGGGCCTTGGAGTCATTTCTCAATGTGTATCACAGACAGGGTCTGTAATGATTTGAGGAGATGGGGTGATTAGGCTTTCTTAGCAACGACGATCACGAAATCGGTCTTCTCGGTCTTGTTACCGTTAGTGACCTCGTGGTCATTGACAAAGTCAATGTCAACAACGATGGTATCCTTCTTGCTGCCGCCCTTAACAGCAGTATCCTTCAGGGCAGTGTGAATAGCAGTTGCAGCGGCACCCCAGCTATCCTTCTTGTTAGCCTTGTTGGGGACTTCCTTAACGACAACGATGTAGCCACTAGTTGCGGTGTAAATAGCCTCAACCTGAGTTGCAGTCTTATCACTTGCAGCCTTCTTAACCGCCTCACGAGCCTTGCTCATCTCGGTAGCCAGATTGCTCTTAGCATCATCGTTTGCCTTGCTGCCTTTCTCGTACTTGACAACTGCGGTTTCCTTATTGCCCTCATAGTTCAGAGCATCCACCAGAGCGTTTGCCTTGACCTTGTCGCTCAGAGCGCAGCCAGTCAGCACGGACATTGCCATAACACCGGTCAGGACGAGGGCCAGAAGTTTCTTTGCCATTTTCATGATTTTTGCCTCCATAAATAAAAATGAATTATACAGGCAGGCCATCCATTTCCGGCTGTCGGCCTGTGCTATCATTATACCCCACCCATCGTTTTTGTCAATATCTTCTTCGCATTTTTATCACATTTACAAATTCTTCTCTTTTCACTCGTGCATTTTCCACAAATTCACGGAAGCCCTCTCAGTCACGCCGCAGGCGTGACAGCTCCCCCAGAGGGGGAGGAGCTCAACCTCTCCGTCAGCGCTGACGCGCTGCCACCTCCCCTACCGAGGGGAGGCCTTGGCAGTCCCCGCAAAGTGAACGGTTTCGCCAGAGGCTCCCCTACTAGGGGAGCTGTCGAGCGAAGCGAGACTGAGAGGTTGTACGAAGGAGAGCCTGACCTTTGCAGCAAGGCCCGCCCTTTTGCGCCCCGTCGGGCTTTCAGCGTCCAGACGAAAGCTGACCGACATGCCAATGGCTCCCCCTTTGGGGGAGCTGGCGAGGAGCTTGCGACGAGACTGAGAGGGCAAGGCCGCTTCCAAACAGCTCTGACACAGCGATAGTATCGCTCTGACAAAAAGCCTGCCCATCGCTGCGCAGCGGCTCTTTCCTGCCGGGCTTGCCCTCTCCGTCACCTTCGGTGACACCTCTCCCAAAGGGAGAGGCTTTGGCAGGCCGGTTCACTTCCTACTGGACGACTGAGGCTCGACAGGACGCAAAAGGGCGGGCCTTGCTTACGGGGACAGCGGCTTCTGGACAACGCTCCTTGTCAAGCTGTCGCTGGCCTAGACAGCGGAGCACTGCTGTTTCCGAAATATTGTGCTTCGCTCGTCCAGACGAAAGCTGACCGACATGCCAATGGCTCCCCCTTTGGGGGAGCTGGCGAGGAGCTTGCGACGAGACTGAGAGGGCAAGGGCGCATCGTTTCCTGTATCTTTTTGGCGAAAAGAGTGGTATAATGGGTTTGCGGCCTTGCCCGCCCATTTTATGGGAAGGGAGGTGAAGCCCAATGGAGTCTATTTCTACCTTTATCCTGTCCGTCGCAGCGAATGTAGCGTCTTACTACATTTGCAAGTGGCTTGACGGATGGCTGAAGGGCCGTAAGCACTAAAAAGGACCCCCTTTCGGAGATGGCGCTCCGGGAGGGGGGTCTTTCCTTTTGGGTGAGCCAATGGACTCATTTGCTTCTACCTTTATCACTTTTATTATATGCCATTCTCCCCAAAAGTCAAGCACTGCACAGAAAGTTTACAGTCACCCTTCTCTTGGCATCTCCTGTATCTTTTTGGCGAATTATATGTTATAATGGTTTTGCGGTTCACCCCGCGTATCTCACGGGAGAGGAGGTGGACGCGTTGGCCTATTTTCTCACATTTTTGGTATCTGTCGGAGCAGATGTAGTGTCGCACTTTATCTGCAAGTGGCTTGACAGGTGCGAAGAGAACCGCAAAGCCTAATTAAAAAGAAATCCCCCGGGGAGGTCGCAACTCCTTGGGGGATTTCTCATTGCTGGAGATGAAAGCGCTGGGTTCTCACATTTCTGTCTCTATTATATGCGATTCTCCGCAAAAGTCAAGCACTGGCCGTAAGCACTAAAAAGAAGACCCCCTTTCGGAGATAGCAGCTCCGTGAGGGGGTTTTCTTCTTGGTGAGTCAAATGACTAGCTTGATTACCACTTTTATTGTCTTTATTATATGCGCTTTTTCCCAAAAAGTCAAGCACTTCCCGTAAGCACTAAAAAGAAGACCCCCTTTCGGAGCGGCAACTCCGTGAGGGGGTTTTCTTTTGCTTTGGTGAGAACAATGGAAAGTATCATTCTTTCTTTTGTACTTTTATTATATGCCATTCTCCCCAAAAGTCAAGCTTTGCACAGAAAGTTTACAAGCGCCCTCTCCCACCTTTTATTTATGATACTTCATCCCCGCGTTGATGGTGCAGGCGCGGTAGATCTGTTCGGTGAGGACAAGGCGGGCCAGCTGGTGGGGCATCGTGATGCGGCCCATGCTGAACCGGAGCGCCGCCGCGCGCTTGACCTCGTCCGAGAGGCCGTGGGACGAGCCGATGACGAAGGCCACGTCTCCCGCGCCGCTGTTTGCGCGGTCGGCGAGGAACTGCGCCAGCTCCTCGGAGGAGATCTGTTTTCCCTCGATGCACAGGGCGACGATGGCCGCGCCTTTGCGGACGCTGCCGAGGATGGCTCTGCCCTCTTTGTCCAGCGCCTTTTTCACCACGGCGTCGGAGGCGTTCTTCTCTTCGATTTTTTCTTCCGGCAGCTCGACGATGCGGAAAGACACAAACGCCGCCAGACGCTTCTGGTATTCGGCCACGCCCTCGGCGAAGTATTTCGCGTTGAGCTTGCCGACGCAGATCAGGTCGATGTTCTGCATGGTTATCTTCTCCTTCCTCGCGCTCCAAAGGCTCCCCCTTTGGGGGAGCCTTTGGCAGGCCGGTTCACTTCCTACTGGACGACTGAGGCCCGATATGGCGCAAAAGGGCGGGCCTTGCTTACGGGGACAGCGGCTTCTGGACAACGCACCTTGTCAAGCTGTCGCTGGCCTGGACAGCGGAGCACTACCGTTTCCGATATATTGTGCTTTGCTCGTCCAGACGAAGGCTGGCCGACATGCCAATGGCTCCCCCTTTGGGGGAGCTGGACAGATTATAATATCAAGTGCAACATTAGCAAAAAAGAAAGACAACATAACAGA
>OAWC01000150.1_pt1 | contig 62167 bp, 59 predicted proteins | sample 1495331 | NCBI WGS metagenome assembly OAWC01 (sample SAMEA2580115, study PRJEB22360) | human gut metagenome | biome: human gut; feature: human-associated habitat; material: faeces | place: Denmark | collected 2008/2010
ATTTTCCGGGGGGGAGGGGGGCGGTTTCTTCAGCCGCCACACCGTAGAGGCCTTTGAAAAGTATGCCGAGACGGTCATCCGCCGCTACAAGGGCAAAGTCAAGTATTGGCTCACCTTCAACGAGATCAACAATGTGCTGTCCAACCCCTTTACCAGCAGCGGCGTCATCTTTGACGGCGCACCGGAACCCAGCAGCTGCAACCCCTATCTGGGCCACTGGCAGGAGAAGTTCCAGGCTGTGCACAACCAGTTCGTGGCAAGCGCTCTGGCAACGAAAAAGCTGCACGAGATCGACCCGGATGCCAAGATGGGCAACATGCTCTGCCGTCTGGAGAACTACGCCGAGTCCCCGAAGCCCGAGGATCAGCTGCAGGTCATGTTCGAGGATCACTTCAACTGGTTCTTCACCGATGTGCAGGCCACCGGTGAGTATCCCTACTATATGCAGCGCTTCTTTGATGAGAACAACATCCACATCGAGATGGGCAAGGATGATACGAAGATCCTCAAAGAGGGTGCGGTGGACTTCATTACCATCAGCTACTACATGACCTACATCATGCGCTATAAGGGCAGCCCGGTGCCGCAGCCCATCGGCCGTCTGTTGTCCGATATCAAGAACCCCTACCTGCCCAAGTCCGAGTGGGGCTGGACCATCGACCCCATCGGCTTCCGTATCACCCTGAACCGCATTTATGACCGCTACCACAAGCCCATCTTCATCTCCGAGAACGGTCTGGGCGCCGTGGATCACTTTGATGAAAAGGGCCAGATCCAGGACGACTACCGCATCGACTACATGCGCGCCCATGTGGAGCAGCTGCGGGAGGCGATCGCAGATGGCGTGGACGTGTTCGGCTACGCATGGTGGGGCCCCATCGACCTGATCTCTTCCGGCACTTCCGAGATGACCAAGCGCTACGGCATGATCTATGTGGATCAGGATGACTACGGCAAAGGCACCGGAAAGCGCCTGCGCAAGAAGTCCTTCTACTACTATAAAAAGCTCATTGCTTCCAACGGCGCGGATCTGGAAAATGATGTGACGATCCCCGAAGAATAACCTGCATAACCGGAGACCCCATTCTGCAAAGGAGCAGAGCTGACCAACCACAGCTCTGCTCCTTTTTGCGGTGGTACGGCTGCTATGTGAAACGGAGGAAACTGTATGATCGAAAAAGAAGAGCTGGATCGGTTTATAGCGTCCTGCAAGGATGAACAGGCAGAACTGCTCATGACGCTGGGCCGCATCCCGGCCCCCCAGCCACCACGAGGAAAAGCGCGCTGCGTTCTGCAAAAAGTGGTTCGAGCACGAGGGCTGCAACGAGGTGTGGATCGATGAAGCCCAAAACGTAATCTGCAAGTTCAACTGTGATCGGTACGATGAGATCACCGTGATGATGGCTCACATGGACGTGGTGTTCAATGACACGGAAGAACTGCCTATGCGCCGTGACGGCGACATCCTGCGGGCACCCGGCATCGGCGATGATACTGCCAATCTGGTGAACCTGATGCTAGCCACCCGCTTTCTGGTGCAGCACAAAGAACGGTTGCACACCGGTCTGATGATCGTGGCCAACAGCTGTGAAGAAGGCCTTGGCAACCTGAAGGGCTGCAAGGAGATCTTCAATAACTACGGCGACCGTATCAGGAGGTTTTATTCCTTCGACGGTTATATGTCCCAGTGCACCAGCATCGCCGTAGGCTCCCACCGCTACCGGATGCAGGTGCAGTGCCCTGGCAGGCACTCCTATCTGGACTTCGGCAAAGACAACGCGATTCAGATCGCTGCCGAGATCATTCACGAACTGTACCGGATCACTCCGCCGCAGCAGGAATACACCACCTACAATGTGGGCCGCATTGAGGGCGGCAGCACAGTCAATTCCATTGCACAGGAAGTTACCCTGCTGTACGAGTACCGCTCTGCCAGTGAAGCGTGCCTGCAGGTCATGAAGGGGGAACTGAACCGGGTGGTGAATGAATTCCGCGCCAAGGGCAAAAAGATCAATCTGGAAGTGCTGGGCGTTCGCCCGGGCTGCGGTGATGGAGACAAGACCGAGCTGAAAAAGTGGACATCAGAAAACGCCGCCTGCATCCGGCAGTATTATGAGGGCGAACTGGATCTTGGTCCCTATTCCACCGATGCCAACATTCCTCTCCCGCGCAATGTTCTGGCCAATACAATTGGCACCGTAAAAGGTGCCGGTGCCCACACCCGTGCCGAGTGGGTAGACCTGAAAAATCTCCCGGCAGGACTTGGCATCGTATTGAGCCTGATGAACCGATATCTGGATTAAAAAGCAAAATGCCCGCCCACTGTGGCTTTTCCACAGATGGGCGGGCATCATTTATATGGTAAATGGTTATTTACACTGACTTTCCGGGATTTACGCTGAAAATACGCTGACTTGGTACGGTTTGCGCTGAATTTACGCTGAGAAACGCGCGCCGCGCGATTAGCGGTTTTGCCGCGCGTTTTCTAAGGCTCAATCCTCCAGCCTGCCGTGGTCGCAGCCGAGAGAAAGATAACGCCCCATCTCCCCTCTCAGCACCATCTGTGCATACTCCAAGGGCTTATTGTAGAGCAGCCAGTCCAGTTCTGCCCGCTGTGCCGGGGTGCTGCCGTACTCGTCCTCCACAGCGATGCAGTCGATGGCAACGGTGGAGCCATCCGCGAACCGGGCTTCCATCCGGTTGGTGTCAATATTGTAGCGGCAGGAAAGCAATTTTGTCATAGTCGTATCCTCCAAGACTTGATTTTTGGTGTGCGGTCGCTCGAACCAATGCCGTCAAGTCGTTGTCGGATAAATCGATTTTTTATTTGTCTGGGAGTAAGTACACGATTTCTGCACGGTTTTTGCACGGTTTCAAAACGTGCAAATCGTTGCAAAATCGGACAAAGGGTGCAGAAACTCGAAGTTCAAAACCTGCGATGCGTCGCCGAGAAATGGCGTTAAAACGTAACCTCCAAAAATTGAGGGAATCGCCCGGTGTGCGCTACGAATCAGTAGGCCGTGGATTAGAAGATTAAAAAGTAATGGTCTGTTGAACAAAAATGTTCGGCAGACCATTTTTTCATGGATTTAGAAGTGCTGTCAGTTCCAGCCATACAAAAACTTTGGGTTCAGCAGATGGATCTTTGCACCGGAAAAATCAAGGATACCCTCATCGCGCATCCGGCACAGCTCACGGGAAAGAGCACTGCGGTCCACACAGAGGAAATCCGCCAGTTCTGTCCGGGTGTAGGGCAGACTGTAACAGCCTTTTTCATCGGGTGTCAAGGTTTGAAGATAAATCTTCAGACGATCTCGAAGTCGTTTTTGTGCTAAAATACGCACTTTGGTGTTAAAAAAGAGGAGCTGCTGCGCCATATCCTGCATAAGATTTGCTGTGACCTGCATCCGGCAGGGACAGGTCAGCGTTTTCTGTGACATCAATGCGCTGAAATCCAGCAGCATTACGGTACAGTCCGAACTGGCGCGCAGACAGACCGGACTTACCGTCCAGCCAGTACAGGCCAGTTCTGCACCAAATACTTCTCCGGGACAAAAACGGCAGATGCTGATTTGATTGCCACTTTCATCATACAAAAATTCTTCCATCGTGCCATCCAGCAGAACACCCGTATTGTGGCTCTGCTCACCCAGCTCGACGATGTGCGCACCACGAGGATATTCACGGACAGTCGCATTCAAGCAACGAAGGACTTCCTTATATTTTCGCGGCTGGATGCCGTTGAACATGCCGCATTGCTGTAAAATTGAATAATATTGCTCCATCTTAAAATTTGCTTTGCCGTTGCCATAACAACGGAAACTCCGAGGTAGTTGTGTTAAACTCTTGGTTAGAGATGCCTAATTAAAAGGCATCATTATTATACGGTATAAAGTTTGAAATGTCAAACCCTATAACTTGCAGGGTTTGTCTTGAAGGAGTGACACAATGCTTTCGTTGGGTATGGATATCGGCACTTCGACGGTCAAGTTGGTGCTGCTGCGGGATGGTGCAATGGCAGAGCGGTGGATGGCGGTGCATCACGGCAGGCCGTTCGCCTGCCTGAAAAAAGGACTTTCTGCATTGGAACTGGATGCAGACACACCGTTTTCGCTCTGTGTGACCGGAAGCAACACGGAGGCTCTGCTGGAGCAAGATTCAGCCATTCCCTCTTTAGGCGATATCCCGGCTGTCGTCGAGGGTGTGCGCCAGATTGTTCCGCAGGCTGGTTCGGTCATTGAAATCGGCAGTCAGGGTGCGCGATTCATCACGGATTTGCAGAGCCGTGCACCGCAGTTCGCAGTCAACGAACACTGTGCAGGCGGCACGGGCTCGTTCTTTGAAGATCAGATGTCCCGCGTAGGCTGCAAACTAGAAGATTATTCTTCACTGGTCGAGCAGGCACAGAGTATCCCCCGCCTTTCCGGTCGGTGTGCCGTCTTTGCCAAGACCGACATCATCCACCGTCAACAGGAAGGAGCTGCTACGCCGGATATTCTTCTGGGTCTGTGCTATGCGATGATCCGCAACTACAAAGCTACCATCGTGCGTCGGCTTCCCGTCTGCAAGCCGGTAGTGTTCTGTGGCGGCGTGACCTGCAACACCGGCGTCATCCGGGCGATTCGGGAAGTGTTCGGCCTGACCGAAGAAGAGCTCATCGTTCCGGAGCTTGCCCGATATGAAGCGGCTCTTGGTGCTGCACTCAAGGCATCCGGCTCGTTCACGTTACGCCAACTGAATGATTCTCTGGACCGTACACGAACAACACACCACACGGTCGGAACATTGCCCAAACTGGAACTGCGCCCCGGCACGAGCCTTGCGGAGCCAAACGCTACCAAGATCATTCCAGAAGGTGGCTGCGCATTGGGCATCGACATCGGTTCCACCAGTACCGATCTTGTTCTGGTCGGTGCTGACGGTGAACTGGTAGACTTTCAATATCTGCGCACCGCAGGTGATCCGGAAGGAGCTGTCCGCAAAGGACTTGCAAGTATTCGTCAGCGGTTTGGCGATATCCGGTTTACGGCTGTCGGCGTGACCGGCTCCGGACGTGAGCGTGTCGGCAAGCGCATCGGCGCGGATGCTGTCCGGGATGAGATCACTGCGCAGGCCAAGGGTGCAGCTCACTGGGTACCGGAGGTCGATACTGTGTTTGAGATCGGCGGACAGGACAGCAAGTACATCAGTATCCGGGACGGTGAAGTCGTGGACTTCCAGATGAACAAGATCTGCGCCGCCGGTACAGGCTCTTTTGTGGAGGAGCAAGCCGTCCGCATGGGCATCCCGCTGGCAGAATTCGGCCCGTTGGCCCTTTCTGCCGAACATCCGGCCGCATTGGGCGAACGCTGTACCGTATTCATCGAAACGGCCATTGCATCAGCCGCCGCAGAAGGCGTTTCGCAGGCAGAGATCGCCGCCGGGCTGTGTCACTCCATCGTCCAGAACTATCTGCACAAGGTAGTCGGCTCCAAGCCGGTGGGCCAGCACATTGTCTTACAGGGCGGCGTCGATTATAACCCCGGCATTGTGGCGGCCTTCCAATCCGCATACGGCGACCGCGTACAGGTCAGCCCGGTCTTTTCCATCAGTGGTGCGTATGGCGTGGCTCTTCTGGCACAGGAAGCGGTGGGCGATGCACCTAGTCAGTTTGTGGGCTTCGACAGCCCTGCACAAGCCGCAGAGGACAGCCGCAGTGCGGAGATCCAGAAGAACATTGACTTCTACAAGCAGGCGGACAAACTGCTTTTGGAGGGCTATACCGGCAAACGCGACCCACGTAAAAAGACCGTAGGTGTGCCTTTTGCGTTGATGATCCACAAATTCTTCCCGATGGCGAATGCCTTCTTTACCTCGTTGGGCTTCAATGTCGTCCTGACTGACCCCACCAGCGAGGAAACGATCCGGCTGGCTCAGCAGACCGCACAGGGAGAGACCTGCTACCCGGTCAAACTCATTTACGGCCATATGCAGCAGCTCATCGACCAAAAAGTAGATTATATCTTCCTGCCCACCATCCACACGATGAAGCACGAAAAGAGCCGTGTGAAACACAACTACGGCTGCGTCTATATGCAGACGGCAGCCGTATCCATTGCCAACGCTCTGGACCTTGAGAGCAAGGGCATCACCTTGCTCAGTCCGGTGTTCGATCTCGACTTCGGGCAGGAAGCTATGGCGTCTGCAATGCTGGGACTGAGCAGGATTTTAGGGATCCCGAAACCGTTTTGTGCCAAAGCTCTGCTCAGTGGTGCCATGGCGGTGCGCCGCCATACCGCCGCCGTGGAAAAACAGGGCAAAGCTCTATTGGCTACCCTGAGACCGGACGATAAAGTGTTGGTGCTCATCACCCGCAACTACGGTGTTTCCGACCCCATCCTGAACATGGGCATCCCGGAACTGCTGTTGGAGCGGGGCTACAAGGTCATCACGCTGAGCCACCTGCCCGGTCATGCGCTGGACATCTCCGATGAATACGACAATCTTTATTATCCGTTCGGGCAGCATATCCTGTCCGGAGCAAAGCTGATCGCTCACCACCCGAACCTCTACGCTGTCTATCTGACCAACCACGGCTGCGGCCCGGACACCATGCTCTCACACCTGTTCAAGCAGGAGATGGGCGATAAACCCTACCTGCAAATCGAAGTGGATGAGCATTTTTCCAATGTGGGTGTCATCACTCGCATTGAAGCGTTCCTGAACAGCCTGCAGCACCGCCCGGCGGTGGCTCTGCCGACAGATTTCAACATCGAGCAGGTCGATATTCACCCCTGTCGTCTGGCACAGACACCATCCCCCAATGTGCCGCTCTATCTTCCGGCGATGGGTGCTTATACGCCCTATCTGGCCGCATATTTCAAACAGCAAGGGGCAGACCCCTACGAGCTGCCGCACCTGACGGACGATATTCTGAGCCTTGGCCGAGCGGAGACGAGTGCAAAAGAATACCTGCCTTTCCCGGCACTGCTGGGCAGCATCCTTGCCGAGCGAAAAAACGACCAGACACATGCGCAGTTCCTGATTCCGCAGACGCAGGGAGCGGAGGCAGACGGTCAATACGCCCGTGTCATCCGTGCTGTGTTGGACCGCAGAAAAGAGCAGAATGCTCAACTTATCAGCCCGATGCTGGAAACACTGCCCGAAATGGCGCAGAACCGTGACGCACTCTTCCGCGCACTGTTGGCGGGAGATATCCTCTATGCCGCCCCGGCAGATAAACGTGCAGACATGGCAGCACGCTGGGATGCTCTGCCCGGCTGGGAGCAGCTGCACACCGCAGCGAGAGAGATCGGCGCACTTCCCGCAAAAGGCCGCCGCATTGCTGCTGTTGGTACGCCGCTCTGCCTGACAGAACTGGACAGCGGCGTACTTGCCGCGCTGGAAGCCGAAGGTGAACGGGTGCTTCGCGCCCCACTCAGCGAGGCGCTCTGGTTTCTGTGGAAAGACAATTTGGATGACAACAAACCATCGGCTGGTTGGCTTGACCAGATGCAGAGGCAGATGCAGACCCTTGGGAATGAACTTGGAGCGCACAGTGCCTTTGCGGAAGACGCTGAAGCACTGTTCCTCATTGCGGACTCTGCCTTGCCGAATTTTTCAGGCGGGAACGGCCGATATCGGTACGCCAAGGCCGTGGAGCTTTCTGGCCGTACCAATGCAGTGCTGACCCTTGCACCCCGGTATGAAAATACCGCGATGATTCTGGATATGCGCGGCCTGCACGATGCCTGTCGGGCTCCGCTGTTCCAGCTTTCCCTCGATAATGACTGGGATGAAACTGCATGGAGCCGCCTGCGTTCGTTCCTCTACTACTGCTGAATCTGGCAGACGCAAAGAACCCGTCCGGTACGTCCGGACGGGTTCTTTGCGTCTGTTATGAAACAGAAGATCGCTTATTCGATGACCAGCAGCAGGCTCATCTTGAACTTACCCTGTGCGGTAACACTGTGCAGGCCGTTCTTATCGAAGCGGAAGCTCTCGCCTGCGTTCAGCTCGTAATCCTTGCCCTCATAGCCAATAATGGCCTTGCCTTCGAGGGCGGTCAGGATGGCATTGCCGGGAGCACGGTGCGGAGTCAGGCCGGTGCCCTCATCAAAGGCCATCAGGATAAATTTCATGTTGTCTGCATGAGCGATGTCCAGATTGGCGATGCTGCCCGCTTCATAAGAAATGAGGTCCTTCAGTTCGATGGGCTGGCCAGCCTTGATGATGTTGTTCATGGTAAAATTCTCCTTTTTCAAAATGATTTCGGTATAGATCATTCCACTGTCGGTTTTTGTGCCGCACAGTGTTTTGGGCGGTACATACAGCACTTCTCCGGGTTTGACGGACACTTCCTGCCCATCGACTCCCAGAAGAAACCTGCCGTTTCCCTCACCACCCAGATAAAGAGTGGTGCAGTCATAGTATTCCGGGGTAATAGAAGTGCCTGCGCCCAAGGAAAACCATGTTACCGGCACTCCATAGCCCAGTCCGGAAGGTCGGGAAACGGTCATAGCATCCCGGATCGGGCGAACCTGGGAAAGTGTAAAAGGGACATTGTTCATACAGCAGTTTCCTCCCGCAGACCGACCGGAACGATGCTGCGCACCGACCGCCCCTGATAATGCAGTTCATCCACCAGCACCTGAACATCAAAAGAATACGAGATGTTCTCCTCGCTCAAGATCTCCGCAGCTGGACCGTAGAAAAATTCGCCTTTGCGGTTCAGCATCAGGGCTTCGTCCGCTACGCTCATGGCATTGGTGGGATAGTGGGTATTCATGATGGCACTGATGCCGGATTCATGCGCCAGCCGCTCCACCATATTCAGTACTAAGATCTGATTGTGGAAATCCAGACCGGTTTCCGGCTCGTCCAGAATGATGAGCTTCGGCTCGTTGATGAGGGCACGGGCAATGAGCACCATTTGTAGTTCACCGCCGCTCATCCGGTTGCAGTCCTTGTTGGCAAGACGGGTGATCCCCACTCGTTCCATCATGGCCTCCGCCATTTCGATTTCCTCTTTGCCGGGTTGCTGAAAGGCTCCGAGATGCGCACTGCGCCCCAGCAGAACCATTTCCAGACCGGTGTAGGAAAAAGCGAAGCCACGGGACTGCGGAATGTAGGAGATAGTGCTCCAGACATCCTTCGGCTTGAGGGTGCGGATATCCTTCCCATAAAACAGGGTTTTTCCGCTGTGCCATGGCAGCAGACCGATCATGCACTTGAGCAGGGTGGTTTTACCAATGCCGTTTGGACCAAGAGTCGCAAGGATGTGACCTTCTTCCAGACCCAAATTGATATTTTCGAGAATCACAGGCTGCTTCGGGTAGCCGAAGCAGCCGTTCTGCACTTCCAAGATCATTGCAGATTGCTCCTTGTTTTATTCAACAGAGAAATAAACGCCGGTGCACCGATGATGGCGGTGAGGATGGAAAGAGGCAGCTCGATAATGCTGAGGCTGCGGGACAGGGTATCGATCAGGATCATAAAGCTGGCTCCCAGACTGAGACTGAGGGGCACCACATAACGGTTGTTGCTTCCAACCAGCATCCGGGATGCGTGCGGGATCAGCAGGCCGATCCAGCCCACCTGACCGCACATGGAAACGGCAGAAGCCGTGATCAGGGTAGATGCAACAATAAACAGCATCCGGGTCTGTTTGATGTTGATGCCGCTGGCACGAGCCTCGTCATCACTCAGTGAAAGGATGTTCAGCCGCCAGCGCAGCAGATAGATGATGATGATTCCAGCAACGATAAGTGGGCAGCCAATCAGGATCTTTTGGTAACTGGAGCTGGTAAAGCTTCCCAAGAGCCAGTAGGTGATCTCCGGCAGCTTGTTCTGCGGATCGGCAGTATATTTCAGCAGCGAACCCAGTGCGTTGAACAGAGCGGATGCAATCGTGCCGGCCAGCACCAGATAAACCATAGAACGCCCATCACTCTTGCCTGCGACTTTCAGAGTAAAACAGACGGAAATCAGACCAAAGACCAAGGCGATGAGCTGCGTTTCCAGAATACTGCAAGACAGGATAATAGCAAGAATTGCACCCACACAGGTGCCGCTGGTCACACCCAAAATATCCGGTGTGGCAAGCGGATTGGAGAATAAGGATTGATAGGCATTGCCTGCACAAGCCAGACCTGCGCCGACGATGATGGCCGTCAGAATGCGGGGCAGCCGCAGATTGATGACGATGGAGTAGTTCTGTACATTTGAGGTGCTCTCACCCGTCAGCGCAGTGCGCAAAGCTGTGAGAACTTCGCCTGCCGGAACATTCATTCGCCCAAAGCACAGGCAGATGAGTGCGGTCACAAGGGGAAAAGCGAACATCAATACCACGGCCAGAGGAGTGAACCGGCCTTTTTTTATCCAGATGGTATCCTTCATCAGTACAGCAGCATTTCCTCCAACTCGTCATCTGTCACATCGTAGCCGTACCATGTCTTGTAATATTCCTTGATGGTATCGCCCAGCGGATAATCGGCAAAAGCGTCCGGGTAGGTGTTGCAGGCCAGCCATGCCAGCACCAGCGGAGCATCCGGATTCGGGGTGAACCAGTTCCACATACCCAGCGTAGTGTTGTAGACCCGGCCGCGCTTCACGGCAGTCAGGGTGGAGAAGTCAGCACCGTCCACATTCCCGCTCAGCACGTCCTCGGTGCGCAGGGGCTGCAGGCCGGGACCATCCAAGAAAAGAATATCGGGATCCCAGCTATAGATCTGCTCCATGCTGGCCTGTGCAAAGCCGGTGGCTTCCAGTGCCTTGTCCGTTACGCCCAGACGCTTCATCCAGTAGGTGCCAAAGGTGCCCTGACCGGATACCTTCGGCACACCGTCTGCATACTTCCACAGGATCAGCGCACTGGGGCGATCCGTTTGAGGAATTTCCGCAATACGGGCTTCCACATCGGCCACGATCTCATCACCGGCAGCAACAAAGGCGTCGGTCTTGCCCGGTTCGTTGAAGATCTGCTCCAGCAGCTTCAGCCACTCTTCGTAACGTTCAACGGGATCAGCTTCCGTAGATGCGCCCACGGTAGCGAAACCGATGGAGGGGATTCCGCTGGCCTTCAGGATTTCGGCATGGGAGGAGTTGCCGGCATTGTACAGGATAACATCAGGGTTCAGCTTCAGGATCTCCTCGATGTTCAGGTCGCTCTGAGCATAGACCGTATCGCTGGACTTCAGAAGCTCCGGGGCGATATTCTTCAATACAGTGTCAGAAATGACCGACTTGAAGGAGCCGCAGTAACCCACGATGTAGGGAGCACTGCCCTCAAAATAAGCCATGTAGGTGGACAGGATCGGAATCTGGTCAATGACGACACGGGTGACCTTATTAGGCACCTCTACTTCGTTGCCGCCGTGGTCTACGACGGTATGGGTACCGGTCTCATCCATGGATGCGGCAGAGGAGGTTGCTTCGCTGGATACAGCGGAAGAAGCCATAGAAGAAGCCATGCTGCTGGAAGAAGAACCGCAGGCGGCCAGAACACCGGCTGCACTTACAGCAGCCATGGCAGTGATAAACGAACGACGAGAAATTTTTTTCATGGAAAACTCCTTTGATAAATCAATGGTTCTTTGGTCGTGGCGGTTAGTTGGTTATAACCAACTACAGAGCATTTTATCAAATCCACTTTCCCTTGTCGGTTGCTATGGCAACGGCGGCGCAAATTTATCTGATGGTAAAAATAGACACAAAAACAGGGTGCGCCCACCCGGACGCACCCTGCCATCGCAATTCACGATTTGATTCGTTGGCAGCAACCGTGAATTGCATATCGCAAACAGGTCGTTGAGAATTGCGCTACTTGTAAAACTTGCGATTAAATCCACATAGAACAGCAATATGTACAACAGAGCGTTCCCCGTCGGGAACGCTCTGTTTCTCTTTGCTGGGGGCATGATGAGCCTGCTCTGCCTGCCATAGGCAAGCTCGCGTTAGTGTTTGTGCATGAAAGACGCAGGCTGCTATAAAACGGCAAGGTCTCCCGCAATCAGGAGACCCTGCCGTTTTGTGCTATATGTTGGCTGAATCAGGCAGCCTTCCGCAAACTTACAGTGCCACGCTGACCGGCAGGACATACACGCCGTCGGCGGTGTAGAAGGTGATCTGAGTGATCGTCTTGCCGATGATGGATGCAAAGTAAGGATCATCGGCATTGAAGCCCAGCTTGGTACCATGCCAGATGTTGGCCAGATGACGCAGGCCGTACTCACGGCCATCGGCGGTGGTCAGAACTGCGCCGTAGACCTTGTTGGCCTTGTAGTCCAGATCAAAACCGGAGATTTTCATCTCGTGGGTGGCGCGGTGACCGTTGGTGTTCAGCTCCACAGTGGCGCCCTCTACGGTGGTCTCGGCGGCGTGGACCTTGCCGAACTCCCACTTGCCGCTCAGCAGGTCATACCATGCGGTGATGTAGTAGGCAGGGGTCTCACTGAGCTTGTAGTAAGCGTAGCTCTCGTTCTCAAATAAGGCATCTGCGCCGGTGTAGGTGGTGGTGGATTCCTTGCCCTTCAGGGTAACGGTAATGTCGTAGCTGTCGGCATCGGTGACCTGCTTTGCATTCTTCAGCGCCCACGGGGTCAGCACCTTGACCGGGAAGGAAACGCCGGTGATGTCGGTGCCATCTGCGTTGACGTGGTAGGAACCGGCGACAAGCTTGCCCGCACGGGGCTTGTTCATGGTGGCGCTGGTCACAGCGTCGATCTCAGATGCGTTGTCCACACCGACAGCCTTGTAGAAGTCGGCGTAGGGGATGTTCATCTGGACATAGCTGGAGGTCAGGCTGTTTTCCTGCTCTACCTCTTCCGCAGCGAAGGCCGGGACTGCCACAGCGCATACCAGCATAGCGGCCGCAAGTACACCTGCAAATACTTTTTTCAATCTCATGGCAACATACCTCTATCTCAGTTTTGAAAAACGGTTAGCTTTGTCTAACAACTGATGCAAAAAAAAAATGCAGGGAAAAAAACCCTCAGATGGTTAGGCAAAACAAATTCTCGAAGTAAAAATAGCACTCCCGCCGTGCGTTGTCAAGCAGAAACCGGAAAGTTTGCAGAGGTGAATTTTTCGGTGCAGGAAACGATCTGCATCCTCTATACCGCAAAGCCCTTGACCTTTTTGCCGGAGCGCAGTATACTTTTTACGCAGTTAGTCATGAATAACCACAAGGAGGTACTACATGATACAAGACGCATTCTGGGGGGTATTGATCCCCTTTCTGGGTACAAGCCTTGGGGCAGGCTGTGTGTTCTTTTTGAAAAACGCTTTGCGTGACGGCATCCAGCGCGCCCTCACCGGCTTTGCCGCCGGAGTGATGGTGGCGGCATCGGTGTGGAGCTTGCTGATCCCGGCTATGGAGCAGGCCGCAGATCTGGGCAGGCTGGCGTTTTTCCCGGCGGCGGCAGGCTTTTGGCTGGGCGTCCTGTTTTTGCTGCTGCTGGACCATCTCATCCCGCATCTGCACCAGAACAGCTTGCAGGCCGAAGGGCCAAAAAGCCGGCTCCAGCGCACCACCATGATGGTTCTGGCGGTAACGCTGCACAACATCCCGGAGGGTATGGCAGTGGGCGTGGTCTATGCCGGGTATCTTGCCGGGACTACTCAGATCACCGCCGCCGGGGCGCTGGTACTTTCCCTTGGCATTGCCATCCAGAACTTCCCGGAGGGTGCCATCATCTCCATGCCGCTGCGGGCGGAAGGAATGAAAAAAGGCCGGGCGTTCTGGGGCGGCGTGCTGTCCGGCATCGTAGAGCCCATCGGGGCAGTGCTGACGATTCTGGCGGCAGGCATCGTGGTGCCTGCTTTGCCCTATCTGCTCAGCTTTGCTGCCGGAGCCATGCTGTATGTGGTGGTGGAGGAACTGATCCCGGAAATGTCGCAGGGGCAGCACTCCAACGTCGGCACGGTGTTTTTTGCGGTGGGCTTCAGCGTGATGATGGTGCTGGATGTGGCACTGGGATGACGGTTGGAGTCCCCGAAAGCGAAATCTCTTTCGGAATCTCCGAAAATGCCTGAACTCCTTGACAGAGGAGACGGCAGGGCGTATTATTTTGGCAGAAGGACCGCTGAGAAGCGGCTTTTTATAGAACAGAAGATTAGCTTTATCTAACTTCCGGCACGATGAATTGCTGGCCTGTCACCCGGAGCAGTGGGCGCATCTGGTAAAAAGCATTGCATTGTGAACGGTAAACAGAAAGAGGGTGGCGTTATGTCATTTTTTGAAAACACCCGGAAGCCCGTAGGCTTTGGCGGAAAGATCATGGTCGCAATGATGAACTTTGGACACAGCGCAATGGCAGAATGGGGGCTGCGCTTTTTACAGCCTGCCCCGGATGCCATGGTGCTGGACTGCGGCTGCGGCGGTGGAGCGAACATTAAAACGCTGTTGAAACTGTGCCCCGACGGCAAGGTGCAGGGCATCGACTACTCAGCCGTCAGCGTGGAAAAAACGCGAAAGGTCAATGCCGGAGCCATTGCGGCAGGACGGTGTACCGTGCAGCAGGCAAGTGTGGCAGAGCTGCCGTTTGAAGCGGAGCAGTTTGATGTGGTGACCGCCTTTGAAACGGTCTATTTCTGGCCGGAGCTTGCACAGAATTTCAGAGAGGTCTATCGGGTGCTGAAGCCCGGCGGAATCTTTTTCATCTGTAACGAAGCGAACGGCGAAACGACAAAAGACGACAGATGGACACAAATTATCAATGGGATGACCATCTATACGGATACTGCACTGAAAGAATATCTGGAAAAAGCAGGATTTTGTCAGATCCAAAGCCACAAAAATAAAAAGGGCTGGCTCTGCGTCACAGCGCAGAAATGAGGTGCGAGCATGTCGAAAAAGGAAACGGAATTTCAAAGAAACGCAATGAGCTGGATGTACCGGGGCAAGGAGATCTTCAAGCCTTTGAATACCGGCTGGATCGACGGGAATGCTGCCTGCGTGCGCGAATGGGTGGCGAACATCTTCTTCTACCGCAAAGGCGATACGACCATTATGGTCGATGCGGGATATAACTATGACCGCCTTGCCGAAAAAATGGGCTGGCTTGGGATCGATCCGAAGTCGATACACCATATCCTTATCACCCATCAGGATACCGACCATGTGGGTGCGGTGGAAGCAGACAGTCCGGGGCTGTTCCGGAATGCGAAGCTGTACATCGGCGAGATCGAGAACCGGTATCTGATCGGAGAAGCACGCCGCAGGGTTATTTATCATCTCTGTAAGCTGCCGCAAGTGACCATCTGCAACGAAAAGCAGCTGCTTCACGATGGAGAGGTCTTTGATATTGACGGCATCAGGATCGAGTGTTTTCTGGTTCCCGGTCATACATGGGGACATATGGTCTACCTCATTGACGACAAGTACCTTTTTACCGGCGACACGCTGTGGTTTGGCGCGGACGGCGGCTACAGCTTCATTTCCTCGTTGGCGGAGGACAATAAGCTGGCTGTGCAGTCACTGGCGGAGCTGGAGCGGAAACTGCGCGCACGTGGGCTGCATCCATATTTCATCACCGGTCACACGGGATGGACGGACAATTTTGCCTTTGCGTTTGCCCACAAAGACAAGCGCTGTTCACCATTCAAAAAACGAGTACACGACCCATCGGCGCCCTATGATGCCTACGACGAATCGGACGACACCGAAGAAAATGCAAAGAGCGGTTTTCTGAAAGGCGTGGGAAGATGAAGGACAGCGAATTACAGATTGACCGCAGCTGCCATGTGCTATATTCCAAACCCTGCAAAAAGGAAATTCTGGCGAAAATCACTCTGCACTATCCGGAGGCGGAGCGCGAGGCGGCCTGGGAGCAGGTGCAGCTGAGATACGCAGAGCTTCTTTCCAAGTGGCGCACCGACCTCGGCGGTAAAAAGAATTTTCACAACGGCGTAGGCGGCACCTACGACTGCATCGCCATCATGTGCTTTTACGATGTGTGCCGGGATGTGGTCACATTCCGCGAAATGGAAGAGATAGAAGAAAATCTGGTCCTGCCGTCCTTCCGGAAGCTGCGCTTCGTTGACATCAACAAGCCATTCTGGAAAAAGCTGATGTATCGGGCATTCAGCACTGCCAAAAAGCACTGTGACACATGGCATGATTACGAGATGGATGTTACGCCTTACGAAAACAGCAAGCCCATCTATTATGAATTTACGGCATGTCCGGCGGCGGAATTTGCCAAGCGGTTCGGATTTGCGGACATTATGCCCGCCCTGTGCAATGTGGACTATGCGTCCATGGAACTGCTCCATGCCAGGCTCGTGCGGACGACCACCTGCGTGGACGGCTGCCGATGCGACTATACCATCTGCGGCGATAAGGATCCATACGTAAAGGAACATCCCGAATACCGGGATGAAAAGGGATACAGGAGGAATAAGTAATGCTTTTACAGGTGATCCTGGAAGGTCTTGGGCTGGGAGCTTTGCTGGTTCTTGTCTGTGCTGCGGGCACCTGCTGGTTCTGGCGGTTGGCCTGGTTCTCCTGCGAGAGATGACAAAAAACGGAGAGTTAAAAGAGGTGGAGAGCAGACGATGAAGGAAACCTATCTTTCCCGTGATTTCCGGGAGACTGCGGCACAGCGCTTTCCCGCGCAGGCAAAGGAACTGAACGCCGCTTTTGATGCGCGGTTGAATGCGCTTCTGGCTGAAAATGCGGGTGCAGGCAAGGAAAAGCAATACCACCTCAAGCGGCAGATATTGCCGGGCATTGCGGCCTACGAGACCTTGCAGCGGGTCATGCCGAAAGAAGAAGCACTGCAAACCGTTCACGGCTATGTGGAGCGGCTGGCGAGAACGAGCCACGAACAGCTTGCCGCCCTGCTGCACATACCGGGGCTTTACCGCCTTGTTCCCGGCGTTTTTGTCAAATCCACCCGGAGCGTTTTTGGCCCGGCGGCGGGCTTTGCCCTAAAAGAACTGCAGACCGGCAACGGCGTCTGGCGGGTGGATATGATGGAGTGTCCCTATCACGACACCTGCACAGAATACGGCTGCCCGGAGCTGTGCCGCTGCTTTTGCGACAGCGACGACATCAGCTATACCGGGCTGCATCCGAAGCTGATCTGGGAGAGAAGCATGACGCTGGGACGCGGCAATGACCGCTGCGATTTTTGCATGAAAACCATAAAATAGATGCACAGGAAGCGAAGAAAACGAAGGAAGAAGAAACGAAACAGTTATCCGCTGGTGCATTCCTGGCGCGGTCAGGGGCTTTCTCTATTACTCTGACTATCCATACATGGGTGGCAGCCATGGCGTGGTTTGCCGGCTATCTGGGGCCGCGTATCGAAGCAGAGCTCCGCACGGCTCCGGGCGGTCATGCAGGCTTTATCGTTCAGGCGGAACGGTATCTTGATTTGATGGAAACATTTTTGCAGAGAAATGGAATTTGACAGTTCACGTCTGCGAATCAGGAAGAAAAAGCGAATCTTCAGGAAAAGAGAATGGCTATGTATGAATCACTTTTTGATCTTTCCCCGGAGCAGACTGATTCCACGGCGATGCCCCGCACCGTCGTGTTCTCCAACGAAACGGGGAGCGGGAGCATGACCATCTGTCCACTGTTTCCGGGGGCAGAACTGTACTACAACGATATGCATCTTGTTTCCTTTGACGAGGCTCCCATACTAGCGCGGAATGTGATCGAGATCAACCACTGCCGCGTGGGGCGTTACGAGTGCAGTTTTGGGGGAAATAGCTGCTGCTACCTGGCAGCGGGGGATTTTGCGGTGTGTGCAGCAGCGCGCAAGAAATCCTCCTCCTGCTTCCCATTGCGGCACTATCACGGCATTACCATTCTGCTGGATCTGGATGCGGTCTCGCCGGAAATGCGGAGCCAGATGGAATGGTATGGCGTGAATCTGAACGCTATCCGGCAGTATATCTGCACAGAGAACCGCTGCTGCATCCTTCGGTCTGCGCCTGTGGTTGCACATGTTTTTTCCGAGTTGTATACAGCTCACGCTGTGCCGGACACCGGCTATCTGAGGTTGAAAGTACTGGAGCTGCTGCACATTCTGAGCCGCCTGAAAGACCGGGATGATGTGCAGCAGACAGACTACTTCAATCAGCATCAGGTGGAATGTGCCAGACGCGCGGCAAAGCTTCTCACACAGAAACTGACCGTCCATCAAACCATTGAACAGCTTGCGCAGGATGTCGGGCTTTCGGCTACGGCACTCAAGACCTGCTTCAAAAGCGTTTACGGCAGCTCGGTCTATGCATATCAGAAGGAATACCGCTTGCAGCTGGCACAGAAGCTGCTGACCGAAACGGACAGCACCATTGCAGAAATTGCACACCAGATCGGCTACGAAAATCCAAACAAGTTTTCTTCCGCGTTTCGCCAGTCTCTTGGCATGACCCCGACGCAATATCGGAAGATGCGTCCGATTGGATAGATTTTGTCTGTTTGGTTCTTGTAAAAAGCGGCCTGTTCCAGTAAAATCTGTTTGTGGTTAGTTAACGCTAATTACAAAATCAAACGATTTTTCTGGAGGGGTTTTCCATGCGTATGATGAAAAAAGTTCTGGGTATGGTGACCGTACTGGCTCTGTCTGTCTCTCTGCCGGCCGGTTGCGGCAGCACGGCGGCATCCCCGGTGTCTTCTGCTGCAAGCACTGGGGCGGCGCCTACTTCTGCGGCTTTACCAATGACCTTGCGACCCTGACCTTTGACGGCGAAGCTTCCACCATTTCTGGCACCGATAAGGACGGCATTGAGCTGTTCTGTACTGAGAATCTGGCAGGTTAATACGCGGAATGTGATGTGGAGCAAAAACGCCGCGGCACATTTTTGCATAAAAATTATTTGAAGGAGGTTTTTTCGTGAAAAAACAGTCCGATCTTTCCCGGCTGATGGGTTACGCCGGGAACTACCGATATTTCACCTACGCTTCGTGGGTGCTGTCCGCGGTCAGTGCGCTGGTGGCGCTGGTGCCTTTTGTGTACATCTGGAAGATCCTGCGGGATGTGCTGAACGCAGCGCCAAACTATGCGCAGGCGGTGAACATCCCTCGTTACGGCTGGATGGCAGTGTTATTCGCGGTGCTGTCTTACCTCATTTACATTGCGGCGCTGATGTGCTCCCACCTGTCGGCGTTCCGGGTGGCGACCAATCTGCGGCTGGCGGCGTCGGAGCATCTGGCGGTGCTGCCGCTGGGCTTTACCGAGAACTTCGGCAGCGGCAAGCTGCGTAAAATCATCCATGAGAGCACCGGAGCCGCCGAGACCTATCTGGCCCACCAGCTGCCCGACAAGTACAACGCCGTCGCCACCCCGGTGGGGCTGCTGGTTTTGCTGCTGGCGTTCGACTGGCGGCTGGGGCTGCTGAGCCTTGCGCCGGTGGTGCTGGCCTTCCTCATTATGACGACCATGACTGGCAAGCAGATGGCTGAAAGAATGCGGCAGTACGGGAACGCCTTGGAGGCTATGTCCAATGAGGCCGTGGAGTACGTCCGGGGTATCCCGGTGGTCAAGACCTTCGGGCAATCGGTATTTTCCTTCAAAAAGTTCAAGGCCACCATTGATGAGTACGAAAAGTGGGTCGTCTCCTACACCAAAGAGCTGCGCCTGCCCATGATGTTCTACACCGCCGCCGTCAACGGCGTGTTCGCCTTTTTGATCGCGGGCGGGCTGCTGTTCACGACCCACGGCGTCACCCCGGAGTTTCTGCTGAACCTGCTGTTCTATATCATCATCACGCCGGTGATCTCCCTGACTTTGACCCGCATAATGTACATGAGTGAGAACAAGATGGTGGTGGCGGATGCGCTGGCACGCATCGACTCGGTGCTGGAGGCGGCGCCCATGCAGGTGCAGGCTGTTCCGCAGCACCCGAAGGATTCCTCTGTCACGCTGCGGGATGTGCATTTCAGCTACGACGGAAAAACCGAGGTCATCAAGGGCGTTTCGCTGGCGATTCAGCCGGGGCAGACGGTGGCTTTTGTAGGCCCCTCCGGCGGCGGCAAATCCACGCTGGCAAACCTTGTCTGCCGGTTCTTTGATGTGCAGAGTGGCAGCGTCCGGGTGGGCGGAGCGGATGTGCGGGATATCTCCAAGGAAGAGCTGATGGATACCATCTCCTTTGTCTTCCAGAACAGCCGCCTGCTCAAGGGCAGCATTCTGGACAACGTCCGTCTGGGTAGGCCGCAGGCCACCGAAGCCGAGGTGCTGGCGGTGCTGAAAGCTGCACAGTGCATGGATATCGTGGAGAAGTTCCCGGCGGGCATCCACACGGTCATCGGCACCAAGGGTGTGTATCTGTCCGGCGGCGAGCAGCAGCGCATTGCCATTGCCCGTGCCATGCTGAAAAATGCGCCCATCCTGATCCTGGACGAGGCCACCGCCTTTGCCGACCCGGACAATGAAGCAAAGGTACAGGCGGCCTTTGCCCAGCTTGCCAAGGGCAAAACAGTGCTGATGATCGCACACCGCCTGTCCACCGTCGCCAACGCCGACTGCATCTATGTGGTGCGGGATGGGCAGATCGCAGAATCCGGCACAAAGGACGAGCTGTGCGCGCAGAACGGTCTGTTTGCCCGGATGTGGCAGGAGTATCAGGCGTCGGTGCAGTGGAAGGTCGCAAAGGAGGGATAAGGAATGATCGGAAAAATTCAACACGCCATAGCCAGCTCACCGGAAGGCGCAAAGGGGCTTGTAAAGGGCGTTCTGGCCTGTGCGTTCCAGAACATGGCGTTCATGCTGCCCACCGGGCTGCTGTATCTCTTGGTAAAAGACCTGCTGGCAGGCTCCACGAGCGGGAGAAGTACCTTTTATCTGCTGGGATGCGCTGCCTGCTTTGCACTGATTTTACTGACCACATGGTTCCAATACAACGACACCTATTTTACCACCTATAAAGAGAGCGGCACCCGCCGCCTGACCCTTGCGGAGCGGCTGCGCAAGCTGCCTCTGTCCTTTTTCGGCAAGCGAGACCTTGCCGACCTGACCGGCACCATCATGGCGGACTGCGAGGTACTGGAAAAGGACTGCTCCCACTTCATCCCCGGTCTGTTCGGCTCCCTCATCTCCACCGTGCTCATTGCCCTGAGCCTGTTTGCCTTTGAGTGGCGGATGGCACTGGCGGCGCTGTGGGTCATTCCGGTATCCGCTGCCATCGTGGTGGGCAGCTATCGGGTACAGGATAAGGTGCAGGCCAGGACCATGGCCGCGAAAATGGCCTGTGCGGACGGCATTCAGGAGTACATCGAGACCCTCCGGGACCTGAAAGCCAGCAATGCGGAGCAGCGGTATCTGTCCGGCCTTTCCGACAAAATTCGGGCAGTGGAAAAGCAGTCTATTGTGGCAGAGCTGGAAACAGCGCTGTTTGTGTGCTCCGCCGGCATGGTGCTCAAGCTGGGCATTGCGTCGGTGGCGCTCGCCGGTTCGGTGCTGCTGGTGCAGGGCAGCATCGACGTACTGACCCTGTTTCTGTTCCTGATGGCGGCATCCCGGATGTACGACCCCATGCAGGGTGCCTTGCAGAATCTGGCGGCGGTCATTGCCATGCGCACCAATGTAGGACGGATGAATGAGATCTTGGACGCTCCCTTGCAGACCGGCAGCGAGCAGCTGACCAATCAGGGCTGCGATATCGTGTTCGACCATGTGGGCTTTGCCTATAACTCCGGCGAGACGGTGCTGCGAGACGTTTCCTTTACCGCAAAGCAGGGGGAGGTCACGGCGCTGGTAGGCCCCTCCGGCGGCGGAAAAACTACCGTTTCCCGGCTGGCGGCACGGTTCTGGGACTACCAGAAGGGCCGCATCACCGTGGGCGGCATGGATGTCTCCCGAATCGACCCGGAAAAGCTCATGAGCCTGTATTCCATCGTCTTTCAGGATGTGACCCTGTTTGACAACACGATCCTCGAAAACATCCGTCTAGGGCGCAAGGGTGCCACCGACGAGGAGGTCCTTGCGGCGGCAAAGCTGGCAAACTGCGACGAATTTGCCGAAAAGCTGCCGGACAAGTGGAACACCAACATCGGTGAGAACGGCTGCGCTCTTTCCGGCGGTGAGCGTCAGCGCATTTCCATCGCCCGCGCCTTCCTGAAGGATGCGCCCATCATTCTGCTGGACGAGGCCACCGCCAGCTTGGATGTGGAAAACGAAACTGTCATTCAGGAGGCTCTATCCCGGCTCATAAAACACAAAACCGTCCTCATCATCGCCCACCGGATGCGCACCGTAGCCGGTGCGGATCAGGTGGTGGTGCTGTCGGGCGGCATCGTGGCCGAGCAGGGCAGCCCGGCAGAGCTGTACGCCCGGAAGGGACTGTATGCCCACATGGTGGATCTGCAGTCGGCAAGCCAGAACTGGACGATCTGAGAATGAGGGCGGCTTTTTATAAGTGTGCCGCTGCCAAGCAGAAAAAGACCTGCGATAAAAAGTCCGTGCGGAAACAGTGGCTGGAAGATCCGGTGGTCAACCAGACCATGCGGCTTGTCAAGGACGATGCCGCTATGGAGTCCATCATCGCCAAAGTCATGGAACTGCAAGCCCGCATTGCGGAAGAAAAGCTGGCAAAGCCCAAGGTCACGGAAGAGTTTATCCGGTGGAGAAGCGACGGAAGTTGCATCCGAGGGAAATGGTTCGGATTTGGATTGCCTTGCTGCGCCAGAAAATGCCGTGAAATCGAAAGATTTCATGGCTTTTCTGTTTTGTGAGCCATGAGTGTACGGCTGCGGAAAGAGTGAGACTTATCTCCGGAAGATTCAAGACGGAAAAGATGGAATTTCATATTGACAAGACATCAAGACAAGTATATAATCGAACATGGAAACAACAAGGCATCGCGGCGAAAAGGGTTCGAATGCCGCTTTGGATAGAAACAGGTTAAGGAGATATTCAATGACTCAGAGACAAAAAGGTGCTCTTTATATGATCTTGTCTGCATTGTGCTTTGCATCCATGCAGGTGGTGGTGCGGCTGAGCCGCGAGATCCCCACGATGGAGCAGATCTTCATGCGGAATTCGTTCGTGCTGATCGTTTCGGCAATCATCATTCTGCGCAAAAAGGGCTCGCTGTTTGGCCCGGCCAAGTATCAGCCCTATCTGTTCGGGCGGTCGTTCTTTGGCTTTCTGGGCCTGATCACCCTGTTTTATGCCTCCAGCCATGCGGCGCAGGGCGATGTGACGATCCTGAACAAAACTTCCCCTATCTGGGTCACCATTCTGGCCGTCATCTTTATGAAAGAAAAGCTGCCCAAGATCCAGATCCCGGCGCTGGCACTTTCCATGGCGGGTGCCTTTATCGTGTTCCGCCCCAGCTTTGAGTCCAACCCCTTCCCGCTGGTGGTGGCGTTTTTGTCGGCTGTGACCTCCGGTGTCGCCTACACCTTTCTCTCCTTCTTTAAGGGCAAGGTGGACGGCCTGACGGTCATGATGCACTTTTCCACCTTCAGCGCCATTGCTTCTATCCCCTTCATGCTGAAGGATTTTGTGGTGCCCAGCTTCAAGCAGGCGGTGCTGCTGCTGCTCATCGGCGTGTTCGGCTCCTTGGGACAGGCCTTTATCACCTATGCCTATCGCTTTGCTCCGGCCTCGGAGATCAGCATCTACAACTACTCCGGCATTATCTTCAGCATGATCCTGGGCTTCTTTATTTTGGGCGAGCCGGTAAAATTTACCTCTGTGATCGGCGGCGCACTGGTGGCAGCCGCTTCTGTTATGGTCTATGTTTACAACAACCGCAGCAATAAGAGGGCAGGTGGCGAAACTACGAAATAATCATTGCCCCCAAAGCAAAAGTATGCTATGATACAAATGAATCGCATACAGAACTCTTTCTCGTTGTTTGGCAACTTATCAACCTGAGAAACCAAAAAACGAACGGAGAGTTTTACTATGTGGACGAAAAAAGAAAGATTTGAAGCAGTTCTGAACCATGAGTTGGCAGACCGTCCGCCGGTATCGGCATGGCGTCATTTCACCGAGAAGGAGCACAGCGGCGCGGACCTCTTTGTAGAAACGATGCTGAAATGGCAGAACACCTACGACTGGGACTATGTCAAGCTGCAGCCGCGTGCTTCCTACTATGAGGAGGCATGGGGCGGCCAGTTCGACTACAACGACTACGAGGGCGTTTTGCCCAAGGTGGTAAAGGACCCCATTGGCGGTGTGGCGGATCTGGAAAAGATCACGGTGCTGCCGGGCGATCAGGGTGTGTTTGCGGAGCAGATCGAGGTCATTCAGAAGATGAAGGCTGGTCTGAACGAGGACATCCCCATGTTCCAGACCATGATGTGCCCCACCAGCGTCCTGCAGAAGCTGTGCGCCGTCAACCCCATTGGCCGTTACCGCGCCGCAAGCCGTGACGACCTGATGATGACCCTGATGCACGAGCAGCCGGAGCGGATCCACAAGACCCTGCAGAACATCACCGATACAATGGCCGATTATTCTAAGCACCTCATCGAGGATGCAGGCCTGTACGGTGTGTTCTACGGTGCCACCGGCCTGTCCCGTTCCACCTACCTGACCAAGGAGGAGTGGGAAGAGTTTGTCAAGCCCTATGATCTGCAGATGATGGAGGCGCTGAAGCCCTGCAAGATCATGGTCCACGCCTGCGGCCTTGAGGTGAACCCGGAGTATTTTGCGCACTACCCCATCGACATCCTGCACTGGCCCGAGAGCGCTGCCGGCAACCCCAAGCTGGACACCGCACCCCAGTGGCTGGACAAGTCCATCACTCCGATGGGCGGCTGTGACGAGCGGCTGTTCGGTCGGCACAAGGCCGAGGAGATCGCTGCGCTGACCCGCAATACCCTGAAGCGGATGAAGGACATCCCCTTTGTGCTGGCACCGGACTGCTCGCTGGCCACCAATACCTATGATGAGGAGCTGCGCGCCTTTATCGAGGCCGCACATTCCAACGATTGATTTTCTTTTTTCACTTCCTCCTGTCTGTATGCTGACCGATTCCATGAATAGAGAGCTTTGTCTGTCTGCAAGCTGTGAAAGAGCGGACAGGAGATGGGAAGAGAGGAAAGATTATGGCGGACGAGAACTACTCCTATGCGCCCAAATACGTTCAGATCCAGAACTATATCCTGCAAAAGATCGAGTCCGGAGAGTATGCGGCCGGGGACAAGATCCCTTCAGAGACCGAGCTTGCCAGACAGTTTGATGTCAGCCGCCTGACGGTGAATACTGCCGTCAAGGAGCTGGCCAACAGCGGCATTGTGGAGCGGGTACAGGGTAAGGGTACCTTTGTCCGGTTTGTCCCGGGCCAGTCCTTTTCCAGCCCCATGGCATTTTCCGGCGGCATCAAGATCGCACCCTTTGAACACTCCAACAACAAGCCGCACCGCCTGCTGGAGCATGGGGTCATCAAGGCGGATGCTGCCTTGTGCCAGAAGCTGGGCCTGACGGCAGAAAACCCCTATGTCTATAAGATCGTTCGCTGTGTGGATGTGAGCAGCGAGGTGGATGAGGTGGATTACAGCTATGTTCCGCTGTCGGTGTGCAAGGATCACACGTTTGACTGCGAGGCGCTGAAGACCTTTTTCCTGCACGATTATATCTGCCGCTATTTCAATGAAAAGCCGACCCACATCCGCATTTTTGTGGACACGCCCCTTACCTCGGATATGGAGCTTTCTCTGCTGAACGCGCCGCCGGAGAAGCTGTTCAGCTGGGATACCTTCTTATATCACGGGAATCAGGTGCTGGCGGTCACCACCACGGTCTCCATGCCCAAGGAGAACCGCCCCTTCATCACGCTGGAATTCTGAGCGTTTTCTCTCCGAAAAAACAAAATAAGTACCCGGAGGCTGCTGCACAGTGCGCTGTGCGGCAGCCTTTTTTGCGTGGAGATGGTTCTATACGCTTTGGGACGGAGCTGCGTGGCAGATCCGTCCTGTTTTACAAAAAAGGGACTGCTTTTGGCAGAACAGAGAATTTTCAACGAATAAATTGGGACTACTCACAATTTACAACAGAGAACATCACGGCTATACTTACGTCAGGTTGATAAGTTGTCTTTACATATAGACAATAAAACGTCTTGAAAAACCACCGCACAAATCGTACAATTCATTTTGGAGGTATCACTGTTATGACAACACAAGCGATCATTACCTGCGTCATCCTTGTGATCACCATGGTTCTGCTGATCTCTCAGAAGGTCCCGCTGGTCATCCTCGGCGCGGCCATCCCCGCAGCACTGGCCGCCACCGGCGTTATCAATGCCGGCAGCGCCTACACCGAGTTCGGCAACACCACCATCGTGTTCTTCATGGGTCTGGTGGTCGTTGGCGAGGCCTTCTTCAAGACCGGTCTGGCCGACTTTATCGGCGGCAAGATCATCGGTCTGCTGGGCAAGACCGAAAAGGGCCTGCTGCTGGGCACCGGCCTTGTGGCCGGCGGCCTGTCCGCATTCCTGAACGATACCGGCTCCACTGCCTGCCTGATGCCCATCGTCAGCTCCATGGCCTCCAAGGCTGGCGTCAAGAAGTCCAAGCTGCTGATGGCTCTGGCATTCTTCGCCTCTCTGGGCGGCACCATCACGCTGGTGGGCACCACCCCCCACATCGTGGCAAACGGCATCCTGAAGGATATGGGCCTGCGGGAGTTCGGCTTCTTCGAGTACACCAAGATCGGCCTGCCCCTGCTGGTGTGCGGCATACTGTACATGTGCTTCTGCGGCACAAAGCTGCTGCCGGATAAGGACATTGAGATCAAGGGCGGTGACCGCACGGCAGAGTACGACACCAAAAAGATGGTTCTGGTCGCTTTGATCTTCATCGGCGTTCTGGTTGCCATGGCTACCAGCATCGTCCCCATGCACATTGCAGGCGTCATCGGCGCGATCCTCGTCGTCGTCACCGGCTGCATCAGCCTGGAGGAAGCCATCAAGGCCTTCCCCACCTCCACCATCTTCATCGTCGGCGGTATCTTCCCCCTGAGCAAGGCTCTGGTCAGCAGCGGCGCTGCTGAGTACCTGGTCAACGCTATCAGCCCCGTGCTGAGCAACCTGCCTCCCATCGTTCTGCTGGGCGCCATCACCTTCCTGATGCTGCTGACCACCCAGTTCCTGATGAACTCCTCTGCCACCGTTCTGGTGCTGCCCATCGCCATCATGCTGTGCCAGGCCGCAGGCATCAACCCGCTGGCCGGTGCCATGTCCGTGTCTGTGTGCGCCTCCGGTGCCTTTGTTACCCCCTTCGGCACTGCACCCAACCTGCTGGTCTGGGAAGCAGGCGGCTACTCTGTGAAGGACTACCTCAAGTGCGGCTTCCCCATGCTGATCATCTTCGGTGTCGTCACCACCGCCCTGTGCGCAGTGTTCTACCTGTAAGTACGCTGTAAAAAAGAAAACCGAGGTTTTTTAGAATGGAAAAGACGGATAAGAGATACCAGGCTTATATTGATATCCTGCGGGAGGAGCTGATCCCGGCTATGGGCTGTACCGAGCCTATCGCCGTGGCCTATGCCGCCGCTGCTGCCCGCAATACGCTGGGCGAGCTGCCGGACAAAGTGCTGGTGGAAGCCAGCGGCAGCATGATCAAAAACGTCAAGTCAGTCATCGTGCCCAACACGGATAACATGAAGGGTCTGGAAGCCGCCGCTGCTGCGGGCATCGTGGCCGGCAAGCGGGAAAAGAAGCTGGAGGTCATTGCCGATGTGACCCCGGAGCAGACCAAAGCCATCCGCGCGTACCTTGACCAGACGGATATCAAGGTGCGGCACGTTGAGAATGGCGTCACCTTTGACATCATCCTCACGGTCTGGAAGGGCGAGCATTCCGCACAGGTGCGCATTGCGGTGTTCCACACCAATATCGTCCATGTGGAAAAGGACGGCGAGGTATTGGTGGACATTCCGGTACACGGAGATAGCGAGGAGACCCTGACCGACCGCAGCCTGCTGGATATGGAGCATATCTGGGACTTTGCCAACACGGTGGACGTGGAGGATGTCCGTTCCATTCTGGAACCGCAGATCCGGTGCAACATGGCCATTGCCGAGGAGGGTCTGCGGGGCAGCTACGGTGCCAACATCGGCAGTGTGCTGCTGGATATGGAGGGCAATGATGTAAGAGTCCGTGCCAAGGCATACGCCGCAGCCGGTTCCGATGCCCGCATGAACGGCTGTGAGCAGCCGGTGGTCATCAATTCCGGCAGCGGCAATCAGGGCATTACGACCTCTGTACCGGTCATTGTCTATGCCCGGGAGCTGGGCGTGAGCGACGGAAAGCTTCTGCGGGCGCTGACCCTCTCCAACCTGACCACCATCCACGAAAAGACCCCCATTGGCCGCCTGTCTGCCTACTGCGGCGCTATCAGCGCGGGCGCTGGTGCGGGTGCCGGTATCGCCTATCTCTGCGGCGGTGACTATGATGCCGTCATCCATACGGTCGTCAATGCACTGGCAGTGGTTTCCGGCGTCATCTGCGATGGCGCCAAGGCCTCCTGCGCGGCAAAGATCGCAACTGCGGTGGAGGCCGGTCTGCTGGGCTACAATATGTACATCCGCGGCAATCAGTTCCGCGCCGGTGACGGCATTGTGGCCAAGGGCGTAGAAAACTCCCTCAAGAATGTGGGCCGTCTTGGCAGGCAGGGCATGAAGGAGACCAACAACGAGATCATTGATATCATGGTGGGCGGCTGAACAGCCTGCCGCAGACTGCATCATCACCCGGCTGATGGATGCGGCCATCGTCAACTCCAGCGAGATCATCGAAAAAGGGTTCCAGCCGGTCTGAAAATGCAGAATGCCCACCCATCTGTGGAAAAACCACAGTGGGTGGGCATTGTTTGCCGTTAATGAGAACGTCTCCTTTACTGCTTGTTTTGTACAGCCTCCCGGATGCTCTTTGCCAGCTTTTTGGCGTCCAGAGGCTTGACGAGACGGCCATTCATGCCGACCCGATGGCAGGACTGGGCGCACTCGTCGGAGGCCTGTGCCGTCATGGCGAGGATGGGGACGGTGGCGGCGTCGGGCCGGTCGAGGGCGCGGATGGCCCGGGACGCCTCGAAGCCGTCCATCACCGGCATCATCACATCCATGAGGATGGCCTGATACCCGCCCGGCGCACTGGCGGCAAAGCGCTCCACGGCTTCCCTGCCGTTCCATGCCTTGTCCACCGCTGCGCCCTGACTGGTGAGCTGGAACTCGGCCACCTCCATGTTGATGTCGTTGTCCTCCACCAGCAGGATGCGCATCCCGTCCAGCCGCCCGTTGTCGGTGGGCTTGGGCTGGGGCTTTGCGGCGGCGTTCTTGTCCAGCAGGAAGGGCAGCCGGAAGGTGAAGGCAGTCCCCTCCCCCGGCCGGCTCTCGGCAGAGATGCTGCCGCCCATCTGGCTGACCAGCTCCTTGACGATGGACATCCCGAGGCCGGTACCCCTGTACTGGGTGCGGGCGTCGGCGGACTCCTGGGTAAAGGGCTTGAACAGCTGGTTCTCCACGAAATCCCGGCTCATGCCGATGCCGGTGTCCGTGATGCGGAACTCGTACCACACGGTGGTGCCGTCGCAGGATAGCTCTTTGGCGTAGGTGTCGATGGCCCCGCCGGGCTTATTGTACTTGATGGCGTTGCTGAACAGGTTCACCATGATCTGCCGCAGCTTGAGGGAGCTGCCCACGAGGGCGGTGTGCTGGATATTCTCCCGGTGGCGGCGGTGGGTCAGGCCGCCCTTTTCGATCTGTGCCTCCACCAGCGACGAGACGCCGTGCATCAGCACCTCGATGTCAAAGGGCTCCTGCTCCATCACCATCTGCCCGGCTTCCAGTTTGCTCATGTCCAGCACGTCGTTGACCAGTGCCAGAAGATGGTGGGCGGAGAGGTCTATTTTATCAAGGCAGCTGTCCACCTTCCGGGCATCGTCCCGGTTGGAGCGGAGGATGTCCAGCATACCGAGAATTCCGTTGATGGGGGTGCGGATGTCGTGGCTCATCCGGTTCATGAAGGCGGTCTTGGCTTTGCTGGCCGAGTCGGCTTCTTCAAAAGCTTCCTGCAGGCGCTGATTCTCGGCCTGCTCCTGTGCATGGAAGATGGAGGTATCCCGGAAAAGGATGATGCCGTGGATGACCGGCATCTCCCGCCCGGAGGCCGCATCAAAGACGGTATCCTGCGCCATGAGGACGGTCTTCTGGAGCCAGATCGGCTCGCCGCAGGAGGTTTGCTCCCGGTACTCCACCGTCACGTACTTGAAGCCCGAGTGGAAGCGCTCCAGCAGTTTTGACGCCGTGTCCACGATGCGGTAGTTTTCCAGCGTCTCAGGAGTGACGAAGTGACGGCGCTGGGCGCAGTAGTCGTCGTAGGAGCAGGGCAGCGTCATCTGCAGATCGAACTGCCGCAGCGCGGTAGTCCGGTAGAAGATCTGCTCGAGCTGGCCGTGGGTCAGGTCCACAGTGAACAGGGCGTCGTTTGCGTCGATGAGGGCCTCCACATAGTTGTCGTTTTCCAGCAGGGAGTGCTTCATCTGCTCGTAATACTGGGTCAGGGGCTGGCGCTCGTCGAAGGCGGTGCTCTTGTCCCGGAAATACTCGAAGCCCACGAGGAAGTGGTGCAGCCGCCCATGGAGGTCGGCGTCGCAGAACAGGAGGGTCAGCCGCCCGCGCCGGGTCACGCCGTCGGTCTCAAAATCCAGCTCAAGCTCCTGCTTGGGGTGCTCAGCACTGAGGGCAGCAGACAGCGTGCTCAGCTGCAACGCTTCCCGCATCGTCCTGCGGGTGGCGGAGGCGGCGTACTCGTCCACGATCTGCTCCACTGCACCCGAATAGCTGCCGTTGTCAGCAAGGAAGAAGCCCGATGAGGTGCGCAGGACGCGGTACTGGTCCAGCAGGGCGTCGCAGTAGAGGCAGTTCGAGAACTGATACCCATGGGCGTTGACCCAATGCAGAAGCTGCTGGTCCTGCAGCTTCCGGGCCTCGGCCTCCTCGCGATTTGCACGGTTTTTGTCCACATACATATTCTTGTCGGCGTGGCGGAACAGCTCCCGCAGGGTGCTGCCCTCGAAGTCGCTGGCGATGGCGCAGCCTGCCGCGTAGCTCAGGGGCATCTCGGGGTGCTGGCGGGAATACTCTGCCGCCTGCGCCCGGATGCTGCGCAGCACATCCTGTGCGCCGTCCCAGTCCACGCCGTAGAGGATAGCGATGAACTCGTCGCCGCCGTCGCGGCCCACAAAGTGCCGGGACGGCACGGCCAGACGCAGCTGTTCGGCAAAGGAGCGGATGTACTCGTCGCCCTTGTCGTGGCCGATGGTATTGTTGATGGTGCGCAGGTTGTTGAGGTCAAAGACGCAGAGCGCCGTGTTCCCGTCCGGCGGGTCGGGCGCGTCCAGGAGCTCTTCGCACTTGTTCTTGTTGGGCAGGCCGGTGGCCTCATCGAGGTAGACTTTGCACTGCAGGATGCGGTTCATGGCCGCGTACCGCAGGGCCTTGAAGATCTGATAACCGAACAAAAACAGCAGCCCCACGATGTCCGCGAGGATGACTTTTTCCAGAAAGTCGAGGGCCGTGGCCCGCTTCTGGGAGTAGACCTCGGCCAGGTGGGTGGCCTCGTCGCAGGTCTGGAAGAAATGCTCGCTCTTGGCGATGATGGCTGTCTCGGCGTAGCCGCGCTGACGGACAAGGATGAGCTCGTTTCTCAGGTCGTCGAATTCGCTGGAAAGAGCGGCCATCTTGGCCTGAAAATCCGCGTCGTCCAGCCGCACCAGGTCCAGCTCGCTGCTGCCGAAGCGGAGGCCTTCGATGTAGGAGGCCATATCGCCGAGGAGAGCATCTTCCGGCGTGCCGGAAATTTCGAGCTTGACGATGAGCTGGGTCTTGCCGCGCACGAGGCCGGCGTAGTTGACGACCCGGGCCGTACCCTGTATCTTGCCCACCAGCACGAGGACAGCGAAAAACAGGCTGATCAGGATGGCTGTGAGAAGGACGGTGAAAAGCTGGATGATATGCCCGAACCGGGAAGAATCATTCTTCATGATGGAAACTCCATTCATAGCGCAGGAAATCAGTCGTTTCCCCACTATTATAATGTATTTCAGAGAGCGCTTTAAGTTTGGGAACGGCTGAGAGAGCAAGCCGGGTTATGACGGGGTTTATTGATACTTGTCAGATGATATGTTGAAATTTCACAAGTGGTGCGGGTCTGCCGCGGCTCATAGTTCTCCGCCTTCGAGCTTTCTGCGCACCTCGTGGAGCGAAGCACACTCGCAGGCATAGATCCTGCGCATCTCGTCGGTGGCGGGCGAGAGGTCGGGGACCATCACGGTGACAAAGCCCCCTGCCGCGCCGGCCCGGACGCCGTTGTAGCTGTCCTCGAGCACCATCGTCTTTGCAGGCTCGGTGCCGAGCTTCTGCGCCGCCAGCAGGAAGATGTCCGGCGCGGGCTTGGAGCGTGTCAGCTGCTCGCCCGAGATGACGGCCTTGAAGTAATGGCCGAGGCCCCAGTGTTCCAGATGTCCCTCGATGACGGTCATGGGGCTGGAAGACGCCACCGCCATGGGGATGTGATGCTCGTCCAGCCAGGCCAGAAGCTCGTCGAGGCCGGGCATTTTGGGGACAGGCTTGTTGAAGGCTTCATAGGCCAGCCGGTAAAGCTCCTCCACGATGCCCATGGCGGGGCAGTCCTCGCCGTAGAAGCGCCGCAGCACATCGCAGCTGCCGGCCTTGGTGGTGCCGCGGGCAGCCTGCGAGAGGCCGTCCTTGCAGGGCAGGCCGAATTTTGCCAGTGCCGGCTCCCAGCAGATGCTCCAGATGCGCTCGCTGTCGAACATCAGCCCGTCCATATCAAAAATAACACCCTGTATCATAACGCAAGCTCCTTTCGGCGAAAAATACACATATATACTCTATTGTATCATGTTTTTCCGCTTTTGAACACCGATAAGGTCATAATTTGTGGCAACTTGACTGCCCCAAAGATGAAACATTTTTCGGTTGCTTGCAAATCCGTTTCACGGCATTATAATAGAAAACAACATTCGGCATATTTGGCGCAGGGCGTGCAGCCCGCGCGGCGCTGTGTGAGATCAGAAAAGAGGGAAATTTATCATGTTGGACATCAAGATCACTCGTACCACCTGCCCGAAGGAAAAGCCGCAGGACGAGTCTAAGCTGGGCTTTGGCAAGAAGTTCACCGACCATATGTTCGTTATGGACTACACCGAGGGCGAGGGCTGGCATGACGCCCGCATCGTCCCCTACGCACCCTTCCAGCTGGACCCCGCTACGGTCGTGTTCCACTATGCACAGGAGATCTTCGAGGGCATGAAGGCTTACCGCACTGCGGATGACACCATCCAGCTGTTCCGCCCCGAGTGCAACGCAAAGCGTATGCAGGACTCTGCTGACCGTCTGTGCATCCCTAAGATCCCTGTTGAGGATTACATCCAGGCCGTCGAGGCTCTGGTGGATGTGGACCGTGACTGGGTGCCTCACTCTGACGGCGCTTCCCTGTACATCCGTCCCTTCGTGTTCGCAAACGATGTGGGTCTGGGCGTCCACGCTTCCAAGCACTACATCTTCTGCATCATCTGCGCTCCGTCGGGCGCTTACTACGCCGAGGGCATCAACCCCGTGCGCATCTACGTCGAAGACGAGTACATCCGTGCCGCTCCCGGCCTGACCGGCTTTACCAAGTGCGGCGGCAATTACGCTGCTTCCATCAAGGCCGGCGAGCTGGCTGAGGAGCAGGGCTACGCTCAGGTGCTGTGGCTGGACGGCGTCGAGAAGAAGTACGTCGAGGAAGTCGGCAGCATGAACATCATGTTCAAGATCGACGGCAAGGTCTACACCGCCGCCACCGTCGGCACCGTCCTGCCCGGCGTCACCCGCCGCAGCTGCATCGAGTTGCTGAAGGACTGGGGCTATGAGGTCGTCGAGGGCAAGCTGGCCATCGCCGACATCATGCAGGCGGCCCGCGACGGCAAGCTGGAAGAGGTCTTCGGCACCGGCACCGCCGCTGTCGTCTCCCCCGTCAAGGAGTTGGTCTGGAAGGGCGAGCACGCCTACATCGGCGACGGCAGCATCGGCCCTGTCACCCAGAAGCTCTATGACACCATGACCGGGATGCAGTGGGGCAAGATCCCCGATACCAAGGGCTGGATCGTCCCTGTGGAGAAGAAGTACTAAGAGCCGAAAGGCTTATGAACGCCGCCCGGCTGTACGCCCGGCGGCGTTTGCTGTATCCGGTGCGGATTGCAATTCTCTGCCGCGGGTGATACACTTAAAGTATACCTGAAAAACGAGAGGGAATGAGAAGATGATAAAGAAGTGGAGCATCCGCTACCCCGCTGTGGGCGGCGAAGAAGAGCGCCGGGCCTATGTCTATCTGCCCACCATGTACGAGGCTGACCCGGACCGGCGGTATCCGGTGCTGTATATGTTCGACGGGCAGAACGTGTTTTTCGACGAGGACGCCACCTACGGCAAGAGCTGGGGCGTGGCGGACTATCTGGACTACACCGATACGCCCCTCATCGTGGCGGCGGTGGAGTGCAACGCCGGTGCCAACAATGAGCGTCTGGTGGAGTATTCGCCCTACCGCTTCGACGATAAGCAGTACGGCCACTTCGACGGCAAAGGCAAGGACACCCTGAACTGGTTCGTCCACGAGTTCAAGCCCTATATCGACGCCAACTACCGCACCCAGCCCGACCGGGCGCATACCTTCATCGGCGGCAGCTCCATGGGCGGCCTCATGAGCCTGTACGCTCTTTTGGAGTACAGCGATGTGTTTGGCCGTGCGGCGGCGCTCTCGCCCTCGCTGTGGGTGGCTCCGGAGGCGCTGACGGCGCTGGTGGGCCGCTGCAAGCTGGCCCCGGGTACCGTGCTCTACATGGATTACGGCTCCAAGGAGATGGGCAACCACGACGGGATGCGGAAGGGCTTCGGCGAGATGTGCAGCAGGATCTTTGCCCGGGGCATCAACCTGACGGCCCGCGTCGTGCCGGGCGGCAACCACAGCGAAGCCAGCTGGGAAAAGCAGCTGCCCTTTGTGTTCCACACCCTGATGTACGAGCTTGATTGAACCAAGCTGAGGAGGAAAGCATATGGAGATGCAGTATTTCAAGGAATACAGCCCGGCGCTGGGCCGGGAGATGGAGTGCAAAGTCTACGGACACGGGGGACGGCCCATGCTGTACATCCCCTGTCAGGACGGCCGCTTCTTCGACTTCGAGGATTTCCACATGGCCGACACCCTTGCACCCTGGATCGAGTCGGGCCAGCTCATGGTCATGTCCATCGACACGCTGGACAAGGAGACCTGGTCGGACACCAATGGCGACCCTTACTGGCGCATCCGCCGGTATGAGCAGTGGCTGCATTATATCGTGGACGAGGCTGTCCCCAAGCTGCGCTATCTGTCCAAGGAGCGCAACGGCTGGGATGACCTGCCCGGCGTCATCGCCTTCGGCTGCAGCCTCGGCGCGACCCATGCGGTCAACCTTTACCTCCGCTGGCCCGACATCTTCTGCGGCTGTCTGGCCCTCAGCGGCATCTACACCGCCCACTACGGCTTCGGCGGCTACATGGATGAGCTGGTGTATATGAACTCTCCCGTGGACTATATGCGCAACTTCCCGGAGGATCACCCCTATATGGAGCTGTACCGGAGCCAGAAGGCTGTCATCTGCTGCGGTCAGGGCGCATGGGAGCAGCCCGACACCACCTGGATGCTCAAGCGCATCTTTGAGGCAAAGAACATCCCTGTCTGGGTGGACCTGTGGGGCCACGACGTCAAGCACGACTGGGATTGGTGGTATAAGCAGGCGGTTTATTACATGCCGTATATTTTGGGGTGACGAAAGGCTCTCCCCTTGGGAGAGCTGGCGCGTGAGCGCCTGAGAGGGCAAGGACGCTGACCGGAAAATATGGAGACGGTGATAGTTTCGCTCTGACAAAGGGCCTGCTTATCGCTGTGCGGCGGCGCTGTTTTACCGTGCTTGCCCTCTCCGTCACCTGCGGTGACACCTCTCCCAAAGGGAGAGGCTTTTGAAGTGTCTCTTTGCGGGAGGCAGCAAATAGAGGATATTCAAGGAAAGAAGACGCGAAATTATGCAGAATTTTATTTTTATCTCCCCGAACTTCCCGACGAACTACTGGCAGTTCTGCCGGGAGCTGAAGAACGACGGCATGAACGTGCTGGGCATCGGCGACCAGCCCTACGATGAGCTGAAGCCGGAGCTGAAGGACAGCCTGAACGAGTACTACAAGGTCGGCAGCCTCGAGAATTACGACGAGGTCTACCGCGCTGTGGCCTTCTTCATCTTCAAGTATGGCCGCATCGACTGGCTGGAGTCCAACAACGAATACTGGCTGGAGCGGGACGCTGCCCTGCGCACCGACTTCCACATCACCTCCGGCTTCCAGACCGAGGATATGCCCCGCATCAAGTACAAGAGCAAGATGAAGGAGTACTACCGGAAGGCCGGCATCGCCACCGCCCGCTACCACATGGTGGACGATCTCAACGGCTGCAAGGCTTTCATCAGGCAGGTGGGATACCCTGTGGTGGTTAAGCCCGACAACGGCGTGGGCGCTTCCGATACCCACAAGCTGTCCAATGACGAAGAGCTGAAGACCTTCCTTGCCCGCAAGGCCGAGGATCACCCGGACGTCTCCTACATCATGGAGGAGTTCGTCCGCGCCGAGGTCAACAGCTACGACGCCATCATCGACGCCTCCGGAAACCCCATCTTTGAGGCCGGAAACGTCAGTCCCATGTCCATCATGGACATCGTGAACGACAACGACAACTCCATCTACTACATCATCAAGGACCTGCCCGAGGACACCCGCGCCGCAGGCCGTGCCGTCGTCAAGAGCTTCGGCGTCAAGAGCCGCTTCGTCCACTTCGAGTTCTTCCGGATGACCGAGAACCAGGCCAGCATGGGCGAGAAGGGCCAGATCGTGGCCCTCGAAGTCAATATGCGCCCCTGCGGCGGCTTCACTCCCGATATGATAAACTTCGCCCGCTCCACCAACGTCTATAAGATCTGGGCCGACATGATCGCCTTCGGCGGCACCGATATGCCCGTGGGCGAGCACTACTACTGCCCCTTCGCCGGCCGCCGCGACGGCAAGAACTTCGTGTACAGCCATGAGCAGATCATGCAGAAGTACCAGAAGAACATCAAGATGGTGGACCGCATCCCCGACGCCCTCTCCGGCGCGATGGGCAACCAGATGTACGTCGCCACCTTCTCCACCCGCGAGGAGATGGAGCAGTTCTACTCCGATGTTCTGGCCGTCACCGACGGCGATGCTGCCGCCGCACAGGCCGCGCTTTCCCAGGTGCTGGCTCTGGGCGAGCCCACCACCAAGGCCCTGACCCCGAAGCCCAACCTCAGCCCGGCGGTCAAGCCCACCACAGCCGTGACCAAGACCCCCACCCGCGCTGTCACCAAGACCGGCCGCAAGGGCCGGAAGTGATTTCCACAAAAACTTTACAAACCGCAGCCGCAGAGAGAAATAAACGCCTCTGCGGCTGTTTTTTGACATGAGGGCAAATGTGATGATTGACAGTGCCACGGAAAAAGTTGTAAGATAATGCAAATGCAAAAGAGGAAAACGCCTTTGCAAAATGAGCTGAAAGACAGGAGAATTTTCTATGAAGCTGTATCAGAAACTTACTTCTCTGCTGGTGGCTGCAGTGATGGCTGCCGTGCTGATGCCGGTGTGCATGGCGGCTCCCGGCGACTCCGTTGAGACCCGCATCAACAACGCGCTCGCACAGCGCACCGGCGCAGAGCTGTATCAGGAGATCGTCACCACTGCCCCCGATGGCACTACCCAGACCATGATCGCAGCCCGCAGCAACGGCAACGCTTACATCAAGATGGATATGGGCGACGCCGGCAGTCTGGTCTATATCCTGAAAGATGGTCAGGGCTATCTGGTGGACGATGCATCCAGGATGGCCGTCAAGGGCGAAGTCCCCACTGTGAGCGCAATCGAGGCAGTCTCCGCTGACAAAGGCGAAGCACAGGAGATCCCCTGCACCGTGACCACCGTGAATGTGAACGGTCAGGACTGCGAGGCCCTGTCCTACACTGTCACCGATGCCAACGGCCAGACGGCCACCGTTTCCTACTGCCTGGTCGGCGATGACCTCAAGTATGTCGTTACCGATGCTGCCGAGGGCCGCACCATCGTGGAGTACCGCGTCACGAGCACCACGGTGGACCAGAATCTCTTCAACATCCCTGCGGATTATCAGATCCTGACGCAGGCAGAGTTTGAAGCGGCACAGGCCAACCACTGAGAAAATTTTCTGTAGAATATGGGAGCTGCTGCGTCATGCGGCGGCTCCTTTTTGTTGTCCGCCGCCCGGGAATGTGCTATACTGTGTGCAACAGAATGCATGAGAGATGAGGAGAACCCCCTATGAAAATACCCGCAAACGGCTTTACCCACGCAGGCAAGTTCCATGCCGACGACGTGTTCGCCACTGCCCTGCTCCAGATCCTCCGCCCGGATATTAAAATAACCCGCGGCTTCGTGGTGCCGGATGACTTCGACGGCATCGTGTACGACATTGGCTTTGGGATGTTCGACCACCATCAGGAGCCCCGCGAGACCCGCCCCAACGGCATCCCTTACGCGGCCTTCGGCCTGCTGTGGCGGGTGCTCGGCCCCGGCCTTGTGGGCGAGCGTCAGGCCCGGCTCATTGATGAAAACTTCATCCAGCCCCTCGATCTGAACGACAATACCGGCGAGCAGAACAGCCTCTGCGACGCCATCGGCTTCTTCAATCCCGTGTGGGACTCGAAAGAGGACCAGGACGCCTGCTTCTTCAAGGCCGTGGTTGTGGCAAAGCAGATCCTGGAGAACCAGATCGAGAGCGCCAACGCCGTCAACCGCGCCGACGAGAAGGTCCAGCAGGCATACAAAAACTCCCGCGACGGCATCGTGGTGCTGCCCTGCTATCTGCCCTGGAAGAACGGCCTGTACAAGACCGACGCCCTTTTCGTCATCTATCCCAGCCAGCGGGGCGGCTGGAGCGCCCAGTGCGTCACCGACCACAAGACCAAAAAGCCCAAGCTCCCCTTCCCCCAGAGCTGGGCCGGCCAGCCGCAGGAGGTCATCGAGCAGAAGAGCGGCATCGAGGGCATCAGCTTCTGCCATGCCAGCCGCTTCCTTATCACGGCCAAGGACAAGGAGACGGCCCTCGCCGCCTGCCGTCAGGTGCTGAAGAACAATGGCCGCATCTGAGAAGCCGGAAAAGACAGCTTACGTCTACATGGTGCGCTGCGCGGGCGGCCAGCTCTATACCGGCTGGACGAACGACCCGGAAGCCCGCCTCAAGGCCCACCAGAGCGGCAAAGGCGCAAAGTATACCCGCACCCATACCGCGCTGGGCTTTGCCTACCTGGAAGCGTGTGCGGACAAGTCCGCCGCCCTCCGGCGGGAGATCGCCCTCAAAAAGCTGACGAAGGCCCAGAAAGAGACCCTCTGCGCCGGGTGGACGGCTGAAAAAGAATGAATATAGCAGTTTGCGTTTTTAATGCCCAAGCAACCTCCGCAAACTGCATATCGCAAATATGCCGTTTTGATAGGCACTATTTTTGAAAATTGCGATAAAAACACGAACGCCGCGCTGTGCCGGCACGGGGCCGTCAACCCCGTGCCGACGTCGGACAGAATGGATAAACCGGACTGTATACGGCCATGCATATACCAATTAAGAATGCATAAAATTTGTATATATTTATAAAATAATGCATAAACATACAAAATAACAGAAAAGGACCGCCAAATCTGCACAAGGTTTGGCGGTTTTCTGCATTGACGGAAAAACCGCTTGGCGTATAATAAAAGCGTACTCAGAAAGACAAGACGTCGAGCGCCCCGGGAGGGATGCCCGGGCGGCAAACGAAAGTATAAAAAGTGTAATAAACAAAGGAGCGATCATCATGAAAAAGGAAGATATTAAGAAAGTTGTTCTGGCTTACTCTGGCGGTCTGGATACCTCCATCATCATTCCCTGGCTGAAGGAGAATTACAACAACTGCGAAGTCATCGCTGTCTCCGGCGACGTGGGTCAGGGTACTGAGCTGGACGGTCTGGAAGAGAAGGCCAAGGCTACCGGCGCTTCCAAGCTGTACGTCCTCGACCTGAAGAAGGACTTCGTCGAGAACTACATCTTCCCCACCCTGAAGTTCGGCGCAAAGTATGAGGACTACCTGCTGGGCACCAGCTTCGCACGTCCCTGCATCGCAAAGGCTCTGGCCGACATCGCCATCAAGGAAGGCGCAGACGCCATCTGCCACGGCTGCACCGGCAAGGGCAACGACCAGGTGCGTTTCGAGCTGACCCTGAAGGCTCTCTGCCCCGATATGGCCATCATCGCTCCCTGGCGTGAGTGGGACATCGAGAGCCGTGACGAGGAGATCGACTACGCCGAGGCACACAACATCCCCCTGAAGATTAACCGTGAGACCAACTACTCCAAGGATAAGAACCTGTGGCACCTGAGCCACGAGGGTCTCGACCTCGAGAACCCCGCCAACGAGCCGCAGTACAATAAGCCCGGCTTCCTGGAGCTGGGCGTTTCCCCCGAGCAGGCACCCGACACCCCGACCTACATCACCCTCCACTTCGAGAAGGGCATCCCCACCGCCGTTGACGGCAAGGAGATGGGCGCTGTCGAGCTGGTCGAGTACCTGAACAAGGTCGGCGGCGAGAACGGCATCGGCCTGCTGGACATCATCGAGAACCGTCTGGTGGGCATGAAGAGCCGCGGCGTCTATGAGACTCCCGGCGGTGCTATCCTGTACAAGGCCATCAATGTTCTGGAGACCATCACTCTGGACAAGGAGAGCGCACACTTCAAGGCTCAGCTGGCTCAGAAGTACGCCGACATCGTCTACAACGGCCAGTGGTTCACCCCGCTGCGTGAGGCGCTGGATGCCTTCGCCGACAGCCTCGAGAAGACCGTCACCGGCGATGTCAAGCTGAAGCTCTACAAGGGCAACATGATCAACGCCGGCGTCACCTCTCCGTACACCCTGTACGACGAGCAGACTGCCTCCTTCGGCGTGGATAAGGACTATGACCAGGCCGATGCTACCGGCTTCATCAACCTCTTCGGCCTGTCCATCAAGGAGCGCGCAAAGCTGTCCAAGAACTGGCCCGAGGTCAAGGAATAACCTGCTTACCATCCCCTTTGGCGTGTTTTTTACACTTTCACGCTGAAGGCTCAAATTACCGGCATCATTGCTGGCGGCACCGCCGCGGGAGCTTTTTTCCCCTGCGGCGGCTTTGCCGTTTCTAGCCCTCTCAGTCTCGCTTCGCTCGCCAGCTCCGGGTTGCGGCTCCCAGCGCCTGCTTCGCTGCCGCTCGCATCCTGCTGGCCGCTGCCCCAGCCTCACCTCCCTCGATCCGCCACTGGCGGCGGGCGGGTCGGCTGCCCCCAGAGTGGGAGCCACTGGCGTACCGGTGAGGTCTGAGCTGGACAAAAAGGCTCGACGATGCATAAAATGCTGGGCCTTGCACTCGAAATTCAGACACTTTTTCAGATAAAGGGATTTAACAATGGCAGAACAACTTTGGAAGGGCCGTTTCTCCAAGGCGGTCGATTCCCGCGTCAACGACTTCAACTCTTCCATCCGCTTCGACCAGCGGATGATCGCGCAGGATATGCGCGGCAGCGGCGTCCACGCCGCCATGCTGGCAAAGCAGGGCATCATCTCCGAGAAGGACTGCGAAGATATTCTGAGCGGTCTGGCCTCCATCGCGGATGACCTGGCCTCCGGCGCTCTCACCATCGACCCCAACGCCGAGGACGTCCATACCTTCGTGGAGCAGACCCTCACCGCCCGCATCGGCGATGCCGGCAAGCGCCTGCACACCGGCCGCAGCCGGAACGACCAGGTGGCGCTGGACATCCGCCTGACTCTGCGGGACTACAGCCACACCCTGCAGGCTTACATCGCGGAGCTGGTCAGGGTCATCTGCAAAAAGGCCGCCGAGAACACCACCGCCGTCATGCCCGGCTACACCCACCTGCAGCGCGCCCAGCCCATCACCTTCGGCCACGCCCTGATGGCCTATGCATGGATGCTGCTGCGCGATCTGCAGCGCTTCGAGGACGCCACCGCCCGGATGGACGCCCAGTGTCCGCTGGGCTCCGGCGCTCTGGCCGGTACGACCTACCCGCTGGACCGTCAGTTCACCGCCGAGAAGCTGGGCTTTGCGGCACCCTGCCCCAACAGCCTTGACGGCGTGTCCGACCGTGACTTCTGCATCGAGCTGGCAAACGCCATCTCCATCTGCATGATGCACCTGTCCCGCCTGTCCGAAGAGATCATCCTCTGGTGCAGCTGGGAGTTCAAGTTCATCGAGCTGGACGACGCCTTCACCACCGGCTCGTCCATCATGCCCCAGAAGAAGAACCCCGACGTCACCGAGCTCATCCGCGGCAAGACGGGCCGTGTCTACGGCGATCTGAACACCCTGCTGGTCATGATGAAGGGCATCCCTCTCGCCTACAACAAGGATATGCAGGAGGACAAAGAGGCCATCTTCGACGCCGTCGATACGCTGGAGCTCTGCCTGAAAACGGTCACTCCCATGCTGGACACCATGAAGACCCTGCCCGCCAATATGCGCCGGGCCGCTGCCAAGGGCTTCATCAACGCCACCGACTGCGCCGACTATCTGACCAAAAAGGGAATGCCCTTCCGCGACGCCTACAAGCTCACCGGCTGCATGGTCTCCGACTGCATCAGCAAGGATAAGACCCTCGAAGAGCTGACCCTCGAGGAGTTCAAGGGCTACAGCGCTCTGTTCGAAAACGACATCTACGACGCCATCGACCTCATCAAGTGCTGCGAGGGCCGCACCAGCTACGGCGGTCCCGGCGAGGCCAGCGTCAAGAAGCAGATCGAGCTGGCAGGCGCCCAGCTCGGCGCATGGGAGGCGGCAAACGCATGAGCGTAAAAGTCTTTATCGACGGTTCTTCCGGCACCACCGGTCTGCGCATTGCCGACCGTCTGGCCGCCCGGCCTGACATCGAGCTGCTGAGCATCTCGGCTGAGGGCCGCAAGGATGTGAACGAGCGGGCGAAGGTCATCAATTCCGCCGACCTTGCCTTCCTCTGCCTGCCCGATGCGGCCTCCAAAGAGGTCATGCCTCTGCTCCGCCCGGACGTCAGGGTGCTGGACACCTCCACGGCCTTCCGCACCGACGCGGCCTGGGACTACGGCTTCCCGGAGCTGAAGGGCCAGAAAGAGAAGATCAAAAATTCGTATCGTGTGGCGGTCCCCGGCTGCTATGCCAGCGGCTTTATCAGCATCGCGCGGCCTCTGGTGGAGCTGGGGCTGGCCCCGGCAGACTATCCGTTCAGCTGCACCGGCATTTCGGGCTACTCCGGCGGCGGCAAGAAGATGATCGCCGAGTACGAGAGCGCCGACCGTCCGGCTCACAGCAAGCTGGATGCGCCCAAGAGCTACGGTCTGGGCCTCGCTCATAAGCATCTGCCCGAGATGCAGAAGATCAGCGGCCTCGCCCACACCCCTGCCTTTGTGCCGGTGGTGTGCGATTATTACAGCGGAATGCAGGTCCTCGTTCCGCTGGACCTCAAGCTGGCTGGCACCGGCGCCGAGGCGGCGGCCGCAGACATTGCGGACTATTACAAGGAGGGTGCGACCGTTTCCGTCCACGCCCTCAACGAGCCGCTTCCCGAGAATGGTCTGTACTCCAACGCCCTGTCCGGCAGCGACAGGATGGAGCTGTACATGACCGTCAACGCGGCGGGCGACCAGATGATGCTGGTGTCCCTGTTCGACAATCTGGGCAAAGGCTCTTCCGGTGCAGCCATCCAGTGCATGAATCTGATGCTTGGAATGAACGAGACGGAAGGATTAGAGTAAAAACGGGCTTGCCCTCTCCGTCACGGCTTTCGCCGTGCCACGCCCGGGTTGCGGCACCCAGCATCCGCAGCGCTTTGCTTGCGTCTTGCTGGCCGCGGCCCCAACAGCGACTCCCTGTTTCCGCCACTGGCGGCGGTCATCGTTGTTGCTCCCGAAGGGAGAGGCTTTTGGCTCCCCCTTTGGGGGAGCTGGCGCGTAAGCGCCTGAGAGGGCAAGGATACTATAGTAGTGCTATAGGGGGATTTTCAGATGCAGTATAAAGAAGTTGCGGGCGGCATCTGCGCGCCCAAGGGTTTTGCAGCAGCCGGTGTCCATTGCGGCATCCGGGCAAATCACAGTGAAAAGTACGATCTGGCGCTCATCAAGGCCGACGTCCGCTGCGCCGCCGCCGGTGTTTACACCACCAACAAGGTCTGCGGCGCACCCATCAAGGTAGACCGCGCCCACCTGACGGACGGCTATGCACAGGCCATCGTGGTCAACAGCGGCAACGCCAACACCTGCGCCGCCAACGGCGTGGCACTGGCGGAGGAATGCTGTGAGCTGGTGGGCAAGGCGCTGAACATCGACGCAAAGGATGTCCTGCCCGCTTCTACCGGCGTTATCGGCCAGCCGATGGTCATTGACCCCTTTGCCCGGGGCATCCCTGCCGCCGCCGCCAAGCTGGCGGCTGACGCACAGGGCAGCACCGACGCGGCGACGGCCATCATGACCACCGATACTCACAAGAAGGAATATGCCATCCAGTTTGAGCTGGGCGGCAAGACCTGCACGGTGGGCGCCATCGGCAAGGGCAGCGGCATGATCGCCCCCAACATGGCCACCATGCTGGCATTCTACACCACCGACGCCGCCGTCTCCCCCGCCCTGCTGGAAAAGGCCCTCAAGACCGTCGTCCCCGGGACCTACAACCAGATGAGCGTCGATCTGGACACTTCCACCAACGATACCCTGATCATCATGGCCTCCGGCCTCGCGGGCAACCCGGAGATCACCGAGGAGAACGCCGACTACGACGCCTTTGTGGCTGCACTGACCGCCATCGCCGAGCATATGTGTGCGGAGCACGCCGGTGACGGCGAGGGTGCGACCCACCTCATCACCTGCGAAGTCACCCACGCCCCCGACCTCAAGACGGCCCGCGCCGTCAGCCGCAGCGTGGTCTGCTCCAACCTATTCAAGGCCGCTGTCTTTGGCCGCGACGCCAACTGGGGCCGCATCCTCTGCGCCATCGGCTACACCCCCGGGGATTTTTCCATCGATAAGGTCTGCGTCTGGCTGTCCAGCGCCGCCGGTGAGGTCTACGTCTGCGAGAACGCCGCCTACCACCCCTACAGCGAGGACGAGGCCGCAAAGGTCCTGGCCGAGCACGATATTCTGGTCAAGGTGGATATGGGGACCGGTGACGCCAGCGCCAAGGCATGGGGCTGCGATCTGACCTATGACTATGTGAAGATCAACGGCGACTACCGCACCTGAGAAGGAGAACAGCAATGAAAAACGAAGAAATGGCCCTCCTTTTCTCGGAGGCGACCCCTTATATCCAGAAGTACCACGGCAAGACCATGGTCATCAAATACGGCGGAAACGCCATGATCAACGAGACGCTGAAAAACGCGGTCATGAACGACCTTGTCACCCTGACCCTGCTGGGCGTGCGGGTGGTCCTGGTACACGGCGGCGGCCCTGCCATCAATGAGATGCTCAAAAAAGTGGGCGTCGAGAGCCACTTTGCGGGCGGCCTGCGCGTCACCGACGACGCCACCATGGAAATCGTCCAGCAGGTGCTGGCCGGTAAGGTGAACAAGGACCTCGTGGCAAAGCTGCGGGGCCGCGGCGTCGGCCTCTGCGGCATGGACGGCCAGATGCTCCGCTGCACCGAGCTTGACCCTCAGCTGGGCCATGTGGGCGAGATCGTCCACGTGGACCCGACGCTGATCTCCAGTCTGCTGGACAGCGGCTATATCCCCGTTATTGCAACGGTGGGTATGGACGACCTGGGCCAGGCTTATAACGTCAACGCTGACACCGCCGCCGCACAGATCGCCATCGCGCTCAAGGCCGAAAAGCTCGTCTCCATGACTGATATTGCGGGCCTGCTGCGGGATAAGGAAGATGAATCCACCCTCATCCCCGAGGTGGAGGTCTCCGAGATCGAGGGCTACAAGTCCGCCGGCATCATCGCGGGCGGCATGATCCCCAAGATCGGCGGCATGGCCGACGCGATCTATCAGGGCGTCCACGAGGCTGTCATCATTGATGGCCGCGTGCCGCACTCCATCCTGCTGGAGCTGTTCTCCGACCGTGGCTCCGGTACCCGCTTCTATCGCCGCAGCCATCACGAATAAGGGTTGCGCGATGCGCCGGAGTACTCTATAATAGTTGATAAGAACACTTTCCGATATGCCAAGGCCTCCCCTCGGTAGGCAACAGCGATGACCGCCGCCAGCCGTGACGGAGAGGTTTAGCCTCGCTGCGATTCACGGCTGGGCTCTCCTTCGTATAACCTCTCAGGCGCTTCGCGCCAGCTCCCCTTGTAGGGGAGCCTTTGGCAAAGAGGGAAAGTATGTGGCTCCACCGTCAGGAGGTAGATATTATGGATTCCGAAAAAGTCATCAAGAGGGACAACGAGTATGTCCTGCATACCTACGCACGCAACCCCATCGTCCTCGAGAAGGGCCACGGCCTCTATGCCGAAGGCCCCGAGGGGCAGAAGTACCTCGACTTCACCAGCGGCATCGGCGTCAACAGCCTGGGCTACTGCGATATGACCTGGGCCGAGGCCGTCTCCGAGCAGGCACACAAGCTGCAGCACACCTCCAACCTCTACTATACCGCCCCCTGCGGCAAGCTGGCCAAAAAGCTCTGCAAGCGCACCGGACAGAGCCGGGTGTTCTTCGGCAACTCGGGCGCAGAGGCCAATGAGGGCGCCATCAAGGCCGCCCGCAAGTACAGCTTCGACAAATACGGTGCTGACCGCTACAATGTCATCACGCTGGTCAACAGCTTCCATGGCCGTACCATTGCCACCCTGACCGCCACCGGACAGGGCGTGTTCCACAACTACTTCGGCCCCTTCAACGAGGGCTTCCAGTACGTCAAGGCCGGCGACATCGACGCCCTGACCGAGATGGTGGACCGCCACACCTGCGCTGTCATGCTGGAACTGGTACAGGGCGAGGGCGGTGTTGTGGCGCTGGAACCCGAGTATGTGCAGGCTGTCCGCGCCCTCTGCGACGAAAAAGACCTCGTCCTCATCGTGGACGAGGTGCAGACCGGCGTGGGCCGCACCGGCACCTTCCTGTGCTGCGAGCACTACAACCTCCAGCCCGACGTCGTCACGCTGGCCAAGGGCCTGGGCGGCGGCCTGCCGATTGGCGCTGTCCTGATGAATGAGAAAGTCGCTGCCGGTATGGGACCCAGCAGCCATGGCTCCACGTTCGGCGGAAACCCGGTGGTCTGCGCCGGTGCGAATGTTGTCGTGGACCGGATGGACGCCAGCTTCCTCGCCAATGTCAACGAGCGGGCCGTCCAGCTGCGCACCGGTCTGGAAAAGCTGCCCCGCGTCAAGAGCCTCTCGGGCATCGGCCTGATGGTCGGCATCGAGTTCCTCGAGGGCATCAAGGCCGCTGACGTGCTGGCTGCCTGCCGCGAAAAGGGCCTGCTGGTGCTTACCGCAAAGACCCGCCTCCGCCTGCTGCCGCCGCTGACTCTGACCGCCCACGATGTGGAGAGGGCGCTGGAGATTCTGGGCAGCGTCCTCGCGGAGATGGACCCCAGCAAAACGGAGGAGCAGGCATGAAGCATCTGCTGAAAATGAGCGATCTCACCCCTGACGAGGTGGCCCACATCCTTGATGTGGCCGATGAGCTGAAAGCGCAGCAGAAGGCCGGAGGCACCGGACCTCTGCTCAAGGGCAAGAGCGTCGCGCTGATGTTCTCGAAAAACTCCACCCGTACCCGCACCAGCTTCGAGGTGGGCGTCTACCAGCTGGGCGGCCTCGGCAACTACATGAATGCCGCCACCGAGCTGCAGTCCGGCCGCGGCGAGCCGCTCAAGGATACCGCCCGGGTGCTGGGCCGCTATTATGACTGCGTTGTTTGGCGCACCTACCGCCAGAGCGATTTGGAAGAGTTCGCTGAGTTTGCGGGCGTCCCCGTCATCAATGGCCTGACGGACTATGCTCACCCCTGTCAGGTGCTGGCCGACCTCATGACCATCCGGGAGCGCCGGGGCGCGCTGGCGGGCCAGAGGCTCTGCTTTGTCGGCGACGGCAGCAATATGGCCAACAGCCTCATCGTGGGCGGCCTTCTCTCCGGCATGAAGGTGGACTGCGTCTGCCCCCACGGCTACCGCCCGGCGGCAGATGTGCTGATGTTCGCCCATAAGTACGGCAGTGCATTCCGCCTGCTGGAAGACCCCGCCGAGGGCGTCAAGGACGCCGATGTGGTGGTGACGGCCATCTGGAATACCGCCGCCCCCGGCACCTCCGAGAGCGAGAGCCGCCTGCGGGACTTTGCAGGCTTCCAGCTCACCAGCGGCCTCCTGAAAGCCGCAAAGCCGGACTGCATGGTGCTCCACTGCCTGCCCGCTCACCGCGGCGAGGAGATCTCTACTGCCGTCTTCGAGGCCCACGCCGACGAGATCTTCACCGAGGCAGAAAATCGACTGCACGTCCAGAAGGCTGTGCTGGCGGTATTGCTGGCGGGAAAGTAAAATATGCAATGAAAAACGCCGCAGAACTCATCGTTCTGCGGCGTTTTTGGCGGAGCATCAGGAAGTCGAACTCTGGCACCGGTCTCCCGGCCTATCGCATTTCGAGTCTTTAAAATTGTTGGATGAAGCTGGTTTCTCGCGGCTGTCATTGGCAGCTGAGGGCATTCTTGTAACCTCCAAAAAGGCACGTCACACCGCGATTTGCGGGCAAAATTCGGCCACTTTTTGCGATACGACGTTAGAAAAAGCCTTTTTCACACGGAGCGTCAACGGCTGCATTTCAGGTGTAGTTGTGTTAGATGTCCGTTATTACAATTCGCATTTTGATTCGTTGGCACCAACTGCGAATTGTATATCGCAAATAGGCTGCTTGGATTGAAAGCTGCCGCTAAACTTGCGATTGAAATATGCAGTGCTGCCGTTGCTGTGCCAGCTCACAGCAGGCTTCCCTGTCTGAACGCAGCGTTTCCCGAAAGCCGGGAAATGCTGCATTTTCTCTTGCCCGCATTGGGCTGAAAGGGAAGTCGCCATGTCAACATTCCGCGTCAATAAAAATGTCAACTATACCGTTATGAGCAACCACCACCTGCAGGATAAGAGGCTGTCCCTGAAAGCCAAGGGACTGCTGTCCTATATGCTCTCCCTGCCGGACGATTTGGATTACAGCCTGAAAGGGCTGACAATTGGTTGCAAAGATGGTCTGGACAGTGTACGCACCGCTGTGCTGAAACTGGAAGAACACGGCTACGTCCGCCGTCAGAAAGTCCGCAATGCCAAAGGGCAGATCATCGACTACGATTATCAGGTCTATGAATCGCCTGTCGAGGACGCTCCTGCCGTTCCCGGCAAGGAAGGTGAGCCGTCGGACCCGTCCGCATCCAAAAGTCCGAAAAGCCGCATGAAACCTTGTTCTTCACCATTTTTGGATTTTCCAAATTTGGCTGAACCCAATTTGGAAAAGGCAACGCAACAAAATACTAATAAACAAAATACTAAAAGACAAAGTACTAATCTATCAGGGCTGACGGATGAATCCGCAGATTTTGACCAGATGGAAGCACAGGTGCGGGAGGAATTCCGGGAGCGGCTGGAGATCGACACCCTTGCCCAGCGGTACGACCCCGACAAGCTGGAGGAGTTGTTGGACAACATTGTGGAGATGTACTGCTGTCCACGACAGACCCAGTACGTCGGCAAGCAGCCGCAGACCACTAAAGCCATCCGGCTGCGGCTGGACAAGCTGACCAGTCAGCACGTTGAGTACATCTTCGATGTGATGTCCAACACCACCCAGCCCATCAAGAACATCATGGCCTATCTGCGCACCACCATCCTGAACGCCCCCACCACGATGGAACACTACTATCAGGCGCAGGGCAACGGCTGACAGCGCAGAGCAGGAAGAAGTGAACACCGTTTTCCACAAAGACCGCAAAACGCGTTGAAAATGCAAAGGAGAATTCCCATGAAGAACACGAATACCGTCCACAACGAGATCCACTATACACAGGTCGGGGAGTATCAGCTGCCACTGCTCACCTTGTCGCAGACCGATGAAGCCGAACCGCTGGGCAAGTATAGTCGGATGCGGCTGGCCTACCTCAAAAACCAGCGCCCCGTGCTGTACAACCAAATGCTGCTGAACGGTACGCTCTGGCCGCATTTGCAGGATGTCCAGAAAACGGCCTGCGAGTGGCTGGAACGCACGATGACCAATCTGTTAGACAAGTACCCCGCGCCGGACAAAGAGCGCGCACAGCTTCTCTGGGTGGCACACATGAACGGGCTGAAAGCGCAGGCAGAGGAGGTGGTGGTGAGGGAAGTCGTGTATACAGAATGATTCCTGATAGCATCCGAACGGTATCAAAAGCCGATATTTTGGATTTTATTCTTGATTTTTGCGGAATATTTGCAAATTTCAAAATCAAAATTTGACTTTCTGCCCAGAATAGAGTACACTAGATTCAGAAAGTCATCTGGGAGGAATCGCGATGCTGCTTCAATTTTCAGTCACTAACCACCGCTCCATCAAGGACACGGCTATTATCAGCTTGAAAGCATCTACGGATAAAAGTCTGTCCGATTGCCTGATTTCGCCGGACGAGAAGAAACAGCTTGTGCCTGTGCTGGCACTGTACGGCGCAAATGCAGCCGGAAAGAGCAATGTTCTCCATGCCCTCCTGCTCATGCGGGAAATGGTCTGTGGCCAATATGCCAAGCTGCTGAAGGGCGAGTCCCTTCCGCAGGAGCCGTTTGCTTTCACTGACCAGCCCACACAGCCGACCAGCTTTGAAGCCATCTATTTTTATGGCGGCATCAAGTATGCCTATGGGTTCTCGTTTGACAAGTCCAAAGTTTTGACCGAATATCTCTATCACTGGCCGAATGGCCGGGAAGCATTGATTTTTTCAAGAGAAAACAATGGCTATCAGTTCCGCGAGAATATTCAAGAGCAGTTCACGCTTGCTGGACGCACCGCAGAAAACCGGCTTTACCTGTCCAGCTCCAACGAATGGAACTGTCCCCAGACTGAGAAGGCCTATCTGTGGTTCTTTGAGAAACTGACCGGCTTTATGGGAACCGAAATGCAGCTGGATGCCACCTTGTCTGCCATTCGGCAGGGCGGCTCTGAAAAGAGCCGTATCCTGCATGAAATGCTGTATGCAGACCTCGGTATCAAGGACATCCGCATTACTGGCTCTAAGGAGGAACCTATCATTTCTGCACTGCACACCCTCGACACTGAAGATGGCTCATCAAAGGGCTTCTGGCTCCCGTTGGGGCAGGAAGCCGTTGGAACGCAACGGTTCTTCTCTCGCATCGGTATGTGGCTTGCTGCTTTGGAATCCGGCTCTGTTCTGGTAGTGGACGAGATAGAATCCAGTATGCACCCGCTCCTGACCCGGCATCTAATCGAGATGGTGCAGGATGCCGCTATCAATACGAACCATGCACAACTCATCTTCACCACACATGATACCGGGCTTCTTGACCTGAACTTACTGCGACGCGATCAGATTTGGTTTGCGGAAAAGGATGAAAAGACCATGCAGACCGATATTTATGCTCTGACGGAGTTCTCTCCCCGGAAAGGCGAGAACATCTCCAAAGGGTATCTGCAAGGCCGCTACGGTGCGATTCCGTTCATTGGAGGGAATGCAGCATGGGCAGAATAAAAGAAATCAGCCGCAGGTCTGTCCACGCCAGAAAGCGCAACCCAGTGGTGTATCTTATCTGCGAGGGTAGCGAAACGGAAATTCGGTATTTCAAGCGGTTTCGCAGCCGGGGCTGTAACATTGACATCATCCCGATTTCTTCGCAGTATATGGAGTGCTGAAAAAGCGTTTTGCAAAAAACGCGCAGCCTGCATCGGTACGATGCAGTTCAAGGGTTTGGGATTTCCCAACAAGCATTTTGCAACGCAAAATGGTCTTTGTATATACGAAGACACTGCTTGCTACGGCTATGAACGCCTTTTGAATTGCAAAATGATTTTTCAGTTGCTATACTGGGCTTATCAAAGTTTTTTCAGGAGGACGCCGCAGTGACTGCACAGACAATGCAAATCGGGAACAAACCTTGCCGCATTTACGGCGAAGCCCATGCAGAATACCTACTGCTCCAAATGACCGGTGAACATGAGCTGCAAAGCATGGAAAGCGAGGTCCCCGCTATTGCACAGAGTGCGCACCACTTTCTGTTTGCGGCCATCCCGGTGGAAAGCTGGAACGATGCACTTTCTCCGTGGAAGTCTCCTGCCGTGTGGGGAAAGCAAGGCTTTGGAGGCAAGGCTGCGGACACCCTGTGCTTTCTGACAGAGCAGGTTGTGCCAACACTGAAACAACAGTTCAATCTCCCGGAAAACGTCAAAATCATTCTGGGCGGCTATTCGCTGGCGGGATTGTTTGCACTGTGGGCATCCACTCAGACAAAGCTGTTCTACGGTGTCGCCGCCGCCTCGCCCTCTGTTTGGTTTCCGGGCTGGATGGAGTTTGAACAGCGGCACCCGATGCAGGCACAGCACATTTATCTGAGCCTGGGCGACAAGGAAGAGCATACGAAAAACGCTGTCATGGCTGCGGTAGGTGATAACATCCGCACCCTGCACAGCCGACTCATAGAGCGTGGCGCAGACTGCGCCCTTGAATGGAACAGCGGCGGGCATTTCAAAAACGCTGACTTACGCACGGCGAAAGCCTTTCGCTGGGCGATGGAGGAAAACCGATGAATATTTTGATCGATGCCGACGGTTGCCCGGTGGTGGATCTGACGTTGCAGATCGCAAAGCAATTCAGCGTTCCAGTCATCATCCTGTGCGACGCCTCTCACCAAATCGAGAGGAAAGGGGCACAGACGCTGGTGTTCGATAAAGGGGCTGACAGCGTGGACTTTGCACTTGTCAACCGGGTAAAACCGGGGGATGTGGTCGTGACGCAGGACTACGGGCTGGCGAGTATGTGTCTTGCCAAGTGCGCACGAGTGCTGAATCAAAACGGTCTGGAATACACCGCCGACAACATAGACGCTCTTATGCTGCGGCGATACGAAAACAAAAAGCTTCTCCGTGCCGGAAAGCACCCCAAGGGGAGCCTAAAACGGACAAAGGAGCAGGATGCCAAGTTTGCGGATACGCTCGAGAAGATCCTGAATTACAACCATTGATACATGCTTTTTGAAGGCTGGAGAAATCCAGCCTTCTTTTTTCATGAGAAAATTGTAACATTTTTTGCAATTTGGTTGCGTTTTGAGGGGGAGTGAATCGGCCCCGTCGTTCTTTCGGCTCGTTTTCTTGCATCTGCTTTCCCGAATCTGCTATACTGAAGTCACTTTTTTAATCGGAGGCTTTCATGACAACCCTTCTTCTCCTGCGCCATTCCATCCCGGAGCGCGGCGGTTCCAGCCCCGACCCCGGCCTTTCTGCCGAAGGTCTTCAGCGGGCCGCCGCAGTCTTTCAAAATGACGCTTTCCGCACGGTCTCGCTCGTCTGGTCGTCCCCTTCGCTGCGTGCGCTCCAGACCGCACAGCTGCTGGGGCTTCCCGTCCGGCAGGACACCCGCCTTGCCGAGCGCCGCACCGGCGACACGACCGGGCAGAACGCTTCGTTCTGGAAACGCCAATACGAAGACCCGGACTTCAAAAATCCGGACGGCGAGTCCTTCCGTGAGGTCAGCGCCCGGATGGCAGACTGCATCCACGAACTGCTGGATTCGCTCCCGGAGGGGCAGAACGCCCTTGTCGTCTCCCACGCCGCCGCTATTTGCAGCTACTTGCAGCGCTTTTGCACCGTTGAGGTGACCGACGCCGCACAGAAGCTCCGCCGGATTACATTTCAGGGCGAAGTTCTGTTGGATGGGCACTTTTGGGAGGCTGATGGATTTGTGCTGCACATCGAAAATCGCCGCCCTGTTCTCATCCGCACCATCTAGCCGCAAAAAAGGCACCAGCCTGAGCTGATGCCTTTTGTTGGCGGAGATGGTGGGATTCGAACCCACGTGCCCGGTTAAGGACAAAACGATTTCGAGTTTTACCCGCTTCGCAGTACTCAGTGGAACATAGTGGAAGTTATCCGACTTTACCGGAAGATACAAACCATCGAGATTACGCTCAAAATTTCATCAAAGTCCGAAAGATCTAGGCTTCATGCGGATTTGAACCCACTTGAAAAAAGTGCGAAAAATCCGCCCAAAAGAGAGAATTAGGAGAGATTTCCCGCCCGTTGGAGAGAACGAGCGAGAGAGATTCCAGAAGACTATCATCCATCCATGAAATATGTTGCTTCTGCCGCTGACGAAAAACCAAGCAGCAAAGGATGGATAAAAATGACGACCCTGTTGGAGTGCTATAAAATTCTTGAACAGTACCCGGACAGCATGACAAAAGACCAGTTCTACCGCATTGCTCACATCAGCAAGCGTCACGCAAAATACCTTCTGGATTCGGGACTTGTGCCTTGCCACGATTCCGGAAAAAAGACCCGCCGCTATACGATTCAAACCCGCGATGTCGTTACCTTCCTGTGCGACCGTGAGGACAATCCCGACAAGTACAAAGCTCCCAAGGGACTGTACATCGGGAACAGCGGCAAGGCAAAACGCCGCAGGTCAACCACCGAAATTATCCGGTTCCATTTTACAGAGCCGGAAAAGACCGGGCTGTACAAAGAGTGGGAACGGCTTGCCGCCGACTATGACAATCTTCTGACTACCTCTGATGTAACCGAACTGACCGGCTACTCCGCACAGAGCATCCAGAGATGGTGCAACCAGAAAATCCTCGTTGGCTTTCAGATTCGAGGGAAGCTCCTTGTCCCAAGATTGTCCATCATCGAGTTTATGGCAGGCAACCGCGCAACGGCTATCGCCAGAAAATCTCCCAAGCATCTTGAACTTCTCCGCACCTATGCGCAGGAATGTCACGAAGGTGCAATGACCATTACATACTAAACAGACAGGACTGCTCCACAATATCTTGTGAGGCAGTCCTGTTCGTTTAGAAAATGTATGATTTTGCCGTAGGAGTCCGGCCTATTTCAACTATTATCCTCTGCTTTCAAGATGTTGAATATGCTTCTTTAGCCAAAATATTAAAATCCCGACGTATTCAACTTTTTGACCTCTAGGTGTTTCCAGCTCTCTTAACTTTCTTCTGCATTCTTCAACATCTTGATCTTTATGCTGCTTTTGCAATACTGACAGCATACCATCAAGAGCACTTTTTCTCTTGGCTTTCAAATCCTTACCATCGTTTAGGTTCAGAATATCATTTAGTTCATAATCGAGTTCTTTTCTGTCCTCCTTATCAGGTATCGTTTCGGCAGCCTGTATCTTACCGCTGAGAGAGTATTGTATCAAATGATTGCACTCAGGATTTAATGGTGTCAAAAAAAGTTTTTTGTTTCCTCTTGATTTATCGCAGCATAAAGCCCCTCGGTTTTCATTTCCTGAGCATACTGCAAGGAAGTTACTGTACTCCAATTCCTTCTTCAAGTTTTCAGTGCCCCTCGTCAGGCTCTGAGGTTCAATATGCTCAATCGTACACTTCAATGTACTTCCTGTTTTTTTGTCGGTTTCGGGAATTCTGCACATACAGTATGCGCACAGTCCTCCCTGTTCTTCCACCAACTTTGACAAAACATACTCATGCAGGTCGCTACTCATGGAATCATAAGTCGGTCGTACACCAGTGCTTGATTCGCTTTCACGGTATTCCGTTAATTCCCTTGGCTCGTGTTTTTTCACAATGTATATCATATGTTTCCTCACATACGGCTGAAATCCAACTGTGTACGACACTTCACAATTTCAGGGTCATCACCCAGTTTAGAATTCATCTCGTCGAGAACGGTTTCCGCAGCCGTGTAATCATCTTGGTCAAGAGCATGATAAAACCTTTCAAACAATTCTTCAGCTTCGGATGTGCGAACAGTAACATTCATATCCGCACGAAGAATGCTGTCAGAATCCTTACCGTATAGATAACGATCGTGTAGCTCACTTTCGCCAGTTGCATTTTTTTCAAGCATGAACAAGTTATAGCTTCTATCCACTTCTCCAAGAATCTGCGGAGAGTGCGTTGTAATCAAGAACTGAATATTCGGAAAAAGTTTCCGAAGCACAGACAGTATTTTCCTCTGCCACGCAGGGTGCATATGCAGATCAAGTTCATCAATCAGTACGATGCCCTCTCCCTCCATCGGGTTCTCTCGGCAGGGGTTCGCCATTGCCACGCGGCGAGCAATGTCTCCCAACAAGGCTAGCGTACACTTTTCACCATCTGACAGTTGGTCTACACGATACTCTTTATCATTGCGTATGACAACCATTCGGAGAGGATTCCGACGCACCTTAATTTCTTCAGCATCATCCAGCATTGAGAGGGCAGCTTTTCGCACACACTCCAACGCAGGATCTCGATAATCCCAATCGCGTTTTATACTTTTTTGCTCATTTTCAAAGTCTTCCTGATTGCGAAACCACTCGAAAAAAGTACGGAAATCAAGTCGGTTTTCCAATGCTCTCTCTAACGCTGTTCTTTTTGAGAAAGAATGCTTTTTGCGTATCCTTAACGGAACGTCCAGAACAAGTCTGTTCGTTCCGTAATTTAGGAACACAGGCATATTCTGCTTCGGACAATCATCTCCGGCAACTGTATCATCGTCCGCCAGATAATGTTCATTAAAAAACTGTGCTAAATCAGCCGTTTGCTTACTTTGCTGACTTGCATTGACCGCATTCACCCGACCAGATGCAGCCTTTTCCATTTCTTTTGTAAGCTCGAATGTTTCTCCTCCAAGCTGTAGCACAATACCGGTACCATATCGTGCATTGCTTCCACTACGCTGACCAATATGCAGTTGTTCCTTATCTAATGTTCGGTATCCCGTTCCTTGAGCGTTGTTTAGTCTATTGATAAAAGGCCATGCAGCATAGCAAACTGCACTGAGGAGAGTCGATTTACCTGAGCCATTGTTGCCATAAAAGACTGTGGATTTACCATTCAAGGCGATTTCAATAAAACCACCATCTGCTTCAGAAGTGAAATTCCTGAAATTTTTCACTCGAATTGTTTGCAGTTTCACCGTTTGTCCTCCTATCCAACATAGTTTTGGGGTGACTCTTTTACTATCTCCCATTGTAAGCGTTCTCTCTGGCGAATGTCAACCTGTTTTTACATTCATTTCTGAAAGAAGGTGGTTTTCCACATGAACAAGCACTCACAGTTGAAAATCCGAGGACACGCCAAATGACGCTCGACTACTTCTATGGGCAGTCGGGCGAACTGTTTTCCTACTTCCGCATCCCAAAGGCGTTATTTCAGGACAGCCGTTTCCGGCAGCTCTCCACCGATGCCCGGACGCTGTACGGCATCCTGCTCGACCGCATGAGCCTGTCGGTCAAGAACGGCTGGATGGACAAGCAGGGACGGGTGTATATCATCTACACTGTCCGGGAAGTGCAGGAATCGCTCTGCTGCGCCGAACACAAGGCGGTCAAACTGTTCCGAGAGCTGGAACAAATCGATCTGATCGAACGCAAGCGGCGAGGTCTGGGCAGACCCAGCCTGATCTACGTCAAAGACTTCACCACAGGGTTGTCAAAAATGCACAATCTGAATTGCGCAAACAGCAATTCAGGCGTTGACCAAAGCGCAGTTCAGGAGCAGACAAAACCGCAAGCAAATAAGGACTGATAAGAATAAGACAGAGATGAATAAACCTGATCCTATCCACTCAGAGGACATTCGTGAACAGCTTGAGGATTATTTTTATCAGGCGTTGGAGGTCGAACTGCTGCTTCGGCTTTTCCCGGATGATGAGGACACCATCTGTCAGATCGTGGATTTGCTGGTAGATACCTGTGCTACCAAGCGCAGGATGCTCCGAATCGCCGGAGATGATAAGCCTGCCGAGGTGGTACGCAGTCGGCTGAAAAAGCTGAATGCCGACCACATCCGCTTCGTGCTGAACAGCCTTGCCGAAAATGCTACCCCCGTGCGGAACATGAAGCAGTATCTGCTTGTCTCGCTCTACAATGCGCCCACGACCATGAATCTACACTATCAAAATCTGACGAACCATGACTTTGCGCACGGTTCCCGGAAAGCGGGGTGATATTATCGCAAAGAAAGCAACGGTTATTGTGGTCACGAACCAGAAAGGTGGTGTCGGAAAAAGCACTACCTGTGAAAATCTGGGCATCGGGCTGGCAATGGAGGGCAAGAAAGTTCTGCTTGTGGACACTGACCCACAGGGCAGTCTTACCATCAGCATGGGCTGGCAGCAACCGGATGAACTGCCCACCACGCTGTCTACCCTGATGCAAAAAGCCATGAACGACCAGCCCATCCAGCCCGGTGAAGGCATCCTCCACCATGCAGAGGGCGTAGACCTCATCCCTGCCAACATCGAATTGGCGGGGCTGGAAGTGGCTCTTGTAAACAGTATGAACCGGGAAAAGATGCTCAAACAGGTGTTGGAAAGTGCAAAACGGGAGTACGATTATATCCTGCTGGACTGTATGCCCTCTCTGGGGATGCTCACCATCAACGCTTTGGCTGCGGCTGACACCACGCTGATTCCCGTTCAGGCACAATACCTGTCTGCCAAAGGTCTGGAACAGCTTTTGCAGACTGTCGGCAAGGTGCGGCGGCAGATCAACCCGAAATTAAAAATCGAAGGTATCCTGCTTACCATGACGGACAGCCGCACCAACTACGGAAAGCAAATCGACACACTGATTCGCCAAGCATACGGCAGTAAAATCAAGGTGTTCGACCAGACCATTCCCCGGTCTGTCCGTGCCGCTGAAACCAGTGCCGCCGGCAAAAGCATTTTCCAGCATGACCCCAAGGGCAAGGTGGCAGAAGCCTACCAATCTTTAGCGAGGGAGGTGCTGGTGGATGCCGAAAAGCGGCTTAAACGTAGCTCTGAAAGGGCTAGATGATCTGTTCAGTTCAGAGGAAACCCGGCAGGAGGAACAGCGTGAACAGGTACAGCAGATTCCTGTGGATGAACTTTTTCCGTTCAAGAACCATCCGTTCAAAGTGCTGGATGATGATGCAATGACCCGGACGGTAGAAAGTATTTCACAATTCGGTGTGCTGGCTCCGCTCATCGCCCGCCCCAGACCAGAGGGCGGCTATGAAATCATCTCCGGGCATCGTCGGAAACACGCCGCCGAACTTGCTCATCTGGACACCGTGCCTGTCATTGTGCGCAACATGGAGGATGATGCCGCCACGATATTGATGGTCGATTCCAACTTGCAGAGAGAACACATCCTGCCCAGTGAGCGGGCGTTCGCGTACAAAATGAAGCTGGATGCGATAAAAAATCAAGGTGCTAGGTCAGATTTAACTTCGTCCCAAGTTGGGACGAAGTTGAGAGCCGATGAAAAAGTGGCAAAAGATTCAGGCGAAAGTCGCAATCAAGTCCAGCGTTTTGTACGCCTGACGAACCTTGTCCCTGAACTGCTCGCTATGGTGGACGAGAAAAAAATCTCTTTTAACCCTGCGGTAGAACTGTCCTATCTGGACGAAAAACAGCAACAGGATTTTTTAGAAGCAATGGATGCTTCCCAGAACGCACCATCTCTTTCGCAAGCCATTCGCATAAAAAAGCTGGCGCAGCAGGGTGAGTTTGACTATGATGCAGTCTACAACATTATGAATGAGGAAAAGAAAAACGAACTGGACACCGTGACTATCAAAAACGAAACTCTGCGGAAATACTTTCCGCGCAGTTACACTCCCCGGCAGATGGAAAGCATCATCATCAAGCTGCTCGACCAGTGGCAACTGAAAAAGCAACAGGCAAAACAGAAGAAGCAGGAAGAAGCGCGTTGAGCGCAGACTGAACCGTAAGACCCAGTTCCGGGTCTTTTATTTTTGCAAAAATTTTGGAGGAAACGCCTATGAACTTTACTACCACTCACATTCGTTCCGAGAAAGTCACCGTTGATACTCGCATCTACACCGTTCTGGAGGGCGGCAAGAAGTCCGGCAAGGTCTACCTCGCTGCAATCGCTCCCGACATGGAGCTGACTGTCATTACACTGGACGAAGCTCCCGGCATTCTGCCCTGTTTTGACGAAAGCGATGCCTATCTCAGTGTGCTGGACACCTCGCTGCTGCTCAGCTACAACCCGGCGCAGGTTCTCAAGTTTGCGGGCAAACAGTATTTGACTGGTGCGGTCATTCTGCTCCGCGCAAACATGGACGGCAACTTCATCTCTCTTACCATCGACGAAATCTATCGTTTCCAGAAGTATCTGGAAAGTCACAGCGTCACCCTGATGGTGGACAACCAGAAGTTGACCTGCATCTGCATCGACTGAGGTGTGTCCATGAAAGAATTTGAAGTTGAAATCACGGAAACCCTGCAAAGGACTGTGGTGATTCGTGCAGGGTCACGCGCAGAAGCAGAAGTCCTTGCGGAAGAAATGTGGAATAACGAAGAATTTGTGCTGGGCGCAGAGGACTTTGTCGGCGCAGAATTTTCTGCCGTAAGTGAAAAGGAAATCACCCCCAAATGCCGAAAAAGAAAGGATGAGATGGAGCGGTGACAAGTTTTTTCATTGGATTCGCATTTTTTGAGTTTGGCGCACTCTGCGGCTTTTTCGTGGCTGCGCTGATGCAGGCGGCAAGGGATGGTGATGAGCGATGCAGGAAGAAATCGAGCAGAAATCATTCAACATTATGATTTCGACCACGAAGCTGTCTGCCCGGACAGTCCTCAATGCGGTAAAAGCGGCGATACGGCTGTATCAGTCCAAGGCATCCCAAGGCAAACAGAGCGTCCGTACACTCCTGCGGCAAAATCGCGGTGTGTCCAGCGTGGAGATCAGCAAGACCGGTATCAAGGGCTTTGAACGGTATGCCAAAAAGTACGGCATTGACTATGCCATCCGAAAGGACAGCTCCGAAGTGCCGCCCAAGTATCTGGTCTTTTTCAAAGCCCCGGATGCCGAAGCATTTCAATCGGCTTTCAAGGAGTATTCTGCTTCTCTCCTGAGTAAATCGAAGCGTCCTTCCGTTCTTGCCAAGCTGCATGAACTGGTACAGGCTGCGGCAGAACTTCCCGGCAAAGTCCGACACAAGGAACAGGAGCGTGGGCTGTGAACACAAAGAAGCTGACAAAACTGCTGGCTCTGTATCTGCCCTATATCCTGCTTGGGCTGGTGGCAACGAACTTTGGTGAAGCGTGGCGGCTTGCCGAGGGGAAGGAACTGGGCGAACGCATTATGTCCATGATGGGAACACTCCCGGCTGCATTTGCGAACCCGCTTCCCAGTCTGCACCCGCTGGATTTGCTTATTGGCATTTCCTGCGGTGCAGGACTACGGCTTGCCGTATACTTGCGAAGCAAAAACGCCAAGAAATACCGACACGGCATGGAGTACGGCTCTGCTCGGTGGGGTACTGCCAAGGACATTGAGCCTTTTCAGGCTCCGAAGTTCGAGGACAATATCATTCTGACAAAGACAGAACGCCTGATGATGAGCAACCGCCCAAGTGACCCTAAAAATGCGCGAAACAAAAACGTGCTGATCGTTGGCGGCTCCGGCAGTGGTAAGACCCGGTTTTGGCTTAAACCGAATCTTCTGCAAATGCACAGTTCCTATGTGGTCACTGACCCCAAGGGCAGTATCGTGGTCGAGTGCGGGAACGCACTTCTGAAGAACGGCTACAAGCTGAAAATCCTGAATACCATTAACTTTTCCAAGAGTATGCACTACAACCCATTCAGCTATGTCCACAGCGAAAAGGACATCCTGAAACTTGTCACGACCCTTATGACCAACACGAAGGGTGACGGTTCAGGCGGCGATCCTTTCTGGGAAAAGTCGGAACGGCTTTTGCTGACTGCGCTGATTGCGTATCTGCATTATGAAGCACCGAAGGAGGAACAGAACTTTTCCACTCTGCTGGAAATGCTGAACACAATGCAAGTGTCAGAGGATGATGAGGACTTCCAGAATCCTGTCGATTTACTCTTTGAGGATTTGGCAAAAAGGAAGCCCAATTCTTTTGCAGGGCGGCAGTACAAGCTCTACAAACTTGCGGCAGGTGATATATGCTCTAAGTGACTTCTTAATCATGATTTTGTCATGGTTAGTGAAG
>OAWC01000175.1_pt1 | contig 57498 bp, 63 predicted proteins | sample 1495331 | NCBI WGS metagenome assembly OAWC01 (sample SAMEA2580115, study PRJEB22360) | human gut metagenome | biome: human gut; feature: human-associated habitat; material: faeces | place: Denmark | collected 2008/2010
AATGGACAGCCTTTGTTTTGAAATGGGAGATAGGAGAACTGAACATCCTAAGCTAGCTATAAAGAAAAATCTCTCATCGTTTTCGCTTTGGGGATAACTGGGTATATATGATTAGATTTATTTGCCGATGCAGTATATGTACATCGTTGATTATCAATAGTATAGCGCTCTAAAAGGTACAACCGGCAGGTTGGCAAGTATCTGAGAATGTGTAAGTTAGTGATTTTTAGCATCATTCTCGGCTTGTACCTCCATTTTGGAAAGTAAAAGTAAGTGTAATTTCTTGAATATCAAAATGTGCGGTACAAAAACTTGTGAAAAATGGCGTTTTTTGATGAGAAAAGGTACAAAAATAGCCCTGAAACCGAGAGCCACATTATGATTATTTTGCGAAGTACTCCGTCTTCAACCAATAGGCATAAATCGGGTCCTGGAACGAGATTTCAGCAGCCTTATTATCCAATATATCATTCTTGATAAGGGCAGCCTTTGAACAGGATATTGAGGTCGTTGAAGCGATTTGATAGCGATGCATCACTTCGGTCGAACTGATGGTCTTTTCTACGGCTATAAGGGCTTTGAGACAGTTCAATTACTGTGTGGTCAGTGTTTCGGTGATTGTTACAAACAACAGCCTTATGTGGCAGCGGTCGCTATTTCTTAAGATTGTTTAAGTAGTAATAATTTGAATAGAAAAGGAAGTTTTATTTCTTTTATTGTTCAAATTATTGCTATATTTGCAGTATGGATAGACAATTAACTGAAATAGGAACTATTCCTGTAACGACTTCAATCATCGAATCGTTATACCCGGAACTTAAGTCTGCGAATAAAAAAGTGACCTGGCTTGAGAAGCAAGGATTTATCATCAGACTGAAGCGGGGACTTTATGTGGCTAACCCCAAACATTCAGGAAAGACCCTATCGAGTGAGTTGATAGCCAATCATCTCTATACACCTTCGTATATTTCAATGTCTACTGCACTACGATATTATGGACTTATCCCCGAGGCTGTATATGTTCATCAATCAATGACGGTAAAGCATTCGCGTAGCTTTCAAACTCCGGTCGGCTGTTATGACTACAAACATATCTCAAAAATAGCATTTCCAATAGGAGTAAGGAGTATGTATAAGGATAATTATGCTTTTCTTATTGCATCACCGGAAAAGGCTTTGTGTGATTTGATTGCCAATTCCTCGCAGGTCAATCTTCGCTATATGAAAGATGTGGAAACATATCTTGAACAGGATATTCGTATGGATATGGATGAGTTCAATAAGATGGATAAAACCATATTCGAAGACTACATAAAAGTTGGCAAAAAGGCCGATTCAATTTCGACACTTTTAAAATTCTTAAGACGATGAAAAATGAAATATTCGACAATATGCTCTCCCGTTATGATTTAACAACAGAGCAACAGAAGAGAAACGCTATATTTGAAGTGAACCAACAAGTGATACTTGCTGGCTTGTATGCCGGAGGCTTTTTTGAGTCGGCGGCTTTCTATGGTGGAACTTGCTTGAGAATCTTTCATGGCTTACAGCGTTTCAGTGAGGATATGGATTTTTCATTGCTTACACAAGATGACAAGTTCGATTTCACGAAATACTTTCCTGCTATCATTGATGCTTTTGCAATGGTAGGCCGTGAGGTTGAAATAAAGAAAAAAGACAAGAGGAATTTCGGAAAGGTCGAATCGGCATTTCTTAAAGATAATACCGATGTGTATGATGTAACTTTCCAAACAGAGAAGTCTATAAAGATAAAGATAGAAGTGGATACTTGCCCACCGTTGAACTTCAAGACGGAACAGAAGCTATTGCTTCAGCCATATTCATTTATGACCCGTTGTTTTACACTTCCCGACTTGTTTGCAGGCAAGATGCACGCCTTAGTATATCGTGTGTGGAAGAACAGAGTAAAAGGTCGTGATTGGTACGACTTTGAATGGTATGTACGCCATAATGTTCCACTTGATTTTGCTCATTTGGCAGAACGATGCAAGCAGTTCAACAATGAGGATATCACTCCAGAGTTATTCAAGGAGAAACTCATTGAGCGTCTCTCTTCAGCTGATATAAAACAAGTGAAAGAAGATGTATTGCCTTTCGTGCGCAATCCAAAAGAACTTGATATTTGGTCAAATGATTATTTCGTGCAGTTGGCCGGGATGGTAAGAATAGAATAATACAACATTAAGCTTTCTCCAAGAAATAACTACTAAAGTATTTATAGCTTTAGTAAGCCTGCACCTTTTCTTATTGGCGAAGGCAATCCAAGTAAGGTTATACTTATTCATAGTCTTATTATTTTGCAAAGAACTCAGTCTTCAACCAATAGGCATAAATCGGGTCTTGGAACGAGATTTCACCGGCCTTATTATCCAATATATCATTCTTGATAAGGGCAGCCTTTGAGCGGGATATTGAGGTCGTTGAAGAGATTTGATAGCGATGCATCACTTCAGTCGAGCTAATAGCCTTTTCTCCAGCTATAAGAGCCTTGAGGTAGTTCAGTTGCTGTGTGGTCAGTGTTTCGGTGATTGTTACAAACAACAGACTTAACTGCTCCATCAATGCTGTGTGCGCCTCACGTACAATCTCAACAGTACATACATCCTTTGTTCTGAGCCATGAAAGCTGTGCCAGCTGCTGTGCGTAGTATGGATGATTATCTACGAGCTTTGCAATCAAATGGCTTGCTTCATCGTCGATGTTCTTGCCGGTATCAGCGAAACGACTCTTGAAAAATTCCACAAGGTAAGGTGTGTCAATCTTATTGAGAAACATCAGATTGCCGAACTTGTAGAATGGTTTGGATGAGTCGGTAAACACTTCCATCATCATGTGGCGCTTGCTACCATAGAGACAATAAGCCACACTTTGATGCAGTTGCCAATGTGAACGCAATTTTTTCTGGAAATAGTCTGGGTCGGTAAACGTCGCGATATTTTGGAACTCATCTACGCAAATAACGATTTTCAGGCCCTTCTTCCTGGCAATCTTTTCGGCAAGATCGAGCACTTCGTCGGGATTACGCTTTACCTCCTCCCAATCAAAATCGATTGAAACCTCATTGGTCGGGTCTGTACCGATTGAAATTTTGGGAACAAGGTGCGAAAAGAAACTCTTTGCGCTCTCGATTGCCTCCTTCCATTTTGTGGAAGTGGCAGCAATGACATTTTGGGCGAGCAGTGAATAAAAATGCTCCTTGCTACGCACATTGAACAGGTCGATATGACAGATTCGGAGGTTACTGTCCTGCACCATCGCTAACTTTGCGGCCTTGTTTACAAGTGAACTTTTACCCCAGCCGCGAGGAGAGATAATAATGGCGTTGATTAACGATGTGAAGTACTGGACCAAGTAAGTCGTTTCTTTTTCACGATCGCAAAAATCTTTTCCGATGGCTATTTTTCCATATATAAACGGAATTTCTTCCATATCACTCTATTTTTGATTATATTGCTAATATAGCACAAAAATGTAATTACATAAGTCGATGCTACAAAAAGTGTATATACATTTATTGTAGTATTTTGCTAATTGGTGTTGTCTATACATAAATATCTGGATAAAAGTTGTACAATCATAATGGGTTTCGTTTTCTGGCAAGAAACAATATATTATTTGTTATAGGTGAAATACGAACTCTACGAATAATATAATAGCATTTAATATTTCAACGTCCAATAATGTGGCCAAGGCAGATTCAGGTAAGAGTAAATTCTAAAATTTATTTTTTGTAACCTATCATAAAATAAAGTAAAACCGCTATATTTGCATATTATATGATATGTTGAGCTATGACGAAGAGTACGATGGGTACCAAGTTGCCAAGGAAATTGGGGCAGAAGATGCAAATTGTGGGTGAGCAGATCAGGCTGGCCAGACTGCGCAGGAATCTCAGTATCGCGCAGATTGCCGAACGCGCCACCTGTTCGCCTCTTACGGTTTCACGCATCGAGAAAGGCGTACCGACTGTGGCGATAGGTATTTATCTCAGGGTGCTTTATGCGCTTCAGCTGGATGATGATATTCTTCTACTTGCAAAGGAAGATGTAATAGGAAAAGCATTGCAGGATTTGAGCCTTAAGAAACGAGAAAGAGCATCCAAAAAAGAGTAAGTTATAAAGAGACTTGTAAAGCAAGACAATTAAGACTTTTGATATGCAACTACCTCAGTCCAACATATTGACAACCAAATACCTGAACAGAGTATTCGACAAAACCGTGGCGACCTATAAATATTATTGGTTTCTCGGTATCCTTGACTTGTGCGTAAAGCATGGGAAAACGAGGATGAATGTATGGGATATTATGATTACGATGGTGGCAAACGCTTGGTATCCGGTAATCTATTTTCGTCTTTCTTTTGGAAAGTCGGAATCCCTTTATGAGGCGATATGGGCTCTGCAAAAAGAGTATAATATTCCCATCAATATCAGTATCCGAGATTTGACGGATTTGTTGCATGAGCTTGTCCAGAGGGCGGATGTCCGGAAACGGTTGAATTTCTTACAAATGAACGTCCCTTTCCGCTTCTTGCGTCCTTGGATTGATACATCCGATGATCGTCAGACGATAGTCCGCTCCCAGTCGTTCGAGAACGGTTGCCTTTATAAATTGGAGAAACAGGAGGGAACGTTATGGATTGATATGAACCATGCATGGCTGGATTATTTGAGAGAGAATTATGATATTTTGAGTGCTTTTGCCTATTGGGGATTGTCGGTCTTCTTGCAGACGAGAAATCCCAACGTGCCAGCTATACCCACTAAGTTAGTAAAACGTGAGGAACGGAACTCTTTATCCGCGCAACATAAATTTTGGAATACGGCCATAAAACATGGTATGGAAGTTAGATGTCCGTATACCGGAAACCTATTAGAGGAACGTATGTATGATTTGGATCATTTTATTCCGTGGAGTTTCGTCTCCCATGACCTGATTTGGAACCTGATGCCAGCCGATCCGAGTATCAATAGCTCCAAGAGCAACAAGCTGCCAGACCTGGATCTGTATCTCCCGAAGCTGGCGATAGCCCATCAGGCTGCTTTGCGTATCAATCTGAATGTGGGAAAGCAAGAAAAGTTGTTGGAAGACTATCTTTCCTTGGGGCATACGCCGCAGGAAATAGTTGCGATGGATAAAGAACATCTCTTTGACTGTTTTTTCCAGACATTCACGCCGATGCATCAGATAGCCTTGAATATGGGATTTGAAACTTGGAAATATTAAATACATATATAATGAATATTATTGATTTAGCTAAAGAGTTAGATTTATTCTACGAAATTGGAAAATCTCGAAAAGAATGTAATGCTTTAGTTCAATGTTTTGGCATTAAGTATGCCAATGTCATTAATGAACAAGGCATTAAACCAGAAGATATTATTGAAAAATCTAGTTTGAGAGGAACCAAATATGCAACTGAATTACGTAAAGGGATGAAACTATCCAAATACGTCTGTTTAAATAAGAATTTTAAGCTGTAAAGAAGATTATATTATGAGTATTGAAAGAATCAATCATCCTTACCTGACGGCTATTAGACGCACGGACTTGTCTGTTCCTGTTCGTTATCTTCTGAGACACGATTTGCTGAAGGGGCGTATCCTTGATTTCGGTTGTGGTTTCGGATATGATACGGATGAGTTGAAACAGCGTGGATATGACATTACCGGGTATGATTATTATTACCGCACGGAATACCCTGAGGGCAAATTTGACACCATATTTTGTGTCTATGTGCTGAATGTGTTGGAGCCGTATGCCCAAGCCGAGGTGATGATGAATGTTTCCAATCTTCTTTCACCAAAAGGGACTGCCTATTTTGCTGTTCGGCGTGATTTGAAAGAGGAGGGATTCAGGCTTCATGCCATTTATCGGGAATATACCTACCAATGTAATGTCCGTTTACCTTTTTTGAGTTTGGATTGCAATTCGAGTTATGAGCTTTACCAATACAATCATTTCAATAAACTTCCACGGCAAGAAGGAGAAAAGTGTCCCTTCTGCCGTTTGTCGCGCAGGGTGGAGGTGATTTGCGAGACGGCCACGTGCGTGGCTTTCTATGACGGTTACCCCGTTTCACCCGGCCATACTCTGATAATTCCCAAGCGTCATGTCGCCTCCTATTTCGATTTGACCAATCATGAGCGTGAAGCAATGAATGTGATGCTCCAGTACGTGAAGCAAAAGGTGGACGAGCGTTATCACCCCGACGGATATAATATCGGAATCAACGTCAATGAAGCTGCCGGCCAGTCGGTATTCCATGTCCATATGCATCTGATCCCTCGTTATAAGGGAGACGTAGAGAATCCAAAAGGTGGCGTACGGGGAGTAATTCCAAGCAAACAGAAATATTAAGAAACAAGTAAGAATAAATTGGATAGAGTTCCAATAAGATGTATAGACCTTCTCTTTTTTTGGTATGCTTGCGTATGGACTTTGAAATTTATACTTGTGAAGTGCATCATTTGTTTATTTAGTGGTTTGATCACTCCTAAATTACAAACTTTCGGACTGACGCGCAAGTGTCTGCTCTTTTTTACTGCCTATCAGACACACTTTTTGAAACAGTATTTCTGTTTCTTTGTATATATCCTAGTTTCATAAAATTGCTAATAATGATTTTTTTATCGTTTCCTGATTCACTGTATCTGTCGTGGAAATGCGAAGTAGGTGAAGTCCTAACTTTGTGAATATCTGATCTTTCAACGCATCACGTGATTGTTGGGCGTCATTCTCTTTATGGAAATGCCATCCGTCCACTTCTATGGCACAGATCGGCCGTTTGGTCAGGGAGTTATAGAGCAGGAAATCCACATGTGAGAAGGGACTTTCGGCAAACGCTTTTTCTTTATCTTCCAGTTGATTCCAGTCGGCAATAAGTCTGGACAGTGGATAATGACAGAGTATTCCCGTATGGGGCAAACCTAATTCAGTAATGGCCTTTAACAGGATATCGTATATTAAATTCTCTGATAAATGTTCGGAGATGGCAGGATGAGCAGCTTCGTAAGCCAATCTTTCTGCCGTATATTGCTGATAGAGCAAATCAAAAACAGAATGCAACTTACTGGATTTCACCTCAAAATTGTTGTACTGAATATAACTGATTAGCTGGCTGAGATTGGAATCCTCTGGCATTTCATTTCCGTTTGTAACCAGACATAATTTGGTCTTAGCACGTGAAATGGCCACATTAAGCAAATTGGCGTCATCCGAAAATTCGGTAGGATAGTTGTCTACCATGCTCATAATGATGGTGTCACATTCCCGCCCTTGGTACTTATGTACCGTACTGGCTATGTCTTTTCCAACAGCTTGATTGATTGCTTCAGCTTGTGCCCGATACGGAGTAATAATACCTATACTTTCCGACTCTGCACATTCCGGTAATACCTCTTGCGTAATGACATCTATTTCCCGTTTGTTGAAATGTCCTCTGGCATGGTTGCCGGGTACAGTTCGAATCACTTGCAATACATCTTTTTCTCCATCGTCTGTAGTCATGGCAATCAGTTCTCCATTGTAAAAGCGTTGATTACAGAACTCTATGATTTTCGGATGGCAACGATAATGTTCTCTAAGCAGTGTTACTGGCGCATCCCGAAAAATTTCTACGCACGATTGTAGGAAACTATGCGTGACAGCATTGTATCGGTCGTCCACTTGGTATGTGGTCTGAATAGCCTTTAACGCCAATTCTTCTTCTCGGCTTACCACATTGGGTAACTGTTTGTCGTCACCCACAATCACGGCGTTCATGGCACATGATAGAGCCAAAGCCCCCGTCTTAATATCCACTTGTGAAGCTTCGTCCATAATCACATAGTCAAAAACCATGTCTTTACTGATACAGCTTTTGGCCGAATAAGTGGTACTGAGCACAACCGGATATTCTTTCAGGAACTCTTCTGTTTTGGGCTTAATATCCTTGATTGTAAATTTTTTCCTTTGTCCGGTATTATACCGTTTAGCTATCTTGTCCTTCAATAGTTGCAAAGAAGAGGAGCGAAGTTCTTTCATACTCTTCTGTATATCTATGCTTTGGAGTGCCGAAGCAATTGATTCCAGCTCTTGCTCTAATTCTGTTTTTCGAGAAAAGTAATAGGCCGACTCCAAACTGTTTATGACATCTGTCGCTTTTCTATTTAAAAACGTCAATATTTTGGTTCCTAATGAGAAAGCCCATTGCAATCTGAACCATAAACCTGGCTTATGTCCGTTCTCAACCATCATCTGATAGCGGTTGAGTAATTTCATAAGTTTAGCCGATGGTTTGCCATTCAACCATTCATCCTCTGTATGGTTGTCTTCCCGCATTTCGTTGTATTTCGATTCTTTTAATAGGGCATCGTATTCTGCCTTTAGTTTGGCCTGCCGGAGTTGACCATCAAATCCTTGTGAAACGGCTTGAAGTGAGTCTTTCACCAGATTTTTTGTAGTTGTTTGTTCCTCTATCTTCCAATCTGTCATAGCTGGATACTCTGGCTGGTTGGCGATGAATGTTTCTTTGTTTTGTACACTACCCAGTTGGGCCACAAGGAAGCCTAGTCCTTCTCCGTTTAGTTTCTCAGCTACATTCTCTACAGCCGAGTTATTGTTTGAAACAACCAATACCGTTTTACCTTTCATCAGCAGATTGGCAATGATATTCAGTATTGTCTGTGTTTTACCGGTTCCCGGAGGTCCCTGAATAATGCTTACCTGATGTGTCAATGCTGCTTCTACGGCCGCTTTTTGGCTGGCATTGCATCCAAACGGATAATAGACTTGTTTGGGTATGGAGTAAGTTGCCAATTTTGTTTTGTCACCTAGGTATTGAGCCAAGGGAACATTGTCTCGCTTCACATCTACCAATTCATATTGTTTGGATAGAATACTTTCATCATCTTCTTCCGCAATCAGTCCTGTTTCAGCAGCCAGTTTACGAAGATAATCCCATGTCGAACCGCCGTTTTTGTCAATCGGGGTACGGGTAATATAGACCTCGTTTCCTTCCAGATTCTCATAATAACCATTGTCATAGGTTACTCGATAAAAAATGTAGCGACCATCTGTAAAACGTAGTAATTCTGCTACATTGTTAATATGTTTATTATTGATATATAGCCCTTTTTCTCCAAGATTGATTGTATCAGGATGTGTTAGATAAAGTAAACGTGACGGATTGTAATTGAATACACGTGGTGATGACGAAAACCGAACAGTCCAAAGTCCATTCTTGTTTTGGTAAATAGAAGAAACACGTTCGGTGACAAACATTTGCTTGTCGCCGCGTTTCTCTAAATCTATAATCATATACAGTTTTGCGTCCATATTATTTCGAATGAGATACTAATAATCAAATTTTGAGGCTACGGCGAAGAAATCATAGCAGAAATCTTGCCTGGCTATGCGAATAAATCAGGCCCTTTTTGCCGTTGTTCTATAACTCTAATTTTTTCTTTAAGTCCTTTATCTTCTTTATACCATAAAGATTCTTTAATCTTGATAGGAGACTCCATCATTCTTTCTATCTCAGCTACAGCCTTCATGATTAGATCTGTACTACATATCGGTATTTCTCCCTGAGGAGCATACGAAGCAAGGTATTCTTCAGAGGGATTATATATTCCATGCCGTTTACATACAAGCCATGCAACAGTCTCTGCTTCAAATTCTCGTTCTTTTATGGTTAATTTCCGTCTCTTAGATTCAGTATAGAATTGGTGATAACAAAATAAATGTCCTAATTCATGACAGATAGTATGAAATTGCACAATCCTTGACAGATTTTTATTGATACTTATTATAAAGCGCGAGTTTATTTTAGCCGATTCTTTATTCACCATAATTGAAAGTTGTTTTTCTTCATATGGCATAATATATCCTCCATAAGTGTTTGCTGCTTGAAATTTATCATCCAAGTATATACCATAAACAGGAAGATTTTTTATTAATATATCCCAAGTTTCCTTTTCGATTTCTCCCTTAGTTCGCTTAAGACTTCCATCCCACAACTTCATTAGATCAGCTTCATCTAATACATCTAATGCACCAGGAATTTCTTCTGTATCACCATAATCAAAGACACATTGTATGGGACCAAATGGTTTTAATATAATTAATTTCTGTGCATTAACTTTGGGTCGTCGTCCATATTCCTTCCATTTTTTGCCATTAAATACAAATGTAGCACCTGGTTTCTGCATTTGTACAAGCATGGCGTTATAGGGAGCAAGATAACTGAAGTGCCCCACAAAATCAAGAAGTTTCTTAAACTCCTGAGTATTACGATAACTTCTAACTAAGAATTGTAATTCGTCAATGTTTTCTTTAAATTCTAGCTCCCTTTGTTTTTCTTGTTGCTTAGAAATGAAAGCATTATATTCAGTTTCTATTATTGAAGGAGTAATGTGCTTAAAGTCTTCATAATTAAACGCGATATGAGAAAATTCTGATAAGTTTACCAACATCATATATACGGATTTACAATATGGAATAAAGTCTTTTCCCATATAGTCTGTAATAGCTATCGCAAATTCTATAAAATTTGGAGTCTCTGTAATTATGTTTGAGGCATATTTAATTGCCTCTGGCATTTTCTTTTCTAAAATATCTAAATTCATTACATTACTACCTTATAATTATCTGAAAATCATCCTATTTTCTTAATAACTAGAGATTCACATTGTAGCTATTCTCGTTTCTCTATTAATTTAAATGCTACAGGATCTATTTCCATCTGATAAATCTTTATATCAGGGTTCAATGTTTTTGCTAGTTGAGTTATTTTTTCTTTTTCGGTTTGTTCAATATTTACACCCAAATAGATGGACTCAAAACACTCAGCTTTCAGTGGCATGTAATGGCGTATCTCTTTCCAATCCCATATTTCTTTATTCTGCTTGGCTTGTTCAGGTGTAAAAGCAGCATACATAGCACTTGGATTCTGCATTACCAATCTGATCTCCTGCTCATATTGCCACTCTTTCGCTTTTGTTTTCCATTGATATAGAAAGATATTTTCAGCACTTTGGTGAGCATCAGGGCGCTCTATTATATTTCGGTATTGGACTTCAATAACAAACGGTTTAAGATATATTGTACCAAACATTGGAGGTACGGATTGCATCACTTTATCTATATCAAGTCCTATGCAAACACCTTTGTGATTATAACAGTAATGGCTCCACATAAGCAATGAATCATAAACCTTCGACAGACTGCAAAGCCATGTTTCATTGCGCAAATTAAGAGCATCATTTTCCTCTTTCTCCATCCACCATTCTTTAGGTATCCATCCTTGAAGTTTACTCTCCGGAACATTTGAGTAGTCAATTAATTTAGGATGACAATCGAAAGGGTCGTTTAGCTGAGAGGCATTAGTGAATTGGAGATTTTGGTTTTCAATCATACACTTTGCGCCATTGATATCAAGATATTTATATAGAATATTACTCATGGGAACAATAAATATTACTCTAATTGTTTTCTATAAACAGAATCCAATGTGTTACCCTCTTTATCTTTCCATTCATTCCAACCATTTGTAGGTCTTCCAAGACAAAACATTGCAGCAGTACTAGGACTGGAAAAAGTTAAATCGGATGTTAAAACATAATGGGCATTGTTCAATTCCCCATATTCTTTCATCATCTTTTCCCTCTTCTCCGTCCAATGTAAAGATGGAACACTATCGCTTGCCACAAGACTACCTTTCAATACAGTAAAACCTGACGAACTATAATAGCCTTTTGCTTTGCTTCCACGTCCTTTTGCATAAAATAAATGTTCTTCTTTGGGCTGGGCTATATCAAAAATATTGCACCCCATAAAAGAGGCCAGAAACTTAATATCCTCAAAAAATTCATCCATAGCGTCCCGCTGATGTTCCGGCAAGTTTGGGGCCTTAGGTATCTGTTTGTTCTCACCAAGAACAAACGTATTCGCCTTTTTTGCCTCGGCGATGGCTTTATGCTCCAAATATTGTACGTCGGCCTTCGTCATGTCCTCGTCCTTCGAAACAAAGATAAGGGCCTTTTGCCAAAACGTTTTCTTGCTATCGTGGTCTTTCACACGCTCCTTAAAATTCTCCGTCTCGCCTATATAAGCCTGCGGCTTGGTCGCTTCATCTTCCCCTATCAAAATGTAAAACGCCGGTTTCTGTAACTTTTCCTGTTCGTTCAGATAAGATAAGTTGGAGCGTGGCACCACAAACATCTGGCAAATCTTGTTGCTGATGAATGAATATTGCGTTCCTTTTGGATCGCCATCTATCAGATATGTCGTTACTGTTTTGCCCATGATTATCCTTCAAAATGTATTTTCAGTTGCTTTTTCAATTTATCAATAAGAGTCTCATAACTCTTAAATCTCAGCTGAGAAAAACCTCTAATATTGAATCCTACAAATTTATCAAGATCTCCATCTCTTTCAAGTTTATCCGTATCTTCTTTTAACAATAAAACTACAGATGGAGCCATATCTTTTACTTTGGCTAACGCCATAGCATAACCGATTTCATGATATACGTTCTTATTACCACTACTTAAATCAGCAATCAACATGCTACTACTACTTATTGCTTCAAGAATTTCATCAGTTATAGTGTAAGTTTGTCCTTTCAAATATTCATCTATGCGTACAGGGGTTATTTTTATATCTCTATGAGATTCATTATTAAACGCTTCAATAGCTCTTATAATCTTCTCATAAATCAATTCACTTTGAGGATCTCCAAATTGCATTGAAATGAAGACTTGACTCTTCTTTGTCTGATAAACTTTCTCAAACATTTCTACAAACGATAACGATGTCATCTTAGATATATTCTCATTTCCAATTTTGTTGATTCCATTTTTAGAAACCCATCTAATAAAGTAGTCTTGTTTATATTTATCAATAAGACCAAAGTATACTAATGAAGCTAATAAGGCAGTACTACCTTGTTTCTCTTTACCCCATTGTTTATACACAGGGCGTAAAGATTGAATTACTTCTTCTATCGCATCTGTAAATTCGTTCGATGTATAGGCTGATTTTAACTTATTATTTTTTTCTTTTTGTGCACATATCAATTGTGCTATACGCAAGCACGATGTACGATAAACATTGTCTTTTTCATGTGTTTGTGGAGTTAGTAAAGCAATTCCTTTAAAAAGACCTTTTTGTGCTTCACATATTAACTTGTATGCTAATTGATATTCTTCCCCCAAGGAATCAATTGAAAATGTTTTTCTTTCTGATATTATTCTAAGACTGGATTCTTGTTTAAGGGGAAGATGTTTAAAATTTATATTATGGAAAATACCTGCTTCAAAATCTTCAGCATTGTCTTCTTGTGTAAAGATAATTGTAAAAGGAATAATTTTCTTTCCTATTTCATTTCTATATTCTTTAGCAGCATTGTTAAGCCAACCATTTTTTTTCAAATCATCAGTTTCATTTTGAATATAATCTGGAATATCAAGAAAATCATACCACCATTCAATCTTTTCATCAAATGGTTCTAACCTATGATTACCATCAATTCTCATAAGTCGTTTATTAGAATTAATATCAAGGTAAGCATGTCGTGCTCTATGATTTTTTACTGGAAGATATTCTTTTAATACGGTTAAGCCATCAACATAATGTACATCTGAAAAATCCACATCATTATCATTTCCAATTTTAGAGATAAAGCTAGAATAATTATCAGCTCTGCATGCTAAAATCACATCAGGGAAATATGAATATCTTCCCGAATGTAAAAAATTCACAATATCTTTTTTATGTAAGTCGTCAGCATCCCTTTGATAGGATTCTGATTTTATAGATACTTTTGCAATTTCCGACAAATAAGCAAACCCTCTTAATACTACATAATTGTCGAAAGTTTTATATATAATACCTTCTAATCTAGCCATATTAACACTATAAATTATTCATATAATTAATAAAAGTTTCTCGTTGTCTGCTCCATGTTGCAGCATCGTTTTGTAAAGAATAATACTCAATAAGCTCTTTATGTAAGACATCTAAAGCAACAGCATTATTAATAAACTCTGCTTGACGAACATCACATAACCATCCAATATTTTTAAAAGTGACATCAGGAAGTAAATAAAACCTAATATTTGTGTCATAGGCCCATACTGCTCCCATTTCATTGATACATATTTCACTCTTCTTATAGCTTTTGGATATTAATAAGAATGAGAAATCTGCGTTTTTAATATTTGTATGAATATGTCGTCGAATATCTTCTCCATTTTTTATTCCCATTTCTTCGATGGATGTACAGCATATATCTTTGGCTTGTAGTCCTACGCCGAGTTGTAATATGTGGTCTACAAATTGAACTACAACGGCTTTGTCTCTTGAAGAGTGACTTATGAAAATCTTTTTGCCTTTAGAGAATTCCAACGATTCTAATATTTTTATAGAAGTTCTGATATCTCCAAAAGAATAGGCATTAATGAACCCTCTATTATTAATTGTATTTTTCGCATGATTCAAAATATCTGCAATCTGTGGATATTTTGTACGAATAAGAGGTAATAAAGTTTCAATTTGACTTATTAATGCAATAGTTTTAGGACCAATCATAGTATTATAATTGATCTGAAATCCCTTTAATAAATTAGCGCAACTATTTATATTTTTTCTAAGTTCATTCATACATATTATCCTAATATCATTTTTTCTATTTTCTCTTTTACATTCTCTAATATTGAATTCCCCTCGTTCTTTATAGCTTCTGCTTTTACTCGTATATCACGAATTTCATTAGCAATAGCAGTTTGTATCTCTACTTTCTCAGGAATAGGAATTAATATTGAAGCAATCTCTTCCAAATTGATGTTTGCCCGAGCAACAGGACGTTTCAATCGATCTAAATTTAATTGTCCGATTGATGATTTAAGCAGTTCCTTAACATATTCAGGATCATATCCATCTTTCAGTCGCACCAGTGCAATTGCTTGATTTATGTTTGCTTCTTTATCTGAGTGATAGATTCCAACTTGCCCTATTGTTGCTCCAACAATGGCAATCATAATATCATTATTATAAACCTTAGAAGATTTCATTTGCTTATTATGAACCTCTGGCTTAATATATAATAGTTCATCAAAATTAATATTCCCATTAATATCAATATCTCCACTCCGAATGAATGCAATTCCACTTTGTGCGTCTGTATAAGCATCACCACCGGCTTTGGGAGTAATACCACTTGTAATCAAAACAGAGATATCTCCAAGTTTCTTTAAGGGATATTTTGATTTTGCCAATTCCGCAAACGCTTTCTCAAAATATGGGTTATGAAAATATGGATCATATCTTTCACCTATTAATTGAGATATAGGCGTCAGATACCTTGTTTCTGAAAAATCATTTTTCTTTGGAATTCTAGTTCCTAAATATTGAGTTACAACATCATCAATGTTATTTAATAACTTTTTTGCCTCCTCATCTTTCTGCAACATTGCCTTATTGGCGGCTGTATAGGTATCAACAATTTTTTGTTGGATACCCATTTCTGGGAGAGGAATTTTTATTGATTTTAAAAGTTCTGTTCCAATTCCAGATTGATTATTCCAATTAGTACATATTGCATAAAAGATCTCTTTTTGTTGATATATGTTTAGAATTAGCCATAAGAAATCTGGAATTATTTTTTCTTTATTTACTCTGATTCTTGTTATATGATTAGAAAACCTATAAGGAGTATCTCCTTTATATATGGCTGTTTTACCAACTAATTCCTGACTATTAGTGTTATTAAATAAAACATCATCTCTCTGTAGGGATGGCATAGTCGCATCAAAAGGAACATATATATTTTTGTCAAATATCAACATTCCATTTCTATCAATATTTGTTGGACGAATTTGGATTATACCATTATTTTTATCTGTTTGGTCCTTTTTTCCTGCCCCGACGCCAGATTGTATATCAATGATACAGGAACTTATTGGTTCTAATTTGAAAATTCGTCCAAATTGTATGATCCCATATCTAAAGAATATCGGATCCATTCTCCGAGCGTCTATTATATTAGATATATATATACTATTAATTTTCATTTTCTTTTTGTATAAAGGATTGTATCTTTTCCGCAATTACAGGCAACTCATTCCCTACTATTGGAACACCTGTTGGATCGTATCCTATATTATTAACTTCAACCATTAATACCTCATAGTTGTCGGAATACTTAAAGATATGTTCTTTGTACAGCTCGAGCATCCGTCTTGCTCGTTGCTCTTTATCCAACCCTTTTTCTTCTCGAACAATAGTTTTAATATCAGTCAATGTCTGTTCGAATTTCTGAGTCAGAGCTTTCGGATGCTTTTTTAAAAACAAAATGGACGATTTTACGCCAGCCTTAACATGAGCAAATGTATGTTGTGGTAAAGATACGACAGCTAAGATCCTAAACTTTTCAATTAACCAGTCTCGAACGTACTGGCTTGACGAATTAGTCAAGATTCCGTCAGGAACAACTATCGCAAGATAACCATTCTCCTCGTTCAAATATTTATAGCATCTTTCCAAAAACAGCACCTCGGTACTTTGTGAGGCCCGCCATTTGTTTTTGTTATTATCGTCAGCAATCCGATCCTTAATCTCTGTAAATCCAAGATTTTTCTCGAACAGTTCATACTCTTTGTAATATCCAACCTCATCCGCTTTTATCGTTGAGCCAAAAGGTGGGTTAGTCATTATCAGATCGAAAGTTCCATCCTGGAAATTGAGATTCCGATTTTCAATTTCCAAAGTACGGTTGTTTTTCAATCCATCATTGGTGATGATGTTGGTGTGACCATCATCGTGAATAATCATATTCATTTTTGCCACACGAGAAATTTGTTCATTGATTTCAATACCGAACAAATGCTTCTCGGCAAATACATGCCAATAGTCCCGCCAGGAGGCACTACCAATTTCATCACTAAAAATTTCATTCGCGTCGTCTCGCACAGCTTTTAACGCGTGTAATAAAAATCCTCCACTTCCACAAGATGTATCGAGTATTTTCCAATCTTTATTAACACCAATAGCTGTTACAATAAACTCGACAATAGGTTTCGGCGTAAAGAATTGTCCAAAATCACCACGGAAAAATTCTCCCATAAAACTTTGAAATGCCAAACCTTTAGCATCTAAATCCGTTTTGGAGAGATTTATATCCTGAAGATATTGAACAACCGTATAAATTTTGTGCTTGTCCAGTTTTATATCATCCTTGAACACTTCGGGATCTTTTTTTCGTCCATGCTCATAAAGATCACGTATGCGTTTTTCAAGCTCAACTTTAGCCTTATTGTTTTGTTGATCTTCAGGATAATGTATTATCTGAAAATTGAAAGGTTGCCCTTTGCTTTTGGGGTCGTTATCACGCCAGCGTTCATCCCATATTTTACAGAATATGAGTTTATCCAATTCATCGAATGCTGTAGTTGGAGCCAAAGCGCCACCTCCCCACAAAGCATCATGAGCAGATTTGAATTTCTGAATTAATTCACCCTGTGTTCCTTTAGAAGGTTCGTTTACTCCTTTAATGTATTTGAATCGTTTAACTTCTCCGTCTCTTTTGGGAATATCACTGATACTGATACGAGAAACTGGAGATATATTAGTTATTTCAAAATACTCATCTTTAATTCCAGATGTAACCCAAACATATCTGGCGGCTGATGCATGAGCGTAGCTATAGGCTTGATCCACGGCTACTTGGAATTGTCGTTCGTTAATGTTCTCTTCTTTACACTCAACAACAATTAGAATTTTATTGTGAGAATCATTGTACACAAGAATATCTGCCTCTCGAGTTTCTGAACCAATTTGTACAGATTCATTAACTGATATATTTGTAGCAGGATAATTGTACTCATAGATCAATTTCAAGTATGTTTCCGCCTGAACAAATTCTTCTGGATTTTGCAACCGGCGTTTTGTTTGATTTTTACAGTTATAACGAATTATTGAATTTCCCTCATTGATAATGATATATTTGTCTTGGATGCCTTTTTGAAAAAGATCCGAAGCCAATAATTCGTTTATTTCGTCTTGTGTCTTAGCCATATATTGAAATGTATTAATTTTTACTATCTATTAAATCTTTTGGATCTACTTGAAGAATGCGGGCAATTTCAAACAAGACCTCTAAACTAGGTTGCCTACGGTTACAGACATAGGAATTAACAATACAGAAGCTTTTGCCAAGTTTTTCTGCAAGCCATGTCTGCTTGATACCTTTTTCTTCAAGCACCTCTTTTATTCGATTCATGGGTCTATCCATTGTTTAATCATTTATTATTTTACAAAGATATAAAACATAATGCTATAAAAAGATAAAAAGGAGAGGAAAATCCTCTCCTTCATAAAGAAATCTACGTTACACCTCTAATTTCTTCAACGGCAACCCATAATTATATTGTCTGAAAAATCCTTTGTGAATAAGTTTCAGACCAAGGGTCTGATAATACTTGTAGTCATCATCCTCGGTGCAGAGGTATTTGTAACCATAGCGTGGGGCGTACTCCTTGAAGAAACGGGCAAGGTCTTTCAGGTTTTCCTGCTGGTTCCGTTTGAAGTTGCTGCGCACGATGATAATGCTCCAGTCGGGGATGCTGCCAACGCCGCAACTGTATTCCCAGAAACGGATGTATAAATCCATTTCACCCACATGGACAGAAACACAAATACCGTTGGCGTTATGCATAACGGAACAGCAGTTTCTGTAACCGAATCTCTCACACAAATAGAGATTGAAATCATAAATAAAATCGGAATAGTTCATAATAATTTGAATTTTGATGGTTAATAAAAAATTGATTATAGACTGAAACCTCGCTTGCGTTTCGGTTTCTTTTTCTTCTTTTTAAGCCGGTTGGCCTGTATCGCTTCCTCCGTATCATAATCCGTAGGAGAGGGTGTGAACAATCCCACACTGATGCCGGAATGATTCTCCTGCTGGTATTCATGCCGAGGTTCCTCGCGTATGGTTTCTGCCGGTGCCCGACGCTGGTTCATGGTAGCGGAAAGAGCGTTATATCTCAGCTCTTGGTCGATGTTCAGAAAACTGAACTGGCGGTCAATCTTGGAACCGCTAAAGGTCAGTTGGTCACATGTGAACTTGACACCTTGCATCTCTCCGGTCGTGCGACTTAGCTTCCATTGCGTATCAATTCCATATCTCCGCAAGGCCAGTCGCAGTTCACTCCAACTTCGTGCGTTCGGAACTTCTCGTTTCAAGGCATGATAGATAAAATACTTAACTCTGTCGTGACGACGTAACCGCATGAAATTGACATGCTCTTTTCCTTCGGCAAAATGCAAACGGTAACTGGCTGTCAGCATCTTGCAGACCTTTTCATTTCGATAACGGTCGTTCTTGTCGCTGATGGTGCGGCCGTCATTATCCACCCGGTTGTAAACGATGTGACAATGCGGATGGTCACGGTCAGTATGCCGGGCGATGATGAACTGCGTGTTCGCAATTCCCATCAGTTTCATATAGTCGTGGGCGATTTTCAGCATCAGTCCATCATCGTCACGGATGCGGTCTCCGTCTTCTGCGGAGAAGCTCAATGATATATGGCCAACCTTGTTCTTGACCTTGTCGTTCAGTAAAGTCTGCAACTCGAATTGTTCCGCTATTTCTTCAGGTGAACCGTAGACACCAACCGCTTTCAGCAGGCGCGATTTATCCTCTTTCAGCACATAGTTTACGCACCCGGAAAACGATGTTCCCTTGACAATTTTACCTATCATCCTTGAGCTGTTTTATGAGTTGTGAAATCTGTTGAACGGCGGTACTGCATTCATCGGCCACACGATAAAAACCGTAAGCATTGGCTCGTCTGGCAAGCTGGTTCAGGTTTGTGCTTTCTCCAATCAGTTTTCTGATAATGTCAAGATTTTCTCTCGTAATTCGTTCACGTACCGTACCGTGTTCGATGAGTGAACGCACTACTTCGCTTTGACTGCATTTACTGCGTCGGCTAAGTGCTCTGAGCCAGCCGAACTGTTCGTCTGTAAGACGGATTGTAACTGTATTTTTCTTGTCCATAATATCTGCTTTTGAGATTAATAATTGTGACCATCGGGAGCCGTCTCACCTTCTTTTGAGGAGAGCAAGTGGCCGGGAAATGTAATACACCGGCATAAACTTGCTCCAGTGAAAAAGAAGTGAATCAGACATCTGACAGTCATCGTTTGAAAAGTCCTTTCCGAGTATGTGGAACCGTTGCTGAAAGCGATGCTTTCTCCACATTGACAAGCTGTAAATCGAAAGTCTCGACCAGCGTTTTCAAGGCCGGATTCAACGTGATAAGACGATTAAGAATAGCTTCCTTTGTCTCTTCTCTCAGCAGAAAATCGGCGATGTCATAACCCGCATTACGTTCTTCTTTTGTTGCGTTTCTTTCCATAAAATCGAAAAGAGAAACCTCTATTCCCAGGCTCCGGATCATCTCCATTTTACTGTTCCAATAGTCGGTTGCCCCCAGGTCGGGGAATAGTAGAACACGTCGGTTTCTCAATACGTTCATGGCATCCCGATTGAATGCTCCGTTCTTTCCGCCCGAAGCAATCCATAGGTATTGCGGCAGATAGAAGCTGGATATCAAAGCGCTTTTCTCACTCTCCACAAGGGCAACCGGACGCTGCCGATCGGAGGACAAAAGGTGCTCACCAAACAAGCATTGCCGGAGATTGAAATTCTCTTTCTTCAAAAGGGAATGTACCCACGTGATGTAGTTGTGTGGCTCTTTAATCCGTCTTCCGTTTTCAGAATTGTAGAGCATCACTTTTCCGGTGCGTACCCGTCCGGAAATATCCACCTGCCAGAAGACCGTAGCTCCCGGCCAATGCTTCGAGGTTCCCACATGGTAGCGTAACATCAGCTCTTCGGTAGCCTCCTGCCCGAAATGGAAACTCAGGAACTGAAACAGCTTGTTCGTGTGATACAGCTTTAGGGACTTCCTCATGATTTCCGGCTCAATGAATGAAGGCACAGGAGGCAGACTGATGCGTGGCTTTGACATCGGCACAAACTCTTCGCTCAATCGTTCCTTGGCCATCGGGTTCTCGTCAAAATACATTTTGGGCGTATAGTTGTAGCCGCACTTTTGTTCATGGTTGCATCGCCCTACATAATCGGGAAAACTGATTTGTTTTTCCGTATCGATGTATTTGGCGAAACAACTTTTACGGTGGCAGTTCGGGCATGTGTGCCGGGTGCTGACACCTTTGTATGGTTCTAATGTGAATCTGTAGTTCATTTTTCTTTCTGTTTGGATGTTACTATGCACATTTTCGCAACTTCACAAACCCCTCGGTTGCGAAAATGTGCATAGTAACAGGTTTATTTACTGTATTCTCCATGATTCTCTTTTCTGAATAATGTTCCGATGTGTCGTTTTAGAAACATCTTGAAAGCATGTTCCTTCATCCCGTAACTTTCAGCAATGCCGATACCTTCTGCCGTTGTAAATCTCTGAGGCAGATTCAGGTAGATGTTGCGGTGCAATTCGCTCAACTGTTCCTGACTGACGGCAGTCTGCACTTTTACAGCTGTAGTCCGAAAATATTCAGTCAGCAGGATGGCACGATTCACGCTTTCAAGGTCAATCGTAGTCTTATCGCACTCTCCGCAAGTCCATCGGGCAAGCTGGATAATCAGACAAAATCGGATAATGTAGATTTCCAGTTTGCAGTAAATACCGACCAAAGCATCGTTGGTTTCCATATCACATAGGCGTGCATTTTCATGCTGCCAACCGTAAAGCCGTTGCTTGGCTTCTTCATCGAATGGCAGGCATTGAGGCTGCAACTCATTATTCTCGTCATGCGGACAATCCTGTGCAATCAGCTTGTCTATAATCTGTTGCCACTGGATTTCCAGTTCTTCAGGAGTTTCCCGGTCGTTCCATCTGCTTTTCAAAACAGATTCAGGCATCACGAAAAGAATACGGTCAATAAAGCCGTTACTCGAACGTTCGCCCTTGACCAGTTCACCCAAAATCTTCTTTTGGATGGTACCGATAACAGAGATATAGGGACGTCTGATAAAAATGGAACTTTGCGTACTCTTGCGGTCGGAAATCGTAGGCTTGGCATTGAATACCGAAAGCCAGAACTGTTCTTCCGAACCGTTATTATAGCGGTTGAAATTCTTGAACCAGGCCGACAGCTCGTCCGACCAAAGGCAGAGTCCTCTGGGATTCTGAGCATGTATCAGGCTCAATCCTTCGGGAGTGATATCCGAAACAAGAAAGCGTTTGCGCACGGGAGCCTGCGGAAATTCATCCAAACCAGCTTCCATGCGTTCCTTTTTGCTCATGGACATAGTGCGTTCATACTCGGCATACAACTTCTGATACTCCTGATTCTGACAATAGTCGTGTTCAATAAACGGCTGGAAAGCGAAACTTAGCGGATGACTCTTATTCGCTCCGGGGCGTCCAATCAGTGCCATGTACAGAATAGGACTTTCCAGCCAGTTGCGCTTTACCTGCACCAGATGGGAGTTGCCAATCCCCACGGCAATGGCTGCAAGGATAGCCGCAGCAACATAATCTACGGGATAGCCCTGACAATCGTGTAAACTGCCAATGATACGCTGAATCCTGATAGGAAAGACTTCTATCGGGAACTCACCGCCGGACATCTTGGCCCCGATGCGCACAGCCTCGCCGATGATACCTTCTGCTGTTAATTTGGAGGTTTCCATAGCCGTGCAGATCAAAAGTTATAACCTCCCTTTGGTTTACGCTTTGCTCCATGTACTATTTGCACGGCTTGTTCCTGGAGCGACATTGCCTGCATCTGCTTGCGCCCGGACTCAATCCATTGCAGTAACTCATCTTCATAGAAGTAGAGTTTCTTTCCTTTTTTATAGGCTGGAATCTGTCCTTTACGCGCAAGCGTGTAAATGGTAGGCTTTGCCTTTCGTGTGATTTTACAGGCTTCGTCAATTTCAATAAGACGATGCTTGTCTGAAGATGTCTGCGGTTGCAGTGCCGCTACCATTTGACGGATTTGTTCCATCTGTTCTGTGAGATAACCTACCGCCTGCGGCAGCTTATCAAAAGTGATTTGTTCGTTTGCCATACGTACTCGTTTTTAATTGTTCGCTGGCAAAGGAAATTGGTGTTTTGATGGTGAAAAACATCACCGGAATATAACTGTGAGATAACTTTGCTTAGTCATTATTGATGATGAGTATATGAAAATAAGTCATGTATTTTTATTCTCTCTGGAATGAGTTTTTGAAGATTGTGCGTAAGAGGGAATATATGTCTATAAAATATGGGATGATAAATTGTATATTATCAATCATTCTATCTGATGAATTTTAGTAACTTTGGAGAGAAATACTAAAATGCGATAGAAATGGGGAACAATTTGTATTGGAATGTATATAAGTCACTTGAGCGTGAATTATTATCTTTAGCAGAGATTATTCACATAGACGATAGTCAACTTGATGTTTATTCAATGAAGATTGCGGATTTATTAATTCGTACAACTGTTGAAATAGAATCTATATCTAAGGAACTGTATTTTAGAGAAGGTGGTACAAAACCAGACGATAAAGATTTATACTTTGATACAGATTGTTTGGCTCTATTGGAATCTAAATGGAGTTTAAGCAAAAAAGTAGTTATGGTTTCAAGTCCAATATTATATTTGGAAGGAAATGATAATATATATTTAACACCACTACATAAAGCATATAAAAGAGGTACAAGTTCTTCTGATTGGCAAAAGGCATACCAAGCAGTAAAACATAATAGGGCAAAGTCATTAAAAAAAGGAAATCTAAAACACTTTATACGTTCATTAGGAGCATTGTTTATATTAAATATATATTATCAAAATCAATCTTTTAATCTAGGTTCAAATAGCAACGGAAACCTATTTGATGCAAGCATTGGTTCTTCAATATTCTCAATAAAATTGTATCCTTTCCCTGGCATTGATGCATCAGGAATTTATAAGAAGAATGAAGATTTTGAAAAATGTATCTATATTATTCAAGCAACAAATGAAACAAAAGAATTAGCTAGAAAAGCATTGGAAGATTTGAATGAAAAAATTCTTAATAAAGCAATATCTGAAACGCAGAACGAATTATCTCAGATGACGGAATCACTAAAGGCTGATGTTTTGCAAGACAAAATTATAAATCTGATTAAGAAACATAAGGACGAATATACTATAGCTGTTGCAAAAGAAAATGGTGCAATGCTAGCTAAAGTGTTTAATACACTACGCTATGAAGTGGTTTTGAATATAAATCAATATTAATCATATAATTTTTTGTATAATTTAATTCTACATTTTGATTCGGTATTAGACATTTTACGCTCAATAGTTGAAATCTCCAAATCGCAAAGAGTGTGGGCAAAGACATTTTTAATAAATGTAGCTGTATGAATACGCTTTATACCAAAAGCTTTGCCTATATTCCAACCAAAGTGCATAATATCAATACTTTTTAGTTGAGAGTCAACCTTTACAGGCGATATCTTTTGTAAGGTATCGCCTGAACTATATTCTACGATATATGCACATAAACGGTTGAGATCTTCTTCACTCATATAGGCGACCATTGTTTGCTTCGTATAGCTGAGGACCTTTTCCAATCTGGTTTGAGTAGCACGATTCTGTTTTGCGATAGTGTCGGTTCGCATGACTTCATATTCTGAAGGTTCAGAAATTGCTTCTTCAGTGGTAGGAGCAGGCTCAATGACATCAGGCGTAGCCTGTTTTGAATCTTTGATTGTAGTGGCTTCCGGCTCAGAAACGGTATCATTGTAATTTTTCATCGTTTGAAAAGCAAAGGAACGCAATAGAAAGGCTTCTATGCGTGGTAGCAGAAACTGATTGAAAGTTGTCTGTAAACTGGCATAGATCGCCATCAAGACAATTACTGTTGCAAAAAATGCAACACTACAACTGAAATCGTCTACGCCTTTGGATAAAACAAACTGCCGAGCTAAAACGCCAACGACAAGAGTGCCTACCAATACAAGGGAATAGAGTGCTATATGTTCTATACTTTTCTGATTCATAGTGATATTTGCTAATTATTTGTGCGCAAATATATGTCATTTCATAGATACTATGTTATAAATCCAAGAAAGTGGCAGCATTTGTCCTCGATATGGTACTTATTTCTATGCAATCTATGCCACAATAGAATAAAAAAGAAGAGTCCGACATGAGATTAAAACCTAGTCGGACTCTTCTTACGTTACAGAACTTTATACTATTTCAACGAAATCTTATTCGCCGTCTCTCTCTTCTTTGAATTGACTAAATCAGCATAGATTTGAGTGGTGGTGACATTCTTATGTGTTAGCATCTTCGATACTGTGTAAATGTCTGTGCCTAAAGAGATTTGGATGACGGCGTATGAATGACGAAAGCAGTGGAAGGTTATGTGTTTTCTGATTCCGGCTTCGGCGATCCATTGTTTCAAGGGATGGTGGGTCATGGAGCGAGTTAAGCCTTTGAAAACTTTTCCGGTGCCCCATTCGCCACACAACTCCAGTGCTTCCTGACTGATGGGAAGGGTGGCCTCGGTTTCTGTCTTTTCGGTACAGATACGAATATAGTAGCCTTGATCCGGGCCGACTTCAAAATCACGCCAGTCCAGCTTCAGAATATCACTGATACGGAGACCGGTCATGCAGGCAAACAGGGAGGCCTGTTTTAAGACAGGAATCTTGCATGGCGTAGCGGCCAGTTTCTTGACTTCATCAAGTGTCAGATACTCTTTCTTGACCTCTTTCCATTCTATCTTTTCCAGGAAGTCGTTCAAGTTCTCACGCAACATCTTTTCTTTATAGGCTATTTTCAATAGTGCTCGGAATGTAGAATAATAGCCGGCTGCCGAATTGCGTGAGATATAAGCATTGGGATGATTGATTTGTTTGCATTTGAGCAGATAATCCCTGAACTTCTCGCAAAGTTCTACGGTAACGTCGCCGAATGTGCATTTGCCGCCGACAAATTTCTCAAAGTGGTTGTAAACGCAATCCCATTTCTCATATTTTTCCCGTGCCTTTGTCCGGAAGTAGGCAAGGAAATCTACCTTTTGCTTGTTCTTGTCCAAGAACCCGAATTCTTCATTGATAAGCGACTGGACACGGATACAGCGGATAGCCTCTGCCTTGTTCAGCATATCCTGATTGAACATTCTTTGCTGCTCGTTCTTGGGCTTGGCATAGATGTAGATACCGAGGAATTCCCGGCGACTCATCTTCATCGTATAAGGATTGCGGATGGCCGGATAATAATCCAGATAAAGAGATATGCGGTCGTTACGCAATGGCTTTTGTCTCAAAGTTACGTTGGTACATGTAAGTGTCATAGCTATATTGTTTTTTGATTAATACTTGTTTTTGTTGCAAATAAAATAGGTGTTCTAATGGTGGTATTTATCACCGGAAAATAACTTTTGCCTCATTCTATCTTTGGAGGCTCAAAGAACTTGTCCAGCTCTGCCCGCAGGATCTTGGTATATTTACCGACCTTGATACGGGGGATATTATGGTATTTCACATAATGGTAGAGTTGGTCTCGTGTCAGATTAAATCGTTCCATCGCTTCGGCAATGGTGTAGTATTTGGGCTCTTCGGGAGCTATGAGGCCTTTGGCAATGTCCACATGCTTTTTGGAGTAGTACACCATGATGCCAACCTTCTTCTTGGGAATGGCATTCTTTGATACAAAAGAATAAATGGCCGTTAGCGTCATGCCGAACTTCTCCTGCATGTCTTGTGTGCTGTACCATTCCTTGATTTCAGGATCGGGAGCTTTCTTTGCAAAGTAATCATCAATATGCTTTTTGCTCCAATAGGTTTTTCCACGGTGAAAGGTTCGTGGAATATTATGTTCCTTAGCGATGTGAAATATCCAGGAATCCTTTACACCATACTTTTCCTTAACTTCAGCTGTGGTGTAGAAATCATTAATGGAAGGTTTGTCTCTGACCGGAATCTTAAATTCTATAGACTTATTGAATAAGTTATCAATATCTTCTTTTTTCAATAGAAATTTATATCCAAGTCGGGTGGCTTTTAGTTCACCTCTTTTCAGATAGCCATAAAGAGTAGGTCGGGTTACTCCAATGTATGTGGCAGCTTCTGTGATAGTAAGAATAGGCTTGTCTCTGATTTTTGCAATCGGCTTTTCCTTGATGACTTTTTCGACAACTTGGTTGTTAGCCTTAATAGAAGCCTCACGTTTCTTCTGTTTATACAGAAGGTTTGCACATCTGTGCGAACAACAGGTTGTAGTTGTTTTATGCGCAATGAATTCTTGCTTGCACCACGCACAGATTCGTCTGATTTCAATGTTGCTACTCATGTTATTTCTCCTTATTTCTCCAATATTTTGTATAACTCCGTAAAATCCCGTAAAATGGCGTAAAAGTTCTCCACGACCTTACCAACGAAAATCCTCAGATTTCGTGGTGAGGTACACAGGAGGTACAAAAAATGGCGTAAAAAGGCTTAGCAACGATTATCAACGATACTTGAGCAACAAAAAAGGCGCCCGTAAAGAGCGCCATATTAATCGATTATAATCAATTTAACTATTTGATAATCAGTAATTTACTTGCCGATGCAAAATGTTCTTTATTTGATGTAATCTATTGATTTATAGGGTTTTTGATGTTTTGTGTGTGAGTGAGAGCAACAAAGTAGCAACAAATTTGTAAAAGCACATTTTTTTTGTGTTGTTCTCAGGTCTCAAAGATATGGATTTTGTTGCTCTCCGCAAAATCATTAATCAAGGTTGGTTTATTCCCAATGACGTGTGTCATAAAGTCGCCCGTTATCTCTGCAAGGAAGAAGATGACTTCACGAAAACAGGGTGTCCGTAACCGTGAACACCCTGCCTTGCTTATCTGAAAGTTATTTTCATCGAATTTTCTGTATGCGCCGCCTAAATCTTTTATCGGTGTAAATTATCATTGCCGGAATCATCGGGGCACATAGAACGCCATTCGGCTTTGCCTTTTATTGTCTTGAATAGTCTATCCAATTATCGTCTGTAAGCCCGTAATCTTTGAACTTGATTATATCATGGCTTTCAATTTTATAGCTAAGTGTTTCTTTCTTCTCGTTCAACTCTTTGTTATCACTGTTGTAACCATACAGAACTATGGCTGTTCTTAACGGTTCAACACAAAAGAAATAATCGTCAATGACTTCCCCGCCGACAGCTTTGTTCTGAACTCTGTGAACCGTTCCATGTACTTCAACTGTGCCGTCCTTGAATGTTGTCTTTTCAACGGGAGCAGCAAAGGGGGAGAATGTCAGCTTGTCTGTGCGAAACCATTGTCCCAAGAAATATTCTTCTCCCGAGAATGTCCCTTGAATTGATGTCAGTACATTTTCAACGTCAGGAGAAAACTTCTTTACTTCGGGTTCGTCATCATTTGAACAGCTGATAAATAAAATAACACTTAACAAACAGAATAGATAAAATAGTTTCTTCATGGTTATAAATATTTGTTTGCCGCCTCAATCAAAGTGTCGGCATAGTTATAAATGTCATTGATTGAATTTAACTTATACATCTTCTCGCTTTTGTTTTCATCAATGATTGCAAGCCGTTTTCTTGTAGGAGGGTCAAAATAAAAGCGGCAGACGGTCTTCCGAACATTATTGTCTATGGAAACCCCGAAATAAGAACGTGTGTCTTTATAAGTGATTCGTTCAACCGGGAAAACGTTTCTCAGAAGTGATTTCACGATATAGAACGCTTCCAGTTCTTCCGCTGTGGTTACAATGCCGTTGTCGGGTTGTTCTTCATCTGTCGACTGTTGAACTGTTGTGATGTTCTGTTCTGCTGGTTGTTCTTCGTCTTTTATGGCGGCTTTCAATCGGTCTGATATTATATCGCTAACATAGTTGTTGATTGTGCGTTTTACAAGCGTTGAGAACTGTTCAAGCACTTTAGGGGTAAATACCCCATCATACACTTGTTTCCCGAAGAACCGAACAAAATCAGGGGATGGGTTCGTGAACTCTTTCCCGATGACGGTTCTCAGTTCCCCCATATATTTAAGTTCACTCGCTGAACTCAAAATCATATCAACATCAAAATACGATTTGTGGAACTTCTTCAATTCTTCTATTTGCGTGTCTTTCAGGTCAAGCATATTGATTTCCAAAAACGGCTTTTCATCCATAATATTAGGTTCTGAAAGGTCTGTGTAGAACCTATATGTTATACCGTTTGTCAGAACACCGAATTTAGCCTTTGAGACGTTGAAGTAACGCAACAGTTGATTGTCATGCAGGTTCAGGTCTTGCTCCCAATGTTTACATTCAATAAGTATTATCGGCTCGCCGTCTCTCATTATGGCGTAGTCGATTTTCTCGCCTTTCTTTGTGCCGATGTCACAACACATTTCAGGCAACACCTCCAAAGGGTTGAAGACATCATAACCCAATGCGTTTATAAAAGGCATAATCAAAGCCGTCTTTGTCGCTTCTTCTGTTGGAAGGTTGGCTTTGAGGGTCTCGATTCGTTCTGAGATTTGTTTTATTGAATCTTTGAAATCCATATATCTGTTATTTAACGGTTCTTCTTATAGTGGTTGCCGTTGTTCACAGATACACACAAAAAAACGTGGGCATTCCTTTATTGGTCAAGAGGTATCGCCAAACACCAGCAGCCTAACAAGGGAAATGCCCACGGATATGACGTGGGCATCTACCATTGCTTTTAAGGCTGCATAAAAATTGGCGATTTTCTTGACCTCAAAACAATAGCAAACGCTATACTTTTCAAATATGTCGGTTCAAAGATACAGATAATTGCCAAAATTCCGATATAATTTCCGATTTTATTTCTTTATAAGATAATCAGATAAGCCATTTTACAAGGGATAAAATCTTTTTCCTGTAAATAATCACAAGAATGAAAAGAATGACCCAAAAGCCGTAAATCTGTGTTTTCTGCCACCAAGTAAGGTCACGGGGAACTTTTTCGATTTTCGTTTTTGTTACGGTCTTTGTCTTATAAATAACGCTGTCTTTGCGTTCAACGGGCTTTTCAAACTCTACGGGCTTTTTCTGCGGCTTAGTCTTCAAATTATGGTATAAAGTTCCGTCAGGGTTTATCCGTGCGTCAGACGTTGCGTAATCGTTTTCAAGATGCGATGTACTATCGGCTGTTTCACGTTCTGACGTTTGTGCCGGTATTTCAATAAAGACAGTATCGGGTACATATTCAATACGGGTTTCAACCCTAATACCAACGCTGTCTTGTTGATGAACGCTTTCAGAAAGGCGGCGGCTTGAAGCACAGCCGCCTATAATGAATGTCAATAGTAAAAGCAAGGGAAGATGTTTCATTTTTCAGATTGTCTTTAAGTAGTTGATAATACCTTTGACATGAAGACAGACAATCGTTTCTTTTCCAGCTTCTGACAGAAGAAACGCCACGTCTTCTTTATTGTCTTGAAAAAGGTTCTCAGTCAGAACGGCGGGGCATTTTGTGTGTTTCAAGATATACAAATGCCCCTCTTTGTCGGGGTCTCCGTCCGTTGTGTCCTTTCTAATTTTGAAGTCTGTTTCCTCTGCCGCTTTATACAGACAGTCTGCCATTTTATCGGCGGCTGTCTGACCGACAGAAGTCCACGCTTCCCATCCACGTGCGTTCATCCATTGAGAACCGTTTCCCGCTGCATTACAATGAATAGAAACGAGAATGACGTTCTTCGTTCCTATTCTGTCACAAATGGAATTTACACGCCGACACCGTTCGGATAGGCTGATGTCGTTTTCTTCTTTGACGATACGTTCAGCGTCAAAGCCTCGTTTCTTCAACTCTGATACAACTTTTTCGGCGATTTCTCTTGCGTATTTGTACTCTCTCAAAGAGCCGTCAGGGGAACGCTTGCCCGCCGTGTCAACCCCGTGACCGTTGTCAATTAGAATTTTCATACTCGTTTTTATTTATATTCGGGTAATAGGTATTGAATATTCATCGCACATCGGTGCATAATCTCTCTCGCTTCATCTTCTGATACATGAATCGGGCGTGTAAACTCACAGAAAATAGAACCGACCCAATCATGCTTGTTATCATTTAAACGCTTTACCACAGCCGCCTCGCATCCGTAACTTGATAGGATTGATTTTGCGTATTTGTCTTGAACCTGTGTGTCTATATCCGTGATATACATAAACAGGTTTTTAACCATATCAGAACTGAATTTAGCCACGTCTGCGATACGAAGATTTTGTACATGTGGTTTCATTGGCTCAACACCTTTACGCTTTACTTCATAATAGATTGATAACAGACTTTCATTGCCCAACGGGTGGGGCTGAACAATATAAACTCTGTCAGCGTCAAGTTCGTGAAGAATGTTCCATAATTCCCCGTAAACGATAGAAGAATTATCGGCTCGGCGAATGCTTTTGATTTCTTCATCCTTTCTGAACTTCTCAATTTTTAAGTCCGTGAGTTTGTTTTTCGTGTACTGATTATAAGCAAACCATGCGGCGATGATTGTGCCTATTGCGCTGATAATAGCTGGTAAATATTCCATAAGTCTTTGATTTTTATTTGCAAATATACACAAACTGATTATAATGTAATCACTTTTAAAGTTGTTTAATTATAATCTCTTTTAATTCTGTCTATTGATTACTCTCGCTGTATAGGTCAGGGGATAACCGCCTTTGCTGCCACCTTTACTTGAATCATATATAAGTAACACCGTGAGACTGTCACCTGCTCCCATTGCCAAACTATCCCAATGATCGTTGTCCCAATGTACCAGATTGGGATATTCAGACGTGTTCCACGGATAGGTGTTATCACTACTTTTCTTGCTGTTTCTTCCGTATATATCAAAATCCCTTGAATCAAGGTCTGCGATAATTGTGAATTCCACACAGAACTTAGTGCTGCTTCCTATACTAAGAGCGTCCCTTACCTCTGAAAGTTTAGGCAGAGTGATGCCTGAATTATCCACGCTGCTATAAATTACCCATCGGTTATTATCTTTAAGATTTGAATAACCACTATAAATAGTATTGGCACTTGTCAGATTATATTTGCTGTATTTGTAACCTCCTATCCATCCGTCCAAATTCCCGTTTCCGCTTCCTAAAAAAGCATGGTTATAACGCCCGTTTTTTGCGGAGAACAAAGTTGCTATGTTCCTGTTCAATCCCCACCAATCGGACGTGTCCTCATTCTCAAATCTTGCTACGGCTCTCAATCCTGATGATGTCGGCAGCACGTTTCCTCCGATACCTGCAAAACATTTATGTGCGTCATTACGGAATATCACATACGCATCATTGTTAAACGGGGTATTTGTAAGCCCGTTTCCGCTGACACTGAACCCGGCTATCTTTGAACTCCCGGTAACTGTCAGGTGTTCCGCAACAAGTTCGGTCACTTTGACCAATTTGGCAAGCAAAGCCGCCGTGACAATAAGTTCAGCATTAATCAATGTCGTGTTGATTTTACCTCCTACAATGATGGTTTCATTAGCGGCGGCTTTCTTTTCCAAGTCAGCGAAATTTGTATATCCCAAGTCTTTCGCTATGGCGTTCTTTGCGCTCTCAACGGCGGCGTTGGCGGTGTTGAGAACCGAATCTGAATACCCCTTCAGCGTGTCTTGAATAGCTTTATTGGCGGCTTCTACGGCTGTGTTAAAGTCGGCATACGCACTGTTGAAAGTGGCATATTTGTTATCAACATTGTTTTTTTCGGTTACAGTGGTTCTACCATCGGCGATAGCGGAATTGATTGCGCTGATAAGGTTTTCAATACTGCCCATAAGCGTAACCTTGGCATTCAGAAGCCCGGTTTTTGCCGTTCCCGTAAGATAGGCGTTTGTGTACAGTTTGTTATACGCAGCTTCCACGGCGGCTTTCGTGTTGTTCACTGTGTTGATGTACTTCTCAATCGCTTTCGCTTCCGCTTCCGTAATAATGCCGTCAGCGAACGCACCGTCCACATAGTCGTTTAAATCTCCAACGGCGGTATTGGCGTTCTTTGCGCTCTCAACGGCGGCGTTGGCGGTGTTCTGAGCCTGAGTTATCAAACCGTTCACGGCTTCCCATTCATCAAGTTCATATAAGCCCGATGAACCTGATTTGAACTTTATTTGCCCGGATATGATACCTTTCAATAAATCAAAATAAGTGTTCCCGTCTGTGGAAACAATCCTGTCTGTCGTGATACGTCCCGGAAGGATTTCTGTAAAACCGTACAGAGTGACAAAACTCCGTTCTTCATTATATTCAGAGTTCAGGACACCGACAAGAAGATGATAGAAGCCTGAAACACCCTCTAATTTGATTGCATTTTCAGACAGGGTGAAAACACCTGTTTGTGCCGTCTTTGAGACTTTTGCATACAAATAATACTTCTTCTTACCGTCATCAAGCACTGCGCTTGTGTAGGCTGTCATATCCCAAAATTTATATTCCGAAACCTTGTGCGATGCACTGACCGTATTGATACCGAGGGTCATGTGTTGTATGATACCCGCTGCCGCTGTCAGTTGTTTCGTCTCATTGTCATAGACAATTCTGTGCGTAACCGGGACGGGGTTTGTCTTTGAGTTCACAAAACGGAATTGAAGACTTTCATCGCCTACAAGCATTGACATCGTTTGAACGGCAATCGGGTTGATTGAGTTCGTGAAATTGTCGAGCAATGCTTCTTCCAACATGCTGATTGTTTCCTTTGCGTCCCTAAACCGTCTTTTAGTGAATTGAATAGCGTCACGATGTAGGTCATCAACGATGACTTCCTCACTTTTCAGGTCATTCAATGTTGATGAAACACTGCCGCTTACCGTTGTGTTTGAAAGTTCAATCACGGGGCTGTGCGGTTTATTGATATAATCTTTTATACCCGTTATACGCACGAGAACGCCGTCTTTCTGAAACTGATCGTCAGAGAAACGGATATATCCCCCGAGTTTGATGCGCCCCCCGATGTTTACCCAATCTTTTTTCGACCATATCCCGTCAAGTTCTCCCGTAAAAGTGAATTTCAGGTCTTCATTATCAAACAAGCATTTTACAGCCGCCCGGAACATATCCCATGATGCGCCTGTTTTCGTGGCATTATCACAAATGTAAGCAGTGGGAAGCATACATTTGAATACGGCATACTTATCGCCCGATTTAGGGGCGAATGTGGTATTTGGCATAGTTTGCCCGTCTATGTCTGCGGGAACAATCTCAAAACGGCGTGCCGCCTTTCCTTTAACGGCATTATGGTAATATTTAACCTCAAACTCCCGTCCGGCAAGCATACCCGTCTGAAAAACAACGGTCATAGTTTCCCCCTCTATCAAGCATTCTTCATAATTCAGTGAAGATGGGATTGACGTGTCAACAATGTCATAAAAGTTGTTTTTCTCATCAACAACTACAACCGTGTTGACCGTACCGACACGTTTCGGGTAAATCTCAGAACAGTCAAGACTATCTTCGGCGAGTGATGACAGTTGTTTGTCATCACGGCGTATTGAAAGCCCTGCTTCATCAACGACATAACGGCGGGCGTTCTTGGCTATGAAGCCGTCTTCATCTTCAAAATGTTCGCCGTCATAAGCGAGTGTTTGGTTCTTGGGAAGAAGAAGCTCGGAAGAACCGTATTTTGACGGGTCTATATTGTCCGTACCGCCTTGAACGAACAAAATTTCCGTTGGCGGGTTGTCTCCCGTATTTGAACGTCCGACACCCGGCTTGAACCCGTTGCCACATCCATAAGACAGCGGGAGGGGGTTACTTTTGTTGTATTCAATCTTACGTAATGACACACGTTTTCCCGTAAACTCGTATTCTGTCTTGAACGTTGAAGCCATGCGGGTTAGAGCGTCAATACAAAAATCATGGTCATAGGCAATCAGGGTTTCAACACCGTCAATACATTCGCCAACCGTCCATCCTTTGTCACGGCGGTTCATATTGTCAACAAACATTTGAAGATGTTCATGTGGCTTTGCAGTCAACGAAAATTTCAAACGTCCGTCAACCGGGTTTCTGAATTTCCAAACTTTTGCGTTTGCTTCGGGCGGGTCAAAAAGCACCGTGTATTCAAACAATCTTTTATGTTTCATCTTGAAATTCTCCGGGCGTTTGAGCGTGAACGTTTCGCCTTGAAACTCACAGTAAGAGCCTACTGGGATTTCAACGTGTTCAGGGAGCGAATAATACAACGTTAAACTATGGTCTCCCATGACAGCCCTATTGCGGTAACTGTTATCGTCAACCTCGATTTCAAGAACCTTGCTTCCGGCATTATTGTAAATTATCATACTACTAAAAACTTTGAGTTATTTTTCCCGAATTTCCCCGTGGTTGAACTTTCTTTTTAAAATGGTGTGATTATATTGTAATCACTTTTTGAGCGTTCTACGGGGCTAAAAAAGGCTTTTTCAAGAATAACCATTCTTCCCGTCACATTTTATGTTTGAATAACGTGACGGGAAGCGGTTTTTACAAGTTACAGAATACCGTATTCAAGGCAGTCTGCATCCACTTGCGCTTTCAGGGTAGCACGTTCGGATAGATAGGCTTTGTATGCCTCAATCTTTGCCTTGGCTTCCTCGCTTGACTTCGCCCCTCCAATCATACCGAGGTTCGCTGCGTTGAACTCATTCACAAGTTTTTGTTCCCGGTTGTTGTCCCACTTCTCCGTGATAACTGTTTCAGTTATCTTGTTTGAAGAAAGCGGAGCCCACACGGTAACTTCTTCACATTTCCATTGTTCCTGAACCGGGGCTTCATCGTCAGAAGCGAGTTCGCTTGGTTCAACGGTGGCGGGTTTTTCAACTTTCTGAATGTTGAAGCGGTAAACGTAACTTCCGTTTCCGACAGCCTCCAATTTGGTCGGCTGATTGTCATAAAATGCTATCATAATAACACGGTTTAATGATTGTTTTTAATAAATGTTTACTATCACTATGTTTCGCCCAACCGAGCCACGGGGCGACAGCCTGCTTATAAGCCTTTGCGTCAAGCGGAGGTTTGCGGCGGTTTAGCCGTGAGACGGTATGGCAGAAATTCTTCTTAATGCTCTTGCGGATAAGTTTCTGTTTCCGAAAGAACAAATAACCGACATAATCAAGCGCACGCCCATGTTTGTCATAACGGTTCTTTGCGATAGGGAATATCTGATAATTGCCTTTAATACTTAGTTCAAGTTCTTCCTCGATATATTCTTTTATGAACTTGAAAACCTGATGAAGAACGTCCTTGCTTTCAGCCAAGAACGGTATATCGTCAGCGTATTCAATCGCTTTGATATATGGCTTTTCTTTCAGGTTCAAAGCCTTTCTGACAAGTTCCGGCAAACACTCGTTTGCCCAATGCATGAAATAGCATAAATACAGGTTTGCGAGATATTGTGAGAGATAGTTCCCGATTGGAAGACCTTGTGCGCTGTCTATGATTTCGTCAAGAAGCCACAACAGGTCAGCGTCCTTGATTTTACGGCGTATCAGTCTTTTCATCACATTGTGACTGATTGAGGGATAATACTTCTTGATGTCAATTTTCAGGCAATATAAGGGCTTTCCCTCAAACTCCTTTATTATCTTGTCAACTTGATGGGCGCACCCCTCTATACCACGTTTCTTGACACAAGAATAAGTATTGTGCGTGAATGTTTTGACCCATATCGGTTCAAGAACATTCATAATTGCGTGATGTACTATTCTGTCGGGATAGTACGGAAGACGGAAAATAAGCCTTTCCTTTGGTTCAAAAATCGTGAAGACATCATAAGGAGAGGTTTTGAACGTCTTTGTCAGCAAGGCTTCATGTAAAGCAAGAATATTCGCTTCACGGTTCTTGTCGTGAACCCTGACCCCGTATGTGTGCGTTTTACCCTTGCGAGCCTTTCTGTCAGCTTCCCGCAAGTTCTCAACGGAGATTATGGTCTTATATAAGTTTCCTATTCTTTTCATGCTTCTGCTTTGCTTTTCTTAGTCAGAGTTTTCGGTAGCCCATACAACAGGCGTTCCTACCAACACTTTTAGGAGGTTTGCTTGAATTTTTTTGCCAAGTGGCAAGGCTGTCATTCTTTTATTTTGTTTCATATTGTCAAAACCAATTTTAAAGCATAGGTGAGAACCGATGTTCGCATTCGTATTCGAGGGGGTGTTATTCGAATTCGCATAAGCGAGACCTGCATTCGCACTGTTATTCGCGTTACCGCTGAACAGGACACCACAAGAATGACCCACCTTTTTATTTTGTTATTTCATTGTTTTCTTATTCAAAATAATATCTGTTACCGTTACCCCTCAAAGTAACTTTTCGGGGAAACTTATTCATTTCTTTGATTTTCTTCAAAACATAAAGAATGTCGGATGAACCAGTGAAAAATTTCTTGGCATCTGATTCCAAACTGTCTTTTGATGGCTTGATTTTTACAAGCGTCTGACCTTTTACACCTTTAGCCTTGCTGAATCTTGTCGGAACTTCTTCAATAAAATCAACCACCCAAAACGTGGTGTTTACGAGTTTTGATTGTGTCGTTTCATCACAATTGAAACTCCTGCTGTTTTCATCTCTCGGGATATTCAGGAAAGCGAGGCTTCCGTCATCTTCTTTTGGTATGTTGTTCATTTCTTCAATCATCGTTTTATACTGTTATTATTTGAACCCTGCCCCACAAAGAGGCAGGGAAAAGGTTATCACTCAAAGCGTGCTACGCTGGCGTGGGGATAAAGCAAAGGCGAGAACCGAAGTACGCAGTCGTAGTCGAGGGGGCGTGAGACGAAGCCGCAAAAGCGAGACCCGCATTCGCACCGTTAGTCGCGTCACCGCCGAACAGGACACCACGTAACACTTCGCCTGAACTTGGAATGTTGGTATAGTGGTAATCACAGAAATAAGTCGTAGAACCGCCTCCGACAACATCAGGGATGATTTCGCCTCCCTCTCCGAAAATGACTGACTTCACATAAGCCTCCGTGCGGGCTTCATTGCCGACATGGGAATAACCCGTATAATTGCTGTCATTGAACTTCTCGGGGTCATCTGTGACGAAAACCTTACTCAGCCCTCCTGCGGCGGCTGACTGTATTTGAATGTTGATACCGTCCGTCCACTGCCAAATATGCCCAAACGGGTTTTCAATACCACGATAACGGCACACTTTGACTTTCTTTGAAGAAGCGTCATATTCAGCGGGCATGGTGTATTCTTTTTCGCCTGTTCTGTTACCGAGTTCATCTGTATAGCCACAAGGGATAAAAGGATAATAACCGTTGAACGTGTTCCATTTGCCGCTGTCAAGTGTTGTAACCCCGTCTCCGAGACCGCCTTGTGCGTAGCCGTTGCTGTCTTTTGCGGCGTTGTACGCCTTTTGTGAGTTGAGTGTGGCGTATTCAACGGCAAACAGCCAATAAATGTCTTTCTGAATGTCGTATGTCATACAGTTCCATTCTTTTGTTGACGGCTTTCTTTTCCGGGCGTAGGCTCGGAAGTTGGTACGTGAAATAGACGTTGCGGGTCTTCCAAGTACGGAACGGTATGTGTTGTCCCAATCTGACTGATTGCCACCGCCCCTGTAATCCGCACCGTCATTCACAACTGAACATAGTTTGGTTGTTGAACGCTGTACGGAAGCCTCATAAGCCGAAACGTATTTCTTCTTCACTTGATGATAGCCGGGCAGAGGGTATTCAGAGAACTTCACACGGCGTTTGTTACCCTCTGTTTCAAACTTGCGATAATACATCGGCAGTTCAACCATGACTTGCCCACGTGAGCCGTCACGGGTCTGACCCGTCCAATCCGATGGGTTGAGATATTCAACCACGTTCCCGTTGTCATCAAGAAGACAGCCTTTCATGCGGTTGTGTACGGGTAGGGATTTATGAAGTGACATATTACCGATACGGGTAACGTCAGGGGATGATACCGTGACATCATATTCAATGCCGTACATACAGTTTTCTTCCATGTAGGGCAACATGGCTGCGAGAGCCGCTTTCTTGCTTTCCCCGTCTTCCAATACTTCACATAACAGTTTGAACGGGTTGTCGCCTGAAACGTCAGGCAGGTCACTCAATCGTTTTCCGTTTGTGAACGCTTCAATGATTTCCCTTACTTTGTTTTCTTCATCTGTTGATAGTGCCATAATTTAAAAGTTTTATTTGTTGAAAAATTATTTTAATTGAACCTGAATTTGCCATTTGCGGTCAGGCGCAAAGTTGATTTTGTACAAAGCCTGACAGACTGCGGAACGACTTCAATATCAATGGTTCGATAAATGCTTGTGTTTTCTGTCGGTATGACGTGTATTTTGCTTATGCCGACACTGTTCACGGTCAGAAAACCGTCAGGGGCAACGGAAACCGCTTTGTCATCGCCCAAGAAAAGGACATTGTTACCCGTTCCCGCCGGGGATAGGGTAGCTGTTACTCTCAGAATGTCTTTGTTTCCTTTTGTTATTTTTTTAGGAAACTCTAATTCCATTCCCGTTGGCTGTTTACGGTCTTTAGCCGTGATTGTCTGCTCCAATTCTTCCAAACGGTCGAGGGCGGCGTTCATTTCAGCCACACTTTCCGTTGCTTCTGCCGCCGCTTCTCCTGCGGCTGACGCTTGTTGTTGAGCGTTTGTGGCAGCGGTATTGGCTTGCGTTATTGCGGCATTCACACGCCCAGCCGCCGTATCTGCCGCCACAGCTTTTTCGTTTGCCAATGCTGCCGCATCGTTGGCTTTTTTTGCGGCTTCTGTGGCTTTTGTGCCCCGTGCGAGGCATTTCCACCAAGCGGTTTCAGTGATGGCGTGTCCCTTGTTATTGTCTTGTAACGACAAATAGGAACTGTCTTCCGTGTCAACAAAGTCAAACCGCTTGTAAGTCTTTCCGGCGTTATAAGAACCTGCGTCCGTAAACGCCACTTTTCCTAAAGGTATCTTTGTCATATTCGTGTAACTTTAAGTTATCCAACATTCAAATAAAGTTCTCCCGTCTGTTCATCAAACTTGATAAGTTTGTCGCTTACTTCATCTTCAAATTCCATGTATAGAATCATGTCATCATCGTCTATGCTGAATGTCGGGTACAGCACGCCGCCTTTTGCGAGCACACCTGTATCGACATACTTTTTCTGAGCTTCATCCCATTTCCACCAATTTCCATTGTCTCCCATTTTGGGCGGGTTGTCAGCCTGTTCCTTTGCCCGGTCAGCTTGCGTGTCAGCGTTCCCCGCCGCCTTATTAGCTTTCGTTGCGGCATTGTTTGCAGAGGAAGCGGCACTGTTGGCTGAGTTGGTGGCGGTCACGGCGGCTTCCTTTATCTCTTCTAAATCTTCACGGGCTTTGTCCGCATTGGAAGCGGCGGTATTTGCCTTTGTTGCCGCATTGTTTGCGTTGGTTGTGGCGGTATTTGCTGCTGCGGTTGCCTTGTCAGCGTTTCCCGCCGCCGTGTTTGCTTTCGTAGCCGCACTGTTGGCAGAGGAAGCGGCACTGTTGGCTGAACCCGCTGCGGTGTTCGCACTATTGGCGGCTGTCTCGGCTTTTTTCGTTGCGGCTACGGCATTTTCATAGGCGGTCTGAATGTGTTCCAGACTGACCTTGACGCTCGTTTGAACCCCATTTATCAGCTTAACGCCGATAGTGTATAATCCTTTCAGATTGTCGGAAAGGGTTAATTCGCTGATTTTAATTCTTTTCAATCCCATAATGTCATATTCTTTTTCGTAAGTCAATCGCAAACTCCCCGTCTTCTGTCACAACCAAATCCCGTGTTTCCGTGGCAAGCACAAATTCATCGTCTTCAAGCCTGAATGAAATGAAGCATACGGTAACGGTAAATTTGAGCCATATTTTATCAGAGGCGTAAAACTCGGACACGGAACAGCTTTTATAATGGCAGGGGTATTCATATCCCGTTTCATCAGAGTATAACAGCCGTTGTTCAGGACGCACAAGGTCATACAACAGAGCGTTATAGTTGCGCCACAGTTCAGTCAGTGAGGCGGCTTTCATAAGGCAGTTTATCTTTACGTCCTTTGCCTTATAGGTCACTTTTTCCCCGTCATACAAAGCCCCGTTCAATTTGTTGATATTGCGCAGGAGGCTGGTCTTGACATTCGGCGATTTCTCTATTTCATTAAGCGTTCCCTCCAACACATGAACCCCATAAACTGAGAACGGTTTCCCGTCAAGTTCATAATAATCAGAGCCGGGAACAGTGCTTTCAGGTTCTTTGTAGGTGTACCCGTCCAAAGGGAAATCATCGGCAAGCTTTATCGTGATGAAACCGAGAAGCGTTGCCAAATCCGTGTTAGGGTTTGACACAAGACGAAGGCGGTAAGTACGTCCTATCTCCCTGAAATCAAACGTATGATAGGCTTTGTCTGACAATCGTTCTATGAAGCCTCCCCAACGGTAATCCATGCCTGAGAGAACAATTTTTAAGGAAAATTCCTTCGTGTTCAAGGTAGGTTCTGACAAGTCAGGTTCTATGCCGTCTTCTTCCTGCCAGTCGTTGCTTGTGACCGCTTTCAGAGGCGGGAACGCCACAAGTTCGTTGTAGCCCCCCTCCTGAACATAGATGCCGTACTCTGTGAACGCATCCTTACCGTCTATGTAAAATCGTCCTGACATCATAATATTACCGCATTTCCTGACACGTTACGAATTTGTTGGCAACCCGTTGACCCCTTGACGGAAACAACCGCCCAGCCCGAGGCGTTGATGAACGCTTTAGCCCCGTGAAGAAGAAAAATTTCATGGCGTTCAAGCGTGTCACAGTTTATCGTTGCGTTTGTACGCCCGATAAGAACCGCTTTTTCCGGGTTTCTCAGCGTGATTATACCCGCATCAATGTAAACACCGTACTTCTCGGGGTTGAACGGCTTGAACAGCCTGAAAGTCGCTATATTCGGGAAACGGTGTTTGATACAGAACTCCATACCTTGTGGGCTTGTGAACAGCCGTATAAGGCTCTGTAAATCTTCCGTGCCTTTGAACATATCACACATACGGTATTTCTCTGCCATATTTGGCAGGGAACGGCTATCGCACTCCTGCCGGGCTTGCTCTTTGGCAACCCTCCATTGGGCGTAAACTTGTCTAATAATGTCTTCCATACTTATATCATTTTTATGCCTTTCAAGGCGAAATCGTTAACTGTATCTTTTGTCTCTTTGACTGAGCTTTCAATGCGTTCAATGCGTCCTGCCATGTTTTCGGTGTGTTTCTCAATGTTCAATACTGACTGTAAAATCATGTTCACGACAGAAAGAATGATTTTCGTGTTCTCAGCGATTGAATACGTGTGCCCCTGAATGGCTGTCGCACGTCCGTTCAATTCATCAACACTTTCTTGCGAAGCTGTGGCGATTCCTTTCTGAGAGGCTTCACGGGTTGCGTCTGCTGTTACCTCAAACATTGATTTGACGTTCTCAGGCAGGTTTTCCCATATCTTGGCGAAATCTGTTCCGACAGCGTTCAAGTCAGAAGCGAAACCACTCATGGATTGGATAACAGCGTCAAGACCGACAAACTGACCGTCCTTGAACCATTTAGCCTTATACTTGTCGAATATCTCCCCAAGAGGTTCTTCAAGAAACTTGGAAACCAACATTCTTTTCATCACGTCAGCCACGATGTCTTTGACCTTATCGCCCCATGCCTCGGCATAATCTTCGCCCGCCTGAAACGCTTCAAAAAAAGCGTCTCCGAGTTCTTTGGCAATATCGGAACTTGAACCGCCGATGATGTCCTCAACCATGTCATTGATGATGGCGACAGCCTGTGCGCCGAGTTCTTCAATTTTTCTGTTCCATTCATCAATCTTACCGTGGTCTGTTTTTTTCTTGTCTTCTTCATTCCTGATTTGCTCTTGAATAAGAAGTTGCTGCTGGGCGAGGTTTTTAAGCTGTTCTTGGGCGTTGCTGTATTTCTCGCCCCCGAGAGCCTTGTCAGCCGTGTAAGCGATATTTGCATACGCCGTGGCAAGTTTTTCTGCGGTCTTTTGAAGCAGTGCTGCGTTGTTTGAAACGTTGCTGAACAGAAGTCGCCAAGCCCCTGCTACGTCATTGACAGCGATTTTATTTCTCAGGAGTTCTTTGTAAGTCTCAGATAAAGCCCGTTTCACACGTTCAACCGCTTTTCCGCTATTTTCTTGTAACCGCACAATATCTGCGTTGTCAAGTTCCCATTGGAGTTGGTCTATTCTATCCTGCAGGGCTTCAATTTCTTCTTGCTTCTTGTCATCATTGTTGAACAGGTTCACAATCTGCATGGCTATTGACATGGCAGCCGATATGATAGTCAGGATGACAGAAGCCTTTTCAACCGTTTGAATGGCTGTTGCTGCCGCTGTCGCTGTTCCCTGAATACCGGTGGCAGACATATTCACAAGCTGAACAATACCGTTTATCATTGACAGAGAAGCGGTCATGATGCTGCCAGCCGTTGAAATGATTTCGCCTGCCACGCCGCCGACCGTGTCGCCAATGCTCTCAAACTCCCGTTCACATTCTTGAAGCGTCTTGTACAAGTCCTCCCATTCTTTGATTGAGCGTTTGCCGGGATTTATATCATTTTTAGCCTGTGCTTTCTCAACATTCTTTTTGGCTGTTGCGACTTTGGCACGGGCAACAGCGATTTTATCAGAAGACCCGCCGTTCTTTTCAAGTTCGGCAAGTTCCTTTTCTGCCTCCGCTAATACATTCTTCAACTGTTTAAGGGTTAGTTCCGCTATTTCATCGCACCATGCCTGATACGTTTCTTCACGTTGTGCGAACTGTTCGTCTATGCCTTTATAGGCTTCCTGTTCAGCACGGTTCAGTTCGTCCACGTTTCCTTGTGTGACACCCTTACGGAGCTTCTTGTTGCCGTCTTTATCTGTTTCATAGAGGCTTTCACGTTTTTTCTCGTATTCCTCTGTTATTTTTAGACGTTGCTGTTCATAGGTCAGAATGTCTTTCATCATATCGTCAAGGGCTTGTTTGTTACCTTTGACTTGAATCTGCCTTGCAACTTCGGCATAAGACTTTAACATTGCTTGCTGCTCGGAAGAAAGGTCAGAGGTTGTCAGGTTCAAGGAAGCCCGGTATTCAAGCTGTTGTTCCTTTGTCGCTTTCGGGTTCTGATTGAGCCATTCAAGCACTTTTTTGTCTTTCAGGTCTTCAATCATTTTCTGCGCCCGTTTATCGTTCTCGGCGATAAGGCGGTCATAGTTCAACTGCACCTGCGCAACGGTCTTTTCATAACCGTCTTCAAGTTCGTTGATTTGAGCTTGACGGATGTCTATCTCGGCTTGTGAAACTGCTTCTGAAACCTTTGCTGAATACTCCTTGATTTTAGCCGTGCGTTGGGCTGTTTCATCGGCGATTTTTTGCTGTTCTTTAGCGAGTCTCTTTTCCTCGTTCTTTTCCTGCGTTGTCTTCTGGCTTGTACCCGCTTGTTCAAACAGTTTTTGAAAGTCAGATGAAACAGAGGTCATTTTCTCGGAATACTTGTTTATACGAGCGTCTATTTCGTTCAGAACAGGGTCATTGGCGATTGTCTGTTTGAACGCTTCACGGGCTTTTCTCGCACCTGCCTCGGTGTAAACCCATGCTCCGTTGCGGTCAACGTATTCATAGCCTCCTTGTGTCGTGTGTGAATATCCCGGCACTTTGCTTCCCGCCTGAATCTTATCCATTTGGTCTTCAAGAGCCATTTGGCGTTCAACCCTCTTTGCGTAGGCTTCGTCAAGACGGGATTGCCATGCGGCGGCTTCCGCACGTTTCTGAAATGCTTTCATCATCAAGGAAGTGTTCTTGACAAAGATGTTTTCAGCATCATTGACGCTGTTGACGGCAATTCCCAATTCTTTGAACTTCGTCTGACTTTCTTTTATCCACTCACGCTTTTCATGGGCTGACTTGCATTTCTTGTATTCGTCTTGAAGACGTTTATACGTTGAAATGGCTTTGCCCGCTGATTCGCTAACCTGTTTGTTGAACGCTTCGGCTTCCTCACGTTCCTTTTTCAGAGCGTCAGCGGCTTCGTCCGTTGATTTTCTGAAAGCAAGGAAAGCTGTCACGGCGGCTGCAAGAACAGACAGAACCAAACCAAGCGGATTTGCTTTTACAGCCATGTTGAAAAGCAACATAGCGTCTTTGGCTGAACGTATAGAGGTTGTTAGAGACAGAAAAGCACTAACAGTTCCCCAAATGTTCATCAATTTATGTGCGGCTGCGACAGCGATAACGGCGGCTTTATATGCCCCGTATGTAGCGATGATTGTCAAAAGGATGTTACCGACTGTTTCCCAGTTCTCAATCAGGGTTGAGACAAGACCAAGAGAGGTGTTTATTACCCCCTCCTGTGACTGACCTATGGCATTGAACATTGTGTCGATTGCGTCCTCAATGTTTGAAATCTGCCCTGTGATTGTTTTTGACTGAGCTTCCATAAGACCGCCGAACTTACTGCCCTCGTTGGTCAGGTTCTCAATGGCTTTCTGAACTTCGGGGAATCCGACTTTTCCGTCTTCTACAAGTTGTTTGACCTGATTTTCAGCTACGCCGAACTGTTTTGCGAGTTCTTCCATAAGAGGAATACCACGCCCCAAGAATTGGTTCAGGTCTTGTGTGTACAAACGTCCTTGAACCATTGTCGTTCCGTACAGATAGGCAAGGTCGTTGATAGGGATTGAAAGCCCGGCGGCGATGTCCCCGAGGCGTATCAAAGTGCTGTTCACGTCATTTGCGGCGACACCGTAGGCAAGAAGCTGTTTTGCGGCTTGACCGATGTCTTTCAGACCGAACGGAGTTGTGGCGGCTGTCTTGACAAGCTGGGTCATCAAAACATCTGCCTGACCCGCAGAGCCGAGCATGGTTTTGAAAGCGATTTCAAGCTGTTGGAATTCTCCACGGACAGTCGCAACGTGCGTGATGAAATCTTTTATCTGAGACACGGCAAACACTCCGGCGACAGTCCTGCCGATTCTTTTGAATGAATCGTCAATCCTTGCGCCTTCGTCAACCGCTGTCTGCCCTATGCCTTGGAGCAAACGCCGTGATTCGGCTACTCCTACCCTTAACTGGGAGTTGTCAAGCCCGACACCGTAATTCAGTCTTCCTCTATCGTTGTTCATTGTTTCTGCCTTTAATCACAGGTTTCAAAAAATTTCCTTACTTCTTCTTTGTTTCTTGGGTCATCTGCCTTGATAACTTTTTGTCCTTCATCCTTTTTCCCGTCATTTTTCTTTTTATCGTATGTCGGGAGAATAGCCCCGTACATTATCATGTTCGTATAGCTGATATTGTACAAAACATAGTCAAAGGTCAGATTGTAGCCTTTTGCAAAACCGCCTACGACAGCCCAAATGCTGTCATTTAGTTCTCCACTTTCCTCGGATGAAGAAGATTGAGTTCTGCAAGGAAAGTGGTAAGCCCGAAAAAATCGGCTATCTGCATTCTTGATAAGATTTGGCTTACAATCAGGTTCAGTTCCCTCGGGGAGACATCTTCAAGAAGCTCTTTTGCGAGTTCCGCTTTCTTGTCAATGGTAATTTCAACTTCAACCGTGTATGGTCGGCGAATAAGCCCGCACATATACCGTTTTTCTTTGATTTGTGGAACTTTCTTCTTTTCTGTGATGTTCTTTGCACCAAGAATGAGAATAGCCGCTATATCGCCGAGAATGCGGCAGTCTTTCGCTACGGATAATGTTTCTTCAACGACCTTCTCCGTGTCAAGCGCAATATGTGGAAGTTGTGAAATCGCTTCTGAAACAAGTATGAGGGTTGCCGTGCTTGCGGAGGCAACTTGATATGACTTTTCGCCTACCTTGACTTCAAAAGGTTGTTCAAGGATGGTTTCAGCAACCGTTTGTTCTATTGTCTTATTCATATCTGACGAATTTCTAAGTTATGATTAGAGACGGGGGTCGGAATCGAACCGACATGCAACCGGGAAAGGCGTTCAGGCTTCACGGTGGATAAACCAGTGTATCAACCCCGCTGAAAATTCTTACTCACTCCCTTTTGTGTAAGGCTTAACGGTTTTGCCCGTCTTGGGTTTCAGGCAACGTGCAACGTAATGAAGCATTTTACCGTCAGCGGTTGAATAGCTTTCATCACAACGAACCACGGAACGGTCAATCTGTGCGCCCTCGCATTCTTCGTCTTCGGGAGTTATGCGGAAAGCGTGTTCTCCTGCGATTAACCCGTCATTGTCTTCAAACGGGCGTTCCGTACCTTTTTTGACAAACATGTCAAATTCGAGTGTATAAGTATTCTTTCCGTAACGGACATCAACAAGTTCGCCGCCCTCCTCTGTGGCGGTCTTCTCAGTTCCCGCCGTGGGGGTGATTTTCGTTGTGTCTTCTTTCGGCGTATCAAGGGCTTTCCAAGCCTCCGGGGAGGTGGGTGCGCCATTTGTTGACGGGGTTGTTTCAATCTTACATTTACCCCATGATAAAATTGACATAACTTATTCGTTTTTAATGTTCTACAATTTATTTGATATTCAGAGGCGCATCATCGCTGCCGAAGAACTCGTAATGAAGTTTCACAACGATGAAATGCTGATTGATGTCAGGTTCAGCCTCCGTGTAAATGGTTTGTTGAAGCCTGAATTTATAACAGGACTTATCGGCGGTCAGGCTGTTGACCCAATCATTGGCGAGACGCTCTATTTCTTCCGTCCGCTGACCGTCTTCAACGAGAACCCCGTTTCCGTACAAGTCAGTATCGGGTACATAGATATTCACGGTAACGACACCTGTCTGAACTTCGTCAGGCAAGCCCGTTGTGAAGATTACCACCGCATCTTCTCTGTTACTGTCACGGGGGCGGTAACCGCTTCTGTAAACCTCGCCTGAAATCATTCCCGAAAGAACGCTGTCTTGCAGTAGTCGGTACACATCCCCTTGAATCTGTTTTGAAGTCTTAGCCATATAAATTCTGTTTAATGAAATCCGAGTTGCTTCAACATTTGCGGTACAAGACGCTCGGCAAGAAGTTCTGAACTGTCAAGAACGTCAAGCCCTTTTGCGGACACATAAGAAGCGTAGTTCATACCAGCCACGACAATAAGGCAAATCCCCTGCGGGAATTTTCTTGCGAGGCTTTTCACATACGCTGCCCCCTTTGAAGAACCGTCCTTGCCTTGTTTCACGGTTTGGAAGCTGGATGAATGGATTATTCGCCCGTCAACCGTGATAACATAGCCGATTGAACTTCTCAGGTTGCCCGTGCGGTCTTTGTAAGAATTGGTTGAACGTGCCCTGTTCAAGACTGTCTCCCCGATATACATCAGGTTTCGGATAAGAACTTGTTTCAGCCTTTCAAGCTGCTGTTCCGTGTATCTGTCAATCTCCGACATCGGTGTTAGTTGTGTGATAGGCATATTCTTCTCAGTTATTTTTTGCGAAATCGGCGCATGTGGCGTTTACTTTTCTTATTGGTATGTTTGACCGGGTTGAAAAAGAAAAGCCGACATACAGCCGCACATCGCTTTAGACCAAAATTCTTACTTCGCACACGGCTTCAAGCGGTTCTGCCTGAATGATTGAAAACGTGCCAATCTCTTTTCCTGACAAGTCTTTCAAGCGTAGCTGTTCCGATGGAACGGGCTGTTCTTCAATCAGGATTTCATAGGAAGCCACTGTGAAGTGTTCCCCCTTGATGATTCCGAGTTGGTTGAACTTCTTCGCCTTGAATTGACATGGAACAGGTTCTCCCCATGCCACGGAAGACGGTTTGACGGGATAACCCGTTTCAGGGTCAATCCCGCTCACTGTCTTTGTCTTGAATTCGATTGTTCCGTTTTGAATAATCATAGCCGAGAGCCTTTATATCCGTAAATAGGTTTCGGTGTTCCTGCCTTGTCGCTTGCCCCGAAATCATCGTACAAGCTGTAAGCCCAGTTGCGGAACTCCCTGCGCTGTTCGTCAGTGAACGAATAGGACTGCCCTCCCTGCGATATATCGGGGGCGGTAGACAGCCACAGCAGGAGGTCAGCGACGGCAAGGTTATACTCCTTGCTTTTCTGCACTTCCTGTGTCGCATCGGTTGTCAGCGACAATCCCCGTTTGTCCGCTATTGTTGTCAATGTGCGGAGGGGAACAGGGTAGGCATTAACGCCTTTCAACGCTTCGAGAACTGTTTCCATAGCTTAATACCTTAATCCCAATCTTGTGCGTCCGTTCTCACGTAGATGTTACGGTAAGCCGTATCAAATACGGGGATAGCGTCAGCCTGACCGATTGTAACCTCGCTCTTAGGCTCAATAGTGCCGTACTTCTTCACGACTGTATGGGCACGCACGGCTCTCAGAATTGTTTCTTCATTTTCTTGAAGAATGTCATACTGCGTGGAACCGAGTATTTCACTTTCTGACAAAATCATACGGCTGTTCTCAAACGGGTTGCCGGAAGTCTGTGAACCGTCTGAAAATTCACGGGTGATGGTTTGGTCGATAACACGCAGTTGAATACCGTTCAGCCATGCTTGTTTTGCGAGCATGGTATTTACAGCAGCCAAGTCAGGTGTTTGAGAGATACCGAGGGCGTTGGCGGCGAAAGAAGCGCACTGTTTAATAATTTGTTCCGCAGAACAGATTTTGTACAGTTCATCCAAATTGATGAAAGCGTACTTCAAGTTCAGGTTATGATCCTTACCCAACTTCACGAATTTAGCAAGGTCGCCGATAATGTCAGCAGTTGACTTACTGTTCCAATCAACGGATGATTTGGTTTTCATCTCATCATCCACGTCATAGTCAAGGTCAAATTCATTGGCATAGGTTGCGTTCGTGGTGGTTGTGAATTTAAGCACACCAGCGTTTGAAGCGAGTTTCCATGCAATGTATTCTTCCTCAGACTGAACGCCGTTGAAACAGAAGTCAACATCATTTCCCCAATACTCAACAAGTTTGGTAGCATCTTCATCCTGAGCGAAAGCCAAAGCCGTTTGATAATCTTTGATTTCAGAGCGTGAAAGTTCACGGCTGATAGAGATAAACGGAATATCTCCACGTGCGCTCTCGAATATCGGGCGGCGTTTACGCATGATAGTTCCGTTGTCAGTATGCAGGTCGGCGGCGACATTCTTCTTTTCAAGCTGGTTCGTTAAGGTTTTCCAGTTGAAGCCGTTGACTTTCTTGACGGGAAAGTGCTTTCCGAAAAGGAAGCCCGAAGCGTCAGCCGAGTTCAGACGGGCTTGAACCATTTGTTCGGTCAAACCCTGAATCATTGTATTTACAATAGTTCCCATAAATTACTTACGATTAATAGTTTATGATACCTTTGAGGTGTTTCATCACGCATTCAGGAAGCGGGTTGCCCTTTGTCACGCCAATAAGCCAAGCGTCCGTGTCAAGGTTTGAGTTTTGCACGATGGGCTTGCCTGTTCCGACAAGTGAAAGCGGGGTGTATTTCAGTTTTGAGGTCTCCGCTGCCGATTCCGCTGCGGCTTCAATGATAAATCCGCCTTTCTCAATCTTCACTCCAAGAGTGGTCTTGACCTTGATTGTGTCGTGGGTTTTCTCTGTGGTTGTGATAGATGTGATAGCGTAAGCCTTGCCACCTTCATCAGCCATGATGAAATCGCCAACTTTGAAATTGTGACCTTTATTTACTTTGATGTCAGTTGCGGTATCTGTCGCTTCTGCCGACAGAACGGCAATCTTCACAACGTGGCAAATGCCGTTGTCGGGTGCACTCAATACTGTGCCCTCGTTCAGAAAATCGCCGCCGAGTTCAGAAACCTTGACCGAAACGCCGCCGCGAATATCCGCTGTTTTGTGCATGAAGACACGAGGTGTGCGTGTGTCTTTCCTGCGTGTTACTGTCATTCCCATTTTTGAATGATTTTGGATGTTAAACATTAGAACGGCTGACCGTCTGCGGGCTTGTTGTCACGGTGTGATATAGCCTCCAATTGCTCTTTTGTCAGTTCGTTCCCTTGACTTGATGAACCGCCGTTCTGTGCGGCAGGTCTTCCGAAAACAGCCCCTTTTGCCCGTGTGTTATTGACAATGCCGTCCACTTCGGTAGTGATTTCGCCGACAAGCGTGTTGAACTGTTCATCGGTCAGACCATCAACAGGTGTGCGCTCGTAAGCCTTACGTAGATTTTCAGGCAGTTTTTCAATGATTGTGGAAAGTTGTTGCTTGCGGGTTGCAGTTGTACGGTCACCATCCATTTTGTTCAAACGCTCGGTTATCGTCTTGTTGCTTTCGATAAGAGCCTGTGCCCAAGCCGGAACTTGCTCGCCCCCTGCGGATTGTGTCTGAACGGTTTGCGTTCCTCCTTGCTGACCGCCCTGAGAGCCGCCCCCGTTATCAATCTTTTGCCCGTCTTTCAGACCGTATTTGGTTTCATAGGTTTGTACGGCTGTCTGTTGGGCTTCTGTCGCACGGCTGTCGCCGTAGCTTTCAATGATTTCGATGAACTCTTTTGTTACCCCTGCAATAGCAGTTGTTATTTGTTCATCTGTGGTTACAGTCTTGGCGAGTTTATCGGCAATCCTGTTCAATACATTTGCGTTGACCCCCGGAAATTTGGCTTTCAACGCCTCTAAAATCTTTTGTTTCATAATGAATGCTTTGTTTAACTGAAAAGTTTACGCAACAAAGGTATGCTTTATTTCTTAAAGTGATTACAATATACTCAGAAAAATAATGCTTTTTTCTTGTTTGTCTCAGTTTTTATGCTATAAAATATGCTTTTAAGCTATTTTGAGGCTGTTTTTGAGATAATGGAGTTAAATACTACGGAAGTGGAGTTAAGTGGGGTTAAAAATAATCTGTCCAGTTAATTTTTATCCGAAAAAGTTGATTATTTCCAAAATACTTAACTTATATTTGCAATGTGATTAAGATGTAATCACTTTTAAACATCAAAAAAAACAGAGATATGAATAAGGTAATTTTAAATTCAGAAAAGATTTTAGATAATATCATTGAAGGATACTCAGTTAAGGCAACACGCATGGATGGATATGAATATATCATTTCTATGGAACGTGTTAAAGGGGAGGAAATTTACAAATATCAGTTTGGACGCATTACTCGTGAATTTAAAGGTTTCGATGCCCTGATTAATAAGCTTAGTAATCACGAATTTTTATTGATTGAATTTTAAATTATCTCAAAATGAAGACAGTGAGTTTAGCATACAGCACAAGAGAAATCAACCGTAATTTCAGAATTAAGGTTTCAGGCGTTGACGGCGAGGGAAACAAGGTTCACAAGCTGGTTGGCGTTTCAGGGGCTATCGCTCTTATCGGTGTTGAAATGTTCAATAAACTTTTGAAGCGGGCTTTCAGCAGCGTTGAAGACAAATGCGTATGCAAACTCAGGAGAGGTATCAAATTTTCATTTTATATCAAATAATCAGGAGGACGGAATTTATGAAAGACAACATGAACAGTATCATTGAAGCTGCTTTTTGGGCTGGCTTTGAACCAAGTTCGGAAGACTTGACAGAAACCGCCTTGTATGAGGAAGCAAAGGCATATTTAGAAAAATCAATTCAGTATTAACCCAAATAAAATTTTCAAGTATGGAAACAATGACAGTGACAAACGAAAAGACCCTGCAACAGGGTTTGAATGATGTTGTAATCAACAAGGTTCAGAGAATGATAGACGGTAAATCCGTTGGGGTTCAAGCTACAATGGAGCGTCTTATCAGCGAGGGAAAGATAGCGCAGGATTATATCGCCCCGATAGGCGTTAACCTGAGACAGAAAGACCACAGCCCCGTGATAACATTCAACGGGGGAGAACGTCTGATGATGAATATGCCTGACGGTCAGTTCTCGCTCCATGATAACGCCATAGGGCAGCTTGCTGACAGAATGGGAGTTCCGCAGCGTTATCTCAGACAGCTTGCGCAGGGGGCTGAGTGGGCTAAGAACCTTGCCGCCGAAATTCTGAACGAGCATAGCGGTTGGACGGAAAGAAGCCGTGTTCTTGTCAGAACCGTAGGGGAGCAGGTTCGGGGTGTTCTCTCTGACAGCTACCGCCGTCTGAACAGCGTTGAAATCCTGACGGCTTTTGTTCAGGAAGCGAGCAAGCAAGGGGCTGTAATTTCGGACGCTTATATGAACGACACAAAGGTTTGGGCAGAAACAATCCTGCCACAGCCAATTGTCATACCGACAGCGAAGAACGGCGATGTCATCATATTTGCGGGCGCACGGTTCTCAACCTCTGACTACGGGGACGGGGCGGTTGACATGCGGGCGTTTCTCTTGAACGGGGCTTGCCTTAATGGTATGGTTCGTGAAAGCGTGATGAAGCAGGTTCACTTGGGGTCTAAGCTGCCTGATAACCTGAAACTATCCAACAAAACGTATGAACTTGACACGAAGACCACCGTTTCAGCGGTCAAAGACCTGACGAAAGGGCTGTTCGGGAAAGATAACCTGATGAAGAAAGCCTACGAGATACAGGGGGCTTCCGAAATTGATGTTGACTTTGAGCATGAATTGAAGAACCTGACAAAGAACGGAAGTCTTCTGAAACAGGAAAGTAAGGAAGTTGAAAAGATTTTGATGCGCAATGACCCCGAAGATGGTGTTCAGGGAGGTTCAACCCTTTGGAAGCTCACTCAGGCAATCACGGCTCACGCCCGAGAACTGACTCCCGAAAGAAGCCGGGAATTACATGAAATTTCAGGTTCGCTTCTCAACCGTGTGAAATTACAAGCATAAATTAACAATCTCCCGTGAACCCGTCAAAAGCGGGTTTGCGGGATTAAAAATAGACTGCAATGAAAAAGACAGATTTGACATTTATCGGGATTGACTGTTGGGACAGACCCGTTTACAGAGACACCAACGGCAAATTATGGAAAGACATTACGCTTGGGAGCGATACGCCTGAATTATATTCAGCTTGCAATAATGACTTTGAGGGAGAGCCTGATATGCCTATTGAAATGACTTATCCCGATTTTGAATAGTTGACATGATGTTTAACCACGCCCGACAGAGAGCCGTAAAAGCCCTGTGTCGGGTTTAATAACTGAGAAACAACGATGACAGACGAAAAGAAATTTGAGTTCAATGAAGATATTGAAAATGATTGTTTAATGACATGGAAGAACGCCCGGACTTTGGGACGTTATAAGGCTCTCTGTAATGAACGTGATTCGGTTGACGTGAAGAAATACGATTGCTTCTTCGCTTTCGGTAATGAATCATTCGCAAGGGGTATGAAAGGAATACGCCCTTTGAATGACGGGGAGAAGATTTACAGTTTCGGCGCAGGGGGCTATGGAACAAAAGACGGTATAGAACGCCTGTTCAAGTTTTACGAAGACATGGAAGCCCGAATAAAGAATGAATGTGACCCGCAGGAGGTTTATTGCTATGAATACAATAACCATGAATGTTGCATTGCCTTTGACGGGGATATAGAAGCTATCAGGCTTGTTGCCGGGATATGGGGTGTCGAGACAGCGAAAACAATCAAACGGAGGTCGGCTTTTTATAGGGTTGAAGAGCTTTTCAATTGAAAAAGCAATGTTTTCTACGAGATAATATATGTTTTCTCGTAGAAAACTCTGTTTAATTAGTGTTTTCTGCGCAAGAAACCCCTAAAGGATAGGAAAGAAAAGAATATAGAAAAAAATACTACTAACGTAGTATAAAAAAAGACCCTGACGGGTCAGGCGCACACGCCGTTTTTTGGAGGGGTTCGCCTGACACAAGGTTTGGGACGTTAAACAGAAAAAGACTATGGCGAAAGAGCAAAAGACGATTTACCGGGTTCAGTTCAAAGAACCGCCATTGAACGATGACGAAAGAACAGAGTTCTTCTTCACCTCACTTGCGGCGATTTATGATGTCTTCACGGCAGAACAAATCGGCTGTAAGGTCAATCGCTTGTACAACATCGGTCTGCCTGACGGTACGCCGTATGACGGGAAACGTTGCCTGATAACTCAGGAGGCGATTCACAGTAAGGCGCAAAAAAGCCCGTTCACAGGCTGATGATGAAAGCAAGCCCAAATAAGCCGATTTAAGACGTGATTTTATGTTGGCTTATAACTTATACAAGATTGGCTGTAAAAATTCAATAGCGGGGCTAAAAACGGGCAAATCGGGGTTGTTTGTGATTATGGTGTAATCATGTTGTTCGGTTTACCCGTTTGAGGCTTCAAAAAAAATATTCGCTTTTTTTGCGAACTCTCAGAAAAAGAACTTATCTTTGCTGCAGAAAAAGAACTGAATATGGAAATAATCTTCAATGAAGAATATCTTCGGGAAATGTATAATACCGGGCGAACGGATAAGAAACACCGTTTTCAGCCTCAAATTATACGGAAATATATTCGTGTGATAGATTTGATGCGGGACACTTCAAATGTCTTGGGGTTAATGCGATACAACGCATTGAATTACGAGAAATTGAAAGACGATAAAGCGGGTCTTTCTTCTGTGAGAGTGAATGACCAATATCGCATTGAATTCGAGGAACATATCAAAGACGGGGAGACCGTTGCCACGATATGCAATATAACAGATTTGTCAAACCATTATAAATGATTGATTATGATAACAATACCGGGAGTTGACCCAAAAATGATTGCTAACAATCTTGAACCTGCGTTTCCCACGCATCCGGGGGAAATCTTGAAAGAAGAAATCGAATACAGGGGGATTTCTCAACGCAAGTTGGCAGAACGAATGGGCATAGGCTATTCTGTTCTGAATGAGATATTGAACGCCCGCCGACCTGTCACTGAAAAAACAGCGATGATGTTTGAGGCTGCGCTGGGGGTTGAAGCTGAACCGTTGATGCGTCTTCAAATGAGATACAATGTGCGTATCGCCCAAAAAGACAAATCTTTCATGCAGCGTTTGGATAATATCCGCAAAATTGCCGCCGTTCTTTAGTGGCGTTGCGATTGCGCCCGAATGCCGGGCGATAATTTAAAATGTGAAGACTTACACCAATTTGGAAAGTAAAGCGTTTGTACGTCAAATTCGGAGAAAATAACTTAACAATTAAACTATATTCAGAGTATGGAGACAGAGAAAACGGGGAAGCGTCTTGAAATAAATATTACCCCTGATATGAAGTTGCTTTCTCAATCAGAATTGGAAATTCTTTTGAAAGAAAAGGCATCCATTGATTACGAGAAACAGTGGAATGATTACAAAAATAATAATTCGAAAAAAGATAATTCATTCGGTGGGTTTTCCGGTAATGTTTTTGCGAATTGTTGGAAATCCATAAAATGAAAAGAGTATGGAAACAGTTTTTGATTATAACATAACAGACAAAGAGCGTGAAGACATCGGAATATCTGACAAGGAGCGTTATTTGGCTATTGTGGGGGAAGATACTGCAAATTTAGACCTTGCCACCCTTTTTCATACCCGAGGGGATAATAACAGGATGGCAAGGTACGCTGATAAACTTCCGCTTGATATGAAGTTGGATTTTTATCGGACGGTTACGCACCCTTGATGTTTCTTAGTGTTTCTGCAAATTCGCTTGAAGACATTCTGAGATTTTTAACAAGTTCTTTTGCTGTTTTCAAGTCATATTTACTTTTCGCTTGAACAAACTTCACGATTTCCTCGTGGATTTCTTCATACGGGGTTTTCAGAATGATGTCTTTGAAATGGGCGTGCGCTTCTGCTTGTGTGACGTTTATATGCTTCAATAGGTTTTGAAAATTAGAAACGAAACGCCCATAACCATAACCCCGTTCAATGATTTCTTTAGCGTTGACCGCCTTTCCTCCGAGGCTTTTCACAAAGTCACGGTATGAATGACGTGCGCAGAACTGATTGATAGTTTCCATTGAACGGCTTCTTAAATCAGTTTTGTTTCTCAGGTTTTTCCAACCGACAGCTTGCGCATGGCGTATTTCATGCCATAGGCTTTCAAGGGCGTATTCTTGTTTGAATGTCATATCAACACCCGTGGATATGGCTTTTAAAGCCCCCTTGACTTCTTCAAGCGGGTTGAATATCTCGCCGCTGACAAGCCTGAATTCCCGGTTAGCAATCTTGATTGTGTTCCCCGCCATGTTATAAGCCCCTGTGGAGTTCAGATAAGACCGGGAGTTTGCCATAAAGAAACTTACGCCTTTAGCCCGTGTTATCACGACATCTGTCAACCCGCCGAGGAATAAATCGGGGTTGTTCTGGGCAAAGGTCTTAATCGTGTTCTGAACCTCTTTGCCCGTGATATAGTTCGGGTCTTTGAGTTTCAGAAAGGCTTCTTTCAGGTTCTCAATAAGCCCCGCATCCTGACCGCCTTTCAGTGTCCCCATGTTCTGAATGAACCTTTCAGGAATAAACTTCACGTTATCACGGATGAAGTACGGAACAGATGACATACGTTTCGCCCGGTCTTCATTATCAGCAAGCCATTGTTTGAAATTGTCGGGTACATCTTTGACCTCGTTCTTGCTTCCTTGAACGGGTTCTTCTCCCGCCATAATACGGCGGGTGGCCTCTGCCATTTCTTCCTCCGTCTACCGTTCTT
>OAWC01000199.1_pt1 | contig 52897 bp, 47 predicted proteins | sample 1495331 | NCBI WGS metagenome assembly OAWC01 (sample SAMEA2580115, study PRJEB22360) | human gut metagenome | biome: human gut; feature: human-associated habitat; material: faeces | place: Denmark | collected 2008/2010
GCCTTATCAAAGAGAAAAACAGCGGCTACAACGATTACCGGGCAAAACGGGAGGAGTACCGCCGCTTGCAGACTGTCAAGGGCAATATCGACCAGATTTTACGCCGGAGCGAGCCGCAGCGCAGAAAGGAGCAGAGCCATGAACGGTAATATCCCCCGCATGGACTACCGCCAGTACCGGGCAGCCCGCCGCCTTGTGCATGAGTGCTGCAACTATGACAGCGGGAACTGCCTGCTGTTGGAGGACGGCGAGCCTTGCGTGTGTGTACAGAGTATCAGCTATTCGCTGCTCTGCCGCTGGTTTACCGCCGCTGTCCTGCCCCTTGATGAAGCACTGGAAGCCGCCCTCTTGCGCCGGGGAAGCCGGAAACGCTGCGCTGTCTGCGGGGCGTTCTTCTTCCCAAAATCCAACCGGGGGAAATACTGCCCGGACTGCGCCGGACGCATGAAGCGGATAAACGCCGCCAAACGGAAGCGGAAACAAAGGGAGAAATGTCACGCTTTAGGGCATTTCAAACCCGCATAAATCAAGGCTTTTTTGGAGGGTGTCAAAGGGTGCGTGATACATTTATCCTTTTCCCTTAAAAACGCCCCCTAAAAGCGTAACAGAACCCACAGACAGACACCACAAGGAGGTGAACCCTATCGCTGATTATATGACCGCAGGAACGGAGCTGCCCGCTTACCTGCCTTACCCCCGTTTCCTGCTGGAAACAGACCTATCCCACACCGCAAGAGAGTTATATGCGCTGCTGTTAGACCGTTCCACCCTTTCGCAGAAGAACGGCTGGCAGGACAGCGAGGGACGGACATACATTGTCTACCCCATAGCAGAGATAGCGGAAATGCTGGATAAAGGCTGCACCACCATAAAGGGCGCACTGAACGAACTGGACGCTGCCGGGCTGCTGGAACGCAGACGGACGGGCTTTTCTGCCGCCAACCGTCTGTATGTGAAAGTGCCGCCTATCCCAGTGGTACAGTTTTCCGACCAACTGACGGACGGAAAACCGCCCCTCATAAGGGCGGGAAACCGACCAACTGACAGCCGGAAAACTGACCTTATGACGGTCGGAAAACCGTCCCCTAACCAAACTAATATAAACAACCTAATAGAGAGCCAAACAAAAGGAGCGAGTGAGGGGCAGCCCCCCGCCGCTTATGGCAGATATAAAAATGTATTTCTTTCTGACACAGAACTTTTGGAGCTGGAACAGGACTTCCCCGGCAAGTGGGAGTATTACCTTGACCGCCTTTCCTGCCACATCGCTTCCACCGGGAAGCAGTACCAGAGCCATGCAGCCACCATTTACAAGTGGGCGCAGGAGGACGCTGCCAAAGAGAAGCCAAAGAAAGGCATACCGGACTATTCATTCAAGGAGGGAGAAAGCCTATGACCGATACAATCCACAACACCATACTGCCTATGACCGACACCACAGCCGAGCCGGAGGATTACACCGGGGAGGACGGGCTTTTATACTGCGGCAAATGCCGGAAACCCAAAGAAGCCTATTTCCCGGAGGGCAAGACCTTTTTCGGGCGTGACCGCCACCCGTCAGAGTGCGACTGCCAGCGGGCAGCCCGTAAGGAACGGGAAGCCGCCGAGAAGCGGCGCAGCCACCTTGAAACGGTGGAACGGCTGAAACGGCAGGGCTTTACAGACAAGACCATGCAGGACTGGACATTTGCCAACGATAACGGCAGCTGCCCGCAGATGAAGAACGCCGCCGGATATGTGGCACGCTGGGAACAGATAAAGGACGGGAACTACGGGCTGCTCTTGTGGGGCAGGGTAGGCACTGGGAAAAGCTATTTTGCCGGGTGTATTGCAAACGCCCTCATGGAGCAGGAAGTCCCGGTGTGCATGACAAACTTTGCAGCAATATTAAACGACCTTGCCGCCAGCTTTGCGGGCAGGAACGAATATATTTCCCGCCTTTGCAGCTTCCCCCTGCTCATCATTGACGATTTTGGAATGGAGCGTGGCACAGAATACGGTCTGGAACAGGTCTACAATGTGATTGACAGCCGCTACCGGAGCAGGAAGCCGCTGATTGTGACGACCAACCTCACGCTGGAGGAATTGCAGCACCCGGAGGACACCGCCCACGCCCGGATTTATGACCGCCTGCTTGAAATGTGTTCCCCTCTCTGCTTTACCGGGGAGAATTTGAGGAAAGCCGCCGCACAGGGAAAAATGGAACAGCTGAAACGGCTGCTTGCCGGAAAGGAGATTTGCCTATGACCGACACCCAGAGAAACAAACGCCCTGCCCGCCGCCCGGACTGCGTGACCGAAACGAGGATAGGCAACACAATCCTTGTGGTGTCTGGCTTTTTCAAGGAGGGGGCGACCGACACCGCCGCTGACAAGATGATGAAAGTGCTGGAAGCAGAAGCCGCCGCCGGATATTTGACCTGTGATAAGCCTGATTGAAAAACCGTCATTTTTACCGACCGTAAAGAAGCAGATTTGACGCTTTTGCCGCTATACAGACAGCCGCCCCATGTGGTACAATCAAGGTACGGAATAGTGGGGCTGGCTGTCGGAAACGGAGGAATTTATGTTAAGACAGACCACCCAGCAACTCATTACCGCCCTTTACCCAAGACTGTCCCATGAGGACGAGCTGCAAGGCGAGAGCAATTCCATTTCCAACCAAAAGAGGATTTTGGAAACCTATGCCAAACAGAATGGATTTTCTAATCTGCGCTGGTACACCGACGACGGTTATTCCGGTGCGAACTTTCAAAGACCCGGATTTCAAGCCATGCTTGCAGACATTGAAGCAGGGAAAGTCGGGACAGTTATCGTCAAGGATATGTCGAGGTTAGGGCGAAACTACTTACAGGTGGGAATGTACACAGAAACATTATGGACAAGGACACAAAAGGCAGACCACGAAACGGGGGCTGCTGACAACAAATAAAGGCTGAGTATCAAGCACCGGGAAAGTGCGGGATATTCAGCCTGTTTTGTTGTCAGGGGTTTCCAAAGGGGCTTGCCCCTTGGCACACGACTTTGCTTGCAAAGTGTAGTGTGTTATACGCTCTGTCGGCGTTGCTGCGAAAATGAGGTTGCCGCCCGGAAGGGCAAGCACATTTGAAGCAGCAGGAAAACAGGGCTGTGATTGCGTGGCGTGGAGCCGCAAGCGCAGGACTAGTTTCAGCAGCAGACAGGGCGTATATGAAAGCCCCGTCCCTCGTCCTATGCCGGACTATGGGACAAAGTGTCCCAGCCGGATAGCCACACCCACGAAAAAGCGGACGGACTTTCTTCTCAAAATCGGAATGGGCGGGAAAGCCATTTTAGGGTTTTCCCGCCTTGATTACCCATCAACAAAGACGGGCGAGGCTGTCAACGGCGGCGCATTTATGCGCCGTTCATCTTGACCGTTGACTGACACGGCTGGCTTTGCTATCCGTTCCTAATCTGTATGTAATCAATATAATTTACGAGGAAGATTTCCAAATAGACTGTCTAATTCTTCATGGGTCATTGCTCTAATAAGTGCCCAATTATCTTTTTTCATAAGAATAAATGGTTCAAGTCGTTTTATGGCTTCGTGGTATTCCATTTGCCCGATAATTCCACCTTGTGGATTTGTAAGGCTAACCATTGTAATAATCCATTCGCTAATTGTCTTGCCCTCTATTGCCCACTGCTCCTCCGGCACGATGGGGAAAAGAGAATCGGTATCTTCTGTAAGCGCAAGCCCTATCAAAAGTGTACCATCTTCTTTTTCGTAACACTTAGGATTAGCTTGATATGCTTCTTGTAAAAGTTTTTCAATATCCGGCTTTGTTAGCTTACTATTTGTCTGCGAGTTCTTTTTCTTAAAGAAATTCATGTTTTTGATTTCCTCCATTCTGTAATTTCATATTTATTACTTTCTCCCCCGCTGTGGGTTTGGATTTTTCAGTAAGTCCGACTTCTGTGCAATCTTTTTCAGCCACTTCTTTTCTTCCTCGGACAGCTTTTTCAAATTCAGCTTGAGCCGCTTACAGATAAACGCCAAAGCCGCTTGCTCCGGGTCGCTGTCTGGACTGGCAGTTTCCTCGGCGGTCTGCAAGAAATCTTCCAGTGGGTTGTCCCCCGGAACGCTGAAAAAATCGTCCTTATGGGCTTCCCGCAGGTCGAGGGCTATCTTGTTTATGTCCTGCTGTATCACATAGCGGCAAAAGCTGTCATCATCAATATGAGCGGCGATAAGTTGTCTTAGCTGCGGGTCGGACAAGCCGGGATTGTACTGCTTCATAATCGTTGCACTCATGGTGTCCACGATGGCGTTTGCGCTCTGTACCTGTTTTCCTGCGATACCGTTTACATAGATTTCAAGGTCAGCCATCAGCCGGGGAAAATCCGGGTGTACTGCCAGTTCACACAAGAGGGAATTATCTATCAACCCACTTTTCAAGAGTTCAATCATATCATCACTCAAACGCAGGTCTGCAAGATCAGCGTTTGGGTGATTTCTTGTTTGGGACAGCCCCAGTAGATAATCGGCGGTTACACCGTAAAACTTCGCCAGCTTGATAATAGCATAGTGACTGATGTCCTTAAAATCCTTTGCTTCATAGCTGCCCAGCGCAGACTTGGAGAGATTTACCTGCTCCTCAAGCTGCTCCAGCGTCAGCCCACGCTCCACACGCAAATCTTTCAATCGTTCTTGTATGGATAGTTCCATGCGCTCCCTCCTCCCATGCTTAAGAAACTCTGTATGTATTTATAAATTTCCCTCAACTACGATGATAGATGAATATTTGAGTGCTTCTTTTAACCATTCAAGAAAGCCTGTCAAAAAAATTCTTTCTCCATCCAAAACACCGTTTAAGTCTTTTTCTATTTCGAAAATAATTTTTATCCAATCATTTTTCCCTATCCAATTATCAAAACAGACACTAAATTCCTGCTCAAGTGTTCCATCAAATGCATCCTTAATAGGATATATTTTGTTGAAATAATCAACTAAAATCTCATAATCCTGCTGATAAATCCTTAAAGGATTTCTATAACAATGCCATTCTTCCCACGCAGGGTTCCAATCAGGCGTATCAGAGATTTTTAGCGGATTGAATTCTAATAATATTTTTTCGGCTTTTGGTGCATTCAATCTCAATTCCACATATTCTTGTCTTTCATAACTATTTAAATTTAACCATGCCATATTTTTCAGTTCACCTCTATCATTTCCTATTTCTTGTTCCGTTTTTTCTATTCTACCATAATTCCGAGAGCGTGGAAATAGAGAGTTTTTGGTGCTGATTTCCGACCTTATGGATATACGGGGCGGGCGGTCTTTTAGGTGTAGACTTAGGGTAGTTCATCGATGAACTGCACCTTGAAAAATGAATGACCGTCCGAAAAGGAATACCCCGGCAGGGGAAGCACTGCAACGAGCCACTTCGGGACAAAATGTCCCGAAGTCCGGGGAGCGTGCCAACGCCGGAACACGCCGCCATTGTCGGGGTCCCCGCAAAGTCGCATGGCTTTGTGGGGAGAGGAGGAGCAGCGGAGCGAGTGAGTTTTGCCGCTTGCGGTGAAACGAACGATACGCAGCTTGCGACGACGAGGCAGGAAGCCTTTTCGGGAAGAACGGCTAAGGAGAAATGGAGGGAACACATGAAAGAGAACCCATATAAACGACTGCCGCCCATAGAGCGCAAGCCGGACGGTTCCCTTTACCGCATGACACCGACACAGAGGAAACAGGCAAACGCCCTGATCCGCCGGGAGTGCTGCTGTTATGAGGACGGGAATTGTATGCTCCTTGACAATGGGGATACCCACACCTGCCCCCAGACCATTTCTTTCTCGGTCTGCTGCAAGTGGTTTCGGTGGGCGGTCTTGCCGCTTGCCGGGACGCTGGAAGCGGAGATTTACCGGGGCAGGGACTTGAAACGCTGTGCGGTCTGCGGCGGTGTGTTCGTCCCCAAATCCAACCGGGCTAAATACTGCCCCGACTGCGCCGCCAGAGTTCACAGGCGGCAGAAAACAGAAAGTGAACGGAAAAGGAGGTCTTGTGTGGACAGTTAGGGGCTGAAAAGTCCTTGATTTACAAGGCTTTGCAAGCACAGAACAGGGGCAGGCAATAGAAACTACCGTCTGCCCCCGGAAACAGGCTTCTAACCGTCCACAAAACACGATATGACAAACACCATTTATATCCATCAGCCGGAAAAGGCGGTCAGCTTTACCCGGCTTCCGAATTTCCTTTTTGAAGCCCCCACATTCACACCCCTGTCCAACGAAGCAAAGGTACTGTATGCCTTTATCCTGCGCCGGACAGACCTGTCCCGGAAAAACGGCTGGGCGGACGAGTACGGGCGGATTTTCCTGTATTACCCAATCTGCGAGGTTGTTGCCCTGCTTCACTGTGGGCGGCAAAAGGCGGTGAACACCCTGCGGGAACTGCAATATGCCGGATTGGTGGAGATCCAGAAGCAGGGCTGTGGAAAACCCAACCGCATTTACCCAAAATCCTACGAAGCGGTTCCAAACACCGACTTCAAGAAATCCCATTCTGGTACGCCGGAGGGCTGAAAACCGCACTCGATGAGTACGATAATCAATCCTCTTGAAGTACGAAAACCGGACGGTATATAGAAATACAGAGATTAAAACGATTTTATTTGTATCTTATCCATTCCTATCCTATCCGAGATATTTTCTGCGGGATTTTCCTGTGGAAAAGTCCCGGAAAGGAACGGAATGGGGAAAGGAGTTTCATGGCACAACACGCAATTTTGCGGTTTGAGAAACACAAGGGCAACCCGGCAAGGCCGCTGGAAGCCCATCACGAACGGCAAAAGGAACAGTACGCCAGCAATCCCGACATTGACACCAGCCGGAGCAAGTACAATTTCCATATCGTCAAGCGGTCGGGCAGGTACTACCACTTTATACAGAACCGTATTGAACAGGCAGGCTGCCGTACCCGCAGGGACAGCACCCGTTTTGTAGATACGCTCATAACCGCCAGCCCGGAGTTTTTCAAGAAGAAATCCCCAAAGGAGATACAGGCGTTTTTCCAGAGGGCGGCTGATTTCTTAATCGGGCGGGTAGGGAAAGAAAATATCGTGTCGGCGGTGGTACACATGGACGAGAAAACGCCCCACCTGCATTTGACCTTTGTCCCGCTGACAAAGGACAACCGCCTGTGTGCAAAGGAGATTATCGGGAACAGAGCCAACCTTACAAAGTGGCAGGACGATTTTCACGCCTACATGGTGGAGAAGTACCCGGCTTTGGAGCGTGGGGAGAGTGCCGGCAAAACAGGCCGGAAGCATATCCCCACTCGGCTGTTCAAACAGGCGGTCAATCTCTCCAAACAGGCAAGAGCCATTGAAGCCACGCTGGACGGCATTAACCCGCTGAATGCCGGAAAGAAGAAAGAGGAAGCCCTCTCCCTGCTGAAAAAGTGGTTTCCGCAGATGGAGAACTTCTCTGGGCAGCTCAAAAAATACAAGGTCACGATAAACGACCTTTTGGCGGAAAATGAACAGTTGGAAGCCAGAGCCAAAGCCAGCGAAAAAGGCAAGATGAAAGATACGATGGAACGGGCAAAGCTGGAAAGCGAGCTGCACGACATTCAGCGGCTGGTAGACCGTATCCCGCCGGAGGTGTTGGCAGAACTGAAACGGCAGCAGCGGCACACAAGGGAATGGTGATTGATGACAGAAAACATTTCACGCCGCAGCATGGCGGCACTGCACCTTGAAAATTAAATACGGAGGTACTATGGAGCATATCAGATACAAGAAAGAAACCGAAGTCGTGACTTTTCAGGGAAAGGAAATCACGCTGGAAAATCTCTCCCCGGTGTTCACGCCGGAGCAGGAAGCGGCAAAACGCCGGGAGCTGGAACAGCAGCTTTATGAGGTGTTCCGCAAGTATGCCGACAAGCGGCAGAGTGAGGAAGCCGGGGCATAAGGTTTTCCGAAGCCATCGTTGATTTGCGGGGCTGCTGACGGTATAATAGAACTGTCAGCAGCTCCGTTTCTTTTTTAAGAAAAGGAGCGACAAAATGAATAATCGAATAGACGCAATCTATGCAAGGCAATCGGTAGACAAAAAGGACAGCATTTCCATTGAAAGCCAGATTGAATTTTGCAAATACGAATTGAAAGGCGGGAACTGCAAAGAGTACAAGGACAAAGGGTATTCCGGGAAAAATACGGAGCGTCCCCAATTCCAACAGCTTATGCGGGATATTGAAAGCGGCCTTGTGCGGAAAGTGGTGGTTTACAAGCTCGACCGCATCAGCCGTTCCATTCTCGACTTTGCGAAGATGATGGACTTCTTCCAAAAGTACGAAGTGGAGTTTGTGTCCTCTACGGAAAAGTTTGATACCTCCACCCCGATGGGGCGGGCGATGCTGAATATCTGTATCGTGTTCGCCCAGCTTGAACGGGAAACGATACAGAAGCGGGTGCAGGACGCATGGTACTCCCGCTGTCAGCGGGGCTTCAAAATGGGCGGCAAAACGCCCTACGGATTTCGGACAGAGCCTTATGTGATGGACGGGGTGCGCACAAAGAAGCTGGTAATAGAGCCAACCGAAGCGGCCTTTGTCCGGCAGATGTATGAGATGTACGCTGACCCGCAGGTATCGCTGCATGACATTACAAAGAAGCTGACGGCGGACGGTATGCGTACTTATCATGGCAGGCCGCTGTCAAGGGCTACTTTGAGCGTTATTCTCCGAAACCCGATTTATGTCATGGCTGACCTCGACATATACGAGTTTTACAAAAGCCAGGGAACGGATATTTACAATGATGCCGCCGACTTTGCCGGGACAAACGGCTGCTATTACTATCAGGGCAAGGGGAATACAGAGGACAAGCACAAGCACCTGCAAGGACAGACGCTGGTACTGGCTCCACATGAGGGGTTTATCCCATCGGAGCTGTGGCTGAAATGCCGGAAGAAGCTGCTTGCCAGCCACACTTACCAGCCCGCAAGGAAAGCCCGGAACACATGGATGGCGGGAAAAATCAAATGCGGGAAATGCGGCTATGCGCTCATGTCGGCGCACTCCAACGGTATTCTTTACCTGCGCTGCACCGTCCATGCGGACAGCAAGGCGTGTCCCGGCTGCGGGTGCGTGAAGCTGCACGAACTGGAAGCGGTAGTCTATAGGGCGATGGTTAAAAAGCTGAAAGATTTTAAGACGCTGACAGGTCGGAACAAGGCTGCAAAAATCTCCCCGAAACTGACTGCAAAGCGGCTGGAACTGGCACAGGTAGAAAGCGAGATTGAAAAGCTGCTTGACACGCTGACGGGCGCAAGCCCTGTTTTGCTCTCCTATGCCAACAGCAAAATTGAGGAGCTGGACGCAAGGCGGCAGTCCATTGCCAATGAGATTGCAAAACTCTCTGCGGACGCTGTGCCGATGGAGAAGATGGAAAGCATTTCCGGATATCTGGATGACTGGGAGAATGTCAGCTTTGAGGACAAGAGGCAGGTGGTGGACGCACTGATAACGGTCATCCGGGCAACAAATGAAAAGGTAGAAATTGAATGGAAAATCTGACGGGTTAATCCCCACCGTACCTATCCTTTTTGTGCTCTTGTCTATAATAGTGAAATGATTTTCCCACAGAAAGGTGTCCGCTTCATCGCTATCAATGACGGAGTGGACAGCGCACAGGGGGAAAATGATTTTGCCCCGCTGCGGAACATTTTTAACGAATGGCTGGTGAGAGATACGAGCAAGAAAATCAAGGCAGTAAAACGCTCTAAGGGCATGAGCGGAAAGCCCATCACAAGCAAGCCCGTCTATGGCTACCTCATGGACGAGGACGAAAACTTTATCATTGACGAGGAAGCCGCCCCGGTGGTACGGCAGATTTACAGCCTTTGCCTTGCCGGGAACGGTCCGACCAAGATAGCCCGTATGCTGACCGAGCAGCAAATCCCCACGCCGGGGACGCTGGAATACCGCAGGACGGGCAGCACCCGCCGCTACCACCCCGGCTATGAGTGCAAGTGGGCGACCAATACCGTGGTTCATCTGCTGGAAAACCGGGAATATACGGGCTGTCTGGTAAACTTTAAGACCGAGAAGCCGTCCTACAAGCTGAAACACAGCATAGAAAATCCCCCGGAAAAGCAGGCGGTTTTTGAGAACCACCATGAGCCTATCATTGACCGGGAAACGTGGGAACGGGTGCAGGAGTTACGCAAGCAGCGCAAACGCCCCAACCGTTATGACGAAGTGGGCTTGTTCTCCGGCATACTCTTTTGTGCCGACTGCGGCAGCGTCATGTACCAGCAGCGATACCAGACGGACAAGCGCAAGCAGGACTGTTATATCTGCGGAAGCTACAAGAAACGCACCGCCGACTGCACAGCGCACTTTATCCGCACTGACCTCTTGACCGCTGGCGTACTCTCCAATCTGCGGAAAGTTACCAGCTATGCGGCAAAGCATGAAGCCCGGTTTATGAAGCTTTTAATCGAGCAGAATGAGGACGGGGACAGACGCAGGAACGCCGCCAAGAAAAAGGAGCTGGAAGCCGCCGAGAAACGCATAGCCGAGTTATCTGCTATCTTCAAGCGGCTGTATGAGGACAGCGTAACCGGGCGCATATCGGACGAGCGTTTCACAGAGCTGTCGGCAGACTATGAAGCCGAGCAGAAAGAACTGAAAGAACGTGCCGCCAGACTGCGGGAAGAACTTTCCAAAGCGCAGGAAGCCACCGCAAACGCTGAAAAGTTTATGAATGTGGTACGCAGGCACACTACCATTGAAGAACTTACCCCTACTCTGCTGCGGGAGTTTGTGGAGAAAATCGTTGTCCATGAAAGCGTTGCCCTTGACGGGAAACGCCGGGGCAAGTTACGCAGACAGGAAATCGAAATCTATTATTCTTTTGTCGGCAAGGTAGAACTGCCCGACACCTAACCGCCCGACCTATCCGACATACCTCATGTGCCGGATAGGAACGGCAAAATTTTTTACACTTCTATTACTTCTTTATCACACATAAGCAAAATCACAGGGCATCAAACAGCTTATGAGTGGCGGTGGCATCATCATTGTGGCACAGACGGTAATTCCACAGCTTACCACTCTGTTTTCATAATTCATGGGTGGGATCATTGATAAGATTACTGAATTCATAAAGGAACTGTTGCAGGGGTGGGTTCTGACCAACTTTGAAACCATGTTTACCGATGTTAATGACAAGGTAGGCACGATTGCAGGGGAGGTCAGCAAAACTCCCAGCACTTGGAACTCCGGTATTTTTGACATGATAAAAACCCTGTCCGATAACGTGATGATTCCCATAGCGGGAATGATCATCAGTTTTGTACTCGTCTACGAGCTTATTTCCATGGTTATTGACAAGAATAACCTGCATGACTTCAATACGGCAATTTTTATCCGTTTTTTTATGAAAGCGTGTATTGCAGTCATGCTGTTAAGCAAGACTTTTGACATTGTAATGGCGGTATTTGATGTGGGAAGCCACATCGTCAATTCCGCAGCGGCAGCAATCAGCGGGGAAACCAGTATTGATGTTTCAAGTACGCTGCAAACGATGTTCAATGAGCAGTTTTCGGAGATGAGCATAGGCGAGCTGTTAGGACTGGGGATGGAGACCATGATCGTCAGTTTATGTATGAAAATCATGTCAGTCCTTATCACCGTCATTCTTTATGGGCGAATGATTGAAATATATCTTTATGTATCAGTAGCACCCGTTCCCTGTGCAACCGTAACCAACCGGGAATGGGGAACGATAGGAACCAATTATTTTAAGGGACTTTGCGCCCTTGCATTTCAGGGATTTTTTATGATGGTGTGTGTCGCTATCTATGCAGTGCTTGTGGCTGGTGTGGCAGTATCCGACAACCTGCATACGGCACTCTGGTCGGTGGCAGCATATACCGTTATTTTATGCTTTTCCCTGTTTAAGACAGGTTCGTTGTCAAAATCTATCTGGAATGCGCACTAAGGGAGGAACGACATGGCAATATCTGTGCAGGTGCCAAAGGATTTGTCCGGTATCAAGACAAAAGTGGCACTGAATTTAACAAAGAGACAGATTATCTGTTTCAGTGGTGCGGCAGTAACGGGCATCCCGCTGTATTTTTTGACGAAGGGACTGATCGGGACATCAGCCGCATCACTTCTTATGATGGGAGCAATGCTTCCGTTCTTCTTTTTTGCGATGTATGAGAAAAACGGGTTTCCGGCGGAGAAGATTTTGTATTTTATGCTCCGGCAGAAGATACTCACACCGGGCATAAGACCATACCGGACAGAGAACTTATACAAGCAGTTGGAAGAGAAAGAAAAAATACGAAGGGAGGTTCGTTATCTTGAAGAAAAAGCAAAAGGCAGAACCGGAAAGCCGCAGAAAAAGCAGTTATAAAGGCAATAGCAGGAACAACAGTAAAAGTGGCGGTCTTACCTTTTCAGAAAAGAAGCGTCTTATACAGTTAAAGCATATTTTATCGGGAAAGAGCATTGAGAAAGAAAAGCCGACTACCGCACAAAGGACGATCACTTTTGAAAAGATGTTCCGTGATGGTATCTGTCAGGTCAGCCACCGTTATTATACAAAGATGGTGGAATTTTTTGATATAAACTATGAGCTTCTGGAAGTGGATGACCAGGCGGACATACTGGCACAGTACAGCAAGCTTATCAATTATTTTGATCCGTCTGTGAAGTTTGAACTGGTGCTTTTCAACAGGCAGGTCAACGAGCAGATGCTTACAGAACAGTTTGACATTCCGTGGCAGGAGGATGATTTTAACGACATCCGTGAGGAATACACGGAGATGTTAAAGAAGCAGGCGGCAAAGGGCAACAACGGTATCATCAAATCAAAATATCTGATTTTTGGTGTAGAAAGCAACGGCTACAAGGAAGCCAAGAGCCGCCTTAACAACATTGAAAAAGATGTCATACGGAACTTAAACAACATAGGAACCCTTGCGAGGGGACTGGACGGAAAGGAAAGACTGCGCATCCTGCATGAATATTTTAATCAGGATACGATGGAGCCTTTCCGTTTTTCATTTAAGGATTTGGCAGAATCCGGTAAGTCGGTCAAGGACTATATTGCACCGCCGGGATTTGATTTCCGCTATCCGAACCGCTTTAAGTCAGGGAATATGTATGGCTGTGTGTCCTATCTGGATATTATCGCACCGAAGTTTACGGACGAGCTGATCAAGCATCTTCTGGATATTGATGCTAATCTTACGATTTCCATGCACATGCAGACGGAAGATCCGGTAAAGGCAATCAAGAAGTTAAAAGCGGTCATTTCCAATATCCAGAAGATGAAGATTGAGGAGCAGAAAAAGGCAGTCCGAAGCGGTTACGATATGGATATTCTTCCAACGGATATTGTGACCTATGAAAAGGATACGCTGGAATTTCTGGATGATTTGAATACGAGCAATCAGAAGATGATCAATATGACATTCCTTATTACCTGTTATGGCAGAACCAAGCGGGAACTGGAGAGCTTAATGCAGAGAGTGTCCGGTATCATTCAGCAGGCAAACTGTGACCTCAGATGTTTACAGTATTTACAGGAGCAGGGCCTTATGGCATCTGCACCGATTGGGTGCAATGAAACCGGAATTGAGCGTACCCTTTCCACAAAGAGTACCGCAATCTTAGTACCATTCTGCACACAGGAATTATTTATGCCTGCACCGGCAATCTATTACGGATTAAATGCACTCAGCAACAACATGATCATGGCAGACCGCAAAAGGCTCCGTACACCAAACGGAGTTATCTTAGGTACTCCCGGAAGTGGTAAGAGTTTTAGTGCAAAGCGTGAGATTTTAAGCTGTTTTCTTATCACAAAGGACGATATTATCATCTGCGATCCGGAGGGAGAGTATTTTGCTCTTGTGGCAGCACTACATGGACAGGTGGTAAAACTTGCCACCAATTCCAAAGACTATCTGAACCCTATGGATATACAGTTATCCCATAAGGGGGATAAGGAAGCGTTAAAGCTGAAATCCGATTTTATCATTACATTGTGTGATCTGATTGCAGGTGGCAAGGACGGTCTGGAGAATGATGAGAAAGGTATCATCGACGAATGCATCCGTCATATTTACGATAAATATTTTGAAAATCCGGTGCCGGAAAATATGCCGCTGTTGGAGGATTTATATGATGCCCTGTTAGCACACAAAAATCCAAAGGCAGAGCGTATCGCAAACAGCCTTGTGCTGTATGTGCATGGTTCACAGAATTACTTCAACCACCATACCAATGTGGACAGCGGCAACCGTATCATGTGCTTTGACATCAGAGACTTGGGAAATCAGTTGAAAGAGCTGGGTATGTTAATCGTGCAGGATGCGGTTTGGAACAGGGTATCGCAGAACAGGGAGCGAAAGATTGCTACCCGTTATTACTGTGATGAGTTCCACCTTCTTCTGAAGGAGAAGCAGACAGCTATTTATTCCGTGGAAATCTGGAAGCGTTTCAGAAAATGGGGCGGTATTCCGACAGGTTTGACGCAGAACGTGGGCGATTTTCTTCGTTCTGAGGAGATTGAAGGTATTTTGGGTAACAGCGATTTTGTGTATCTGTTAAATCAGAATGCCAAAGATCAGGCAATTCTCGCTGATAAACTGGGACTATCTGATAAGCAGCTTTCCTATGTCACCAACTCCGAGCCGGGAAGTGGTCTGATACTGTTTGACAATGTGGTAATTCCATTTGTAGACAAATATCCGACAGACACCAAGACTTACAGAATTATGAATACCAAGCCGGAGGAATCGGTGCAGAAGGAGGACGCAATATAAAATGGCAGAAAAAAGACAGAAGAAGCAGGCAGTAAAGGCATTTGAAAAAGAGACATTTTCCAAGGATAAGGAAGTGACTGGAGCAAAACACACAGAACACAGGCAGGATAACACCTTTCCTACGGAAAATCATTTTCATGCCAATGAGAAGCCTGTGAGCAATCTGCCACGGGATGCGAACCATGGCAGTGATACAAAAAATGTAACTTCTGGTCACAATGTCCAAAAGTCGGAAACTGGAGCAGAGAGAAAAACGGGCAATAAAAAGAAATATTACCGTCAGTTGCAACAGCAACAGAACACTTCTGGTCACAATGTCCAGAAGTCAGAAGCCGATGCGGAAAAGGCATTCTTAAAGGAAAACAGTTTCATGCAGGAGGAACAGCCGGGGGATTCTGACAGCACGATGGAAAATGAGGTTCATGTCAGGGACACCTACCAACGGTCTGAGGAAAAAGGAAAATATCACAAAGGGCGTGTGCAGAGAGAACACGCACACAGAGAGCGTGCGAAGTCAGAAAATACAAAGCAGTCCGATTATGGAGATTTCCAGACAAAGGATGCCACATTTTCGCAGGGACAGGCGGAAGAATTTACCGACAAAAAAGTACAGAAGGCTTTTGATAAGTCGGAAAAGAGTCGTCAGAAGTTACAGAAAGCAAAGGACAAGATGCCGAAAAAGCGGCAGTATGAGATGAAACGTGTCTTTGATGAACAGACCGGAAAAGCAAAGTATGTGGTGGTTCCGGTGGAAGTGGAGAAGCCATTCAAGCCTGACGGACTAGGAAAAGCTGCGGTTCACAAACTCCAGACCGAAAATATGTATTTTGTGCATCGTAAGATTGCAGAAACAGAAAAGGACAATTCTGCGGTTGAGGGCGCACACAAGACGGAACAGCGAGCCGAGGATATTTACCACTATATGAAGTATCACCGTAAGAGCAAGGCACAGAGAAAGCGTGACCGCTTAGAGCGATTGCACAAAAAACAGGTTACAGCGGATATGAAGCTGGAGTATGAGAAATTCATCAGTGAAAATCCACATCTAAAGGGCAACAGTCCAAAGAAGCAGTTGCAAAGGCAGCTACAGAAACAGCGCATCAAGCGTGAGTATGCCAAGGCAAGGCGGGTAGGAGCAGAAGCCAAGACTGCAAAGGAAACATTTACAAAGACAGCCAATGCTGCAACCGGGATTGCAAAGAAGTTACAGGAAATTGCCACGAAAAATAAAACACTGATTATCACAGTGGGTATTTTTGCACTTCTGCTCATTATGATCATGTTGGCACTATCAAGCTGCGGTTCCATGTTTACCGGAACTGTGACAACAACGATGGCAAGCACATATCTTAGCCTTCCGGCAGAGATTGATGCAGCAGATTTATCTTTTACAGAAAAGGAAATGGAACTGCAAAATAAGATTGACCGGATTGAAACTGATTATCCGGGATATGATGAATACAATTATAACCTTGGTGCAATCGGGCATGATCCGTACACACTGATCAGTTATCTTTCCGCAGTCCATACGGAATTTACTGCCGCAGGAATAGAGAGTGAGATTCAGGAATTATTTGATGCCATGTATTCACTCACTACCGAGGAAGTAGAGGAAACACGGACAAGGACAGTCACAAAGACCGGAACCAGAATAGTAACAAATCCGGACGGGACTACCCGTACCGAGGAATACGAGTATGAGGAGGAAGAAGAATATACCGTAACAATTCTTCGTGTCACACTTACGGTCACACCGCTTGAGAGCATTGTAGCCGGACGCATGGACAGCGAACAGACGGAAATTTTTGGAGCCTATACGGAGACAAAAGGCGGCTTACAGGTCTTTGCTTCTCCGGTTGATTATTACTGGTATTACTATATCAGCAGTTATTATGGCTACCGGAAAAATCCAAACACCGGAGACGAGGAGCTTCACAGGGGTGTTGATATAGCAGTACCGACCGGAACCATGGTACATGCAGCACATGACGGAATGGTTATGGAAGCGGCTTACGATTCCTATTATGGGAATTATGTGGTGATTACGGACAGCAAGGGATATACCACGAAATATGCCCACATGGACAGCCTGAATGTGTCCGCAGGGCAGAGCGTTAAAAAGGGTGCTAACATTGGAAAAAGTGGCAATACGGGAAGTAGTACCGGAATCCACCTTCATATCGAGTGTTTGTATAACGGGGAGTATTATAATCCGTTATTTTACTTTGAAGCAGGAGAGCAGACCATTTATGGAGAAACACCGGGCGGCACCGGAGGAGGAACCGGCAATGTGATACCACCAGAGTCCTATGACGATGCAACGGTGCAGACGCTTATGCGGGAAGCAAACAGGTATCTGGGAATGCCATACACCTTTGGAGGAACAGCTCCGGCAAGTTTTGATTGTTCAGGCTTTGTATGTTGGGTATTTACAAACAGCGGTGTACATAACCTGCCAAGAACCACCGCACAGGGCATTTATGACCAATGTACTCCGGTATCAGCGGCAGACGCAAAGGCAGGAGACATTATCTTTTTTACCGGAACCTATAATGCAGGACGTCCGGTTACGCATGTCGGTATCTACTGTGGTAATGGTACGATGGTGCATTGCGGCGATCCAATTCAGTACGCCTCAATCAATACTTCTTACTGGCAGAGCCATTTCTATGGTTTTGGAAGATTGAATTAGCGAAGGGAGGAATTATTTTTGTCAGTAGAGAGAATCAATTCACAGCTTAAAAAGGTCAGAGAACAGATAGCACAGCTACAGGCAAAGGAAAAAGACCTTGCAGAGCAGAAACAGATGGCGGAGGATGCCGAAGCCATGAAGATCATTCGTAAATATAAAATCTCATCTGAGCGTTTGCAGATGTTAAATAAGCTCAGTGAGGATGAAGTCAGAAATTTATTACAAAAACGGGAACAGGAAAAGGAGGGTTCGACCAATGAAAAACAGGAGATTATCGGCTAGGGCAGTTGTGTCCCTTATGCTGTCGGCAATGCTTTTTTGTATGCCGATGGGGGCATTTTTTGCCAACAGGACAAACACGATAGAGGTTCATGCGGAGGATAGTGCAGAGCAGAAAACAGAGAGTGCGGCAGAGGAAGGCAGTGCAGAAAGTACAGCGTCCGGTAATGATAATAAGGACAGTTCCGGTAGTGGAGAAAATCATACAGAGCAGTCCACGGAGAATACAACAGAAAATTCCACAGAAGGCACAACTGAGGAGACACAGCCTGCCGCAAAATGCACCTGCAAAGAAAAGTGCAGCCAGTATGCGGTGGATGAAGATTGTGAGGTGTGTGCAAAGAACTATAAGGAATGTACCTATATCAATCCGAGCGTAAAAATCACAATCAATACATCTTCTGGGTGGCATAACGATACCACTAAGGTGATAGTCAAAGTAGAAGATACGATAGTTTCCGGTAATTTTACCGTTCAGACAGTAAAGGCGAAAGTCGGGCAGAATGGAAGCTGGACAGATATTACCGAGGATATGTACATAGAGATTTCCGAAAACAGCACTATTTATGTGCAGGTCACAGACCAGAAGGGCAAGACCTATGAGAAAAATCGCTATATCAAGTGCTTTGATTTTACGAAGCCTACCTTAAATGCGGCAGTCAGCGATGGTCTATTGAGTATTCAGGCACATGATACGGATTCCGGTATCAAGGCAATCTATGTCAATGGCTATGAGTTTACCGACCATACGAATGGTGCTTTGAATATCCGTCTGCAACAGTTTGATGCAGGATATCAGTATTTCACGATTTCAGCCATGGATAATGCAGGAAATACCTCAGAAATCTATAAAACAGCCAATCCGTATTACACCGATCCGGAAAACAAGGACAGCAATGAAAAAGATCCGGCACAGCAGCTCCCGGTGGATGCGTCAGCAACCAAGCCTAGCTCTGCAACCGCACAGGTTACAGACCATACCAAGACAGACAGCAATGGAAATACTGTTTCCCAAACAGGCAGTGGAACAACTTCAAGCAGTACAGGAACATCAGCCAAGCAGTCCCCGAGTACGGGAGATACTTCTAAGGATACCGACCAGAGCAGTGACAGCCAGACTTCTGAAAAAGGCAAGGAATTTTATACAATCCAGACTGCATCAGAAAAGGTATTTTATCTGGTGATTGATCGTGACGGGGAAGATGAAAAGGTATATTTCCTTACCGAAGTCAGTGAAAATGACCTGTTAAATACCACAACGGATAACAGCGAGACACTTCCGAAAAATTCAGCGGCATTGGAATCTGCAATCCCTACCAAAGACAGCGCATTATCAAACAATAATGCTGATACCACAGGAGATAAAACACAGGGAGCAGAAAGTGTTGAGGACAGCACCGAAGATAGCACGGAAGATACAAGTGAGCCGAAAGAGGATACCGCAAAAGCAGATGGTTCCGGCTTTACATATATTTTAATGGGCATTGCTGCGGTAGCTGTGATCGGAGTGGTATATGTTGTGAAATCCAAGAAGAAAAAGGAAAACTTCATTGATGAGGATGAAGATGAGGACGAGCTTGACGAGGACTACGATTATGATGACGAGGAAGAAACCGAGCAGGATTCCGACGAAGCATTCATAAATGGTGGTGATGATACAGAATCAGTAGACACAGACGAGAATGACAATGAAGATAACAACAATGAGAATGATGAAGAAAATGGGGAGGAATAGAGATGGAGCTTGTAATTGCAGAGAAGCCGAGTGTGGCACAGAGCATTGCGGCAGTTCTTGGTGCCACACAGCGTAAGGACGGATATTTGGAAGGCAATGAGTATCTAGTATCATGGTGTGTGGGACATCTGGTAGAACTGGTACAGCCGGAAAGCTATGAGGAAGCATGGAAGAAATGGAGTTATGACAATCTTCCGATCATCCCACAGGAATGGCAGCATGAAGTGAAAAGTGATACAAAAGCACAGTATCAGATTTTGAAAAAGCTCATGCATGATGACAGGGTAGATGCTGTTGTGTGTGCAACCGATGCCGGAAGGGAGGGAGAATTGATTTTCCGCCTGACCTACAACATGGCAGGGTGCAGAAAACCGATGAAGCGGTTATGGATTTCTTCTATGGAGGAGAGTGCTATCCGTGACGGCTTCCATAATCTTCGCCCAGGCAGCGACTATGATAACTTGTATCATTCAGCATTATGCAGGCAGGAAGCAGACTGGCTTGTGGGTATCAATGGGACAAGACTTTTTACGGTATTATATGGCGGTAAGGCATTGAAGGTTGGCAGAGTGCAGACACCGACACTTGCCATGCTGGTGGATCGTGAAAGCAAAATCATGAATTTCAAGAAAGAAGCCTATTATATGGCTCACATCATGGGAAATGGTCTGGATGCGGTATCAGAGCATATCAGTGATAAAACGGAAGCAGAGAGGATTGCAGGAGCCTGTGAAAACGGACAGGCTCTTGTCACTTCCGTGGTAAAGGAAGAAAAGTGGGTAGCACCGCCGAAGCTCTATGACCTTACAACACTTCAGAGGGATGCAAACCGTCTGTTTGGTTTTACTGCCAAGCAGACATTGGAATATACGCAGAGCCTTTATGAGAAAAAGTTAGTGACTTATCCAAGAACAGACAGCCAGTATCTTTCCGATGACATGGAAGGTACTGCAAAAAATGTGATCGAAGCGATTTTCAATTCTCTGTTATTTGAGCAGAATATCATGTTCAATCCAGATATTAAAAGAATTTTGAACAGCAAGAAAGTGACGGACCACCACGCAATCATTCCTACCATGGAGATCATCAAGCAGGACTTAAAGGCAATCCCGGAGAGCGAAATGAAGATACTTTCCCTTTGTGCAAACCGTCTGCTGTGTGCGACCGGGGAGAAGCATATTTATAATTCCACAAAGGCAGTGATTACCTGCAACAATACTGTATTTAAGGTATCTGGCAAGGAAGTGTGGAAAAATGGATGGAAGGAATTTGAGGATTTCTTCAAAAATTCCTATAAAACCGCAGAGGATAAATCGGATGCAGAGGAAGAAAAGAAACTGCCGGAGCTTCATGAGGGCATGATGATTGCAGTGGAGCAGACAAAGGTTTCCGAGCATTTCACACAGCCGCCAAAACATTACACTGAAGATTCCCTTTTGTCTGCAATGGAACGAGCCGGAAACGAGGACATGACTGACGATGTGGAGCGCAAAGGACTCGGTACACCTGCCACCAGAGCAGACATTATAGAGAAGTTAGTCAAGGACGGTTTCGTGAAGCGTGAGAAAAAGCAGATCATACCGACAGAGGATGGAATGAAGCTGATTACGGTGCTTCCCGATGTGGTAAAGTCACCGAAACTTACCGCTGATTGGGAAAATGCCCTTACCCTTGTTGCAAAGGGAGAGATGGAGCGTGAGGACTTTATGGCAGATATTGAAACAATGGTATCTGACTTAATCCACACCTACCACGAAGTCAGTGACGAGCAGAAAAAGATGTTCGCACAGGAGCAGAAGGTACTTGGTAAATGTCCGAACTGCGGCGGAGAGGTGGTAAAGGGAAAATACGGAGCTTTCTGCAAGAATAAGTGCGGCATGAATGTAAGCCGGATCATGGGCGTTTCCCTGTCAGATGAACAGGTGGAAAGCCTGCTTGACGGGAAAAAGACGTTGCTAAAGGGGCTTACAAGCAAGGCGGGCAAGAAATACGATGCCTATATCATTCCGAGCGGTACGGAAGAATACCACTACACAAAGGACGGAGAAGAAAAGTCCGGAGTGCAGTTTAAGTTTGTCATGGAGTTTCCCAATAAGAAATTCACAGGAAAGAAAAAATAAAAGGAGGATGTAACAAATGGGAGCAGAAGAAACAAAGAAAATACAGGACAATGAGAGCAAGGCGGACAAGTTTGTCCGTCTTGGGGAGTATCGTGTGAACAAGGTCATTGATGCAATCGGCAGGCTTGAGAACCTTTCCAACCGCACCAATTATGAGTATACACAGGAGCAGGTGGAAGCCATGTTTTCCATTATGGAAAAAAGGCTTTTGGAAGTCAAAGGCAGATTTGCCCCGAAAAAGGAAAAAGAAGATACGTTTTCATTTGGAAGAAAAGCAGAATAGGGAGGAAAGTCAGAATGAAGCAGTTAGAAAAAGAAATCAATGTAACAAGCCAGAGAAACATGATGAAGAGGTACCAGATGTATGGTGCCACAGTATCAAAGCTGACAGAGAAATCACAGAATGACACCAAGAAGGGAGAGAGAAAGTAATGGAATATAGAGATTTTGTAGAACAGGTAAAAGAACAGATACAGGATTTCCTTCCTGAAAAGTTTGCAGATGCTGCAGTTGAGGTCAATCAGATTGTAAAGAATAATGACTGTGTTCTGGACGGTCTGATGGTAAGAACAGAGGAAAGCAATATTGCACCTACCATTTATCTGAATCCATATTTTGAGCAGATACAGGATGGTGCTGAATTGGATGATGTGTTAGCTCAGATTGCAAGTGTGTATCAGTCACATTATATAGATCATGATATAGATGTATCGGCAGTTACCGATTTTGACAAGATTAAGGAAAAAATTGTATGTAAGCTGATCAACGAGGAAGCAAATCAGCAGTTCCTTCAGGATAAACCGTACTCCAAGTTGGAAGATTTAGCAGTTGTGTATCAGATTTTAATGGATAAAACAGGAGAAGGAACTGCGACCATTACCATTACAGATAATCTGATGGATGGATATGGAATCACACTTGAAGAACTGCATGACCAGGCGTTGCAGAATATGGATACTTTGCAGCCACATAGTTTCAAAGGAATGAATGAGACGGTTGCGGAGATGATTGCAGTTGATATTGCAAGAGAACAAAATGTGGGTATGGATGAAGCAAAAGAAATGGCAATGCAGATGATGTCGGATATTCCCGATACCATGTATGTGCTGACAAATGATACAAAAGTAAATGGGGCGGCTGCAATTTTAAACGATGATATCAGACAGGAGATCGCTGAGAAGGTAGGAGATTTTTACATGCTGCCTTCTTCAATCCATGAAACGCTGATTATACCGAAAGATGCGGGAATGGAGTTTAAAGAACTTGAGCAGATGGTACAGGAAGTAAATCAGACACAGGTGGCGCCTGGAGAACGTCTTTCGGATCATGTATATGAGTATGATGCCAAAGAACATGAACTGTTCCGCAGTGACCGGGCAGAGGAACGTGCTAAGCAGAAAGAGGAAAAAGGAGATAACCGTCATGAGCGTGTTTCAGTAAAGGAGAAGCTTGCGGAGAAGAAGGATGCTGTTATTAAAATGAATGCCGGGAAAGAGCATTCTGCACCGGAAAAGAAAAAGGAAGCCGTAATATAGGAGGAGTGGGATATGTATACAACAGGAGATAAGCTATTAAACGTGATGAAAGAGGAAGAAATCGGGATTGCGGAGCTTTCCAAAATTTCCGGTGTGCCGGAGAGAATAATCCTTGACATTATGGCAGGAGTTAAGGAGCCGGAGCTTGGTGCTATGTGCAAGATTGCAGAGGGACTGGGTATCTGTGTCCATGAACTTCGTGCGGATGAGGAGAGTTATGCGGTATCCGTTCCGAAGGATACCCTTGCCAAGCTGATTGTTGTCAGCGAGATTAACGGAGTGGAACTTGAGGAACTGATTAACTGTATTCTGGAAAAAGGTATTGAGGAGCATGGTTTTTATGCCTGATGCCGATAAGTAACTGATCACAGGCTGTAGGGTGCTTAAAGTGCCTTACAGCCTTTTTTACGGAGGTTTACCATGAGAAAATATAAATTGATTTCCGCACTGGCAGAGGAAACAGCAAAAGAAGTCGTGCGGAATGAAGAAAACTGGAGGAGATACCTAAATACTGCTTCCAGATTGTATAAATATCCATTTAAGGAACAGCTTTTAATCTATGCCCAAAGACCGGAGGCAACCGCCTGTGCTTCCATAGAGATATGGAATGAAAAGATGCACTGCTGGGTAAACAAAGGTGCAAAGGGCATTGCACTGATAGATGAGGATAGTTTTTCCGGTTTGAAGTATGTCTTTGATATTTCAGATGTGCATAAGGCAAGAAGAATCGGACAATTCCCTAACCTTTGGGAAATGCGTGAGGAACACATGGAATCGGTGATTTCCCGTCTGGAAAAGACTTATGGGGATACCGACAGGGAAGCCGGGTTTGTGGGACGTATCCGGGAGATTGCCGGACGGATTGCAGAGGACTGTTATAAAGAGCTTGCTTCAGATATGGAATACTTAAAGGAAGGGAGCTTTTTAGAGGAACTGGACGAGCTGAACGTGGAAATAAGGATACGGGAAACCCTTGCCGACAGCATTGCCTATACTGTTTTAAAGCGTTGCGGCATGGAGGAGAGCGAGCTTGCCGAAGAAATAAACTTTCCTTATATCCATGAGTTTAACACAGTGGAAACACTGTCACAGCTTGGCAGCAATGTGTCTGATTTATCCAAGCCAATCCTTATGGAAATTGGAAAAGCAATCGGAGCGTATGACAGGCAGATTGCCCAAAATCGGGAAGAAACGAGAGTAGGCAGGGAACGTATCGACACCCATGAGAAAAATATCGAAAAAGGACTTGCAAATGCATCTGAAGCAGACTATAATGCGTTAAAGCGTGAAAGCGAAAGTCAAGACGAACAATCTATCACACAGACCGGAGAAGCCGGGGAAAGGAGCAAATATGATGAATCTGACATACGAGAAGAACGGGGATTATCAGATACCGATGGTAGCAATGGACGAACAGCCGAAGGAGGTACTGACAAAGTACGGACTGATGAGGAAGAAGTTCTTACAGGAGCACAAGAACGGAGTATATACGGGACTTCTTCTGAGCGGGAAGCTGAAGGAACACTTGTTGATGATACAGGAGCAGGCAGAGGAGAGAATGGAGCTTCTGACCAGACAGATGAAGGAGAGAGAGGGGATAACGGAGCAGATGAAAGCAGAGAATCAGATGCTCTGGGTAGCGAAGATGAACAGCATCGTACACTCGGCAGAGGAGATCGTGATGACGGAACTAATCTACAGTTAAATATCGAACAGCCGGAGGGAACCTATCAGCAGTTAAGCCTGTTTCCGAGCTTTGAGGAACAGGTTGGCACAATCGCAGCAGCGGAAGCAAGTATTCAATATACCATGCCCGCTGCTTTTTCTTTGCCACAGGAGCAGATTGACAGTATCTTGCGTAGTGGCGGCGGTAGGGATAACAGCAGAAAACGTATCTATGCCAAGTATCAGCAGGGTAAGACACCGGAAGAAATGGCAGAATTTTTAAAGAACGAGTATAAGACCACCGGAAAAGGTTTTGAGTTTGACGGAAATCCTGTTTCACTGTGGTTTGATGAAATGGGTATGCGTATCGGTTACGGTACATCGGCAAAGGAAAATACCCTTGCAGTGATGAGTTGGAGCGAAGTGGAGAGCCATATCCGTGTTATGGTGGAGAATGGTACTTATATGAGTGCCAACGAAGTATTCCTTGTGGATGCGGTGGAGCGTGAGAGAATTGCTACGGACATTAACAATTTCTTCCGTGACGGAATATCGGAAATGCCGGAGAGTCTGGAGCTTAAATTTTCCAATTACCCGGCAAGCATGGAAAAGTTGTGTGAGCTTTTAGCCACAACAGAAGGCAGAGAGCTGATTAAGGATGAGCTTGAAAAGGCAAAGGCACAGCTTGACAGCGGAGAAAAGCAGATTAAATGGCGGTATGTGAAAAGACCGGATTATTTATTAGAACAGCTTGCGGATTTAGGTGTGGAAAAGAAAGAATTTCCAGCACTTGATACGGTAGAGGTAAGGAATGAGGACTTTATCACACAGGACGAGATTGATTACAGGCTGGCAGGAGGAAGCGGTTTTGAACATGGAAAATTCCGTATCTATGAGTATTTCATGGAAGGGCATGACAAGAAAGATAACATTGCTTTTCTGAAAAATGAATATGGTACGGGCGGCAGCTCCCACGCACTTCCGGGAAGTGACAGAGCGCACGAGGATCACGATGCCAAAGGTATCCGTCTGGAGAAAGGTAACTATGGCAGTCCTTACGCAAAGGTGCTTTTAAACTGGAATGTAGTAGAGAAACGTATCCGGGAGCTTGTGCAGGCAGATAAATACCTTTCGCCGGAGGGAAAGGAAGCCTATGCACAGTATAAACAGGAACAGGCAGAGAAAGCCATGCAAAAAGAACAGGCGAAGTTGGAGGGTGGTGTAACCAATCAGGAATTAGATAGAGAAACAGGAACTGTTGCTGAAGGAGAACCAAAAGCACCGGAAACCGGAAAAACAGACATAGAGCAGTTAAATAAAAGGCTGTCTGAAATGTCGGCTGTGGTTAAAATCTGCGGAGCATTAGACCGGAAAGATGTGGTTGGCTGGAACGAGAAAACACAGGCAGTCACGATTGCTGACGATGAGCGAGCTTTGGAGGGAAAAGAGGTCTATGATTTCCTTTTTGCAGAAGCGGCAGACTATGTAATGATGCAGACAATCAGCGGCGAAACAGAAAAAGCTCTGGAGATGGACGGTCTGTTAAAGGATGCCGGACAGTATGCGGCACATTATGAGGGCGAGCCTGCCATAGAGCAGACAGAAGAACCGCCTTTGACTGCGGATGATGTTCAAAACCTTGTATTGATAGACCGGGAATATATCAGAGGTACACGAACAACAGTCTATGATTTTGAGTGTGATATTCGTGGGGAACATGATAAGCTGCAATATACGCTTGGATACCATGATGACGGAGAAGGCTTTACCATTCATACGGAGAAGGATGATATTTGGGAACGTATGCCGGAGCCTGAACTGGCACGATTGGAGGGCATTCTTGTCAGGGAAGCATTATATTTTAAGTACCATGATAAAATAGCCGGGGCAAAGAGCCTTGAGGACATGGAGGAGATTCGCTTCAGCATTATGGAAGAAGAATCTCCTTATTTTTCTGCTGTTTCCCAAAGAATATGGGGTGAATATGAACAGAAAAATGAAGAATTGTCCAATCCAATGCAAGAGAGTGAAGTGATTGCCGAACCAGAGCCGCAGAATGAAGCAGAAGCGCCAAAGGAACAGCCACAGATTGACAAATCGGGTGCAGTCAACTTCCACATTGCTCCGGAAACAGAGAAAAGTGACGGGAAAGGCTTTGCGGCAAAAGAAAAATTCCGTCAGAATGTGGAAGCAATCAGAACGCTTGAAAAGATTGAGGGCGAAAACCGTATTGCCACGCCAGAAGAACAGGAGATTTTAGCAAAATATGTGGGCTGGGGTGGTCTTGCTGATGCCTTTGATGAAACCAAAACGAATTGGGCAAGTGAATATCAGGAATTAAAGAGCCTGTTGTCAGCCGAGGAATACGATTCAGCAAGGGAAAGTACCTTAAATGCCCACTATACAAGCCCTGTGATCATCAAGGCTATTTATGATGCGATGGAACGAATGGGCTTTTCCAAAGGTAACATCTTGGAGCCGGCAATGGGTATCGGTAACTTTTTCGGTATGTTGCCGGAAAAAATGCAGGAGAGCAGGCTTTATGGTGTGGAGCTTGATGGAATTACCGGAAGAATTGCAAGGCAGCTATACCCGAATGCCGATGTGAAGATCACTGGCTTTGAAAAGACGGATTATCCCAATGATTTCTTTGATGTGGCAATCGGAAACGTGCCATTCGGTCAGTACAAGGTGGCAGACAGAGCCTACGATAAGCATAACTTCCTCATACATGATTACTTTTTCGCCAAAGCCTTAGATAAGGTCAGACCGGGCGGCGTGGTGGCATTTGTCACCTCAAAGGGAACAATGGATAAGAAAAGCCCGGAAGTCAGAAAGTACCTTGCGCAGAGAGCGGAGCTTCTTGGAGCGATCAGGCTTCCCAACACAGCCTTTAAGGAAAATGCAGGGACGGAGGTTACTTCGGACATTCTTTTCTTAAAGAAGCGTGACAGGGTAATCGACATCGAGCCGGATTGGGTGCATCTTTGTGAAAATGAAGATGGCATAGCCATGAACCAGTATTTTGCAGACCACCCGGAAATGATCATGGGAAAAATGGAAATGGTCAGCGGGCAGTTTGGCATGGAAGCCACCTGTACACCGGATACCACCATTTCATTATCCAAGCAGCTTGAAAAGGCTATATCCCATATCGAGGGCAGCATTGACGAGGTAGAGTTCGATGAGCTTGATGATGAGCTGGCAAGAGAAGCAATCCCCGCCGATCCAGGCGTGAAGAATTACAGTTACACTATCGTGGACGAGAGGGTGTATTACCGGGAAAATTCCATTATGAAGCCTGTGGACGTATCAGAAACGATGGAGCAGCGCATGAAAGGCATGGTGCAGATTCGTGACTGTACACAGGAGCTGATTGACTATCAGTTGAACGAATATCCGGAAGATATGATTAAGAGCAAGCAGGCAGAGCTTAATGAGCTGTATGATGCGTTTTCCAAGAAATACGGTCTGATCAATTCACAGACCAATAAGAGAGCGTTTAATCAGGATTCAAGCTATTGTCTGCTTTGTTCATTGGAGAAATTAGACGATGAGGGCAACTTCAAAGGCAAGGCTGATATGTTTTCCAAGCGAACCATTAAAAAGGCAGAGGTTGTTACAAGCGTGGATACCGCAAGTGAAGCACTGGCGGTGTCATTAGGGGAAAGGGCAAGGGTAGACCTAGCCTATATGTCGGAGCTTACGGGAAAAAGCGAGGAAGAAGTGGCAAAGGAGCTTGCCAGAGTGATCTTCCAGAACCCGGTCACAGAAAAGTGGGAAACCGCAGACGAGTATTTAAGCGGAAATGTCAGGGAGAAGCTGGCAACCGCAAGGGTATTTGCAGAGAACCGTCCAGAGTTTGCAATCAATGTCACAGCTCTTGAGGGCGTTCAGCCCAAGGAGCTTGATGCAAGCGAGATTGAGGTGCGTATCGGTGCCACATGGATTGAGCCTAAGTACATCGAGGATTTCATGCGGGAAACCTTTGAAACACCGGATTACCTCTTTGACCGTAACCTTGTCGGGGTGCAGTATTCCGATGTGACAGGACAGTGGAACGTAAAGGGCAAAAATGCGGATCGTGGCAATTCACTTGTCAATATGACCTACGGAACGAGCCGGGCAAATGCCTACCGTATTCTGGAGGATTCCTTAAACCTTCGTGATACCCGTATCTTTGATACGATAGAGGAAGATGGGAAGGAAAAGAGAGTTCTTAACAAAAAGGAGACCATGCTTGCCAGCCAGAAACAGGAAGCCATAAGGGAAGCCTTTAAGGACTGGGTATTTCGTGATCCGGAGCGCAGACAGACCTTGTGTGCCAAGTACAATGAGCTTTTCAATTCCACCAGACCGAGAGAGTATGACGGTTCCCACCTAAAGTTTCCGGGCATGACACCGGACATTACATTAAGACCGCATCAGCTTAATGCGGTGGCACACCAGCTTTACGGCGATAATACCCTGCTTGCCCATTGTGTGGGTGCGGGTAAGACCTTTGAAATGATTGCTGCAGCAATGGAGAGCAAGCGGTTAGGGCTTTGCCAAAAGAGCTTATTTGTTGTACCGAACCATTTAACAGAGCAGTGGGCGAGTGATTTCCTGCGCCTGTATCCGGGTGCAAATATTTTAGCTGCTACAAAGAAAGATTTTGAGCCTGCCAACCGTAAAAAGTTCTGTTCCCGTATTGCAACGGGAGATTATGATGCGGTCATCATCGGGCATACGCAGTTTGAAAAGATACCGCTTTCAATGGAAAGACAGGCTGCCATGATTGAGCGGCAGATAACGGAAATAGAAATGGCAATCGAAGCGGTCAAGGCGGAAAAGGGAGAGCGTTACACCATTAAGCAGATGGAAAAAACAAAAAAATCATTAGACGCAAGGCTGAGCCGATTGAACGATACTTCCCGCAAGGACAATGTAGTAACCTTTGAACAGCTTGGTGTTGACAGGCTGTTCGTAGATGAGAGCCACAATTATAAGAACCTTTTCTTATACACCAAGATGCGGAACGTGGCGGGCATTGCACAGACAGAAGCACAGAAGTCCTCGGATATGTTTGCAAAGTGTCAGTACATGGACGAGCTGACAGGCGGCAAGGGCATTATCTTTGCCACAGGTACACCGATTTCCAACAGTATGACGGAGCTTTATACGAATATGCGCTATCTGCAATACAGTACGCTCCAGAAACTTGGTCTTGGCAATTTCGACAGTTGGGCGGCTACTTTCGGAGAAACGCAGACAGCCATAGAGCTTGCACCGGAGGGAACCGGATACCGGGCAAAGACAAGGTTTGCCAAGTTCTTCAATCTGCCCGAGCTGATTTCACTTTTCAAGGAAAGTGCAGATATTCAGACACCGGATATGCTAAAACTGCCTGTACCGGAAGCAGAGTATGAAAATGTGGTGTTAAAGCCGAGTGAGTATCAGAAAGAAATGGTACAGTCCCTTGCGGATCGTGCGGAGGCTGTTCGTGATAGGAAGGTAGAGCCACACGTTGACAATATGCTCAAAATCACCAATGACGGTAGAAAACTTGCATTAGACCAGCGTTTAATCAACGATATGCTTCCCGATGAGGATAATTCTAAATCCACCACCTGTGTGGACAAGGCATTTGAGATATGGGAGGAAACAAAGGAACAGAAGTCGGCACAGCTTATCTTCTGTGACTTATCGACACCGAAAGGAGATGGTACATTCAATGTTTATGAGGACATTTGCAACAAGCTGAAAGAAAAGGGTGTCCCACCGGAAGAAATCGCATTTATCCATGATGCCAATACGGAGAAAAGAAAAGCGGAGCTGTTTGCAAAGGTAAGAAGCGGACAGGTTCGTTTTTTGTTGGGTTCTACTGCCAAAATGGGAGCCGGAACCAACGTACAGGACAGACTGATTGCATTACATCATCTGGATGTGCCCTGGCGTCCGTCTGACATTGAACAGCAGGAAGGTCGTATTTTACGACAGGGCAATATGAATGATAAGGTCAAGATTTTCCGGTATGTGACGGAAGGCACCTTCGACAGCTATTCATGGCAGCTCATTGAGAACAAGCAGAAGTTTATCGGGCAGATCATGACGAGCAAGTCCCCGGTGCGTTCCTGTGAGGACATTGACGAAGCGGCGCTCTCTTATGCAGAGGTCAAAGCACTTGCAACCGGAAACCCTTACATTAAGGAGAAGATGGATTTGGATATACAGGTTTCAAAGCTGAAGCTCTTAAAGGCAAACCACACAAGCCAGCGTTACCGTCTGGAGGACAATATCGCAAAGCATTACCCGATGCAGATCACAGCCTTAAAAGAAAGGCTTGAGGGATACCGGGCGGACATTCAGACCTATGCGGCGCATAAGCCTGTGGATAAGGACGCTTTTTCCATGAAGATAGGAAACCGTACCTATACGGACAAAAAGGAAGCGGGTGCGGCGTTGATTGATATGTGCCGGAGTGCCAAACAGCCAAACATGGCGGTCACAATCGGAGAATATCAGGGCTTTAAGATGAGCGTGTCTTTTGACTCGTTCTTCTCCAAGTTTACGATCAGCTTAAAAGGAAGTCTGAGCCATGAGGTGGAAATCGGAGCCGATCCACTTGGAAATCTGCAAAGACTGTCCAATGCGTTAGAGGGAATGACCGGGAAAATGGCAGACGTGGAGCAGAAGCTTTCTAACGTGGAACATCAGCTCGAAACTGCAAAGGTGGAAGTTACAAAACCTTTTGCGCAGGAGCAGGAACTGGCGGAGAAGCTAGAACGCCTTGCAGAGTTAAATGCGCTTCTGAATATGGACGAAAAGGGCGATAATGCACTGGATATGGGCGATGATGAGCCGGAGGACGAAAACGGAGAGCAGAGCGCACAGACGCAGGAAAGTGAGCCGAACAGGGCAGAAGATATACAGGCGGTGGCAGAGGAACCGTTAAAGCCTGTTGCAAGTTTCCTGATGTCGGAGCGTATCGCAGAGCATGACAAGGAACGGATGTTAGCAGACGGTTCCAGAGGGCGGGTATCCGTCAAGGAGAAACTTGCCGAGATGAAGCAGAAAATTTCCGATCAGAAGATGCCGGAGAAACCGGAGACTGTAAAGAGCAAAGGAAAAGAAGAAAGTTTATAGGAGGGTGCTATGGAAGCAAACGAACCAAAGAAAGAACAGAACACAGAGGAAATGGACGTTATGAAGCAGTTCATGGAGCTTTTGGGACAGCAGGGCATGAAAGAGCAGTCACAGGACTTTATGGAGGTCTTGCAGTATATCGCCGGGATGCAGTTACAGCTTTCCGCTATGGTGGACGAACTGCAAGGAGTACGGAAGCAGCTTGAAAGGATGCAGGAGAGCCAGCCGAAAGCAGCGGAAAGTCAGCTTTTGGATAAGGTGTCATACCTTCAGGAGAAGGTAAGCAGTCTTGCAGAACGCTTATCGGAATTGAAAGACCATTTGATTGACACCGCAGCACAGGCAGTAACCGCCTTTAAGGAAAAGGGAAGGGAGGAAATGAACAGGGTTCTTCAGAAAGGAATTTCCGGTGTGCAGTCGGTGCTTTCCGGATGCCGGGAGAAGATGGTTGATGTGCTTACCAGTTATGAAAAGACCGCCAACCAGATAGACAGTATCGGGGACGAGTTCAAGCAGATAGGGAACAGCGTAGCCAACGTGGGAAGGCTCTTAACCGGAAAAGGTAAAAAGGAAGTGTCGGACGAAAAAGAGGGCGTTGCCCTTACAAGGGTACTGAATATGCCTGTAAAGAAGCATATCTCAGCCTTAAAGAAACAGGTGGAGCGGATTGACGGTGCAGTAGCGAAGCTGGATAAGATCTGTGCCGGACTGGATACCGGAAAGGATAAGGAAAAAAGCAGGGTGTCCGTCAAGGAAAAGCTGTCACAGATGAAAGTGAAATCGGAACAGCAGAAGAAAGAACCGGAAAAATCAAAGACCAAGAGTCAGGAAGCAAGTTTATAAAGGTTTATGGAAAGAGCAGGTAGCAATCTATCTGCTTTTTCCTGTTATGTGGTTATCGTAAGCAGAGAAGATTAAGTGACGAGCAGAGGAAACAGGCAAGGTTGCGATGGAGAAAATCAATTCAGACGAAAACAATAGGCAAATTTAAAGTTGATAAGAATTCACCGATATATTTATTAGACTATTCAGCATTACACATCATTACAGTTACATTTCAAAGCATTATAATTGTTTCACTTGAGGATAGATGCTAAAATAAATTTTTTAAGGAAAGAGGTGGTCGTGTGATTAACATAGCAATTTGTGATGATGAAAAATACATATTAGATAAAATCAAAAAGCTGGTATTTGATTTTTTTCATAGAAAAAACGTAGAAATAACTGTTTCACAATTCGGGAGTGGTGAGGAATTACTGAGACACAACAAAAATATAGATATTCTGTTCTTAGATATTCAAATGGATGGAATAGATGGGATGGAAACTGCAAGGAAGATGCGTAGTCAAAATTATAAAGGATACCTAATTTTTATAACAGTTCTAAAGGAAATGGTGTTTCAATCCTTTGAAGTCCAGGCATATGATTATCTGGTAAAACCGATTGAAGAAGAATGCTTTGAAAAAACGATGGAGAGATTATTTTCTGCTATGCAAAATGCAAAAGACGCAAGTTTGCTTGTCCAAAAGGGATACGAGAGTAATATTATTGCCTTTGATGACATTGTTTTTTGTGAAATTATAGACAGAAAAATATATCTGCATCTAAAAACGGAGGAAGTTATTGATTACTATGACAGAATTGAAAATCTTGAAACAAAACTAGATGGGAGATTTTTTAAATGCCATAGAAGTTATTTAATTAATTTGAGCCATCTGAAAAGTTATAAAAATGGGATGGCGTATATGATAAATGACAAACAGATACCTGTATCACGCTTACGGAGCAAGGAATTTTCAAGTGTTGTTTTGAAATATATGAAGGAACGGAGAGTGTGAAAGAATGGATGGATTAGATATTTTCAATGTATATATTATGGGAAGCATTGAAATGTTGACGGTTTTTCATTTCTTTACCAGATTTCTTAAGAAAAAGGTAAAGTTTATTTATTATATATTGTTTGCCTTTCTTGGAATGACGATTATGATGTTTTTTCCAACCGGCAGTATTATGGAATTATTGGTATATGTTCTGCTGTTGATGGCAGGAGGATTTTTTATATGTAGAACATACAATATATTTGTCGGGTTATATGCAGTTGTAATGATTGAAATAATGCACTTATGCTATGGAGTTTTTAATTCGATTTCGTGTATTTTATCTCCCTTGTTTTTTCAGGAAAATCCTAAAGCGGTTAGCGTTTTATTTATGGTAATGAGCAGTATTTTAGCTCTTGTTACATCTGTTTTGTGTTATCAGGTCATAAATAAAAATTTTTCATATGATGAAAACGTTGGGGCAAAATATGTTCTTCTGATTTTAATACCGACTTTAGTGATTTTTTTGGTAAGTGAATATATTAGTTCAAATATTTATGGACATACGATTACGATACAAGCAGATGGGAGTTTACCTAGCATAAGTCCGTTTCCATTACTGTTTATACAGATATTGGGGATAGCCAGTCTGTTTTGCATCATGTTTGCGTATAAAAAATTAGTGGATAGTTTTAAATTGAGCAGAGAGCTATCTTTATTAGAACTGGAAAAACATTCTTTAAATCAGTATGTGGAAGAAGCAAAAGTACGTTATGAGAAAACAAAAGCATTTCGACATGATGTGAAAAATCATATATCTATTGTCAAAGAATTGGTACAGAATGGCGATATAGATACAGCATTGCAGTATATGAGTGATATGGAAAATTTAACAGCAGATATGTCATTTCCGGTAAGTACAAATAACCCTGTACTTGATATTTTAATTGGAAATAAGTTAGGGATAGCTAAGAGCAATCAGATAGAAGTACAATGTTCATTTATTTCTCCATATCCATGTGGAATTGCTGATATTGACTTTTGTATTATTTTTTCTAATGCATTAGATAACGCTATCTCAGCTTGTAACCGAGTGCCCCATGATAATCAGAAATATATTCACATAACAGGAAAAGTGCAAGGTGATTTTCTTTTAATTGAAATAATTAATAGCCATAGTGGGAGAGGGAGCATTCGCAGTGGGACAGGACTTGCTAACATAAAAGCAGTTGCAGAAAAATATCATGGAGCAATGGAAGTAAGAATAGATGGAGATATATTTGTTTTAAGTGTTCTTTTAATCATTCCGCAACAATCAGAAAGCATTTCACAACAAATCTGTTAAAAACAGATATATGAATGACGAATAAGAGATTGTAAAAACATTATAGTGTATTAAAGAAAAGGAGGACGTTTTATGTCAATGGAAATAAGCAGTAATTATAAGGATTACAAAAATGAGTATTTAGATAGGGTACAGACAGGGCAGGATAAAGTAAAAGAAGCTTCACAAGATCAAAGGGGGGAGGATAAAAACGAAGGTATTCCCGTTCCAAAGGACGAGTATATTAGTAGCGAAAAATCTGGTAGCAAGCCAAGTGGTCTGTATCGTTTAGGGCAAGATGAAAATGGTAATCCAAAAGTAATGTATGATGATCCTAAGAGAGTCGCAAAGGCGAAAGATGTTCAACCAAAGGAGGAGCCAGCGAAAAAGGCAGAGAAATGTACGACAAATACAGATAATGTTGACAGAGAGATTGAGAAACTCAAGGAGGAAAAGGAACAGCTTGAACAGCAGATAAAGGCTGCGGCGGGGGACAAAGAAAAGGTTAAGGTATTGGAGAAAAAGCTGGCTCAGATTGAGGGGGAGTTAAGCCATAAAGATAATGATACATACAGGAGAAAGAATGCAGTAATTTCTTAAACAAATTATGAATATGAGTGGGTGAATAAGAGGGAAAGGCTTTATTCACTCCTTTTGCAAAAGGAAAGAAGTTCAGATTAAGAGTAATTGCAGAAAAGGATTTCGATTCTATATCTCAAGGAGGACAGAGAGATGATGAATGGAAGGCATTCAGAATACAGGGAACATTGGATTTTTCCTTAATCGGAATCCTTTTAAAAATATCTTGCCTGATGGCAGAAAATAATATAGGCATTTTTGCTATATCTACGTTTAATACGGATTATGTTTTAATAAAATCAAAAAATTTTTCAAAAGCAATAGAGCTGTTGTCAAAAACAGGGTATAGAGTTGCAGAATAACAAATTGTTAAGAGGATAGCAGTTTGGAACAACCGGAAAAATAATTTCCTTTATAGCATATAGGAAAAATAAATAAGAAAGATCAAATAGCAAGTACCACATTGTTTGGTTGGATATAGGAATTATTCTTTTGTATTGACCAGAGCTTTAGCAGTAGATAAATGTAATAAGGCAGGTGATGTGTATGGGAAAATGTTAGTTCTGACATTTGAGGATAATGAGGATGCTATGATGAACCGCATACTATCGTTTATAAATACCAGAGATGAAATTACTCAGATGTCAGATTTGAATAATCATCTGTTGAATTTCAAAGGTCTTCTGATTGACGAGGTTCAACGGGTGATAATTCGGGAGAATCAGGAGATAGATCTTACCTATACCGAGTTTGAAATCTTGAAGCTTCTTGCAAAGCATTCGGGAATAGTGTTCAGCAAGGAACAGATTTATGACATTGTGTGGAAGGAATCCTATTCCGGTGATTACAACATCGTCATGAGCCATATCCGGAATATCCGGGAGAAGATAGAGGATAACCCAAGTAAGCCAATCTATATACAGACGGTATGGGGCGTCGGCTATCGTTTCAATAAAAATTTGATAGCATAGAAACAGGCAATTAAGAAACAAAATCTTGGTTGTCTTTTTTATTTGTAAAAAACATTTACAGCGACAGGTGCAGAAAGGAGACAGGAGTACATTGCAGAAATCAAAACGAATCAGGGCAGTAATAATAAAGATATAAGTGAATATCGTAATTGTGCAAGGGCAGTCAATAATGGCTGCCTTTTGTCATGCAAAAAATAAGCAGATGGAGGAAATACAATGGCAGATGCTAAAACAGAAAAACAGAAAGTACAGGAAATAACGGAGAAGCTGGAGCAGGGTATCAAGGAGCTTTTTGAAAGCGAGAAGTACAAGACATATCTGAATACCATGTCAAAATTCCACAATTACAGCTTTAACAATACCATGTTAATCGCAATGCAAAAGCCTGACGCTACGTTAGTGGCCGGATTTAAGGCTTGGCAGAAGAATTTTGACAGGCACGTTAAGAAAGGGGAAAAGGGTATCCGTATCCTTGCTCCGGCACCGTACAAGATTAAGGAAGAACAGGAGAAACTTGATCCGGTAACGGGAGAGATTATGCTTGATAAGAACGGAATGCCCATTACGGAGGAAGTGGAGATTAAGATACCCGCCTTTCGTGTGGTTCCGGTCTTTGATGTGTCACAGACGGACGGAAAAGAGCTGCCGGATATAGGGGTAAATGAGCTTTCGGGAAGCGTGGAGGACTATGAGGATTTTATGCAGGCACTTACGGAGGTTTCCCCGGTTCCCATTACCTATGAAGATATAGAAGGGGAGGCAAAGGGATATTTCCACACCACAGACCACCGGATTGCCATACAGGAGGGCATGAGCCAGAGCCAGACCGTAAAGACCGCTATCCATGAGGTGGCACACGCAAAGCTCCATGACCGGGAACAGAATCAGGATATAGATGCGGTCTTAGACAAAGACCGCAACACAAAGGAAGTGGAAGCAGAGAGCGTTGCCTATACGGTGTGTCAGCACTTCGGCATTGATACCTCAGACTATTCCTTTGGGTATATCGCCGGATGGAGCAGTGACCGGGATATGAAAGAACTGAAATCTTCCCTTGATATCATACGAAAGACCGCTTCGGAGCTGATCACAGGCATTGAGGACAGGTTAGCAGAGTTACAGAAGGACAGGGCAGTGGAGCAGGAACAGAATAAGGAGAGTATTCTTCTGATACAGAATGATGATCTGACACAATACAGCCTTGTGAGTGTTGTGGGCATGGACAGACAGGAGCTTATGGACGTTCTTTCAGCCATGAGTGAGGACAATAAGCTGAGTATTCAAGCATATCTGGAGAGTAAAGGGGCATGGACTACCGAGATTGCCAACGAAGATACAAAAGAATTTGGAGAATACCACCTTGATGTCCGCTACAATACCGATACAGAGGAACTTGTGGATATGAAAGAACGAAAGGAAATCTATGATAGAGCAATGGAGCCTGTTGCTGCCGGAGATGTAGTGGTAAAATTCTCCGGTTCGATGGGAAGTGAATGGGAGATTTCCAAAATCACAAATATGTCCCCGGATGAAGTTAAAAAGCTGCTTTATGATATGGCGCTGCTTAACGAGAATGAGTGGGACGGAGATTATAATTTGTATCTGAAAGAACATGGGGCAGAAATGACTTTGATTAGTTCCAGTGCCGGACTGAATGAACACGCACCGCAGTTTTTTGATTTTGCATACGATGCAGATATAGGCGTGAGTGCATCAACGGAATTGTCTGCCATACAGCAGGCAGAGAACCTTATCAACCGCATGGAGCATGGGGCAACGGTCTTTACGGATGATGAGAGAAATCTGATTGTGAATTACAATTACAAGCTCGATGACATGGAAAAGACAAGAGAATTGGCGGAGAAACTTGCATACATGATAGAAAATCAGCCTGTCAATGAAGCGCTTACTGTCATAGATGCACAGGCGGAGATTGATGCACTTCCGGATGGCAGGATAGGTCTTTCTGAGATGCATGAGTATGGTTATTCCTGGAATGAAATGCTGCCTTTGACAAAGGATAAGGCAACAGAGCTTTTCGGGGAAGATGTGGCTGTGTATCAGCTCCATGAGGACGGTTCCGAAACGCTCATTGAAGATTTGGAAGAATTAAAGGAGCATGAGGGCATTTTCGGAGTGGAAAAGGACGATTGGAGTGCCTATCTGGAACACCAGAGTATGAAACAGGAGTTAGAGGAAAGCCCTGCAAACAGGGAAGCACAGCTTCTATTTGGCAGTGAGGACAGATTTGGCATATATCAGCTCAAAGATACAGAGGAAGCAAGGGACATTCACTTTATGGGAATGGACTATCTTGAAAGCAAGGGCATTGCGGTTACAAAGGAGAATTATGATCTGCTTTATACCGCACCGTTAGAGGGGGGCACAAACCTTGAAGATATTTACACCCGCTTTAATATAGATCGTCCGGCAGATTTTCGGGGACATTCCCTTTCCGTCAGTGATGTGGTGGTGCTTCATCAGAACGGAGAGAATACAAGCCATTATGTGGATTCCTTTGGTTACAGGGAAGTGCCGGAATTTACAAAGGAGCTTATGGCAGAGCATACACAAGAACAGACTTTGGTCATTGATGAAACAACGGAGATCCTTTCGGAGATAGCACAGGAACATGCAGACGATGAACCGGACAGGGAAAATGAAGTGTTCCTCGTCAATTACAACGAATGGCGTGAGGTCAGTATGCTTGACTTTGAACAGAATTACTTTGCCATTGACGATCCGTATGCAGACGGGGATTTCAGGCTTTTGCATTTGCAAAGCCAGATCAAGGACATCACACCAGCAGGAGTGCATTGCGATACCTATGAGGAAGCTGCGGCTGCTTTATATGAAGCAGAGCGGGAAATGGCGAATATGCCTTTCAACAAGGAAAATAACATTGGTTTCTACATGGTAAACGGAAGGACACAGCTTGAGCGCATCATGGAAGCAAGACAGCTTCAGAAGCATATGGATATTGATAATGACAAGGTATCCTACTATGTCATTGCCGATTTAAGCACATGGGCAGAGAACAGCTCAGAAAGGAGCAAGCTGGAGCGTTTTGACAGCATTTCTGAAGCAATGGAAGCATTTCAGGCTTATCGTGGCAAAGATGCACAGTACAGCGATGACAAGGCAAGGACAACCTTTGGTGTCAGTGTGCATGGCATTGAATTTGATGTAATCCATGTAAAGAATAACGAAAACGTCCTTTCCCTTGATTTTACCCACAGCAGTGAAGCAAAGGAAAGTAAGCACTTCATGGACGATTTGCAGACGTTGAGTGACAGTATCGGCATCGACAAGGTAAGAGTACACCGGGATATGACACCGGAGGAAGTGAAAGACTTTGTGAAGCGGCGTTTTGAACATCAGTTGAAACAGGGCGGTCTTGATGATATTTCCCTTTATATGAGCCGGTTCGATACGCTCTATGAACAGGGCAAGATGGAGAAGTTAATGCCTACTGCCAACCAAAAGCACATCGAGGAAAATGTACCGATTACGGAGTGGGATAATCCGTATTTTGAGGTAAAAGAGCCGGAGCAGATGGCATTTTCCATAAAAGATAAATTTGTCAGCATACAGACCTGTACGGAGGGATATGATTATTCCGTTTTTGATGCGGATTATAAGCTGGTTGACGGTGGCGTGTATGATAATCCTGATATTTCCATTCATGCGGCGTTAAAGGACGTTCTGGAGGACTTTGGACTGTCGGAACAGGATAAGCGTATTCCGGTGGACTATGAGGAGCTTATGGAGAAAACAGAAGCGGTGGAGCGTGAACGGTTAAGCGAGCGTATCCGGGAGGAAGCAGACAGTGTTGTTGCTGATTTCAAGGCAAAGACAGAGGAATTATTTAACGGAATCAACGGACAGACACAGGACGATATAGAGCAGACGGTATGGGCATATCTGCAATCCAAGCTTGACGAGTATGAGATAGATGTTGAGCTTGTGGATGTGGTGGTGTCCGGAAGCAGATGCAGAGGTCTGGAGAAAGCAGGCTCCGATCTGGATGTGGTTGTGGAGTATAAGGGCAGGGAGCATGAAGATGATCTGTTCAATGTCTTTAACGAGGACGGTCTTATGATTGGCGGGGTAAAGGTTGACATCAATCCTATCACAGAGGGCAAGACCGGAACACTTGCAACTTATCTTCCGGAAGTGGAAAGCTATCTTGCAGAGAAACAGGCAATGCAGAAAGCGTCTGCTGTGGAAGCCATACCGGAGAAAACCATTACCTTAACGGTTGCAGAGTGCGGCGAATTTCACAGTCTGGGAGAGTTCCATGAGAATATCGCAAGCGTGGAGGAAGCAATCGCTGTGTGGAAAAGCATACCGCCGGAGCGCATGAATGGGATTCCGAGTATCGGCATTAACATACACACCGAGGGAACCGAGCGTTATGAGGACGTGGAAATGGATATTCTCTCCGGCAAGGTCATTGATCTGGAGGTTTTGGATTATGTACCGGACATAACAGACGAGCCGAAAGCAATCGAGGTCATAGCGGAGCTGATTGACAAGTTACCGGACATTGAGGTGCGTGGTTCACTGGAGAAGTGGCAGGCGGCTATCCTTGCTTCTCAGATAGACCAGTTTTCCTACGATTATGATACCTATCAGTATCAGGATACGGTTGAGGACAGGGAAGCACAGGTTGCTAACATCACTGAGGACATCAGAAACGGAAATACCGGGTATCTGAATGACTTTCTCAATGCGGTCATTTCTGAAGGCGTCAGAGAGGGTATAACGGACATTTTCGGAGAGGGTGTGGAGATTGATGACAGCGAAGCGGTTCAGACTGCGAGAAGGGCGAAGGAGCTGCTTGACAAGCTGGCAGAATACAAGCCGCTTGCAAAGGTGGAGGAGCTTGAAGAACAAAATTACAACATGATTGATAATGTCTTAAACAATGGAGCGGAGAAAAAGGAACAGGAGCAGATCAAAGGCAGAATTTCCATAAAAGAGAAGTTGGCAGAGAAAAAGGCAGTCATAGAGCAGAGGGATAAGGCGGAACGTACTTCACCGGAAAAGGAAACCGAGAAAAAATCACAGAGGGAGATGTAAGAAGATGAGTAAATTCACAGTAGAAGAAATCAATTTCATGTGTGTGTTTGAGACACAGGACAGGACGGATATGATTGGGCAGATCAGACAGGTAATGCCGCACATAAAGGACAGCGATATGGAGGAGCTTGGAGAGCAGGTGTTAGGTAAGCTCCAGAGCATCACCGATGAGGAATTTGCAGAAATTTCTCTGGAAGCGGCAGAAGATATGTAGGAAAGATAGGCAGTTGGCTGTATTGCTGGCTGCCTGCTTTTTTATTTTCTCAAAAAATATGGCATATAAAATTGATTGAGAAAAATGGTTTTGTAGGGTATAATTCTAATGCATATATTCCGATGTTAAAAATGGAACACAGTGTGTTCCGTTTTTTGAAATGTATTATTTGGGAGGTAGCAATGAAAAAGAATAACGAAATTATCACAAATGATATAGATAAATTCCCAGAATTTGAAAATATAAGAAATGCAATATTAGAAGCACGAGAGAAAGTAGCTACAACGGTTAACTTTGCTATGGTATCCGCTTATTGGACGATAGGAAAACAGTTACATGAAGCAATGAGTGGTGATGGTTCTATTTATGGAAAACAACTGATAAAGTATGTTTCGGTAAGGTTAAGTGAAGAATTTGGGCAAGGATTTGATGAAAGAAATTTGCGTAATATGCGACAGTTTTATGAGGTCTATCCAAAATGGAACACAGTGTGTTCCGAATTGAGTTGGTCGCATTACAGATTGCTTATGCGTATAAAGGAACAAGAAAAAAGAGAGTATTATCAAAATGAATGTGTAGAATGTGGATGGAGTGTACGACAGTTAGAACGTCAGATAAATTCATTTTATTATGAGAGAATATTAGCCACTAGCGAAGGTAAAAAAGCAGAAGTAAGGGGAGAAATCCAATCACTGGAGCCTAATACAGAACCAAAGCATTTATTAAAAGATCCGTATATTTTAGAGTTTTTGGGTTTAGAGGAAAATAAGACATACCTGGAGCATGAACTGGAGCAGGGATTGATTGATAATTTGCAGAATTTTTTACTTGAATTGGGAAAAGGCTTTTGTTTTGTAGCAAGACAAAAAAGAATTACTATAGATGGGGATCATTACTACATCGACTTGGTGTTCTATAATTACATTCTAAAGTGTTTTGTTTTGATTGACTTGAAAACACATAAGCTCACATATCAGGACATCGGTCAAATTGATTTTTATGTAAAATACTTTGAGGAAAACATTAAAACGGAAGGAGATAATCCTACGATTGGAATTGTTCTTTGCTCGGAGAAAAATGAAACAATGGTTAAGTATTCCGTATTAAATGAGAATGATCATTTATATGCTTCAAAATATAAGTTATATATGCCAACAGAAGAAGAATTGAAGAAAGAGATAGAGCGTGAACGATTTAATATTGAACAAAGACTTGATGATTCAGATGAATAATATCAAGGCAGATGTCCTGTGTTGGATATCTGCCTTGTATTATTATAAAGTCTGATTTTTACTTTTTTCCTGCTGTTCCTGTGCCGGATCGGGCTGTGTCCGTCCGAGATACTGATTGAGATTTTCCTGTTTCCGTTTCAGCTCACGCACTTCCTTTTCACAATTTTTATAGGTGGAAGTCAGCTCGCTTTTCTGCTTCATCAGTTTCTGATACTCAGCTTTTAGTTTATCGACATTCAATCCCTTTAAGCTTATGTCCGCCTGTTCAAGCATACGTCTGGCGCCGCCATAAAGAATAATCTGGCTTTCGTATCTGCGGAAATATGCGTCAGGGTTCTTGGCTTTTTTGTAGCCGATATGATAGGAGCGGTTGTCTTTGTACTGCTGTGCGTATTTGATGATTTCCGCAAGGTCTTTGATGCGGTGTTCCAGTTCCACCACGCTCTGCTTTGCAGACTTTCCGGCTTCGGTTTTCACTGCAATTTTGTGTTCCAGTTCTGCAAGGGAACCAACCTCATTATAGCTCTGTGCGGCAATCTTTAAATTCTCGATGGCAGCCCACCTTTGCAGTCCCGGACTGCTTTTGAATTTTTCGTCAGAGGTGTCAATGAGCCTGCGGGCAGAGTAGTCCCTTTTGGGAATCACTGCCTTTCGTTCCCGTTTCCTTTCAATGCGTTCCCTGATACGTTCCTTTGTGTATTCCTTACCCAAAGACTTCGCACTGCCACGCACAAAACGCTCTTTATCTAGAGGGCGGAATGAGATGTATTTGGCAGCTCCTTCTTCAAAAGTTTCCCCCTTGATTTCATACCCTTTGGCTCTCATCAGAAGCAGAAATTCTTCATAAGTGGAAGCCGACTTGATACAGAAATTGATGTCCTTTCTGATCTGCGTTTTCCATGCAGAACCATTCTGATCAGACTGCCATTCTTTGTATTTTCTGCCACGCTGATCACCCGGAATGATGACGGAAAGATTGTGCTCCCTGCACAGCTCATCACTCAGTTTCCGGATGTGATAATAGGACTGTTTGCAGTCGTGATATTTGTTATGTTCGATGTTGTCAGCAGCGCAAAAAATGATGTGATTATGAACGTGTCCTTTATCAATATGGGTGGTTACAATATACGAATATTTCCCCTCTAAAAGTTTATCTGCAAGTTCCTTTCCAATGCGGTGTGCTTCTTCAAAACCAACCTCTCCCGGAGCAAAAGCCTGTATCAGATGATAGGCTTTGTTGGGACTGTTTTCCCGGCAGTGGTCGAGAGTATATTTGAAGTCATAAGCTGCGGTTTCCGGAGAACAGGCATAAGAGGAAACGAACATTTTTTCATCGGTCTTTTCGGGGTTGCAGATGTAGTCTATCGCTTTATCAACGGTTGCTTTGATAGCATGGATTTTTGTGTACGCCATACCTCATTCATCAACTCCTTTACTTCGTCCATATCTTCCTGATAAATATTCCCGGTGCTGTTTATTCGCTTGGCAATCTGATTCAGATTTGAGCTGATACGTCCAAGCTCCGTATTATAATTTCTTAAATAACTGTAATCTACGTCATAGACATAGCCATACAAAATGAGCTTTCGCAAGAAAGCGGACTTGCTTTTCATTCCCGATAATCGGAACTTCTCGTCCAGGATATACTGTTCGTCATCATCGAGATAAAATTGCACAGGATTGGTGCGTTTTCTGTTTGCCATTTCTCTAACTCCTTCTTTTTTTGGGTACAAAAAAACTGCTGTAAAATGTTCGATGTTTTACAACAGTTTGTTTCAATGTGTATTCGATTTTTGGATAGAATTATCCAAGAAAAATTGTAGCAAAATTGCAGAAGAAGGTCAATGATTTTGCTGTGAAAAGTGGCTCAAAAAATATAAGAGGGTTAGGGATACTTCCCTATGGAAATTTACGGGTTATGCCTGCGGCATGAAAAGTAAATTTCAGCCTATGTGTCATGACATGGGCAGTGCTTGCTATGGTTGTTTTCGACACTCCCGGAGGGTGTGTCGGTATTTTAATGTAGGTGAAAAAAGGTTGTGGGTGTTCTTTTTGAATGACAAAAACAGGATACAGTATAATGACCAGTGCAAGAAGTGTGTGCATGAGTGTAAGCAGAGCTTTCGGTGCAGGATTGTGTGGTGTGGGAAGTATTACTCTAAACGGAGGAAAAGGTAGAACAAGAGAAACCAAAGACCAAGAGTCAGGAAGTAAGTTTATAAAGTTTATGGAAAGAGCAAATAGCAATCTATCTGCTTTTTCCTGTTATATGGTTATTGTAAGCCGAGAAGGTTAAGTGACGAACAAAGGGAACAGGCAAGACAGAGAATGTTATTGGTAAATTCAGGCTGTTCAGGTTGTATTTAATGAGGTTTTTGTCCACTTGCGCTATTAGCTTTAGAAATTTTTATATAATTTCCGATATAATAAACGAAAAGAAAAAGGAGGTGGAACATGATAAGAATTGCAATATGTGATGATGAAAAGAACATACGAACCTATCTTTCATCACTTGTCAGGAAATAGAATATTGAATGTGAAATCACAAGTATGCTTCCACTGATGAATACCTGTCAGATCAAAAGGAACATGGAACGATATGGCAAAGGATAGAGCCAATAGAACGAGAAAAAATGAACTGAAAATTTATTTGAACGATAATGAAAAATAAATCCTGGACAGAAAGGTGGAACTGTCCAAGCGGAAGAGTGCTTCGGATTGCATTAGGACACTGATACTCTTTGGATTTGTTTATGATGTGGATTATTCTTATTTAAGACAATACAATGAAACACTTGGAAAAATCAGTGGAAATCTGAATCAGATTGAGAAGAGAATTAGCAGCACCGGGAATGTTTATGGAGAGGAAATGGCAGAAGTGAAAGCAATTATGGATGAGGTGTGGAAGACGCAGAAGGCGATGTTGAAAAAGCAGCCATTGATACATAATAAATAACTTAAAAATAATAAGGAACGAAATTGAAAGTATATAATTGCAACCAATGTAAGAAAGGTGCCTTGAGGTATAAGCGATAGATTGATGACAGACTGTATGGTATAATTTGTAAGTTGATTTTATTATGGAAGCCGTAATCACAGTTATTGCAACTTAAAATTGCTTAGTTGCAACTGTATTTTGATAGTCTTCACAAGATAAAAATGGTACGCTGAGTGAGAAAGGAGTAGTGATATATGACATTAGGGCAAAGAATACAAAAAGGAAGAAAAGAGGCTGGTCTATCTCAAGAGGAATTGGCAGAGCAGTTAGGTGTATCAAGGCAGGCTGTTAGCCGATGGGAGAATGATAATGGTTATCCAGAGATAGAAAAAATCATACGTTTAAGTCAGATTTATCAAGTGAGCTTAGACTATTTAGTTGGAAACGAACAAGAAAAACCGGGAGAGGATATATCAGAAAAAGGTTGGTATGTCAGTAATGAGTTGGCAGAAAGCTTTCTGGCACATCAAAAATCAAAGTTTATAAAAATAGGTATTTGTTTTCTACTGGCGTGTGTGTCTAGTGTGTTTTCTTATATGAATATGTATAACAACGTTGGTGATGTGATTAGTACGTTTATCATAATTGTTGCTATTATTTTGATAATCAGTATGGTTATATCAGACAATCCATATAAAAAGATTTGGACAGAACCATTGGTCTTTGATGCCGAAGTGTTGAAACGATTAAGAGTGACATTTGCGGAAAATAAGAAAAAGTATAAGATAATGATATTAGGAGGCGCATTTGTATTCTTAATAGGATTTCTGTTTTTGCCAGATTTCTATTGGACTGTTCCAGAAGATTTGCAGTATATATGGTATGCGTTAGGAGATGCAGTACAGGGAATAGGTGGATGCTTTGCAATTTATACATGGGGGATATGGCGAGCATATAGGCTATTAACAATGAATGAAGAGTATTGGAGGAGGAAGAAGAAAAAATGATAAAAAGGACATATTTATTGACAATATTATTAATAGTTTGTTTGTTGACAGGTTGTGGGAACAAAACAGAAAAGATGTGCCGTATCGAAATACGAAATGAGAATAGCACAGATGTTATAACATTAGAACAACAGTCTCAAGCTGATGTAGATGATTTTTTCGATGAGGACGAATGGACCGAATGCGAGAACTTTGATGAAAAACTGGTTTCTGAATATGTAATAGAGTTGTATCAGGAAAAGACACATACTAGAGTGCAACCTGATAAAGAAAATACTTATGAAAAAGTCATGGAATATACCACATATAAGGATTCAGATATTGTTAAGGTAGTTATTAGCAAAGATGCCATAAAAAGTGGTGGTGTGTCAGAAGAAGATTTAACCTTTTACTATAAAGGTTCAGAGCAATTTTTTTCAGCACTCAATAATGTTTTGAAGTGATTTCTGAACTTAAAATTGGATGAACCAATGGGAATGGATGCCTATCTTGTTATAAGGGGGTGATTGTATGGGAAAATGTTAATACTTACATTTGAAGATAGAGAGGAAGAAATTCTCAACCATATAATATCCTATGTCAGTACGGGAGCAAGAGCATTTCAAGTAATTGAAAATGCAAAAACAAATTTGAGTTTTAATGGATTAGAAATAGATGATATAAATCGTTCGGTAAGAAAACAGAAACAGGAAATAGATTTGACATTTACAGAGTTTGAAATCCTTTATCTGTTAGCCAACAATCCAGGCAGAGTGTTCAGCAAGGAGCAGATTTATGATATTGTCTGGAAAGAATCATATTCCGGTGATTACAACATTGTCATGAGCCATATTCGGAATATTCGGGAAAAGATAGAGGATAACCCAAGCAAGCCAATCTATATACAGACGGTATGGGGTGTGGGCTATCGTTTTAACAAAAATTTAAGCAGTGGTCTGTAAATGAAGAAATACAGATCACTGCTTATTTTTCGTTTTTAACTCCTAAAAGATATTCACATGATACTTGGAAATATTCAGCAAGAGCAACTACTTCATAATCCGGCACAAATCGTGTGCCTTGTTCGATTCGTAATACAGTCAAATCGCTAAATTCATATCCGGCAAGCTGGAGCTGTTCTGCCAGTGCTTTTTGCGATAGCTGCCTTTCAGTTCGCAATTCCTTTACTCTCTGACCTATCAGATTTTTGGAATTGCTTTCTTTATTCCAGTAAATTTTCATATCATCACCAACTTTCTAAAGATGAAGTGTCACATGATTGATTTTACGGAATAATCTTGATAATATACTTCTAAAGATGAAGTGCGGAAAAATATTGTTGTAAGAAATTTTAGGATTGATAATACTGCCTGTAAAATGCAATACTTATTTAGAGAAAGGTGGACACAAAATGAATGAAGTATTTGAAAGATTATCTGATGTTTTTGAGGAGCTTCGAAGCGATGCAGGCGAACGGGAGTATTCCATACAGACGGAGGAAGCAAAGAAGGCGGATAAGGAACTGAAAAAAGAAAACCGGGAATATGAAAAATTCTTATCTGACCTTTCTACAGAGCAGAGAAATTTTTTAGAAAACTATATGGATATTGTAGATCATGCACACTTTCAGGAACAACAGAGAGCCTATTATCAGGGTATCGTAGATGCAGTACAGATACTTGCTGGACTTGGGATTGTTAAAGAGAGTGTTAAGGTAAAAGAGTTATTGAATACAATAATGAAATAAGTAAGCAGGGTGGAGCGTCCGATCATGGAACTTCCACCCTGTTTTTCTCCAGAATAATTCAGAAACAATCAAGTTAAAATCAAAATCATTCTGCTATTCTAATTTGTGGGTTTGTTATATGTCCGAAGATAGGCTTCCACAATGGCAAGAATCGTTGTTATCTGTTCTTCTGTACATTGTGAGAGATAGACCAGCAGCCTTTGATAATCCAAATTGTCAGTTGGAGCTGCCGGATAAAAGAAAGGATCAGCGGAGATATGTAAAGCACGAATCAGTTGCCCCAATTTCTCAAGGCTTGGAATATTGCCATGATTTTCAATTTCCTTGATATACCTTGAGGAAACACCGGACATTTCTGATAACTCATCGTATGTCAGCTTTTGATCCAGTCTAGCCTTTTTAAGACGAAAACCCATGTCTTTATCAATTTTCTTAGATTTAGCCATATATGCACCTCCATGTATAGTGTATAGTGCACGTTTTGGTTTGGAAATGCACTAATAATACACTTTAACAGAGGGATATAATGCACTAATAAAATATAGGAACTTTGGATATTGCATATAAAAAAACGCAGTATTCAAAGGTTTTTTCACGTTGTTTTATCCTTTGAATATGTTTGGGAGAGTTATGTGTTCTGAACAGTTTAGAGGATATTTTTATGTTATTAGGAACCTGTCCGGCATTTTGCGTGGAAAGGTAATTTTATAGGTCGCATCTCAGCAGATGCGGCAAAGTATATCATTGAAAGTGCACTATACGCACTTGTGCTATGTGGTAAAAATTTAATATCAGATATAGGAAGCGTCCTGTGGGTATGTACCTGCAAGGGCGTTTTTTATATACAAAAAAATTTTTTCAAAAAGTTGTCGATTTTTCGACGCTGCTCATATTTCCATTCGTGCTACGGAGTGAAAGGGAGATATTTCACTCTGTTCCAAATGGGTGCGGAAGGAGGTGAACTCTTATGGAGCAATCTTCTTCCGAAAAGCAGTTAAGAATAAGGAAACAGTTTGACAGCTTTTGTAAAACCCTGTTAAAGAATGAAATGATTGACTATGAACGGGCAAGAAGCTATCAGCAAAAGCATGAAGTTTCTTTCTCGGAACTAACGCAGGAGGAGTTGAGTCGGTTGAATACTGAGGATGATTACATAGCAGAATCAGAGGTATTTCGTGTCCTTGATTATGATATTGAGGTAAAGGACGAGCTGATCAGTGAAGCATTGAAGTATCTGCCGGAAAAGAAGCGGAATGTTATTTTGCTGTCTTTTTTTCTGGATATGACAGATACGGAGATTGCAAAGCACATGAACCTTGTCAGAAGTACCATTCATCATCACCGTGTAAGCTCACTCCAAGCATTAAAAAAGATTATGGAGGGAATCAGGAATGGAGAAATCAAGTAAATGTTCAAAGTTGCTGCCTTACCATATCATTGCGGCAGCAGCTTCCGGCGATGTGGAAGCAATCAATGAGGTGTTGAAACATTACGAGGGGTATATTGCAGCTCTGTCTACAAGAAGGCTCTATGATGAGTGTGGGAATCCGCATTACTGTGTTGATGAAACTTTACGTCGCAGATTAGAAACAAAGCTGATTACGAAAATATTGGCTTTTGAAGTTGCATAGCAGGCGGTCAGCGGTGTCCCTTTCCATTCGCTGATCGGTGCGTATGCACCATGTACCTTGACAATTGAATATTGATTGCATACAGGACGTGAGGATATGCGGAGCCACTAAGCAGGTTCGCCAAGAGATACCTGCTCTTTTTGAGTGAACGTGAGGAAATGTTGAAACACTACATTGAAGCAAAGGTATGGAGCGAGAAGAATTTGGCAAAATGTGTAGCAGTTACACAGGGCGATGAAGTATATCTGTGATAATGATACTTCCGGAGAAATCCGGTCAATTTGAATGACGGTGCAAGACCGATGTGGGCAGAGTAATGACCTGTCACCTGTAATGCAGTTTTTATCTGCTTATAAATGAGTAGAAATACATTCTGTTTGTTTATAAGCAGATAAAACTGTGTGCTTAAATTAAGGAGGACTTATTGATGCAAAGAATACCAAAGGCAATTAACAAGAAAAGATTAGTCAGATATAAGGAAGGAGCAGAAATGTATAGCATGGGAATGAATAAGTTTCAGACTCTTGCGAAAGACGCAGGTGCTATTTTGAAGATAGACAGAATGGTGCTGGTTGACCTTGATGTGTTTGACCAATATCTGGAGTCATTTCGTGTGAAATAGGTAGTTGGAGTTTTGAGAAAGATTTTTCGTATAACCAAAAATGTGTTGACTTTTGGTTTAACTGAAAGTATAATGAATATGAAATGGATGGAGGTGTATGTTGTGGCGAGAACAGGTAGACCGAAGTCGAAAAATCCGAAAAAGACTTTAATAGGATTGAAACTGACAGAGGAAGAAGCCGCAAAACTTAGAGAATATGCGTCCAAACATGACATGACCATAACGCAGGTGCTACAAAAAGGTATTGATTTGCAATATGCAATGGAAAAACCTTTGAGTAGTAGTTAGTACGAAATCTCTTTCCTTGAGAAAGGAGACGAGATGGCGAAATCAAGAAAGGATAACAAAGGAAGGGTTTTAAGAAAAGGCGAAACGCAACGTAGCTGTGATGGTAAGTATGTTTATACATACACTGATCCGGAGGGAAAGCGCCGGAGCATCTATTCTAAGGACATCATGGAGCTACGGCAGAGGGAAGAAAAGCTGATTAAAGATCAACTGGATGGATTGGATGCGTATGCGGCGGGTAATTCGACAGTCAACTTTGTTTTTGACAGGTATATTTCTACGAAGTCAGAGCTTAGAGGAACGACTATGAGAAATTACAAGTATATGTATGACCGCTTTATCAGAGATGGATTTGGAAAGAAGAAAATCGCTTCTGTGAAGTATTCAGATGTGCTGCAGTTTTACCAACACTTACTGAAGGAAAAGGAAATGCAGATAAATACGCTGGAAACAATTCATACAGTCCTGCACCCGACATTTCAGCTTGCAGTGCGTGATAACATTATTCGAGTTAATCCGAGCGATGGAGTTATGGCACAGATCAAGAAGCAGCCGGGCAAAAATCATGGTGTAAGACACGCTTTGACGGTAGAACAGCAGAGAGCTTTTATCAACTATGTAGAAAACAGTCTTACATTTTACCATTGGGCACCGTTTTTTAAGTTTCTGTTGGGAACAGGGTGTCGCATTGGAGAAGCAATCGGAATCAGATGGGAAGATGTGGACTTTGATAAGCGAATGATCAATATCAATCACAGCTTAGTCTATTACAGCAGAGAATATAAAGACCACCCTATGTGTTCGTTTGCGGTATCCCTTCCAAAGACAGAAGCAGGTATACGCATTATCCCGATGATGGATACTGTTTATGATGCGCTCCAGACGGAGTGGGAAGATCAAAAGGAGAATGGGTTTAATGAAACCGAAATTGATGGAATGAAAGGATTTATCTTCATGAATCGTTTTGGGAATGTCCATAATCCGCAAGCAGTCAATCGGGCAATCAAGCGTATATATGAAGCGTACAATGCAGAAGAAGTGGTGAAGGCTTCCAAAGAACATCGTGAGCCTGTGATAATACCACATTTCTCATGTCATCATTTGCGACATACCTTTTGCTCAAGGTTTTGCGAGAATGAAACAAACTTAAAGGTAATTCAGTCCATTATGGGACACGCAAATATCGAAACAACGATGGATATTTATGCGGAAGTTACCGATACCAAAAAGCAAGAAGCAATTCAAAATTTAGCACACAAGTTAGATGTATTTTAGGAAAGAGTCCTACTGGGACTGACTGAGTACGACAAAATGTGTGCCATACGACAAAAGTACGACAAATTTTAGTGGCGTAATCAACAAAGAAGTGTTATTATGATAATGTTGATATGCTGAAAAGGGCTTTATTAAAGGAAAAAGCGTCAATGTAAATTAAATTGATGTGAAATCCCGACAATGAAGACCCTGGAACCAAAGCGGGCTGAAAACAAAGCCGAAAAAGC
>OAWC01000202.1_pt1 | contig 52556 bp, 53 predicted proteins | sample 1495331 | NCBI WGS metagenome assembly OAWC01 (sample SAMEA2580115, study PRJEB22360) | human gut metagenome | biome: human gut; feature: human-associated habitat; material: faeces | place: Denmark | collected 2008/2010
CCGCGCTGGCGCCGCCCGGCCCGCCGCGCCGCCTCTTGCAATGACCCTGCGCACACCGCCCGGCGCCGGGCCGATGACCACGGCCCGCCCGCCCCCGCGCCCGTAGGTACTGGGAGCGGCGTTTCAATCCTTTACGGGTCCGAAAGCCCGAAAATTTTCTAGGTATAAACGGATTTTTGCCCTTCCCCAGAAGGGGGTCTGAAAAAATTTAGGGGGATTTTTTGAAGAAAATTTTCAAAATGATGTATCGTGATGCCTTTTTCCTGCTATAATCGGTACAGTGATAGGTGCGAAGCTCCATGACATTCCGTCGTGGGGCTTTTTCTTTTGCGTGTATTTTGGAAACGGGGTGCAGGAGTGATGCCGGATGCCGAAGCGGAACGACAAGCGCGACACCGCCAAGGCTGAGTACATCAAGCGGCGGCGGTCGGGCGAGAAAGTAAATCTCAAAGACCTTGCCGAAAAGCTGGGCGTGACATACGGAACCGTCCGCAACTGGAAACGCATTGACCAATGGGACGATGCGGTGGAGCGCAAGCGCGGGGGACAGCCCGGAAACAAAAACAGCCGGGGCAAGAGGAATGCCAAGGGCAATCCCGGCGGCGGTGCGCCGAACGGAAACACCAACGCAGAGAAGGACGGTGCATATAGCACGGTTCACCTTGAACGTTTGAGCCAAGAGGAACGGGACTGGCTGGATCAAATGCCGACCGGTGCAAACGAGAACAACATTTATGAGTTAAAGCTGCTTCGGATTCAGCAGCGGCACATCATGGAACGGATCGCAGAGTATGAAAGCTGCGACCCGGAAAAGCTGTTCACTGCATCCATCACCGATATGCGAAAACCGGGAAAGGACAAAGACGGGAAGCAGGCGGACGGAGCTGTGCAGAAGATGGTCATGGATAACAAGGACAGTGCCTTTGTTCGAGTGACCCAGCTGCGGGAGGCCCTGAACAAGGTCTCCGGCAGAATTATTTCCCTGACCACACAAATCCGTCAGCAGGAAGAATTTGAAAAACGGTACGCTCTGGAACTGGAACGCCTTGACATTGCAAAGATGCGGGCGACCGGTGAGGTGGATGTAGACCCGGAGGGAGGGACAGAGGATGAAACTGTACACGACTAAGATCGTTGCACAGTATCTCGACCTGTCCGAACGCCGGGTGCGGCAGCTCCGAGACGAGGGCGTGCTGGAAGAAAAGGCCCCCGGCCTTTACGACCTGCGTTCCAGCGTCCGACGGTACATCAACTACCTGCGGGGCGACGAGGGCGGCAAAGCTGACCTCAACGAGGAACGGGCGAAGCTGACCAAGGAAAAACGGATCGCCGCCGAAACCGAGAATAAAGTTCGCAATGGGGAACTGTACCGGAAATCTGACATCACGGTTGGCATGACCACCGTTGTTATGAACCTGCGCTCAAGGCTCCTTGCCCTGCCCAACAAGTTGGCTGCAAACATTGCCAAGCTGGACGGTGATGAGGGCAAGATCATGGACTTATTGCAAAGTTCCCTCTATGAGATCATGGAGGAATTTTCTAATTATCAGGTGGCGTTGCAGCCGCCAAAGGATGATGAAGAAGATGAACAAGACGGAGAAGAAACCGGATAAGCCCGGCGGCTCTTGCAAGCACTGCCCGTGGGGCAAACGCATCCACCAAAGGCTGATCCTGTGTATGTTCCCAGCCTGCGTAAGAGGTGAACCGAAACGTGAAGAAAAAACGGATCGTGAAACTTGAACCGCAGACCGTGGAACTGTTCGCCGAGGTTCTAAGCAAACTACGCCCGCCGCCGCCCCTGACAGTCAGCCAGTGGGCGGACAGATACCGGGTGTTGTCCGCAGAATCCAGCGCAGAACCGGGGCGGTGGCACACCGAGAAAGCCCCGTATCAGCGGGCTATCATGGATGCCATCGGTGATCCTCACGTCCGTTCTGTCGTCGTCATGTCGGCGGCGCAGATCGGAAAGACGGATGCTTTCATTCTGAACCCGCTGGGCTACTACATGGATTATGCACCCTGCCCGGTGATGTGTATGCAGCCTACCCTTGACATGGGGCAGACGCTCTCAAAAGACCGTATCGCTCCCATGATCCGGGACACGCCCCGGCTTACCGGTCTGGTGGATACCAAAAGCCGGTACGCTGGAAATACCGTCATGAAGAAGAACTTCCCCGGCGGGCACATCACCATTGTTGGCGCAAACAGCCCGTCGAGCCTTGCCAGCCGCCCCATCAAAGTGCTGCTGGCGGACGAGATCGACCGCTACCCCAAGAGCGCAGGAACAGAGGGCGACCCTCTTGATCTGGCAAAGAAACGCCAGACGACCTTTTGGGATTACAAGACCGTCATGGTCAGCACGCCCACCATCAAGGGAGACAGCCGCATTGAGGACGCCTACCTACTTTCTACACAAGAAGAATGGAACGTGCCTTGCCCGGAATGTGGGGCATACCAGCCGTTCCTTTGGGAGAATGTCAAGTTCGACAAAGACGACCTCGACAAGGGAATTGGATATGTCTGCAGGGAATGCGGCTGTGTATCAAATGAATACCGCTGGAAAGAGCAGGGGAAATACGGTAAGTATGTTGCCGCCAATCCCGGTGCAGAATCCAGAGGCTTCCACCTGAACACGCTGGCTTCAACCTTTGTTGGCTGGAAAGAGATCGTGACGAAGTTCATCGAAGCGAAAATTGCCCTCGATCATGGCAACCCGGAACAAATGAAGGTCTGGGTGAACACAGAGTTGGGCGAGACGTGGGAGGAACGCGGCATTCAGTTGGAGGACATCGAGCTGTTCAACCGCCGCGAAATCTACGCCGCAGAGGTGCCGGATGATGTTCTGTACCTCACTGCTGGTGTTGACGTGCAGGATGATCGCTTTGAAGTTGAAGTGGTCGGCTGGGGCGAGGGCACAGAGAGCTGGGGCGTTCGCTACCAGAAAATCTTCGGCGATATGCTTTCGGATCAGGTATGGGACGATCTGGACAACTTTCTACTTCGGACATGGCACAAGGCAGACGGAACGGCATACCCGCTGTTGGCGACCTGCATTGATTCCGGTGGACACCACACCGATGAAGTTTACCGGTTTGCAAAGGAACGGCTCAACCGGCGCATCTTTGCCATTAAGGGCATGGGCGGCGCAGGAGTGCCGTTTATCCGCAACCCGTCCAAGAACAATCGTGTTCGGGCAGACCTGTTCATTCTGGGCGTTGATGCGGGCAAAACGACCATCTATCAGCGTTTGGAAGTCAAGACGCCCGGCCCGAACTACTGCCACTTCCCGTCAAATGAGGAAGCAGGCTACACCGAAGAATACTTCAAGGGCCTAACAGCTGAGAAGAAAGTGGTGCGGTTCGTCAAGGGTCATTTGAAAGAATACTGGGAAATCAAAGATAAAGAGCATAAACGAAACGAGCCGCTGGATTTGCGCAATTACGCAACCGCGGCTCTTGCTATTTCTCGCCCTGTGCTGAAAAAACCGGATGCAGACGGAACGCCTGCCCAGCCGGTCAAGAAATCACGGGGCCGTCGTCAGCTTTCGGGAGGTATCTAAATGGCAGGAATTACGCTGGAAACGGCACAGAAACAGCTTGACCTTTGGATTGCCGCCGAGGAAAAGGTGACACACGGGCAAAGCTACCAGATCGGCAACAGGTCATTGACCTACGCAGACCTGACGCAGATTGGAAAGCGGATTGATTATTGGTCGAACAAGGTGACGGAACTTTCTCAGCAGAGAAAGGGACGGAACCGGATGGGGCATTTTGTGCCGCGTGACCTGTAAGGAGAGTAGAAGATGGGATTCTTCGATACCCTGCTCACGGCGATTGCCCCGGAGCGGGCAGTAAAACGTGTTGCCGCACAGACGGCAATACGGGCAATCAATTCGGGATATTCCAACTATGGCGCAAGTCTGCACAAGAAATCTATGCGGGGCTGGATGTGGCACGGTGGAAGCCCGAAAGAGGACATCGAAGATAATCTTCGCGTCCTGAGAGAGCGGAGCAGGGACGCTTATATGGGCGTCCCGCTGGCAACCGGTGCCATCAAGACCATGCGCACCAATGTAGTGTGCGGCGGTCTGACACCGACACCGCAGATCGACAACGCATTTTTGGGTATTTCAGACGAGGAAGCCCAGAAAATCAATGAACAAATCGCAAGAGAATTTGCTCTGTGGGCCAATAAGCCGACCTGTGATGCAGACCGCATCGACAATTTCTATATGTTGCAGCAGTTGGCATTTACGGGATTTCTGCTGAATGGTGATTCATGGGCAGTCCTGCAGAACAAAAAGACGCCCGGTGTACCGTATGACCTGCGTGTGCGGATCATCGAAGCCGACCGCATTTGTTCTCCTGCGTTTATGGACATCCTTTCGCCGACGGACATTAACGAGCATCATGTTGAAAAGATCGTGCAAGGTGTTGAAACCGATGCAGACGGCATGGTCATTGCGTACTGGGTTTGCGACCGGCACCCGCTGGCGTCTACCAGCGTGACGGGATTGACGGCCTCGCACTGGACAAGAGTGGAAGCCTACGGCAAAAAGACCGGGCGGCAGAATGTTCTCTGTCTGATGCAGCGCGAACGTGCCGGTCAGCTGCGCGGCGTACCACTGCTGGCACCGGTGCTGGAAAGCCTGAAACAGCTTGGGCGTTTTACGGACGCAGAGCTGACAGCCGCGGTGATCTCCGCGATGTTCACAGTGTTTATCAAGAAGTCGGATCAATCTGACGAGGTGCCGTTTGGCGAAATGCTTCCCCCGGATGTGCAGGTAGATACGCCTGATAAGACCAGTGTGGAGCTGGCACCGGGCGCGTTTATCGACCTGAACCCCGGAGAGGAAGTGCAGTTCGCAGACCCGAAGCACCCAACGACCGGGTTTGAAGCGTTCATGAACGCCATTGTAAAGCAGATGGCGGCGGCGTTGGAAATTCCGTCTGAGGTGCTGTACAAGCAGTTCAGCACCAGCTATTCTGCAGCCCGCGGCGCTTTGAATGAATTTTGGAGAACCACGGGAATGCACCGAGACTGGTTCGCGGATTCTTTCTGCCAGCCGGTCTATGAGGCATGGTTCCGGGAAGCCGTGTGCAAGGGACGGATCAAAGCGCCGGGCTTCCTGACAAACCCGGCGGTTGCAGCGGCCTACATGAACTGCAACTGGAATGGCCCGGCAAGAACAAACCTGAACCCCAAGGATGAAGCCGAAGCAGCCCAGATGCGGGTGAACAGCGGATTCTCCACGGCGGCACAGGAAACCGCTCAGATGACGGGCGGAAGCTATGAGGCAAATATGCGGCAGCGGAAAGCCGAAGCCGCACTGAAACGGGAGGTGGACGAAATTGCGGGAGCACAAGTGCAACAGCAAACCGCTGTTCCTCAACGGAGCGGCGGCGACCCCGGCAAGTCCGAGTAACAAGAAGTTTTGGGAGTTCCGCAATGCAGCCGAGACCGGCGGCACGGCGGAACTTCTGCTTTACGGTGATATTAGCCGTACGAGCTGGTGGGGTGATGAAGTGACCCCGCAGGCGTTCGCCGCAGACCTTGCGACGATTCCGGCTATGGATGACCTGACTGTCCGTATTTGCAGCGGCGGCGGGGATGTCTGGGCCGCACAAGCCATTGGCGCAATGTTGGAAAACAGGCTTGGCACGGTGACAGCGCAAATCGAAGGTATCTGTGCCAGCGCGGCGACCATCGTCGCCAGCCATTGCAAAGTGGTCAAGGCGGCAGAGGATGCAACCTACATGATCCACCCCATCAAGGTAAACCCGAACGGGTTTGTGGACATGGAGGGCTTGAAGCAGCTCATGGATGCACTGACCGTGATGCGCACCAATGTCTTGAACCAGTATGCGAAAAAGACAGGACACACCGTCGAAGAAGTGGCGGCGTGGATGGACGCTACATCGTGGTGGACGGCGGCAGAAGCAAAAGAAAATGGCTTCATCGACGAAATCACGGAAAGCAACCAGACTGCAAAAATCGAAAACAGGAATGGTGCGCTGTTTGTCAACAGCATTGCCGTTCCGGGCACATTTGATGATGCCCCTGAATTTGTACGAAACCGCGCCGTGGTGGCCCCTGCCACGACTGAGGGTTTTGTAAATAACACTGACCCGGCAGGAAAGCCGGACAAGAACGATGGAGGTAACGACATGGAGTTCAAGAACGCAGATGAACTGCGCAACGGCTGTCCTGATCTGGTGAAAGAGATTGTGGACGAAGCCCATGCGGAGGCACAGAAGCAGGAGCGTGATCGTTTGGCTGCCATTGACGAGATCGCGGATGCAGTCCCGTCCGATCTGGTGGCCGAGGCAAAGTATGGCGACAAGGCTTGTTCTGCGGAGCAGCTTGCTTAGACAACCGGTTTACATGGTAGTCGAAGGCGGTTCGGATTTGGAAAAAGCAACAGTGCAAATCCCAAAACTGAGCGGAACCCCGACGATCATCTACGGAGGTGTCGAGGATGATTAAGCTGCAGGACGCGAGAATTGCAGATGGACTGCCGCGGGTCGTTGCTGAACAGCCGTGGGCAAAGGTGCTGTCTGCAGTATACGGGGAACTTCAAGGCCGGATGCTGGAATATCTGGCAACGGGCATGACGTTCTCGGATGTGGATAACTGTAGCGAGGGAATGCTGGATCAAATGGCAATCTATCTCAAAATCGAATGGTACGATTCTGCCGCCGATATTGAGACGAAGCGTAAGCTCGTAAGAACCGCAATTGAAATCCAGCGTTATGCAGGAACGGTAAAGGCTGTTCGTGAACAGGTGGAGACAATTTACAAAAAAGCCAGAATTGAGGAATGGTTCTCGTATGGGGGGACACCGGGATTCTGGAAACTGTATGTTGACATCACCGACGATCAGGAAACATATCACACCGCAGCAGAAATGGAAAAGCTGCTGGGCTACACAAAACGCTGCACTGCTCACCTTGAGCACATCATCTACACCATCGAACCGCATGAAAGATCACCCGCCTACATCGCCGCCGTACCCTGCGGCATGGCGACATCCTGCACCGTAAAGGTCCCCGGTAGGATCAAGCCGCGGGAAATCGGCGCAAAGGCGTATGTTGCCGGTGCGGTCGGAAGATCGAAAATGCAGGTTGTCGTGGCGCTGCCCGGTGCCGTTGAAGCAAAGGCAGTGAAAGCACGAGCCTTTACGGCGGGCACCGTTGAACGGTCGCACGCGGCGATAAACATTGTTATTGGAGGACAGACAACGTGAGTTGGGAAAAATCTAGCTACACCGCCGCCGGTGCCGCCCTGCTGTCGGAATCTCTCTCCGGTGGTGCGCTGGTAATCACCCGCGCTGTGAGCGGCACCGGTACGGCTGACGCAGACCTTTCGGGGGAAACCGGGGTAAGCGGCGAAACACATGACCTGAAATTGCTGGACATCGAAACCGTTGAAAGCGGCGGTGAGACGGCTCGGCGGGTAAAAATCCAGATCACCGGTGCGGATGAAACGTACATCATGCATCAGGTGGGCGTTTACGGCAGGCTGAACGACGATGCAGAAACACTCCTGTTTATTATGCAGGATGCACGCGGAGTAGAGGTCCCGTCCACGAAAGTGAACGGCGATTTTGAGATTGAGCTGTCGGCGCTGCTTGCTGTGTCGAACAAGGCCAATATCAGCATTACCGTTGACCCGCAGATGCAGGCTCTCGCAAAGATGGTCAAGGCGGAAATTGAGAAGCACAATGCCAATGCCGACGCCCATGCGGCGACAATCACGGCAGCGGTCAGCGCAGCCGTGAAGAACCTGTCTGAATCCGGGGAAATCCTGAACGAAGAACAGGTAAAGGCTCTTATCAAGGAGCAGGTGGACGGCGGCACAGGCGGCGGCTACTATGGCTCCTACGAACTCACCCTTGCGGCTGACGGGTGGAAGCCCGCCCGCAGCGAGGATGATTACGAAAACGCTGGCGGTATGGATTACTACCAGTGCATTTATGACGCAGAACTGTCGGACAGCACCAGCGAGCTTGTACCCGTTGGCGTTGTATCTCCTGGCAGCTTCTATACTACGACCAAAGCGGGCGTCCTGAACGGGTGCGAAACGCATGATGGTTTCATCAGATTTTTCGCTCAGCGCATCCCGGAAGCAGATATTCAGGCGACCGTAACCCTGTTCGGGAAAGGAGGTGGTTCGGGTGAAACCGGTAGCGTAAGCATCGGTCAGGGCTTGAAGCGTGACGCGAGCGGCGCTATTGCCGTCCGCATTGGCGAAGGCCTTGACTTTGACAGCACAAACGCGTTGACTGTCCGCAAAGAAACCGTTATGACGAGCGAAGACCTGCTGAACGAGGAAGAAACGCAGCAGGAAATCGTTGATATGCTGAAATAATTTTAGGAGGACACTACTATGTCTAAGCAGATTTCTACCAAGACCACCATCCGCAACCTGACCGCCGAGATCAAGAAGACCTTCGTCAAGAAGGACGCTTTCACCCCGGTCGAGACCGCTGCCAACGCCGCCATTAAGGCCGTGAAGGTGACCGGTAACACCGTCAACTTCTACACCAACACCGGCATGACCGGCGCAGCTGCTTTCTCCATGGACTTCCCGACCGAGATGTTCCTCGACCAGACCAAGACCGCGTTCGTCGGCAAGTTCAAGTTCTCCGACACCACCTATCCCGGCGCCACCGACCCCAAGCTGGACGGCAAGCCGGTCATGGTTCTGGCCGTCAAGGGTGAGAACCCCGACAACTGCACCTACTCTTTCCTGAACATGGCTGCTCTGGTCGATACCTACGCCGCAAAGACCACCGGCAAGGATGCATCCACCACCGTTACCATCGCTGGCTATGAGGTGGATGTCAAGGTCAATGTTTCCACTGCTGCGGGCAACGCTCTGATTCTGAAGGACGACGGTCTGTATGTTCCCACCCCTGAGGAAGTGGACATTTCCGGCAAGGCCGATAAGGTCACTGGTGCCACCACCGGCAACTTTGCTGCACTGGATGGCGAGGGCAATCCGACCGACAGCGGTAAGAAGCCTGCCGACTTCGTGGCTGCTGAGACCGGTAAGCGCCTGATGACCGATGCCGAGGGCGAAAAGCTGGCCGGTGTCTCTGAGGGCGCAACCAAGACTGCCGCCAGCTCCACCAACGGCAATGTGAACATCGACGGCAAGGAAGTCGTCGTGTACACCGAGCCGGAGAATGTTCTGCACGACGAGGACGTGGAGGACTTCTCCGCAGAGGAGATCGCCGCTCTGCTGGCTGACGCTGACTAAGACGTGAGGAGGTAAGCTCTATGGCAAAAGCGAAGATCAAAACGCTTTTGGGCACAGGGCTTGCCGCGCTTTGCAGCCACATCAAGCAGTGCAACACCGCACTCGGAGACCTTTCCGAAGCAACGGCAAACGGATTCGAGGAAACCGATGACATCCTGCACGAAAAGCAGGATGTCACGGCTGCGGTGTCTTTTACGATTCCGTTCGATGGCTGGGGCGAGGATGATTCCTCCCCCGGCTATTTTTATTGTGACATCCCCATTGCGGGCCTGTTGGCTACCGACATTGTGGATGTTACGGTACTGCCGGAATTTTACGATGTGGCGGGTGCGGTGGGCTTTATTGCGACCGAAAGCCTCGAAGGAAAGCTGCGGCTGAGGGCCGCCAAAGCTCCGACCGAGAAAATTTTTGCACAGTATCACATTACAAGCACCGTGAAATACACGGATGCACAGGAAGGGGGAACCTAAATGGCATACGGTTCTTTTAACGCAGGCCCCGGCAAGGCGCCGGATGAAGATGTTGTCCGCACTGACCAGATCGGCATTCCGGGCGGCATTGCCACGCTGGATGCAGACGGCCACCTGACCGAGAGCCAGCGGTGGGAAGTGGACGGCTACAAAAAGGCCGAGACCGACCAGCGCATCAGCGCAGCCGTGGACGCTCACAACGGTGCGGAGAACGCCCACAGCGACATCCGTGCCAGTGTGGCAGCTATGAACGCCAGCATCAAGGCCATTGAGCTGAAGTTCGGCACGAACGTCACGAAAAACCCGTTTTCTGCCACGTTCGGCAGTCTGGACGGCCTGACCGTGACCGGCGCGTGGAATGCCGAGCAGGCAAGGGTGGAGTTCTGACGATGGCTGAAACGTTCAAGGTCGGCGCGAATGCGCGGGAGCTGCTGCGGTACACCCAGAGGGCAACCCGCATTGTCACCGACGACATCAGCCGGAGCGATGCCCGGAAGATCATCCAGAAAGTCGCGGCGCTCGAAGATGTGCGCGACATCCAGAAGGTGTGCGGCACTGCCGTCCATGCACTCGACACACGGGACAGGGAGGGCTTTTCCAAAAGCACTTTCCGTCTGTACGGTGAGGGCATCCGGCTGACTGCCCGGCAAATCCTGCTGGATGCACACGCGGCGAACAACGTCAATTTCCAGACCGACTACGACAAGCGCGTTGAGAAGATCGGCGCAGTTGTGGACGGCTGCTCTCTGCTGCTGGAATACCTGACCATCTGCACGGAGGAAGGTATCATCAGTGCGAAGAAAGCCGGTATCTGGACAAAGAAGGTCACGGACGTAAAATACCCGGCGATGAAGTGGCTCACGTCGGAACGCGGACGTGCCGAAAAACTCCGGGCAGAAGCGGAACGGAAACGGCTGACCGAACAGGCTGCCGCCCTGAAAGCCGTCCTTTACCCGGAACCGTAAACGCACAGCGGGCAACCGCTTTGCATAAAGGGTGCGGTTTGTTTGTCTGACGCTGCCATTTGGTGGCTGCGCTCTCCGAACACCAACAATAACAACAACGTCTGGAACGTCAACACCGATGGCTCCAACAACAACAACTGGTACAACAACTCCTATGGTGTTCGCCCCGCTCTGATGGAACCGTGTGACGAGTAGGCATAAGCTGAAAGCAGTGCGCCCATCAAAGGAAACCGCATCCTGTCGCTTGCCGATGCAGGCAAGTGATAAATACATCCCGCTGAGGTGGGCCATCCCTGCCGGATACAGCCCACTACCGCAACGCGAACCAGCGGAGGGTAATTTTGACATACGAAGAACTGTGCAGCTTTGAGGTGCTTTACAAAGCCTACCTTGAAGCCCGGAAGGGAAAGCGCAGTAAAAGCAAAACAATCGAGTACGAGGCGCAGGCGCTGGCCTGCACGGAAAAGCTCTCCCGTAAGCTGGCTGTCTGCAATGTGCGGCAGCCAGACGGGAGCATTCGGCAGCAGATACGCTATGTGCCAAGTAAGTTTGAGGTCTTTGCCGTCTACGAGCCGAAGCGCCGCATGGTACACGCCCCCGCATTTGTGGACAAGGTGGTGCTGCACGCTCTGGTCGATAACATCCTGTATGATGCCCTGACAAAGAGCTTTATCCGGGACAGCCACGCCAGCCAGACCGGCAAAGGCACAGACGACGGCCTGATGCGCCTGAAAACTCACATGGTGGACTATTACCGCCGTGAGGGACACGGCGCGGACGGCTGGGTGCTGAAAGGCGATGTGCGGCATTTCTTTGCCAGCATCGACCACCGGAAGTTAAAACGCAAGCTCAAGGCCGTGCTGGACAAGCGCGGCGTTGACCCGCGTGCCTATGAGCTGCTTTGCATCTACATCGACGTGATGGAGGACGGCTTGCCGCTGGGCTACCAGACGAGCCAGCTTTTCGCCCTCATGTTTTTGGACGAGTTCGACCACATCATCAAAGAAAAGTACCGCATCAAATACTATGGCCGATACATGGATGATTTCTACATCATCTGTTCGGACAAGAAGAAATTGCAGTGCATTCTCCGGGATGTTCGGGCGCTCATGGACAGTTACGGCCTTGAGCTGAACCAGAAAACCGCCATTTTCCCGCTGCGGAACGGTATTGATTTTCTGGGATTCCATAGCTACCTGACCGACACCGGCGCGGTCATCCAAAAGCTGCGCCGGGATAGCTCCAAGCGGATGAAGAACAAGATCAGATATTGGGAGACGGCATACCCCGCAGGCGAAGTGACCAAGCAGGAAATCCTGCGGAGCTTTGATGCGTGGGATGCCCATGCCGCCCATGGTGATACTTACTCTTTACGCCGCAAGTACGCTGACCGGCTCGAAAAATTGCTTGACTGTAAAATCCCTATCCATCGAAAAATCAACTCGAACAAACTCGCGCGTGACAGACGGCGGGCGAGGCAATGCCGCTGCATCTACAAGAAGCAGCACAAAGCCCTGTCCCTCTCTGTATCGCAGAACACGCGGCCCGCGGAGATCATGCCGTGGGCCTGAACGAAAACAAGGAGGTAACAATGGCAAACGTAAAACTGGGCACGAAAGCCGTTGGCAGCATTGTCAAAATCAAAGTCAACGGCGCGTCCAAAGATTTTATTGTTGTGCAGCAGGGCAACCCGAACACCAGCACCTATGATTCGAGTTGCGCCGGAACGTGGCTGCTGATGAAGGACATCTACACAACGTCCACGTTCGGCAACAATAACTCCTACAAGGATTCCAGCATCCACACATACCTGAACGGAACGTTCTACAACCTCATCGACAGCAACATCCGGGCGGCTATTAAGCAGGTGAAAATCCCGTACCAGAACGGCACTGGTTCCGGCGGCAGCCTTGCCACCGGCTCCAATGGCCTGAGCACCAAAGTGTTCCTGCTGTCTGGTTATGAGGTTGGTTGGACGACCAGCGACAACGGCTATTTCCCGAAGGACGGTGTGAGGCTGGCATACTTTGGCAACAGCTCCAGCGGTAACAGCAAGCGTATTGCATACAATGGCAGCTCCGCTGCCATTTGGTGGCTGCGCTCTCCGGACACCGACGTTACCAGCTACGTCTGGCTCGTCAGCACCGATGGCTCCGGCAGCGGCAGCTGGTACGGCGACTCCTATGGTGTTCGCCCCGCTTTCATTCTTCCCTCTACACTCGTGGTCTCTGACGACGGCACGGTCAGCGTCAACACTGCACCTACCGTCAGCACGGACGGCGCAGCTCTTGGCGAGAAGAACACGGCCTTTGCATGGAAGTATACCGTCACCGATGCCGACGGCGACACCCTGACCGTCGCCGAAAAGCTGGACGGCAAGGGCAGCAAGGCCCGCACCGGCGTTGCCAGCGGCACGGCCCTGACCTTTGAGCAGACGGCCAGCGCTGCCGGATTCCAGAAAATCCTGAACGGCAACCACACCATCACCGTTGAGGTGAGCGACGGCAAGGAAACCGTCAGCACGTCCGCGACCTTTACCAAGGCCGTCCACGCCGCAAGCGTGACGCTGGCTGAACCGTTGGCCGTTGAGGGCGACATTACCGTTGCCGTGCTTCAGGTGACCGGCTCCATCCCCGATGATGCGAAGTTCAAAGCCGAAGTGACCAACAACGCACTCGACAGCTCCCCGGTCTGGCAGGATGCCACGACCGAGGTAAAAAAAGGCGTGAACATCGTCTTTGAGAATAAGACCGCCACCAACGGCGCGGCGTTTAACTTCCGCGTCAGCGTGGAGCGCGGCGAATCCGGCGAGGGCGGCTACATCGAAGCCGTCAGCGGTGCATTCCAGTAAGGAGGACGAAATCATGGTCGAATGGAAGAAGCATAATCTGCCCACCCGGCAGGAGAAGGAAGCCGCAGCCAAGAAACAGGCCGAGAAAGACGGCCTGCCTGACCGCGTGGCCGAGGTCGAGGACGCAATGTGCGAACAGGACGCAGCCAACGAGAAGCGTTTGACCGACATCGAAACCGCGCTGTGTGAGCTGGACGCAGCGCTGAATAAAGAATAAGGAGGTATCACCATGAACATTATCTGGGCAAACCGCCTGATTGCAGGCACTAAAACTTGGGCAGAGATGCCCGCATCCCGCCGTGCAGGCGTGAAGAAAGTTCTGGCCGGGCGCGTAAACAAGGGCGAGATCACCGCCGAGGATTACAAGCGCATCACCGGTGACGACTATGACGTGGCCTGAGCTGTGTGAGAAGCTGTTGACCCGGCTAGAAACCAGTGGTGTGGACACGACCGCAGAGCGCGGCGAATTTGCCGTGCTGGTGGCTGAGTGTGGGTCGAGCGGCTGCAAAATGGCATTGAGCCAGAAAGGAGAAAACGACAATGGCGATTAACGCGTATTCGTGGGCGAAGGACGGCGAGAAGAACCTCTCTCCGTCCTTCAAGGTGCGGGAGTTCCGCTGTTCGGATAACACCGACCCGATCTTTATTGATTCGGAGCTGGTGGAAATCCTTCAGAAAATCCGCAATTACTTCGGGAAGCCGGTGAACATCACCAGCGGTTTCAGAACGGCCAGCAAGAATGCCACGATCAAGAATGCTGCGAAGTTCTCTCAGCATCTTTACGGCAAGGCTGCTGACATCTGGATTTCCGGTGTGACGGTGGAGCAGATTGCGGCATATGCCGAGACCCTGCTGCCGAACCGCGGCGGCATTGGCCGCTACCCGAAGGAAGGACACGCCGACCGTACTCACGGCTGGGTACATATCGACACCCGCACGGCAAAGAGCCGGTGGGTGAGCTGAAAATAGGAGGAAAACAGTATGGAGAACATTCTGAAAGTTTTTCTGATGGCATTCCCTGAATGGCTGGCCTGTATCTTCATGGTGGTCGGCCTTGTGGTCACGGCGCTGGCGGCGGTACGTCTGGGCTACGGCCTTGTGGTCGCAAAGACTGTGTACAAGTGGATCGTCAACGCAGAGGAAAAGTTCGGCAGTGGCGCGGGTGCAGAAAAGAAAGCCCATGTCATTGCCGTACTGCGTGGGTACACCCCGGACTGGCTGGACTGGGCAATCAATGAGCGGACGCTGGATTGGATCGTGCAGCTTGTGTTCGACTTTACCAAGAAGAAGCTCGAAGATTACATGGCAAAGAAATCCGCAGAAACCACTACTGTGGCCCATTTCGGTAACGTGGGGGAGAACAAGCGTAATGACTGACGAGGAACTGGAACATCGCCTGACAGCGGTCGAAAACCGTGCACAGAGCAACACCCACCGGCTGGACGAGCTGGGGAAGCTGACCGATGCAGTAAACGGCATGAACACCAATATCAAGTTGACCATCCAGCAACTCGAAACCACAAACCGGAGCCTTGAAGTTGTGACGGCACAGAACAAGAAGCAGGACGACCGCTTGACCGCGCTGGAAAAAGCCCCCGGAGTATTTGGAAACAAACTCTGGTGGGCGGTCATTGCGGCATTGATCGCAGGCTTTGTTGCATCTGAATTGGCAAGGTATCTCCACTAAGTAAAGCAATGCCCCGCTGGCATCCTGACGGATTGCTGGCGGGGCATTTTTTGTTTGCACAAAGATTACAAAATAATTACAGATTATGCGGTGCGCCACAAACGGGCCGAAAATTGGTGTTCAACCAGTGAAAAGTAGCCGGAAGCCGCATAAAGGGAATAGTTCGCTTGTTGATGTGCAAGGTGGACCAAACAAAAATAATCCGAACTTGTTTCCGATAGGAGATGGGTTCGGATTATTTGTTTTCTTCGGGAAATTCAACGCAGGTGTCCGTGGAAGATGAAATCCGAAATCATAGATTGACCGCCACAAACCAAACAATGATTTCAGGAGGACAAGATTATGAAGTACGATGCAAGGGCTTGCAAATTCAATATGGACACCGGCTGCGTGGAACTGCTGCTCCGGGATGGGAGAATGATCTCCATTGACTGCACCGGGGTTGAAGATGCGCTGGATGCGACCATTGCACAGAGGTCAGAACTGGACTACCTCATCTACAATGACCCGCTGGGCTATGCCGATTTGATTCTGAATGGTGATCCGGAGGAATATTTGAAAAATGTGAAAGTAAGTTATCGACTAGAGGATTGACGAGAAAACGATGGCATCAAGTAATTATTAGAATACTCGATGCCATCGTTTTTTATTTTGTATTCGAAATATTAATCAGAGAAAGTAAAAAATTAGTGTTCAGAGAACGTGAAATTTTAACTACGCATCAGTTGAATACCAGTTAGCATTTGGTAAGTTTGCAATGCGTATTCATCTGTCATCCCATCAATATGATCAATTAAAAGATGCACGCGTAACCACCATTCGATTTCCTCAAAATGTGAAGCATTCTCAGTAATTAAAGCTTTCAACTCGTTGCGGTAAGCATTGACATAACGGTCGCCAATTCGATGATACAGTCGACGTGCCATGTCAATGTTGATTTTTTGGCTTTTGATTTTCTCCTTTAGACAATCGTTGTTTTTTAGTTGGGATGGATCATCTATAAGTGCTTCAAACACATCAAATGGAAGATTTAAAAGTAACTCGTATTTTTCAAGAATTCCAGAAATTACAGCATAGCCAGTAAGTTCAATGTTTTCTGCTTCGCTCGAGTTATATAACAACTTGCTAGAAACTGTTTTCATGTTTTCTAGTATCATGCCCATTCCAGAATCTTTAGATAGTAACGAGTCGGCTACTCCATTATACACCATGTCGTGCTGAGAAAAATAATTTTCGACAGCCTCCTGCACAGCGGCTCTAGACCATGGTACAGAAATATCCCGATTAAATCCATTAAGATTATCTATATGTTGATCTAATGTTCCTTCGGTTATTGAGAATAGCAGACAATCATTTGTGGGAGAGAGCTTCTTATGTAATGATTTTGATGCCACAGAGGTTATATCTAAATGCTTTTGAAATTCTTTTAAGAACTTTTCCTCCGTCAGAATGCCTTTTTCAATGCCGTCAGAAATGTCACTCATACAGTATGCAATATCATCGGCAGCTTCCATAATATACGTCAGTGGATAGCGGTGATGAAGTTCGAGGCCGACTGACTGGTAAATCTCTTTTACCAGAGGCAACTCACTTTGAAAGTAACCTGCTTTTTTCAAGATAGCCTTTCCTTTTACTGGTTCTTCACCTGCTGCACGTGAATATTTTAAAATACTAAGAAGAGTTGCATAGGTCAAATTTAGACTATACTGGTCATAATCAGTATACAACTTGGTGACAATCCGGAATCCTTGGGGATTACCATCAAATTCTTCGAAGTCACTCAGCAATTTTTTTAGTGTGTCACTTTTACACATATCGGTAGGAAGAGCATTCAGCGCACGTTTTTGCGCCCAATCTCGAATTGCACTTTCCCCGAAATGACCAAACGGTGGATTACCGATATCGTGAAGAAGACAGGCGTTTTCGACCACAGCAATAAAAGAGGAAATATTTTCCGCAGATAGCAGTCCTTTAGAACATAACTCCTGCGCAATTTTGTTGGCTAGCGTTCGGCCTAAATCTGACACTTCTAACTAGTGAGTTAGACGAGTGCGTACACTAGCGTTAGGTTCTAGAGAGAATACCTGTGCTTTTTGCTGAAGCCTACGAAACGATGAGTTGTAAATAACACGCGAACGGTCACTATAAAACTGTTCGGAAGCATTACTACGATTGATGGTGCTGAGGCGTTTTCTTGCAGTAGTTAGCAGCTGATTATAATCATATTGCATAGCTGACTTCCTCCTTTTTAGAGCATGTTTTTGGCTGGTAGTATACTTTATTATACTCCTATATTGGCAATAACGTCAATTTTTATTTGTATCTAAGCAAAAATTTGAACCACTAAAAAAACAAAAAAACAGGGTGCGCCCTGCGGACGCACCCTGAAAAATCCACATACGATAGTGATATGTACAGCAGGGCGTTCCCCGTCGGGAACGCTCTGTTTTTCTTTGCTGGTGATGTGATGAGCCTGCTCTGCCTGCCATGCGGCAAACTCCCTCTGGCCTTCCTCACTGTTCCAGCAGGCAAGGATGGCCGGGTAGAATGCCCGTGCCAGACGGTCGATGACTTCATCGGGATAAGGGGAAATGTTTGTGGACTTTTTCTTTTTGTTCAAACGCACGCTCCTTTGATCGTCCCACCGTGGCAAAGCCGGGCGAGAAAATCAAAGTTCCAATTCTTATCAGGCGCAAGGGCGCGGATGTTTTCCGCCCTGCACTTGCGGCTGGTGGCTCGTTGATGGCTTACAAGTGCCTGTCGTTATGCCGTTTTAGAGGATTCACCGCTGGATTCTGCAAGAACTTCGTCCAGCGTTTTCAAAAATTCAAGGTGAGGTTTCAAGGCAAAGCGAAGAACTTTGACCTGTTCCGGATGCGTAAGAAGTTTCGGGTTCAAGTCGAACGTAACTTCCCAACTCTTTCGCATGAGAGATTCAGCATTGTGGAGCCGGTAGTATAGTTCGAGAAACTTTTGGGGAACATCATAGCTTTCATCAATGGTGTTGCTGGCGGCTTTCTCTGCCTGCTTCACCGTCACTTTGTTAGGCTTGACTTTCTTCGGCTTCGGCACATAATTCTTGATTTCCTCAAAAATTTCAGCCTGTTCTTCGGGCTTGGCCTTGCCGAGATTTTCGAGAAGATAATCGGGAATGTGCAGTTCCTCGCGGAAGAACCGATCACGGAAACCGGGAGACAGTTCATCCGCAACGTCAACGCCATGGGCATAGTATTCTGCACGGCGGACTGAACTTGCGCTGCTGTGATTTTCCTGCGCAATGCGCTCACAGGTTTTCATTGGCTTCTGGTTGTGTTCAGATTGAACACTGCCAGATTTCTTTGCAGTATGCTGATTACCGCGAAACGCCTCGGTACGCTTTTCAGAGGAATACTGCTTGCCCATCAGAAACTTCTTCTGCTCCGGGGTCAGATTACGCCGCCCCAACTGATTCTTGCAGATCCATGCGAGGACTTCTTCTCTGCTTTCAAACGGGAGCGGCATGGTGGAGAAATAAATCTCCGGGTGCTTCTGAAGAATCGCATAACGATTGTGACCGTCAACAAGTGTATTGTTCCACACGATCAAAGGAGAGAGCAGCTTGCCCTCTTTCAGGATATTTTCTTCAAGCTGCTTAAATTCATCATCGGTCAGAGGGGGAATCTGGGACTGAAACTCCGGGTCGATTTTCAGATTGATCATACGCACACTCCTTTATCTCTCCTGCTGCGCCGGTTCTTCCTCCCGGAAAAAGGACGCAACATTCTGTTTTGCGGTTTTCAGTTTGAGCAGTTCTTCCTTGGCTTCCTTGTACTGCTCGTAGAACTTCGCCTTTTCGGATGCCAGCTGCGCATACTCGGCTTCCAGCTTTTTCGGGCTGGCCAGCTTGGTGAGGTTGTTTGCCTTGAAATAGGCTGCTGCCGCCCGGTACGCTGTCAGCTCTGCACGGTGCTGCTCCTCAAAGGCTGCGGGTCGCTTGGCGGTCTTTAGCTGCTGTGCGATGTTCTTGGTGCTGGCGTAGGCTGCGACGTGATAGCGCAGCTCATTGTTGGCTTTTATGCGACCTTCGAGGTCTTTCACCACCGCCAGCGAGTCGTGATACTTGGTTTCCAGTTCGGTGATGCGCTGGTTCAGAGCGTCCTCGTCGGTTAAGCCCTTTTCCTGCAGAAGCTTCACGGTCTGTGCCATAACTTTGAGATTGTGTTTCGTGAGCCAACGCTTATAGCCGATGCCCTTGCTCTCGGTCATTCTCGACTGGATGTCGATCAGTTTCCCGATAGTATCCTGTTTGAACTGAACCTTGGGGTTGCGTTCGGCATTTGCCTGCAACGTGGCAAGCACTGCTGCCTTATCGAACTTGTCACCGAGATGTTTCGCTCGGATAAACTTGGTTCTGCCAGCGGGCAGATAACTTAGGCATCCACGGCTTTCCTTGACGGCAATGCCATACTGCTGCATGAGCTTGTCAGAGAAATCTTCAAAGCTGGTGACACGGTACAGCACCGAAGAAATCTGCTTCCGCAAAGTGTCCTTCACGGTTTCAAACTTCTTCTGCCTGGGCTGCTGTCCGGTTGCGGTAAGGGCTGCGTTTTCACGGTCAAGTTTCAACTGGCCGCGCCTGCGTGCCCAATACTCGGCTTCGCTGACACGCTCTTTCGAGCCGTTGAGCAGGTCAATCTGGTACAGTCCAGCACCTTCGCACAACTCCATGACCTCGACACGCAAATGCCGCATGGTCTGGGCTGTGCTGGAGTGCTTCATACCCTCACGCCAATCGCGGGGCTTCTGCATATAGGGCTTGCGCTCCACCTCTCGTGTTCGGATGCTGCCAATCACGATGTGGACATGGATGTTTCCCGAATGGTTGTGCCCATCGGGGTGAGTGCAGACGATGGCAGGATGACCAGGGAAGTTTTCTTCGCAGAATTTCAGGCCAAGAGCCTGTGCTTTTTCCATGGTCAAGCCGTTGTCGGCTGCATCTCTGGGGTCGAAGCTGATGATATACTGATGGCTCTTAATATCATCGCGTTGGGTGTTCTTGCCATACTTGCGGTTTGCCAGCAGACAGGCCGTTGCGAACGAGAAATCGCCGCACTCAAGGGTATCGAGGATGTACGATTCTCGCAGCATGGGTCGGCCTTGCTTGTCCAGAATTACCTTGCCGGAAAATTCATCGTGCTGGTAAACGAGGTACGCTTCAATGGCAGAGTAGTCCGAGTTTTTAGAGGCGATATGCTTGAGCGTTGCCATACAGTTCACCCAGAACTTTCTCGGCGCTGAGCCGAAATGCAGTCAGGTCTGCAAGTTCGTCAAGGAGTTTCGCCCGGATCTGCTCGGTGTCTGCACCGCCGGAATTGAAGTGCCTTGCAAGCTGGTTGAGGTTTCCGCCCACCTTGCTGCACTGGGCAAGCAAAGTGGAAACAGCGGTCAGGGTTTCGTCGCCGCCTGCAACGATGACCGTTTTCTCGATCTTGACGTTATGGATGGCGCGGCGGATGAAGGTGGAGAGGGAGAGATTTAGGAGTTTGCAAGTGAGTTCCAGTGACGCTTTTTCCTCCGCTGTCACACGGAACTTGATGATGTGCGTTTTGTTGTTCGGCGTGTCGTGGTGCTGAAAATTGCTAGGAATCGGTTGAACATTCGTTTTGGTCATTGTACCTCCTGTCTGTTCGATAACTCCTCGGTGAAGTTATGTAAGCACGACACGCCGTTCCATTCGTGCCGTAAGGCACGAATGATGAGCAGGGTTTGGGGCAGGCACGCCCCAACAAGATCACTTCGGAAATGCAGACGCATTGAAGAAGTGAAGTCCCGGTGGAGCACAACATTTTCAAGAATTGAAAATTTGTGGCCACGGGACGGTTCTTGCCCTCTACCGCTGCGCTCAAAACCGTTTCTGGATAATTGTTTCCGAATTGTTAAGACGCAAAAAATAAGTAGAGGTGATTCTGCTCATGTAATGGGGTCGCCGTTTGCTCCGAACGAAGTTCCTGCCCCTGTTTGTGCAGCGGCGTTGACGAAAAGTCGGTATCACGTCCGGTCGGCTCATGAAATTTTCAAGGTACAGCTCCCGTAAAAGAAAAATACCGCCCACGCAGCGCAGCGATGATTTTGTCGGGTGAATCGGCGGCAAAATGAATCGGGTGTGTTGCGGGGCGGTTAATCTTTCAGGGATAATCCACGGTGAGGCAGTGTTCAAAATGAACACGACCACATCTTGTGGAAAGGTTCAAACCAATCCATAAGAACGGTGGGATTTACAAGAAAAATACCACGGTATGTAGGATACGTCAAGATGGTTTTGCGAAATTTATTGTGCTAAAGCGGTGATAGTAGGACTTATCTACTGGAAATTGAAGCATCTAGCAAAGAATTTATGCGCACAAATTGGAAAATCAGCACATCTGTGCTATACTCAAAGCAGAATTTGTTGAGCTAAAACGGAGGTATTGAACCATGGCAGAGAAAAACACCGCCGACATTGGATTTGAAAAGCAGATTTGGAATGCTGCCTGCGTGCTTCGGGGCAATATGGATGCTTCAGAGTATAAGGGTGTCGTCCTTGGTCTTATTTTCTTGAAATATATTTCGGATCGTTTTGAAGATAAGTACAATCAGCTGGTTGCAGACGGTGATGGCTTTGAGGAAGATCGTGATGAGTACACATCGGAAGGAATCTTCTTTGTGCCTGCTGGTGCGCGTTGGAGCGATGTTTCTGCAAAGGCACATGACCCGGAAATCGGTCAGGTAATTGACGATGCAATGCGCGCTATCGAAAAAGAAAACGCGCGCCTAAAAGATATTCTGCCGAAGAATTTTGCGCGTCCAGAACTGGATAAACGTCGGTTGGGCGAAGTCGTTGACCTGTTTACGAACATCAAAATGATTGAACACGGCAGCGAAAAGGACATTCTGGGGCGCACTTATGAATACTGTCTGTCCATGTTTGCAGAACAGGAAGGCAAGCGTGGCGGCGAGTTCTTTACGCCGTCCTGTGTTGTGCGGACGCTTGTGGAAGTGCTGCAACCGTTTAAGGGACGAGTGTACGACCCTTGCTGCGGCAGTGGTGGTATGTTTGTTCAGTCTGCAAAATTTGTAGAGAACCATAGCGGAAATATCAACGATATCTCGATTTATGGACAGGATTCCAACCCGACCACATGGAAGCTGGCACAGATGAACCTTGCTATCCGTGGCATTGAACCCGACCTTGGCAAGTATGCAGCAGACACATTCCTTGATGACCAGCACCCGACCATGCGGGCAGACTATATTATAGCGAATCCCCCTTTCAACCTGTCGAACTGGGGTGCAGAGCAGCTCAAAGATGATGTCCGCTGGCAGTATGGTATGCCGCCTGCAAGCAACGCGAACTTTGCATGGCTTCAGCACATGATTTATCATCTTGCACCGGGTGGCCGCATGGGTATGGTGCTTGCAAACGGTTCGCTCTCTTCTCAGTCTGGCGGTGAAGGTGACATTCGCAAGAATATTGTGAATGCTGACCTTGTGGACTGTATCATTGCCATGCCGACACAGCTTTTCTATACGACCCAGATTCCAGTTTCGCTCTGGTTTATCTCTAAACGCAAGAAACAAGCCGGAAAAACGCTGTTTATCGATGCCCGGAAGATGGGCGATATGGTGAGCCGCAAGCTGCGTGAACTGACCGATGAGGATATTAAAAAAATTGCCGATACCTACAATGCTTATGTTAATGGTACACTGGAAGATGTAAAAGGTTTCTGCGCAGTTGTTGATACGGAGAAAATTGCAGAGCAGGATTATATTTTAACGCCGGGCCGTTATGTTGGGGTTGAGGAACAGGAAGATGATGGTGAGCCGTTTGAAGAGAAAATGGCTCGGCTGACATCTGAACTGTCGGATTTGTTCAAGCAATCGCATAAGCTAGAGGCAGAAATTAAGGAAAAGCTGGGGGCGATTGGATATCATGTCGAATGAAAAAGAATATTGGCTGTTTTTTGATACGAACGTCCTATTTCAATTGTATGATAAAAAGGCAGACTTCAATTCATTTTCATTTAATTCGACTTTTGAAAATGTTTGTGATATGCTTAGTCAACTTGATATTTATGAACGCGTGAGTGTTGGTATTCCAAAAGTAGTTTGGAATGAAATGACTCAGCAAATAATTGAGGCTCATGCTACAAGAGTTTTAGAATTTGGATCATATATTAAGAAATGGAAATTCCCAGAATACAGAGTTACTACATGCGATATTGAAGACTACCCCAATTATATCAAATCAGTTGTTGAAAGGTACAAAGAAGAACTTGAAAAGGGCCTTATCAAAATCACCGAATTATCTTTGCCAAGTGCATCAAGGTTTCAAAGTGTGATGGAGCGTGCGTTTTCTAAATTACCACCGTTTGGTGGCAAAGAGAAAAACTCAGATAAAGGTTTTAAAGATGTTCTTATTTGGGAAAGTATCTTGGAATTCACAGCACAACACGAAAATGCTAATATCATCTTCTATACAAAAGATAAAGGATACAAAGATGTGCTTGTTGACGAGTTTGAAAAGTTGTATCCTAATGCAAGTATTGCGATATTGTCTGCTGAAAATGAAATAAAAACTGTCTTAGAAGAATGGGCTAAAAGTATTGATGAGTATTCTTATCAACCTATTGGAGAGGAAAATGACGTTGATCCTTTTGCAGAGTGGGTGGAATCTCCAAACTTTGTGGTTCAATTGATTGATCATGACTATGGACTTATACCACAGAGTGCACTAGTAGCGGAAACGATTTTTAAATTGGTTGATTATGAGATGCCCACTTTATTGGATTCTAAAGATCAAAACATTAAGTATTCGATGCCTGCAACTTTGGACATAACATATATATTAAAAGATTGTACGACAATTCAAAAAGTAGCGTTAGTAAATATAATTATTTGTAAAACATCTGAGGATGAATATGCAATAGAATCTATTCAGGTAAAGAATCCACCGGATGTGGAAGCTACTGCTTGAAGTATGAATTGCACGCTATCAAAAGCGTGGTTGGGCGAGGTGAGATAATGACTAGATTGGGTGATATATGTGAAAAAATCGGAAGCGGTGCAACTCCGCATGGAGGAAAAGAGGCATATTGCTTAGAAGGAATATCATTTGTTCGCAGTCAGAATATAGGAGATTTTTCTTTTTCTGCGAACGGATTGGCACATATAAATAATGAACAAGCAAAAAAACTTAGCAATGTGGAACTTAAACCCAATGATATACTTCTTAATATTACGGGGGATTCGGTTGCGAGAACTTGTATAATAGACTCAGAGTATTTGCCGGCTCGCGTGAATCAGCATGTTGCGATTATTCGAGGAAAAAAGGATATAGTACTTAGTAGCTATTTGCTTTATTTCTTACAATGGAAAAAGAAATATTTACTTCAACTTGCATCTGCTGGAGCAACCCGAAATGCGTTGACAAAAAGCATGATTGAACAGCTAGAGATTGAATTGCCAACAATTGAACAGCAAAGAAAAATTGCTGGAGTGATCGATAAAATTCAAGAAAAAATAAAGCTGAATCAGAAAATAAACGATAATTTAGCGTCTTAGAGTTGGATGTCAGAGACATCAATCTCACCAGACATGAGTTTTGGCAGCAAAGCATCACGCATTATGGCAAGTCGTTTGTTTTCAATGCTATTGGAAACGATTTGCTCTACCATGGGCGTTGTTATTGCATCGAAAGCATCTAGTAATTCTGTATCAGGGAGCATGATTTCAAAAGTATCAAAATCTTTTTTTCCAATATGAATAACAGTTGTTGCTACCTGAGTTTGTTCAATCGCAAAAAGTAAGGGCTTGATTGTAAAATAGAGGAATGCTTTTCCGTTCGGACGCTTGTTCTCGAATACGCATACTCGCTGATTTAACCACGCTTCATCGTTACCCCAAATATAGGGACGAAATTCACCGTCCATGCCAACGACAATATCTCCAGGGTGCAATAGATACCCTTTTGGATGCACTTCGGTTGTGTATGTCGCAAACTGCTGATCTTTCAAATCACGAATACGAATGATCGGCTTTCCATTGCCTTCAGTGTTAAACTGTTTGGAGGCAAAAGGCGCACCGTAGATGATGTTTGCCAATGAATAAATGCCGGTTTGAGTCCACGACGTGGGCATTACACCTCCGAAGGGACGGTAATCTACAAACCATGATTTGTAAAGAGCCTGCATTTGCTCAAGTAAATTATCGTTTATCATAATTTTAATAACTCTCACCAGTGGCGGGAGATTCTACGGAGAAACTGCCACTGCTGCCGTTCTCTGAAATCGTAATAAGGAGATACGGCGATGAAAAAACAAATTATCAACGAGATACAGCGAAAAATGCTGCCGTATCTCAATAACGAACAGCTGCTACATTTGAAAGCAGTACTGGAAGTGTCATTTCAAGGTGTCATAATTGAAATGGGAGAAGAGCAGCCAAAGGCTGAGGAACAAGATTCGGCAGCAGCGTTCATTACGGCAAAGCGGATAGAAGGATGTTCCGAGAAAACACTGACCTATTATTCAAAAACTATTGCAGCGATGCTGAATGGCGTGGGAAAATCACCGCAGCAAATTACAACGGACGATTTGCGAAGGTATCTGACGGATTATCAAACACAGCGGCGGTCAAGCAAAGTTACAATTGACAATATCCGGCGTATTCTTTCCAGCTTCTTCTCGTGGCTGGAAGATGAAGATTTTATTGTGAAAAGCCCTGTCCGCAGGATTCACAAAGTGAAAACCGCCAAAATCATCAAGGAAACGTACACCGATGAAGCACTGGAACTGATGCGTGACAACTGTTCAACAGTACGAGATTTGGCGATTATTGATTTGCTTGCATCTTCTGGAATGCGTGTTGGCGAGTTGGTAACGCTTAATCGGGAGGATATCAACTTTAATGAGCGTGAATGCGTGGTATTTGGTAAAGGTAACAAGGAACGATTGGCATACTTTGACGCACGGACGAAGATCCACCTTCAAAATTATCTGGATGAACGGTCAGATAGCAATCCAGCACTCTTTGTGACGTTGAAAGAGCCGCACGAGCGATTGATGATCGGTGGCGTGGAAACAATGCTCCGTGAATTGGGACGGCGATTGAAGCTAAATAAGGTGCACCCGCACAAGTTCCGGCGTACATTGGCAACATCAGCAATTGACAAGGGAATGCCGATTGAACAGGTGCAGCAGCTTTTAGGACACCAGAAAATTGACACAACGATGCACTATGCAATGGTAAAACAGCAAAATGTGAAATTGGCACATAGGAAATTTATTGGTTGAGGTACAAACATGGCCATATGGAAAATAGATGAGCTTGGAGAATTTGTTACCCTGAAAAGAGGATATGACTTGCCCCAGCAAAAGAGGAAAAATGGCGAGATTCCAATATTTTCCTCTTCCGGTGTAACGGGAACACATAATGAAGCAATGGTTGAAGCACCGGGAGTAATTACAGGACGATATGGAACGATCGGAGAAGTTTTTTTTGCAGAAACATCTTTTTGGCCATTAAACACAACTCTGTACGTGGAAAATTTTCATGAAAACGATGAAAAATTCGTGTATTATTTTTTGAAGACACTTGAATGGAAAAAATTTGCATCAGCAAGTGCAGTTCCTGGAATCAACCGAAACACTGTGCACAAAGAAATTGTTCGTTTTCCAGATTTTGAAACACAGCAGAAGATTGCATCTGTTTTATCAGCGATAGATAAGAAAATCGCAGTAAATAAAGCGATAAACGATAATTTAGAGCAGCAAGCCGTCACCTATTTTCAAGAATTATATATCAACAATGCAAATCCCATGTGGCAAATCGGCACAATAAGTGACCTTGGAACTGTTGTGGGCGGTAGTACGCCTTCAAAAACCAAGCCTGAATACTATACAAATAATGGTATTGCGTGGATAACACCAAAAGATTTATCTATCAACAAGTCCAAATTCATATCCCATGGCGAAAATGATATTACAGAACTTGGTTTGAAGAACAGTAGCGCAACAGTCATGCCTAAAGGCACAGTATTGTTTTCATCACGTGCTCCCATCGGGTATATTGCAATTGCATCTAACGAAGTTACAACCAATCAAGGCTTTAAGTCTGTTATACCTTACTTGGAAATTGGAACAGCATTTGTATACTTTTTCTTGAAACATAGTCTTCCGGTTATTGAGAGTGCAGCATCAGGCTCGACATTCAAAGAAATTTCAGGAAGTGCCATGAAGAATATTCCCGCCATCATTCCTGATCGGAGTACACTTGACCAATTTAATAGTTTCTGTGCGCCAATCTTTGCACAACAAAAAATCTTGGAAGACCAAAATTATTCACTTGCTATGCTAAGAGATAGTCTGTTACCCAAACTAATGTCTGGTGCAATTGATATCGCAGGTATCCAGCTCTAAGACGCTAAATTATCGTTTATAAAAGAAATGAAGGAATAACATGGATAATTCAGACAAAACACGAACCAGTAGCCATGACAGTTGGGTTGTCTGGGATCTGAATGGTTATTTGGACGGAATTTCGCTGATAAAGAATGAAATGGCTAATGTAGAACCCGAAGAGAGCGCGAAGCATTATTTCTTTCGAGGACAAGCCAGCTATGATTGGAATGTTATGCCGGGAATATTTCGTAACGGAATGTTGGCGCACGAGTATGATATGATTCGTGCTGCGTACATACGGAACCCAAGAGACTTCGGCGATACGATGACGGCGTTTGAAAAGCTTGCAAAGTTGCAGCATTACGGACTGCCAACAAGACTATTGGATGTTACAGAAAATCCATTGGTTGCTCTGTTTTTTGCGTGCCAGACCAATCAAGATATATCGATTTCAGATGGGAAGACTGTGTTGTTGCCGCCAACAGACGGACGCGTTTATTTTAAGCAGGAGTATGGAAAATCATATGACGATGATGAGATTAAGGTTCTGTCCTATTTAGCAACAGAAAAGATAACAGGAAACTTCAAGTTGGAAACATTACTCGACAAGCTTCAGAAGGAAGGCATCTATTCAAAAGCTGATGCGGTCAATTGCAGAAAAAATGAATATAAGAGTATCATTGAAATCATTCAGAACAACTATTTTGTTTTATCAAATCTTAATAACGAACGTTTGATAAGGCAAAATGGCTCATTTTTGATCTGCGGACAATATAATATTCAGATCGCAGGAGAGGGGGCTGGAGAATACATTATAAAAAGAGCCTATAAAAATGTTCGGGACGAATTTGATGAATTCAGCTTTAGAATCCCGGCAGAATCAAAAGAGCACATTCTAAGAGAGTTGGATTTTTACAATATAAACGAAGGAAGCCTGTTCCCTGAATTGGAACACCAAATGGCGTATATAAAAGATGTTCATGTAAACATGCCATCCCTACAAGATGAGCCATTTGAAATGTTTGATGTGGCTTTAATGAATGGTGATACTGCAACACTGGAGAAAACACCACATGTCGAAGATAGTCAAATCGTTAGAGACATTTTGAAAGAGAAAATCAATCCGATTCTTTTTGATGAATGCTATGTTGCAGTTCAGGAAAGCTTAATTCCTGATTGGTACAACAAAGAAATCGGGCAGAGTAAGGCACGAAAAGCCTTAGCAGATGCCTTACAGAAATATTCATCGATGGAACGCCCTATGGCAAAAACTGTGTCAAAGTCAATCATTGACGATATAGTTGATGCCATCACAAAAGAGCTCGAAAAAAATCAAGATTGATTTATTGGTGGAGAAAGAATATGCTTTTCAATGAAGACACCTTTGAACAAGCCATAATCGAATTGTTTGAGAACATGGACTACACCCATATCTATGCTCCCGATATGAACCGGACGGATTACAGCCGCCCGCTGCTGGACGATGTTTTGCGGGATTGTCTGGTGCGGCTGAATCGCAGCCTTCCGGCTATGGCGATTGATGAAGCCATCCTGAAATTGAATGATTTTGATGCAGGAAGCCTATTGCAGAAGAATATTATTTTTATGGACTATCTGCAAAACGGTATCACGGTCAAATACGCAGTCAAGGGTGAAGAACGGTCTTCGGTAGTAAAGCTGATTGATTATGCAGATGCGGACAATAATGATTTCTATGTGGTAAACCAGTATACCTTCGTGGAAAATGGAAACAACCGCCGCCCGGATATTATTCTGTTTATCAATGGCTTGCCGCTGGTTTTGATGGAACTGAAAAGTCCTTCCAAGGACGAAGTGGGCGCAGAAAACGCATACAACCAGATTCGGAACTACATGAAGGACATCCCTTCGATGTTCTACTATAATGCAGTCTGCGTAATCAGCGACCTTTCGACCAATAAGGCGGGAACAATCACTTCTGGACTTGACCGTTTTATGGAGTGGAAAACGAAAGATGGCGATTACGAGAACACCGCCTATGCGCAGTTTGACACCTTCTATGAGGGGATGTTCCAGAAAGCACGGTTGCTGGATATTCTGAAAAATTTTATCCTGTTTTCCGTTGATGGGCAGAAGCCGATTAAGATTTTGGCTGGATATCACCAATATTTTGCAGTGCGAAAAGCTATCGAAAAGGCCAAGATTGCTACTAAAACGGATGGCAAGGGTGGTGTGTTCTGGCATACGCAGGGCAGCGGAAAATCACTGTCGATGGTATTCTATGCCCATTTGCTGCAAGAAGCTTTGGATAGCCCCACCATCGTTGTGATGACGGACCGCATTGACCTTGACGATCAGCTTTACACGCAGTTCGCCAGGTGCGCGCCGTTTTTGCGCCAGACACCTGTACAGGCAACCAGCAAGGAAAATCTAAGCAAGCTGCTGGATGGCCGAGAAGCAAACGGCATCATCTTCACCACGATGTTCAAGTTCGAGCGTGGCGAGAAGCCGCTTTCCGAACGGCGGAATATTGTGGTGATGGCCGATGAAGCCCACCGTGGACAGTATGGTTTTGATGAAAAAATTGTCATCAAAGAAAATGAACAGGGTGAAAAAGAAGCACATACGGTCATTGGCAATGCCCGTATCATTCATGATGCCCTGCCGAATGCAACTTACATAGGCTTTACAGGAACACCTATTTCGGCAAAAGATAGAAATACGCGTGAAGTTTTTGGTGATTATATCGATATTTATGATATGACACAGGCGGTGGAAGATGGTGCAACGCGTCCGGTTTACTATGAGAGCCGCGTTATCAAACTCCACCTTGACCAAAATACGCTGGCCTTGATTGATGCAACCTACGATGCGCTGGAACAGCAATCGGACGCTGCAACGATTGAAAAAAGCAAAAAGATGTTGGGGCAGATGGAGAGTGTGTTGGGAGCAGAGTCTACCATTCAATCCCTGTGCGAAGATATTGTCAACCATTACGAAAAGTACCGCGCTAATCTTTTGACGGGCAAGGCGATGATCGTGGCGTATTCGCGCCCGATTGCGATGAAGATTTATCGAAAACTTCTGGAGCTGCGCCCGACATGGAACGAAAAAATCGGCGTAGTTATGACGGGTGGCAACAATGACCCGGAGGATTGGAAAGAAATCATCGGTACAAAATCTCACAAAGAAGAACTTGCCCGGAAATTCAAAGACAACGATGACCCGATGAAGATTGCCATTGTTGTGGATATGTGGCTGACAGGTTTTGATGTGCCTTCACTGGCTACGATGTATGTTTACAAGCCAATGCACGGATACAATCTGATGCAGGCCATCGCGCGTGTCAACCGCGTGTTTAAGGACAAAGAGGGCGGCTTGATTGTAGATTACGTTGGCATTGCATCTGCCCTCAAAGCCGCTATGAAGGAGTATACCAAGCGTGACCAGTCCCGATATGGCGATATGGACATTGCCAAAGTTGCTTATCCAAAGTTTCAGGAAAAGCTTCAGGTGTGCAAAGATTTGTTGCACGGCTTTGATTTCAGCGGATTTATTGGCGGTTCTCCGTTGATGATGGCAAAGCTGGTCACTGGCGGCGTAAACTTTGTTCTGGACGCAAAAGCACCCAAGCGCAAAGATCTGTTCCTGCGAGAAGCTCTGTTGCTGAAACAGTCGCATTCGTTGTGTTCCAGCATGACCACGGAGCAGGAGCGACACGAAGCAGCCTACATGGAAGCCGTCCGTTCTACGGTGGTGAAGATCACCTATGGTGGGAGTGGCGGTAAGACACTTTCTTTGAAAGAAATCAATGCTCAAATCAATGGACTGCTGAAGGCAAGTATCCAGAGCCAAGGGGTTATCAGCTTGTTTGACAGCAAGCAGGCGGATGAAAATATCAGCCTGTTTGACCCGGCGGTGTTGGATGAAATTTCCAAAATGAAAGAGAAGAACATTGCCGTGGAAATTTTGAAAAAACTTATGGCAGAGCAAGTTTCACTGTATAAACGGACAAATGTTGTGCAGTCTCAGAAGTTTTCGGAAAAGATTACACAGTTGATGAACTCTTACTATAACGGTCTGATTACAAACGAGGAGGTCATCAAGGAACTTCTGAAAACGGCACAGGAGATTACAGAACTGTATAACAACGGTAAAAAGCTGGGTCTGACGCAGGAGGAACTGGCTTTTTACGATGCTCTGACAAAGCCAGAAAACATCAAGGATTTCTACCAAAACAATGAACTGATTGACTTAACCAGAGAACTTACGGAAATGCTGCGCAAAAATCGGACAATAGACTGGCAGAAAAAAGAAACTGCCCGTGCGAGTATGCGTAAGATGGTGAAGCACTTGCTGAAAAAATATAAGTATCCACCGGAAGATTATGATACGGCAATCAGCACGGTCATTAGCCAGTGTGAGATGTGGACGGATAATATGGTAGTATGAATTGTATGAAATGTCGTTGATTTGTGCTTGACAATCAGATCTCCTTCCTGTAAAATAATTTTAGGAAATACTATTATTGAAAATAAGAAAGGCTGTTTTATGGGAAAGATGATCTTAGATGACCTCCGCAAGCGTCTGGAACGTCTGGACGAAGACGCAGACCTGATGATCGACAATAACGACCACTATCAGATGGTGATTGTAGGTGGCAGTGCGTTTATTTTGTTGGGCAAGCTGACCCGCGCTACTCATGACATTGATGCCTTGAGTGTTCCGAAAGAACTGTATAGCTTGCTCGGCAAGTACGACATCAACACCGATGTGGAAGCTTACATCGACAATTTCCCATATAACTTCCAAGACCGGCTCCAGCCGCTGCCCTTTGGTGGAACAAAGGTACAGTTCTACACACCCAGTCTGGAGGATTTGGTGATTGCAAAGCTCTGCTCGTTCCGGGATACTGACAAGGCAGACGTAGAGAGCGAAGCTGTGCGGAACTCTTTGGATTGGGACTTGCTGGAACACCTTGCAACGGATGAAGATGAACTGAAAGCCAGCATCTTGAACGACTGGCGGTATCGGGATTTTTATATCCGCTATCAGGAGTATGTGGAGAGGTGGAGACCATGCGAAAGCTGACATTTGAGGGCTTCTTGAAGCAGTATGTGGCAGAGCTTTCCGGGGTGCAGACGGCAAGTGTCCATAAGCTGGCAGATTGCATGGCAGAAAATCCCCGCCTGAAAGAACCGCTGCTCCTCTATGCGCTGACCTTTGATAAAGTGGATTTGTTGCTCCGCTATACTGCAACCAGCGCTGTTGCTGCGGAATATGAGCAGCTTTCCAATCGCTACTCGCTGGCGCAAATGCTGCTGCTTCTGGAAAAACAGTCACCTGAACTGCCAGAAGGCTATCGGAAAGTCTGGCGCAGTTATTGTTCAGTACGAGATTCTGCTCTTGCAGACAATGACACAAAAGAGTTGATCCATCGCCGGGTATTGGAACTTCAGCAAAAAAAGAAATTGACGAATTATCGTCTCTACACAGACTTGAAGCTGAATCCGGGCAATGTGAATGCATGGCTCAAACACAACGATTCCAGCAAAATGAGCCTTGACTGTGCACGGCAGATTTACAAGTACGCAAAAAGCTACCCGTCTGTTCGATAAGAAAAAGGAAGTGAGTCTATGACCGCCGTAATCTACGCCCGCTATTCCAGCGATAACCAGCGCGAAGAATCCATCGAAGGTCAGATTCGGGAATGCACGGCCTATGCGGAAAAGAACGGCATCACGGTCATCAAGCACTACATTGACCGTGCATTCTCTGCCAAAACGGACAATCGTCCGGAATTCCAGCAGATGATCAAAGACAGCGGTAAGAAGCTGTTTGATGTTGTTCTCGTCTGGAAATTTGACCGCTTTGCCCGGAATCGTTTTGATAGCGCAAACTATAAGATGATTCTGAAAAAGAACGGCGTCCACCTGATTTCCGTTATGGAACCCATTGCTGAGGGTTCACAGGGCATTCTGGTGGAAACCCTTCTGGAAGGTATGGCGGAATACTATTCCGCAGAGCTGTCCGAAAAGGTGATTCGTGGTCAGACCGAGAACGCTTTGAAAGGAAAGTGCACTGGCGGTACGGGAACTATCGGCTATAAAATCGACGAGGACAAGTTTTATCATCTTGACCCGCTGACCTCGCCGCTGGTGCTGGAAGCCTTTCAGAGGTATGACAACGGCGATAAAATGGTGGAGATCGTAAACTTCCTCAATGACAAGGGTGTCCGCAATATGTTGGGCGGCAAAATGACCCACAGTAGCGTGAACACCATGCTGAAGAACCGCCGGTACATTGGCGAACTGTCTTTCCGGGATATCGTTGTGCCGGATGCAATTCCGGTTATTGTTCCGAAAGACCTGTTTGACCGGGTGCAGAAGCGTCTGGATAAGAACAAGCGTGCTCCTGCTTGTGGCAAGGCAGACGAGGAATATCTGCTGACCACCAAGCTGTTCTGCGGCGAGTGTGGTGCGCTGATGTTCGGCGAAAGCGGAACCAGTGCCACCGGACGCACCTACTATTATTATAAATGCGCCAACGTCAAACGGCGCAAGGGCTGCAACAAAAAGACCGTGCAGAAAGAATGGCTGGAAGATCTGGTTGTTCGGGAGACCATGAAGCTGATTCAGGACGATGCGGTGATCGACAAGATCGTTCAATTGGTCATGGATGTCCAGAATCAGGAGAACACAACGATCCCACTGCTGGAAAAGCAACTGCAAGAGGTCAACAAAAAGCTGGACAACCTGATGAAGGCGATCGAGGACGGTTTGTACACCCGGACAACGAAAGAGCGTCTGGAAGAGCTGGAAATCCAGAAAGATGAGCTGACTGCAAAAATCGCAGATGAAAAGTTGAAGAAGCTCAGCTTCAATGAGGATTTCATCCGGTTCTGGCTGATGAAATTTAGAAAGTTCGATATTTCGCAGAAAAAACAGAGAAAAGCGCTGATCGAAATTTTTGTAAATGCCATTTTTCTGTACGATGACCGGATGCTGATCACGTTCAACTACAAGGATGGCACCCAAACCGTCCGATTTGAGGACGCTTTGACGGCTGATGGGGTAGAAGGAAAAAGTTCGGATTTGTCTAGCTCTGCTGGACCAGACGCATCCCAGACGAACTTTCTTTTTGTAAGTTTGTCCGGGATGTTTTTTTGTTTTTGTTAACGGTTTTGTCCGAAACATTAAAATTGATAAACAGTTCACGGCCGCTAACTACCATACTTGTTACGAAAGTGTTAACAAGACGGCGACCATACTCCGGTGTGCGCTCGGATGGCTCCACCAAGAACTGTTCCAGCAGGAAAAGGTACTGCTCTTTGGTGAACGCAACAGGCTTCTCCTTTTCCAGAGAAGAAAGCTGGAAGCTCAAGGTCTGCTCCTGCTCGGTCAGATCATTCAGACGGGCGCACAGCTGCGCATTGGCAGTGCCGTTTTCAATGGCGTCCAAAATGTTTTTACTGCGGCGGCGGACATCGGCAAGGCTCTGTTCGATGGCTACACGTTCGGCGTTGGGCTTTTCAGCGTCGGCCTTTTGCACCTCGACCATAGCTTCGGCCAGTGCTTCCATAGATTCCGGCTGCAAGAGGTGATCCACGATGGACTGCATGACCTTTCCTTCCAGATCGTCCTTCGGGATGTTCCTCAGGTGGCAGTCCTTATTGGGGCAGGTGTAGTAGCGGTAGACCTCGCCAGTGGCACTGTGCCCGCTCATGCCGCGCATAAGGGAACCGCAGGAACAGTAGAGCTTGCCGGACAGGATATAGTCCGCTTTCGGTTCATTCTTTGCCTTGAGCTGACGGTTCAATTTCAACATGGTTTGTGCCCTCTCCCAAAGTTCATTGTCGATAATGGCCGGAATGGCTCCTTCAATGCGCACGTCATACGATTTGCTGACATACACGCCGCGATAGGCTTCGTTCTGGATGATCCGGGGAATGCTGCTCTTGTTGAAGGGGTTGCCCTGACTGGTGCGCAGTCCTTTGGCGTTGAGCTGTTCAACAATAGACATGGCGGATTCTCCGGCGGCGTAATGCTCAAAGATAAAGCGCACAGTGGGTGCGGTCTTTTCATCAATGACGAACCGTTTGTGCTCGTCCGTTTTCAGGCCAAGGGCGCGGCAACGGCTGATGGCCTGCCCTTTGAGAGCACTTTCCCTCATGCCGCGGCGCATCTTCTCAGCCAGCTCGGCGGAGTAGTATTCGGCCAGCGCTTCCATCACGCCCTCAATGATGATACCTTCCGCACCGGCAATGTTGGATTCAGCGGCGTAGACAATCTCAACACCGTTGTCGCGCAGGCGCTTCTTGTACACGGCAGAATCATAGCGGTTCCGGGCGAAGCGGTCTGTTTTCCAGCAGATCACCATATCGAATGCGCCCTTGTCGCTGTCAGCAATCATTTGTTGGAACGCCGCACGATCATCGGTCTTGCCGCTGATGTGACGATCCACATATTCTTTCTGGATGGTCATATTGTGCAGGCGGGCGTAGGTCTCGCAGTCCCGGCGCTGGCCCTCAATGGATTGCTCAGTCTGCCCGCTGCCGCCGCTGTATCTGTAATAGGCGACCAGCCGAACCTCGCCGCCCTTGTTGAATTTTCTTTTTGCCATACCTTGAGCGTCCTTTCAAGTAATCGTCTCATTTAACCCGCAGATTAGACGAAAGTGCAACGTGTGAGACGAAAAATCATAAATCGCTACTGATTTATATAAATACAGTTTCATCTATGCCCGTCAGGCTTCGGCCCGGCGGGCTTTTTCTTTTTGCAAATTTTACGAAAATGAAGAATAAAAGATAATCAACGTAAAATTGTGGAGTAAAAAGGCGAATTGACTTTGGAAAAGATGGCGGCTCCGCGTGCTACACTGGATGTGTAAGCAACAGAGTGTAGCACGCGGAGGTTCCCCTGTATTGACAGGGGAACCTCATGAGTTCTATCAGCTCTCATCCTTGAGATCAAGAAGTTTGCAAACCGCACTTTGAATGGAGGGCGTTGCATTTCGGTATTGCTCCAATAAGCTACGCTCAAATTCCGAGAGAAGGGGATAACGAACACTGCGGCTGCTTCCAAGAAGATAGTCGATACTACAATTGAAGTATTCGCCGAGCTTCAAAAGCGTTTCATAGTCCGGTTCGCGCTTGCCAGATTCATAGTTGCCGTATGCTTGGCGGGAAATACCGAGATAATCAGCGACTTCCTGCTGGGTGGCATGAGATTCCTTGCGAATGGCAGTTAAGTTTTCCATTGAGCATCCCCCTTTTTCTTTATTATAGCAACCGATTGTTGCTTTTTCAACAGAGGAAACAAAATGTTGCAAAGAAACTGTGCAATACGCTGAAAACACAACGTATTGTTGACATTTGAAAGGGGCGAAGCTATTATGATAGCAACGACACGTTGCAAGGGGGGAGAGAACAGGTGAGAGAATACCTTATCGAAGCCCGCGAAAAGGCCGGTATTACGCAACAGGACGTTGCAAACCGCATTGGAATTTCGCGGCAGTATTATCAGATGGTCGAAACCGGAGAACGTCAGAAGCGGATGGACTTGTCCCTTGCGGGCGTTTTGTCGGTGGTGCTGAATATTCCGATTGCCGAGATCGTGCAGAGGGAAAGCGCCGCACAAGAACCCGAAAAGCAGGAGGGCGGAGCGCATGGCAGGGAAACGTAAATATCGTACAGAATCGCAGGGACTGGAAACAGTTGTGAAGAAAAACGGCTTTCTGTCTGCCCGGAGGGATGCAATTCAAAATAGGGCCTATGAAATGTACAACCTGTACGGAACTATTCGCAGAGTGCTTTTTGAGGGAAAGCGAACGGAACGTGCTGATATGTTGGGGGAGCTGATTCGCCAGCAGGGCGGGAATATCGGAGGAAAGGCAGACCCGGAATCGCCGGATGAACTGCAAGAGCTGACAAAACAGCTTGCCGGTATGGACAGTTTTGAAGAAGTTATCCTGTTCAAAGACAAAGCTGGAACACTTCGCTGGATCAGGCTGAACGGTGAAAAGTGGGTATAAAAAGACCCCTGCTTGGATCAGAAGCAAGGGCAGAAAATGGATGCATCAGGTCAGAGCGTCGATTTCTTTTCCGTCAGTAGTGAACTTTCCGCACTGGTCGCAGAACTGAACGCCGGGAGCAAATTGGAAATGGCTTTTGAAGCGAACACAATCTGGATTGGTGCAGCAGTTCTCATGCTTGATGTTCAGCGGAGAACCACAGGCAGTGCAGAATTTTGAATCTGCGCTGGCTACTTTGCCACAACGAGGGCAAAAAGGCATAACCCATCACCTCCTTTCCGTTCTATATGTTCAAATTATAGCACGGCAGAGAGTACAAGCACAACAAGGAGCACGAGGGTATGAGTAAATGGCCGTAAAGACGAAGCCGGACAAGCTGACGCTGGATGTCCGGCAAGCCGACGCCGCGGGGCTGTCCTACGGCAGGTGGAGATTTGAAGAAACTGAGCGCATTCGCAAGGGAAAAGAGATCATCCGCCGCCAGTGCGAAGAACGGCGGCGTCGGCGGGATGAAACCTTATCTGACAAGGGCTGAAAGAACACGCCAGAGCGGCCCGCATGGGCAGGCGGTACGTCCGACACCGCCTTTATATGGTGCGGCCAGTGCAGGCGGGGAGCGTCAAGCCCCGCCGCCCGGTGTCAACTCCGGGGCGCACCCCCATATCCGAAAATTTACCTGCAAGCAGAAAGGACAAAGAGTATGGCATAGGTGTGGCGGCAGCTGTGCGGCGTGAGCAAGCGGCCATCGCGCTGCATCCCTTTCAGGAAGTTTTCGATGTCGATGGGGCGTATGACGGTCAAGGGGCGATGATAAAATCCCTCTTTGAGCATTTTCAGGCAGTATTTGTAGCTTTCCTGTGTCGTGGGAGCGATATTATCCTTGTGACCCTTGAACCATGTACGGCGGGTTGACATGGATGAAGTGATTGGTGTTGTCTTTCAGGCACATCGCATTTCCTCCTTGATTCTCCAGATGTACGTTTCGGCTTCTTTCAGGATTTCAGCAACCTGCTGCTTACGCTTCGGGATGGTGAGCAGACTTGGGTTGAATGTGAAGCTGTATTCCAGCCGCTGGATCATTGCGTGTACCGCAGCTTCCAGTTCGGTGTACAGCATCATGTCCTCAACGCTCCCTGCGTCCTCAAAGGACGATTTGATGGGTGTGTAGGGATAGATGGGCGGCTTACCCTCAACCACCTCAGGCGGCGCGTAAGCCGCCGTAGAACGGATGATAGGTGGAAGCCGCTGAATGCTCCCCATCGGGTTCAGAGCAAGGCTGGCGCGGACAGCATCATCCACTCGGTCCATTTCCTCCGGGGTGAGGTGTCCGAGGAATTTCAGCACCCTGCTCTTGTCTACGGTAAAAATCTGCTCTGCCTGAACGATGGATGGTAAATGTGCAAGGCAGTCAAGCAGATGCTCCCGATCTTCCAGTTCCTCTATCAAATCATCTGGGGTTTTCTCGGAAACCAGATTTGTTCCCTCGTAATCCTCGGAATCCAAAGAAAAAGCCGTATGATAGCGTGAACGCTCGTTGCTGGCGTGTTCCATGCGGCGGGAATCGTAGATAACCTCCGCAATCTCGGCAGAAACAGTAATATTGACACTTTCGCCAGTGACAAACTCGTAGTGAAGAATGCGAGAGCCCATGTGTAACCTAAAAATTTTCGATAAAACGTGAAATGTCGAAAATTTGGAGATGCTACGGATATTTCGCCATCTGGGGCAGCCACGAAAAGAGGGCAAACATAAAACCTGCTCCTTTTCGGGAGCAGGCCATCTGAAGCTATAAAAAATAGCCGGACAACAGCCAACCGAAGGGTTTTCAAGCGAAAATCTTTCAGTCAAGCTGCTGCCCGGCCATTTGGTGCTACGTTTCATACATTGCCTTATGGCAATGGCCCGTTGCTCGGTGCGAACAGTCCATATTCAGGGTGCAATGCACCCGATTTATTATTTTTGTATACTTCAATACGTTAAAGAAAGTTTGGAGAACACCTCATTTGAGGCCAATCATCAGATGCCATGGAACGTAAAGGTGAACTCCACAGGCTTGGTCACATCAGGAATATACTCCGGGTGGACATTGGCACCCCAGCTGTCATCGCCGCCAACGCCCATCTGCTCGCCCATAGCACGAATCACCGTGTAATGGACCGGGGGCAGCTCGTAGGGATGCTTGGCACTCTCCATTTCATGGGGAGTGTAGGGCAGCGCAGAGAAGAACATGGGCTTTGCGGCATCCGCGGTAAACAGCAGCCCGCGACCCTTGCGGTCCACTACCTTTGCCCAGCGCACAGCGGTCTTTGCACCGCACTCCTGCGGCACAAGGTACTGCGCCATGTTGTCTGCGACCTTGTTCTGGTAAATGCCCAGCTTGGCACCATGCTGGCGATCCCAGTAGGTCTCCGCAGGGCCATTTCCGTACCACTCCACCGTGTCGTAATCGGCGTCGATCTTGAACAGTACGCCGAACTCCGGCATTGCTGCAAGTCCTTCCACCGGGTCATAGTGCAGGGTGGTCTGGATGCGGCCATCACCGAACACACGGTACTGCAGGCTGCACTCTGCTGCGGGGCTGGTCTGGAGGTTATAGAGATAGGTCGCGACCACGCTGTCGGCTTCCACCTCGCAGGTGGGGTTCTGGAGGATGGTGCCGCCATGAACAGACGGGATCTCCTTGCCGATGCCCTTGGCGGTAGCGTACAGGCTTGCCAGCTTCCACTGACCGCGAACGCCGCCCATGTTGTTGCCGCAGTCGTTGTCGGTGGGAGCGCGCCAGAAGTTGGGACGGGGGATCTCCTGAATCATCTCCTTGCCGGCATAGCGGTAGGAAGTCAGACCGCCGTTCAGATCGGAGAACAAAACATCGAAATTCTCACCCCGGACACCGATGTTGTGTGTACCGTGCGTAACGGTAAACGGCGTGACCTTCTTGCTGGGAATGGAACGGACCACAGCGATCACACCCTGTCCAAAGGCGACTTCATGACCCTTCTTTGCCCAGCCGGTGTCCGCCTTCAAGCGGAAGCTGATAGTCACCGCATATTCACCGGGGAGCGCAGGGACCATAAACGGCAGCGGGAAGCTGGAACGCTCTTCGGGAGCAACATCAATATTGGTCAGTTCCTGCTGCTGATACAGCTTTCCATCACGATGCAGCAGAGCAACGCAGTCGAAAGCACCCGTAGAGGTGAACAGGTTCTTATTCCAGACTTCAAAGCCAGAGTTGTCGATGGAAACGGCGATGTTCTGATAGCAGAACTTGACCTCCTGCATCTTGGGAGAAGGAGCACGGTCACCACCGTAGGCAATGCCGTTTCCGCTGAAATTATAGTCGGTAGGACGCTCGCCGAAGTCGCCGCCGTAGGCTTGGAACCATTTTCCGTATCGGTCTTTTTTCCAGATGGACTGGTCGATGTAATCCCAGATGAAGCCGCCCTGATAGCCGCAGTCCTTCTGGTCGGCAAGTTCCGTGTACTTGTGCAAAGCACCGTTGGAGTTGCCCATAGCATGAGAATATTCGCACTCGATATAAGGCCGCTTATCGCCCTGTGCCAGATACTCTTTAATGTCCTTCACCGTGCTGTACATATGGCTCTCAATATCGGTGGTTTCGAGGAAGCGGGGATCATTGACCACACCTTCGTAATGCACCAGACGGGTGTCATCAAAGCGGCGGACCATCTCGGCCATCTGGAGCAGGGTCTCACCGCCAAACGATTCGTTGCCCAGAGACCAAATCAGAACAGCAGGATGGTTTTTGTCACGCTGGTAAGTGGAATTCATGCGGTCAAACAAGACGGCTTTCCACTCCGGCTTATCATTGGGCAGAACGCCCTCGATGCCGCGAATGCCCGCCTGATGGATGTCCCATGTGCCATGGGATTCCAGATTGTTCTCTGCGATCAGATACAGACCATACTCGTCGCACAGGTCATACAGTGCATCCTGATTCTGGTAATGGCTGGTGCGGATGGCATTGATGTTGTTCTGCTTCATGGTGATGATGTCCCGAAGCAGTTCCTCATGGGTGTGTACGCCCACAGCACGACCCGTAATGGAGCTGAACTCATGACGGTTGGCACCCTTGAACACGATGCGCCTGCCGTTGAGCAGCATCCGATCGTTCTTCAGCTCGAACTTGCGGAAACCGACTTTCTGCCCGGTCACCTCTACCGGATGGCCTGCATCGTCCAGCAGCTCGATTTCCAGTTCATACAGAGCCGGGTCCTCTGCACTCCACATGTGGGGGTTCTCCACCGCATGGCTGAACAGAGCAGAGCCGCCGTTCAGTGCGATTTTTTCGGAGAACACTTCCAGCTCACTGCGGCGCAGGGTCAGACGGGCTGCGCCCTTGCCCTCCACCTGCAGTGCAACTTCCAGCGTGGAATGAGCGAAATCATCCCCGGCAAACAGCGTTTTGACGGATATATCTTCCAGATGCGCGGTGGGGATGGCGTAAAGCCACACGCTGCGGAAGATGCCGGAGAAGCGGAAGAAGTCCTGATCTTCGCACCAGCTGGAGGAAGTCCACTTGAACACCTGCACGGCAAGTTTGTTCACGCCCGGCTGGAGATAGGGAGTCAGATCGAATGCGTGTGCGGAGAAGCTGTCCTCGGTGTAACCCACATAAGACCCGTTCAGCCAAAGAGCCATGCCGCTTTCCACACCCTCGAACTCGATGTGGACGGGCTTGCCCTCCATGGATTCCGGCAGCTCGAAGTATTTCACATAGCTTGCCACCGGATTGAACCGCTGCGGGATCTCGCCCGGCTGTACTTCTTCACGGCCATCCCACGGATACTGAACATTCGCGTACTGGGGAATGTCGTAGCCCTCCATCTGGATGTGTGCCGGAACATGAATGTCATCCCAGCCGCTGCAATCGTAATCCGTCTTTTCAAAGCCGGGGATGGCACTGGTGTAGTTCTTTGCGTAGGCGAATTTCCAGATGCCGTCCAGCTTCAGCGCCAAAGAAGAGGAGCCTGTCCGATATTCTTCGCGGGAAGCGTAAGTACGGAAACTTGCATGAGCATTCAGCACGTTTTCCTTGAAAAAGGTGGGGTCTTTTACTTTTGCAAAATCAAATGCAGCCATATTGTTCCTCATTTACCGTATTATGTGATTGAAAAAATTCCTTCATCGTCCCCCAGAGGAGATGGGGATTCCTCTGGGGGAACAGGAGATGAAGGAGAAAAAGTGGATGGCGGAAAGACAGAGAATTACTTCACCGCGCCGGTGATGCCCTCTGCGAACTGCTTCTGCAGAACGAAGAACACGATCATGGTGGGGATGGAGCAGAACAGAACGCCCATCATCAACATACCGTAGTCGATTGAGTAGCCGGACGCAATGTTGGCGATCAGCATCGGCATGGTCTGCGCACGGTTATCGGTCATAACGACCTTCGGCCACAGATAAGCGTTCCATGCGTTCATGAACGTGATGACCGCAGCCGCCGCATAGGTGGATTTCATGATGGGAACATACATCCGGAAGAAGATGCCCGTTTCACTCAGGCCATCAATGCGCGCTGCCTGCATCAGGTCGTTGGGGAAGTTGCGGGAGTTCTGTCGGAACATCATGATCAGGAACGGAGTGGAAATGCTGGGCAGGATGAACGCCCAGACACTATTCAGCAAACCGGCTCTGGACATCATCTTGAACAAAGGAACCATCGTGGCAACCTGCGGCACCATCATGGCGAGCAGCAGGATGCTGAACAAGCGGTCCTTGTTCTTATCATGATACAACTCAAAACCAAATCCTGCAAGAGAGCAGACGAACATGGAAATCACGGTCTGCACGATCGCATACAGGAAGGAGTTGCCCATGGCACCCGCCAGATTCTGCGATGCGATCAGATTTTTGAAGTTCTGCATCGCATAGGTGCCGAACATGATCTTGCCGCGGGCAACATCCAGTGAGGTATTGGTCGCCGCAGAGATCATCCACAACAGCGGGAAAACCGAAAGGAACGAGATGATGATCAGGAAGATGTAAGCAGGGATCAGTCTGCGCTGGATCATCTGCTTCTTGCCTTTTTCACGCTGCACAAGTGCGTGGGTTTCTGCTGTATTAGTCACGCTTGTCACCTGCTTTCATGCTGATAAAGGACAGGATGGCAACCATCACGAAGATGACGAAGGACAATGCCGAAGCATAGCCGAAGTTTGCAACGCCCTGACCCATGGAGTTGTTGTAGATGTAGTGCGACATGGTGATCGTTGCATTCGCCGGACCGCCGGCAGTCAGGTTGACCGACTCATCGAACAGCTGCAAGGTGCCGTTGATGGACATGATGGCGGTCATCACGATGGTGGGCATCAGCAGCGGGACAGTGATCTTCCAGAACGTCTGCCAGCCGTTGGCACCGTCAATTTTGGCTGCTTCGTACACCGAGTAGTCGATGTTCTGCAAACCGGCCAAGAAGAACACCATGTTGTAGCCCGTCCAACGCCAGATCAGAGCCAGAATAATGATGATCTTTGCGCTGGTGGGATTGCCGAGGAAATTGTAGTGCGTTTGCAGGATGCCCAGCTTGCACAAAACCGTGTTTACCAGACCGTCCGTTGCAAACAGGGATTTGAAGATCAGGGAGTACGAAACCAGAGAAGTTGCACAGGGCAGAAACACGCAGGTGCGGAAGAATCCCTTGAACTTCAAATCGTGATTGTTCAGCAGCTGTGCCAGCAGGATTGCCAGGATCAGCATGATCGGAACTTCCACGACCAGATACAGGAAGGTGTTTCCCATCGAGCGCAGGAACAGTGCATCCTTGAACATTCGGGTATAGTTGTAGGTCAGCGGGCTGGCCCACTTCATGCTTGCACTGGAACCCGTTTTCAGGGAGGTCAGAAAACCGTTGATGATGGGGATAAAACTCATGATGGTAATAAGAACCGTGCCGGGCATCAGGTAATACCAGCCCGCACGACGCTGTTTTGCCATCAGAGAACCGCTTTTTTCGTTCTTCAATGTCAAACCCTCCTTCGGATGAATCAGAAGGTCTTAAAGACCCATCTCGAAGCGGAGCTGCTGTTCAGCATTTGCCAGTTCATCGTCCAGCTTGGAGCCGTTGACGGTGTTGATGATAGCAGTGATCAGGTAAACGCCGGCGCGGAAGTGGTAATCGCTCTGCTCGATCACAGGAACATGAGAACCCATCTCAACGATCTGCTTGTAAATCGGCTCATTGTTGAAGAACTCAACGCCCTCGTTGTAAACATCGGAGTCCGCACACTTCAGAACCGTGGTGACAACGCCGCCGTCACGCAGGGCGTTATCATAGGTCTGGGTGCTGCCGCCGAAGGTGTATGCGAGGAAGGACTTTGCCAGATCAACATTGCCGCAGTTGGCAGTGATGTACAGGCCGCAGCCGCCATTGGAGGCATAGCCCTCGCCGCCGTCCAGCGTAGGAATGGTGGTGATCTCCCACTTGCCGGAGTTCTCGGTGACAGCCTCCATGGTGGGGATGATCCAGTTGCCGTTCAGCACACCGGCGACCATGTCGCCCTGAATGCTCTGGTCGATGTAGTCGCTCCAGCTGTTTGCCAGATAGCAGGCCTTGCGCTTGCCCATATCCACGATGGTCTCGCAGACACGATGCAGCGTTTCGTTCCCGGTGATCCAAGGCTCTCCGTCCTTGAACTCGGCAACGCCCTCAGACTGCATCATCATGTAGACCAGATCGCCGCCGTCTGCGCTGGTGGAGAACAGGTATTTGCCTGTCTTTGCGTAGACCTGCTCACCAATATCAGTCAGATCGGACCACTTGATGCCGGTCATATCGTCCACGGTCTTGCCGACTTCAGCCAGCAGGTCGGTGCGGTATGCAAAGATAACAGTGCTGTTGTCCACGGGAACGCCGTAATGGACGCCGTCTACGATGGAGTAAGACAGCTTTTCCTTGCTGAAGCCGTCCCAGTCAATGTCTGCGCCCTCCACGGGAACAAAGGCATCCGGGTAGTCGGCAACATAACGCTGGATGTAGTGATCCTGGAACTGCACGATGTCGGGCAGATTGGAATAATCGTGTGCGGAACCTGCCAGCGTGATGGCATTCTCAATGTCACCGCCGCCGGACTGCTCGATCACCTCCAGCTCAAACTCCGGGTCAACGTTCTCCTTGTAGTCTGCGGCAGCAGCGTTCAGAGCGGGGATATTGAAATTCTTATCCCATGCGTAGGCAGTCAGCTTGTGACCACCGGGCTGAGAACCGCCAACACTTGCACCGCCGGAAGCAGCAGTGGAAGAGCCAGAGCCGCCACCGCAAGCGGTCAGGGCTGCAGCTGCACCTGCAGCAGCCATAACGGACAGAAATGCGCGACGCGAGATCTTTTTCATAATGCCTTCTCCTTCATTCATGAAACCTTGAAAAAGTTGATGAATCCGAGAAGTTTGGAGAAAGAATGGAACGCATTCACAAGTTGAACAATTCTTTTCTCCAAACCCTCGTTTGTTATAGTCATTGTAACAGGTTTTGCGATTGAAATGCGGGTGCATCCAATCAAAAAACACGCAGATTCAATCAGAATCCAGCCGTGTTTCTGCACACAAAACGGTGGTTTCGTCAGCTTGTCCAAAGAAGAAAGGTTTTCTTTGGCACAATGCCAAGAAGTCTTTCTCTTATGGATCGGAGGGATGCTTCCATCCTTTCTTGGCAGAGATCTTCTTGTCCAATACCCGACCGCGGTAGTCGCTGTTGTTTTTCTTATACTGGTATGGAGAAACACCCATGATCTTCTGAAAATTGCGGTTGAAGGAGGAAACATCCTGATATCCGACCCGCAGAGCAACCTCCGTCATGGGATAATTGGTGGAATTGAGCAGTTCATAGGCTTTCTGGATTCGTACCATCGTCAGATATTCAACTGGCGACATATTGAGATATTCTTTGAACTTACGGCGCAGCTGCGCCTCGCTCAAGGAACAGATGGACGCAAGCTCTTCCCCGGAGATTGGATTCATATAGTGCATCCCAATGTATTCAATGGCGGGCATGATCTGCTGCAGTCCAACGGTCATGGGGCGGATATGGGTCTTCTTCTCCGTATAGCTGCGGGTGATCAGGAGCAGCAGCGATGTCATAAGATTCTGTTCCACGGCTTTATGGTACTCATGCTTCGTCTGGCATTCGTTCAGCACCATGGTAATAAGCCGTTCCAGTTCTACTGCATCCTCTTGCGGAAGGCATAGAGCCTCACTGGAGAGCCGATGCAGGACAGATTCTACAAACAGAGGGTCGTTTGGAAAGGCGCTGTTCAGGATCCCGGCGGGATCAAAGAAGAGATATTCCCATGAGTTCAGGCTTTTATCCCGGCTCAAGGTCGTGTGCAGACAGTTTGCGGGAATCACTGTGACTGCACCATCGGTATAGTCGATGCGCCGATCTTCCAGAACCATGAGACCCTGCCCCCAGCGGCAGATACCGATCTCCATAACATTGTGGAAATGGACATCCTCGGCATAGGTGCCATAGGTGCAGACCCAGTCCTCTCCTGTGATGGCCTGCACCAGCTCACCCTCCGGCAGCTCATAATAGCGGTAGCTGATCCGTAGCTTATTTGCTTCCTTGTTAGGTTCCATATACTTCCTTTCTCCACACAATATAAGGCGTTGCGCAGGACGCAGTACCTATTATAGATTATAGAGGCTTCCGCCGGAATGTATATGGAGACAATACAACAAAATATGCACAAAATCACTGGAATTTGTCAAAAGTGTTTACGGAGGAACGGCTGTATGATTACAATCATACCCGCCCTTCCGAACACGTAAAACGGGCGCGGCTTTTGAAAGAAATGCTTGCAGAGTGCGGAGCAGGCTCAGATTACAACCAAAGAAAAACAGGAAGTTCCGTTGGAGAACTCCCTGCCTTACTTATCGCGTGTGGATTTTTGCAGGGTGCGTCCGGGTGGGCGCACCCTGTTTTTGTTATCTAAGCGTTCAAAGCTGTACTCAGTTCATAGACCTTATCAAACTGTTTCTTCCGTTCCGGAGTCAGGTGGTGACTAATAAGGATGAGCGTCAGGTTTGGATTGGCTAGTAGGCTCTTTTCCACACGGTCAGCGTTCTGTGCATCCAATGCGCTTGTGCCTTCATCCACCAACAGGATAGAACGATTATGAATTAAGGCACGCGCAATCGCAACTCGTTGTTTTTGACCGCCTGAAATATTACATCCTCCCTCGCCCACGAGGGTATCCAACCCATTCGGCATAGACATCAGATCATTCTCAAGTGCGCTGTCATGGATGGCTTTTCTTAACTGTTCTTCCGTAAAATCTTCGCCCAACAGAATGTTTTCGCGGATAGACGCATTGAACAAGAATACATTTTGCTCAATGTAACTCATCTGCTGTTGAAGCTGCTCCGTGGCAACCGTATGAATATCGATATCGTCAAAACAAACGCATCCTGTGTAGTCTGGGAGCCATCCCAGTAAAATTTTCAGAAGAGTACTCTTTCCACATCCAGAAGGTCCTGTCAAAGCATACTTTTTTCCTTTTTCAAAACTGAATGAAGCATGATTCAGAACAGTTTTCTTACCATAGCTGAACGAAAGATTCTCGACAGAAATCGAACGTGAAAATGCCGGTAGACTTTTCTTATTGTCATGCGAGGCGGTATCTCTGTGATTAGACAGCTTTTCAAAATAAGGCTTTCCAGAAGTCAATGATAGCTGAAGATTTACTAGCTGCTTTAATCCGTTATATACATTGGAGCAAATCGTTGAAACACTTACCATAACGGAAAGGTTTAATATTCCCGTCAAAATCAAAATACCAGCCAATAAGCGAACCGAAACTTGAAAAACAACGCTAAGAAAGCCCATTCCGTTTCCAATAGCACTTTTTAGCACCTTCAAATGATACCTTGGGGTTTCCATTTGCTCATTTGCAGTTTCTGTTCCGTAAACCATTCGATCCTTTTTTCCAAAAGACCGAAGAACATCGTATCCTGCCAAAAGCTCCTTAAATTGGCTGACTGCTTGTGCCTGAAGCCTAGAGCAAATATTTCCGGCATTTTCCAGCTTCTGATTGAAAATTCGGGGTAAAAGAACCATCAGAATACCAAAGATAATTGATACGACAAGTAAACTCCAATGAAGATAAAAAAGCGCAATCAAGCTGGAAACAATCTGCGCCAGAACACCAAACATACCAAAAAGAGGCTCCCAGCCTAGCTGCTCCATTTGCGCTATGTCATTCGTGAATCCTGATAAATAAGATCCGCTTTCTTCTGCATGGTATTCAGAATAGCTTTTTTTCAAAAGCATTTCAACCATATCTTTTCGTTCCAACTCGTTGATTTGACGCTGTGCTCGGTAGTGAAAAACCGTTTCCATATGAGATGCCAGAAAGCTGATTGCCCAAACTCCCAAATGCGCAACCAGTCCAAAAAGGAAAAGCTGCGTATCCTGTGCCAATAGACCATCCAGCATCTTCATGGAGGCAAGAGCCGCAAAAACTTCAATGCTATATGAAATCACTTGACACAGAATCGTCAAAAACGAATTTTTCCATGTTTTCTTAATGTAATACAGCATACCATTTCCCTCTTAGTAGATTTTTAGTGATACACTGGAGCAAGTCGAAGCTGCAAGACCATCAATTAAAGTTTTCTTTTTGCAGCGCATATTAAAACAGGTGAGAAGTTCTTTGCGGCAGAAACATTTTTCTTGAAGAGTTGAATGCCACCATTGGTAGTTTGCATTTTCATTCAAAACAACGCCCTTAGAAGAATCAACATACCCGATGAGATTTTGTGGATGATCAAGTGCTGCTGTACATTTTTCGATTTTCCCGGCTGCTCGAAAAACCATGCTGTATCTATAACTGGCATAGCAAATTCTTGAAAAAAACTCCTTGTGCACCGTTTGCACACTTCATTCCGATTTTTTCGATGTATTGAATAGTCTACTGCAAAAGGATTTGAAATCCCATATCGTCTCATGTTATGCGGTGGTCTCCCACAATAAGGGAAGCCACCGCCTTTGTTGATTATCGGACGAGCCAGCCGTAATCCTGTCTGCAATCTACCACATAATCCGCATAAACCGTATTATCTACGATCTGGAAGATGAGCATATAGCGTTTTTCAAACAAGATGAATCGGTAAGCATTTTTAGGAATGTATTCGCCTTTGAGCCACGGGCAGCGCTGCGGCATCTGCTCCAAAGATTTTGCAGCCTTTTCAAATTCGACCGTAAGCCGCTCTGCTGCCGCAGGGCTGACCTGTGCCAGAAATGCGGCATGGGACACCAGCATCTGAGCGGCCCGTGCCGACACGGTCACGCGGTATTTATTTTGCTGCTCCATGTCCGGCGGCCTCCTTGATCGCGCTGCGCATCATGGAAGTGACCTCATCAACCGAATAGCCCTCGCTTCCACGCATCCGGTCCTCTTCCACGGAAAGCAGCTCCTCACGGAGCTTCAGCATTTTTTCACGGCGGTTGTAGGTTTCGATGTCCATAACGACCAAGTCGCCCTCGCCGTTCTTGGTGAGAAAAATCGGCTCGGCGGTTTCTCTGCACAAATCAGCAATCTCATTATAATTCTGGCGAATCGCTGCGGATGGACGGATATTCATAAAAGCACCTCCTGCTCCTGTGTGACCTATACATAATAGTAAAATTCTAATTATATTATATCCATATTGTACAATATAGTCAACTGAGCTATAATGAATTGTATTTGCTTTCAGAAGAAAAGGGTTAAATATAGATCTCAGCGCACTTTAACACTCGCATCTGCGCTGGCGTAATTGTTTGTTGTTCTCGTGGAACCGCCCAATAAGAATCCAGAAATTCCAGAAACTCGTTATAAACTGAAACTGGTTACGATTATACTTCATGGTTGTGGTCATGGGAATATGCGTTAATGGCGGTTCGGTATAAATCGGTACGTTCATTGTTACCCTGTCATCAGCCCGGAGTTCCCCTGCAAACAAACCATTCGAATATGAAAAAGGACGCTGCCGCCTCTGGGTGAGAGGTTGCAGCGTCTGGACGAAGAAGCCGCCGAAGTGGTGCGCCATATCTTCTCCCTCACGCTGGAGGGATATGGGCCTTATAATTCATACTTTGCCCCTGGAATGTTGCTATATGCAGGTTGGTTGAAGTTTATAATTCATATATAAAAGACCAGCGCCACTCAAAGTTTCTGGTCTTTCGCATGATGATTAATTGTTAATTCTCTTTTAATAAAGCAATCCATGCTTGGATTGCATCCACCAGTACATACTGCTGACGCAAAACAGCCATACCTGTTGCGGGAATACTGGGTTCATTTTCTTTTTTCTGTATATTATATTCCAGATAGGATTTTAAGGTACTAATATTTTCCTCAATTTCTGCTATACACGATTTTTGTTTTTCAGGTGGCAAGGAATCCAAATTCACAATAACTGCGTTGAAGTCTAGAAAAATGTTAATAGGTTTTTCAGAAATCTCAAACATGAGCTGTTCAAATTCTGCTTCTCCGGCATCCGTCAGGGAATAAATCACTTTTTCTGGCATCTTCCCTTCTTTTACGATTTCGCCTCGGATTAGCCCCTTTTCTTCTAGCTGAATGGCTTTTTTATAAATGGATGGAGTGCTGATTTTTACCCATTTGGATATGTTTCTATATTCTACTAACTTTTGAATATCGTAGGCACTCATTGGCTCCTTTTTCAATATTCCCAATACAATTAAATCTATGGTTGCCATGTGGAATCATGCCCTTTCGTTATGTTTTCTGAATAAAAGAACACCGTCAAATTCACTATAAAATATAGTATTGTATTTTATACTTTTTGTCAAGATAAATTGCCTCACTTCTCTTGACATATACTATAAATTATAGTACTATTATTTATACTGTGTAGCACTATAGCCTACACTACTGTAAATTATACCTGAAGAAACGAAAGGAGTTTTAACAATGAATGAACGCAACAACAAACTTGAGCTTTTGGGCAGTGCGCCTATCCCCAAAGCTCTGATGGCTCTCGGCATACCGATTATGATTGGGATGTTGATCAATGCACTCTATAATCTGGTGGATGCCTATTTTGTAGCTGGTTTGGGCAAAAGTCAAATGGGTGCTATTTCTGTCGTATTTCCGTTGGGACAAGTTGTGGTTGGTTTAGGTCTTATGTTCGGTAACGGAGCCGCATCCTATCTGTCAAGGCTGCTGGGACGCGGAGATAAAGATACCGCCGATAAAGTGGCAAGCACTGCACTGTATAGCAGTATTCTGATTGGTGCTATTATCATCCTACTTTCTACGATTTTCCTTAAACCAATTTTGGGAATGTTGGGCACGACGGAAACGATTATGCCGTATGCCATGACATACGCAAGAATTTATGTGCTGTCCTGTATTTTCAACGTGTTTAATGTAACAATGAATAACATTGTAAGCAGCGAGGGTGCCGCAAAGACGACCATGTGCGCCTTGCTATTGGGAGCCGTATTGAACATCGGATTAGACCCTCTTTTCATTTATATTTTGGACATGGGAGTAGAAGGTGCAGCAATCGCCACAGCAATTTCGCAAATGGTATCCACGCTTGTTTATCTCACCTATGTTCTTCGCAAAAAAAGCGTATTTACGTTCAGCATAAAAGAGTTTTCTCCTACGAGGCAAATGATGACGGAAATTTTAAAAATTGGAGTTCCCACTTTGGCGTTCCAACTGCTGACAAGTCTTTCGATTGCGCTGATTAACCGTGCATCTGGTGATTATGGCGATTCGGTCATTGCAGGCATGGGGGCAGTCACGCGAATTACTTCCATGGGAACGCTTGTTGTCTTTGGGTTTTTGAAAGGGTTTCAGCCTATTGCCGGATTCAGCTATGGGGCAAAGAAGTTTGATCGCCTGCGCGAAGCAATCAAAACCT
>OAWC01000216.1_pt1 | contig 50225 bp, 57 predicted proteins | sample 1495331 | NCBI WGS metagenome assembly OAWC01 (sample SAMEA2580115, study PRJEB22360) | human gut metagenome | biome: human gut; feature: human-associated habitat; material: faeces | place: Denmark | collected 2008/2010
GAATGGGTGCGGCAGATGAACGCTTGCAAGGCACAGGCAGAGGAGATTGTGAAAGTGGAATTGATTTATGATTGAGCGAGGAAGTCCGGGCAGAAAACTGTTCGGACTTTTCTCATATAGTCCAAAGTTGCGGTAGAATTGTTCACAAGTTTTATGGTATAATTTGAATACGAAATTGAGCAACAAATCGGAATTGACCGAGCTCTTTGAGCGAGGGATACTTCTTGTCCGAAGGGCAAGAATATGGACATGAGAAAATGTAGAACAATCGGAAGTTTACGGAGACTAACTATGAATAGAGCAATTGGAAAATAAAAGGCCGCAACGGTTCAGTATGCCAAAACCCGCCCAGTCTTTGAGCAGTATAAGGCGACGAAGTACAGCCGGAAATTCCTTGCGGAGCATGAGGCCGACCTTGAACTGTACCGGGCTGCACAAGCGGAAATGCGCTCTCTGCTGGGCGGGGCGAAGCTCCCCAAAATGGATGTGCTGAAGGAAGAAGGGCGCAAGCTCACAGCAAAGAAAAAACAGCTCTATGGAGAATACCAGAAGGCACGACGGGATATGCAGGAGATCGTCACGATCAAGGCGAACATTGACACTCTGATGGGCTACACCGAGCCGGGAAGAAAGCAGGAAAAGGAGCGTTAAGGTTATGAAAATAAGGAGCAAAGCGACGCTGACACTTCGGGCCATGTTGGCCCGAAGATACGGGTTTGGGGCAAGCCCCAACAAGCCGCCTTTGTGCCACTTGTGGCCACAGAGGCATTGCTTGCCACTTAGCGGCAGCCCCTAAAATGGCGCAAAAAAACAGAGGCCCTTATTCTGGAACCTCCGTTTCTCTGGCTTTCTTAATGCCTTCGGCTGTGGCTTCTATCACGACAAGCTCTTTTTCATTCATGGAGTTTAGAAGAACATCAATGTGCTTTCTGCAAGAGCTTGACCTTGCCCCTCCGTCCGCATGAATAAACTGGTCAACTGAAACGTCAAACATAGTAATGAGTTTAACAAAAAGGTCGAAGCTGGGATACTGACCTTTGTTCTCAATATTCATAATGGTACGGGAGTCACGGTCTACTAATTCCGCAACATAGGCTTGTGTCCATCCCTTTTCTTCTCTGGCTCGTTTGAGAGCCGCCCCGAGGCCGTGGAAGTCAAACCTTCTTTCATCTTGGTTCATTTTCATATCACCCTATATCATTCTACATTTCGGGTTGGATTATGAGAATGTAATGAAATTTTACATTAAGTAGTATTTTATTTCGTATCCGTGTAGGCTCTAACTTGTATTATTCGAGGCAGAGAACTATAATATATAGGGTTGAGCAAAACTCCGATTTGCTCATAAGGCTATACATTAAATAGTACTATCCAGCTCATTTGAGCTCTATATATTGTGACTCAACTTTGCAAAACGCGCGTTTTGCTCAACCCTAATAATATATCCTGTGGAGGTGCGAAATGGACTATATGACATTGAAAGAGGCTGCCGAAAAGTGGGGCGTGACCCCTCGACGGATAAACTATTATTGCGCCGGTGGCCGTATTCCCGGCGCTGTGAAGATGGCTACAATCTGGTTGATCCCGAAAGACGCGGAGAAACCTGTGGATATGAGGACAAAACAAGGAAAGGAATTAAAACATGAATAGAATATTGCTATTGGAGGATGATGTCAGTCTAATAGATGGCTTGGTCTACTCTTTGAAAAAGAATGAATTTGATGTTGAAGTTGCCCGTACAGTATGTGAAGCAAAACAATACTTATCCGAACTCGACCGATACGATTTATTGATTTTGGATGTTACTCTGCCAGATGGAACAGGATTTGACGTATGCGAAAGAGTAAGAAAAGAAAATCAGCAGATACCGATTATATTCCTGACTGCATCGGATGAAGAAGTCAGCATAATTCGTGGATTAGATAGCGGTGGGGACGATTATATCACCAAGCCTTTCAAACTGGGGGAATTGTGTTCCCGCATCCGGGCGCTGTTGCGTCGGGCCGGAGTTTCCAAAAGCGAAAAAAACACTTCTATGGAATGTGGCGACATTACCATTGATCTGTTGGGTAGCCGTGCAACCTTAAAGGGAAAAGCATTGGATTTGACAAGCGCCGAATATCGTTTGCTTTGTCTGCTGGTAAGAAACGCAAATCGCGTTGTGACAAGGGACATCATTCTAAATGAGCTGTGGGATGATACAGGAAATTTTGTTGATGATAATACCCTGTCCGTCTATGTACGGCGGCTTCGTGAAAAAGTGGAAACCAATCCGTCCCATCCAGAACACCTTATAACCATTCGTGGGTTCGGCTACCAATGGAAAGAGGTGTCTATATGAGTTTGTACCAAGATAGACAGATTAAAGGGTTCCTGCTATTTTTGACTTTGTTTGCTCTGCTGTTTGTAGGTACAGCAACCGTTTTGACTATTTATCAGGTGAACGATGCGGAAGTCCTATGGCTCAAACATGATGAAGCGGTTTCATCCTCACTTTTGGAACAGGGTGTTCCGAAAGAAGTGGTTGCAGTTGCCTTTACGAACACAGACATCAGTGACGATGGTAGGTCATTATTAGCGGCTGCGGGTTTGGGAAAACAGTCAGAAAGCAGTATGCGGCCTTATTTCAATCAATTTCAGCGTTCCGCTTTCTGCACCATGCTATGCACTGTGCTATTTTTTCTCTTTGTGCTTGCCATAGGAATATTTATTTTTTTCTGGAAAAGGAAGCGATTGTATCAACAGGTCGACAGAATATTGCTAAATTACATCAACGGGGATTACTCTTGTCATTTACCGCAGAATTATGAGGGGGCTATCTACCAAGTGTTTTCTTCGATAGAACAGCTTGCAACTATGCTCCAATCCAAAAATGAAACAGAACGTAAAGCAAAAGAGTTTTTGAAAGACACCATATCCGATATATCTCACCAGCTCAAAACGCCTCTGGCAGCCCTCACTATGTATCAGGAGATCATTGAAAGTGAGCCAGAAAATGCAGAAACGGTCAAACAGTTTGCGGCGAAGATGGGTATTTCTCTAAAGCGTATGGAGCAGTTAATCTTATCCATGTTGAAGATAACCCGACTGGATACGGGAAACATCATTTTTGAGAAAAAAAGTTGCCGTGTGTCCGAGCTGATAGCTCATTCAGTCAATGACCTAACTACCAGGGCTAAAAGCGAAAGCAAGCAGATTCAGATAGATGGCGATGGTGAACAGCAGCTTATTTGTGACATGGAATGGACAGGTGAAGCGATTGGAAACATTGTAAAAAATGCACTGGATCACACGCAAGCTGGCGGTATTGTCCGTATTACATGGGAGTGCACTCCTGCTATGTTTCGGATTTTTATTTCTGATAATGGTAACGGCATAGTCCCGGAAGATATTTACCATATCTTTAAACGCTTTTATCGCAGCAAACATTCCCTTGATACACAAGGAATCGGGCTGGGGCTTCCCCTTGCCAAGTCCATTATTGAGGGTCAAAACGGTGTTATCTCCGTACAAAGTGAAGTCGGAAAAGGTACGCTGTTTACACTATCTTTCCTTACGGATCTGTAAGGTCAAATTCACCTGCTTGTAAGCTGTTTTTGCTATCCTTTTGAGAAAGGAGGTACTGATGACTATGGAAATATTGAAAGTACAAGATTTATGTAAAACTTATGGCAAGGGTGAGGCGAAAGTCGAAGCGTTGAAGAAGGTTTCCTTCTCCCTGGATAAAGGCGAATTTGCTGCCGTTGTGGGTGAATCCGGTTCTGGCAAAAGCACATTACTGAACTGTATTGGAGCTTTGGATACCCCTACTTCCGGCCACATTTGGATTGATGAACAAGACCTGTTTTCCATGAAAGAGGAACAGCGCACGATTTTCCGCCGTCGTAATATCGGCTTTATCTTCCAATCCTTTCAGTTGGTTTCCGAGCTGAATGTGGAGCAGAATATCATGTTTCCGCTTCTTTTGGACTATCGCAAACCAGACCCGGCAGCAGTAGAAGAAATTTTGGAACTCTTGGGACTTACCGAGCGTCGACATCACCTGCCGAGCCAACTATCCGGCGGACAGCAGCAGCGTGTTGCCATTGGCCGGGCGTTAATCACAAAGCCCAAACTGATTCTGGCAGATGAACCTACTGGCAATCTGGACAGCAAGAATAGTCAGGATGTTATCGCCCTGCTTACGCAGGCGTCCCGTCGCTATCAGCAAACAATCCTGATGATTACCCACAATAAGGATTTGACTGCATCCGTTGATCGGGTGTTCCGGGTATCAGATGGCGTTTTGACGGATTTGGGAGGAAAAACAAATGAAGCATTATCTTGACCTTGTTCCCATATCCGCAAAAATCCACAAGAAGCAAAGCAGAATGTCTATTTTCTGCATTGTGCTGGCGGTATTTCTGGTTACAACTATTTTTGGAATGGCAGATATGTTCATCCGCAGCCAGATTTTGCAGGCACAGCAGGAGTCTGGGAATTGGCATATTGCCATTAAGAATATCAGCAATGAAGAAGCAGCAATTATTGCTTCACGCCCTGATATTGAAGTATTTTCACCGTATGGCGTACTCAATTATCGTGGAGATTTAGGCTACACTTTGGGTGGAAAAGATGTAGCGATATGCGGTTGTGATGAAAGCTATATAACTGAAATCTGGACTGACCAACTTGAAGAAGGTGTTTTTCCACAGACAAGTAATGAAGCGTTGGTGACTGAAAATGCAAAGCAGATAATGGGTGTTGCGATTGGTGATCCCATTGCCGTAGAAACTCCTGATGGCGATAAACTGAATTTTACCATATCAGGATTTATGAATAATACCGCCTCGATCATGAGTGGCGACTCCTACGGCATCATTTTGAACACAGAGGATTACTGCGCGATTTATCCGAATGTATCAGACGGGGAGCCGAATGATTACGGCATTATGTTTTTTACTCAATTTGCAAACACAAGAAATATACAAGGGAAAATTGCAGATTTGAAAGAACAATGCAATTTATCGAATGAACAAATATCTTCCAACAACAATCTGCTTGGATTGCTTGGACAAAGCCGCGTTCCCTTTTTGTTACAGGTTTACTTGGCTGCGGCTGTATTGTTTGTACTGGTAATGTTAGCTGGTATTATGATGATTGCAAGCAGCCTGAACAGCAATGTAGCCCAGCGTACCGAATTTTTCGGCCTTATGCGCTGTATCGGTGCAACACCAAAACAGATTATGCGCTTAGTACGGAAAGAGGCGCTTAGTTGGTGCCGTTTGGCAATCCCTGTGGGTATTTCCATCGGTATAGTTGTCATTTGGGTCTTATGTGCGATTTTGCGTTTCCTAAGTCCGGAATTTTTCAAAGCGATGTCTACATTCGGATTTAGCGTACCAAGTATTCTTGCAGGAATCGTTGTGGGCTTGGTAACGGTTTTGTTCGCTGCCTATTCTCCGGCAAAGAAAGCAGCAAAAGTATCTCCGTTGGCAGCGGTTTCCGGTAATGCAAACGACTTGGAGCCTGCAAGAAATGCTGCTAATACACAACTGCTTAAGATTGATACAGCACTTGGAATTTATCATGCAAAAGCAAATCGGAAAAATCTGTTTTTGATGACAAGCTCATTTGCTCTCAGTATTATCCTTTTCCTTTCATTCTCTGTAACAGTTGAGTTCATGCAGCATACCTTAACACCGCTCCAACCTTGGACAGCAGATTTATCTATCATAAGCCCTGATAACGCCTGTGCTATTGACAAAGCATTACTTGATGATCTAAAGGAAAATCCTGTTGTGGATTTAGCGTATGGAAGAAAATTTGCATACGAGGTTCCGTCTGTCACAAACGGTATTGAAAAAAAGATGGATTTAATCTCTTATGAGCAGTATCAATTTGATTGGGCAAAGGACTATTTATTAGAGGGTTCTCTGGAATCTGTGCAAACTGATTTAGGGACGGGCTTAATTGTTTATAATTCGCAGAACACAATACAAATAGGCGATACTGTATCGTTGAATACAAACGGACAAAGTAAAGAAATCCAAATCGTGGGAATGTTGTCCGACTGTCCGTTTTACAGTGCCGCCGGTGTTGGAACAATTATTTGTTCAGAGGATACATTTGAACAAATTACTGGCGAGTCGAAATATACGGTTATTGATGTGCAGTTAGTGAAAGGCACAACAGACGAAGATGTTTATGTGATCCGCCAAATGGTAGATTCCTCATTTACTTTCGCTGATGAACGCATGGGTAACAGCAGTACCATGGGAACTTACTATTGTTTTTGGCTGTTCATCTATGGATTCCTCGTCCTAATTGCAATGATTACAATTTTTAACATAATCAATAGTATTTCCATGAGTGTGTCTGCACGGTTGAAGCAGTATGGCGCTTTCCGTGCTATCGGCGTTAGCATGGGACAGCTAAGTAAAATGATTGTTGCAGAAGCCTTCACCTATACCATAATCGGCGGTGTAGTTGGTACGGTGTTGGGACTGTTTTGTAACAAGCTATTGTTTGGAATGTTGATAAGTTATAGATGGGGGGATGCTTGGACTCCTCCATTACCAGAGGTAGCTGTTATTCTGTTGATTGTCGTAAGCTCTGTAATTCTGGCTGTGCATGGGCCAATCAAGAGAATACGCAATATGTCCATTGTTGATACAATCAGCGCACAGTAATTCTACTTTTGAAGCGGGTGGCTTTAGAAGCCGCCCACTTTTGTCTTACAAATTCGTAAGTTGAAATTCACCTGTTTGTAAGCTGATTTTTTTATAATTAAGTTGATGAAAGAGAGGAAAAAATGAAAAAAATCCTTTCCACCAGAGTATTGGTGAAGATTTGTGTATTAACAACTATACTGCTGGTTTTGATAATCTATACTATATGGGGCAATTCAGCATTGATGGTAAGTATGGTTAATATCTCCAGCGATCGCATAGCATCTGCCTTTTCTAATTTTCGGATTGCACAAGTGTCCGACTTGCATAATGCTGAATTTGGAGAAAGCAATACAGAATTGATAGAATTGCTGTCTGAACACGAACCGGATATTATTGTGATAACTGGAGATTTAATCGATGCTGGACATACAGACATTGAGATTGCGTTTGATTTTATAAAACAAGCTGTTCAAATAGCCCCTGTCTACTTTGTAACTGGAAACCACGAAGCTAACTTCTCACATTATGATCAATTCAAAACAGGGCTTGAAGCGTCTGGCGTAACTGTCCTTGAAGATGAAGCAATACAGTTAGTGCATAACAACGAAATGATTACCCTTATCGGGCTTTCTGATTCTGACTTTACGATTAAGGACGATATGTTTAATGAAGCGCCAGCCATGGTCAACACAAAATTGAATAGCCTTATTGATGACGAAAACAGTTACACTATACTGCTATCACATCGGCCAGAGTTATTTGAAACCTATGTATGCTGTGGTGTTGATTTGGTTTTATGTGGTCATGCACACGGAGGGCAGTTTCGATTACCTTTTATTGGGGGGCTCGTTGCCCCCAATCAAGGGCTGTTTCCTAAATATGATTCCGGCCTTTATACAGACGGAAAGACAAATATGGTTGTTAGCCGCGGCCTTGGAAATAGTATTATTCCATTCCGATTTAATAATCGTCCAGAGGTTGTATTAGTAGAACTTAACACCGAATAACGATACTTCAACCGAATATTGAAATGATCTGCCGCACGACGGCAAAAGAAAAAAGCCGTCGTAGAGCAGACAATTTGACACGCCCATTTGAAACGGCGGCTTTGATTTTCAGAGCCGCCGTTTCTTTTCGTCTACCTTAAACCAACGACGACCTAACACCGTGCAAATCCACGGCGGCATATAGGAGGATTGCCGCCGTGTCTATTTTTGTCTTTTTTCACAGTACCCATGACCTACATCAGTTAAAAAAAGCATAGCTCCCCCTCCGGGTTATTCCGGCTATGTATGTGAAATTTGTTGGAACTTTAACTGTCATATCATTTCATGCGTCCGTGTGGCTTCATGCCGCCCGGGCGCTTTTGTGTTCTTATGGGGCTGCTTCGGGTCATGTTGGCCCGAAGTCATTCCTCGGTGCCGCTCCCCGCCGCCTTCGTTTCGGTCACTCGTCAACCAACAACCGAAACGGAGGTCAATATGGCTATTATCAATTTGCGGGACTATTACCCATTCTATACATCGGATTGCTTCATGGAAGTATCGGAAGAAGTTGCAGAAATGTTCAAAGAGTTTGATCGTAAAGAGGCTGCCTACCGGCTGCGTACATACCGCCACAAAGCCTACTATTCCCTTGATCGGGATGACGGGCTGGAGCATGAAGCTGTCTTTGTTGCCTTATCTCCCCATGAACTGTATGAGCGGAAAGTGACCATGCAGGAGCTTCACGCAGCGATTTCCAGTCTGCCGGACAAACAGGCAAAACGGATTTATGCTCATTTCATTCTCGGCATGACCAAACAGGACATTGCCCGGGCAGAGGGCGTCCATGAAAAAGTGGTTCGTGTCGCAATCGAGCGAGGTCTGCGGCGCTTAGAAAAAATTTTGAAAAATTCTTTGTAAGGCGTACCGATTTAGGTCGGAAAATGAAATGGCTTATGAGAGGCAAAACACTTCGGGTCACAATGGCCCGAGGTTCAGACAAGCCTCATGCAGATTGAAAATTGAATAAAAAGACACCCGGATACGAAGGGGAACGCGCTGTGTGACAGACCCGCCATGACCTCAGATTTCAGAGAATACAGTCTTTGTAAAACTGAGCGAGCGAACAGGTCCATGCCATAGGTGGGGCAAGGCTGGCTCCACCGGAACAGGCGCAGAACCCGGATACTTGCGTTTAGTCACAGTCCGAGCGTTGAAGCGGTCTTGCAAGCCGTGAGCCGTCGCAGGCAATGAGAACGCCTTGCCATCAGAATGGGGAGAGTTGAAATACTATGGGGCATGAAGCCTATGTCCGTCCGGTGTGTCTGAAATGAAAACCTATGGGGAGCCCCCGGCAATGCTGTCTGATGATAGGCCAACCGATTCGGCGTGGCTCCCCATCTTTTCAAAAAAGGAGCACTTTATGGGAAATGCGTTTGGAATGATCCCCGGCTTGGAACCGGACGAATGGAGCAATGACGCCTGCCGCGGCTATGTCATTATGGCAATGGAGGACTGCGGATTTTCAAAGAAGGATATACGGCGTGTTGTGGGGCAGCTTTATGAAGTATTTGACCTCAACAGCGTGGAGGACGCCAAAGAAAAGTACCATTCCAGTCCTTACTGACCTCGGGTCACATCGACCCGAAGTGGAGAAAGCTCAAAGGGCGGCACCTGCTGGGTGCCGTCTTTTGACATTTCCCCACGGGACAAGTGGGAAAGGCAGGCATATACACGCACTTTCGCAAAGGAGGTTTTCAATGACGCAAGCTGTCACTTATGAACGAGAAACAAAGTCTGTCGCATTTCAAGGGAAGATCATTGTGCTGGAAAGCCTCACGCCGGTACTTCCCCCGAAGGAGAAAGAACAGCGCAAAAAAGAAATTGAGCGCTGTCTTTTTGAGGTGTTCAGCAAATATGGGGACAGATTTCCCTAATCATTCGCAACATTGTTGTCCGGGGCTGCTGATGGTATAATATAGTTGTAAGGTTGGTAGCTCCATTCCAACAAGGAAAGGAGCCCAATATGGAATTTATCAGAGAAGATTGTATTTACGCAAGACAGTCAGTAGACCGCAAGGACAGTATCAGCATTGAAAGTCAGATCGACTTTTGCAAGTATGAATTGAAAGGCGGGAGCTGCCGGGTATTTAAGGACAAAGGCTATTCCGGTAAGAATACGGACAGACCGGAGTTTCAAAAGCTGCTGGGCGAGATCCGCAAAGGAAAGGTCCGGCGGGTCATCGTGTACAAGCTGGACCGTATAAGCCGCTCTATTCTGGACTTTGCAACGATGATGGAGCTGTTTCAAGAGTATGATGTGGAGTTTGTATCATCCACAGAAAAGTTTGATACTTCGACCCCGATGGGCCGGGCCATGCTGAATATCTGCATTGTATTCGCCCAGCTTGAACGTGAGACAATTCAGAAGCGTGTCACAGACGCCTACTATTCACGGTGCCTGAAAGGCTTTCACATGAGCGGACAGGCACCATACGGTTATCAGTTAGAGCCTACTGTGGTAGAGGGTATCCGCACAAAGAAAATGGTTGCCGACCCCGTAGCCGCCGACCATGTTCGGCTGATGTTTGAAATGTACGCTGAACCGGAAACCTCCTTCGGAGATATTACCCGATACTTCGAGGAACATGACATAAAAATTTATGGCAAATCCATGTTCCGTACATTTCTTTCCCAGCTTTTAAGAAACCCCGTTTACGCACAGGCCGATTTGGAGCTGTACGAATTTTTCAAAAGCCAGGGCGCAGCGATTATCAATGACGCTTCTGACTTTGCCGGAACAAACGGCTGCTATCTTTATCAGGGACGGGATGTGAAGGAGGACAAGGACAGGTGCTTAAAAGACCAGATACTTGTTATCGCTCCCCACGAAGCACTCATTTCCTCTGACACATGGCTGAAATGCCGGAAAAAGCTCATGGCAAATACCACCTTCCAGCAGGGGCGGAAACCGAAAAATACTTGGCTGGCCGGAAAAATCAAATGCGGGCATTGTGGGTATGCGCTGAAAGCCACCCATGTACCAAACAGTACAGGCTATTTCCGCTGCACCAAACGGACGGAAAACAAAGGTTGTCCGGGCTGCGGGAAAATCCGCAAAGAAGAATTTGAGCAATTCATTTTCTCGGCCATGCAGGAGAAGTTCAAAGACTTTCAGATACTCCACGGCAGGGAGGAAAAAGTCAATCCGAAGCTGACCGCCTATCAAGTGGAGCTGGCACAGGTGGAGGCAGAAATTGAAAAGCTGCTGGATATGCTAACCGGAGCCAATGCGACCTTGCTTGCCTACGCTAACAAAAAAATTGAAGAACTGGACACCCGACGCCAGACCATTTCAAAGGCAATCGCTGAATTGAGCGTTGAAACCATATCGCCCCAGCAGATAAAGAAGTTGTCCTATTATCTCGACAACTGGGAGAGCATAGATTTTGACGACAAAAGAAAAGCCGCCGATGGTTTGATCTCTACGATCAAGGCCACCAGCGACCGTGTTCAGATAGAGTGGAAAATCTGACATTTCCGCTCTATCGCCCCTCATTTCTATTTTATCTTGTTTGTACCCCTTGTACACCGATGTTTGCCTCTTGCAATAATTGTTGTCTTTTTTTGAGGAGTAAAGTTTATCGACATTCCAACTTGTTTCCACTGAAGCGCAACATCAGCGGAAAACGTTACGCTTACAGTTGAATGTGCATATGCAACGAAAATCTGAATTGTTTCCATATTTGAAGAATTCGATTGAGTACCCACGCCAACGGTTCCACTTATATGTTTTCCATAGGTAGATGTGTTCTGGTGATTGATAATAACAGGAGTTCCAACAACACCCCCACTTTGGCTTGTGTCCATATCCACACTACTGCTCAATCCAGCACTGTTTCCCGTGCTTGCGTAACAGTAGGATACTTCGCCTACAGCACTAGCCGTTTTCGTTGCAAGTTGATGTGAACTAGAGTCAGCTGCTATCCAACCGATGCCAAAACTATCAATGCCTACGTAGATAGGTCTCTCCGACCATTTTATATCATATGCAATTGTTACCTTCTGCCGACTACCACTTCCTGCAAGACCATAAAGGAACTTGACTGTTGCACTGGATCTTGCAATACCGGTTCTTTCATTTGGCGCATACAAATAATCAAATGCGTCTTCGATGCCATCGTACTCTTCAATTATCGCAATTTGCGATTCAGAGAATCCTCGCTCAACCAGTACGGAACTTGGCTGCTCAGCTAATTCAAGCAAATGTTGTTTCAAGTCCTGTGGCGTGAGTTCTCCAGAAGAAAGCATCTCCTCAATCATATCTTTTTCCGAGCCAAAGACTTCTTGAACATCATCAACATATTGTGTTATATCCGTGTTCTCAAAATCGAATATTCCGTCTTTGAGCAAAGGATAATCCGACAAATCTGTTGCCGATGCCGATGCGATAGGAAGTGACTGCAAAATTGGGATAGAAGCACTTACGCCGACCAGTTTCAAAAAATTCCTTCGTGCAATTTTTTTCATAGGAATACCTCATAAAAATTTGTCCCAATAGATGGTCTCACTTACATATTTTTGCTTTCTGCATCGGTAACACCTACTTTCAACCTAACTTTATTTTTTAATGTGTAGTCGTAGATGTGATAGTTTCACTCCGTCCATCAGAATAATTAAATGTTGCGGAATACTCCAGCTTGTAAGATTTTCCCGGTTTGGTATTGTAGTTACTGCTTGCCATGCAGTTCGAGGTCGTGCTTGTATTTGAACAGTTGCTTACTCTCTGCCATGTTCCAAAGGTTCCTTTTTCATAGAGAGTACCGGAAACGCTGATACTTTTTATGCCAGTTCTCGTTTGAGCATCAACCTGATAGTAGGTCTGGTAGATTGAACCGTTAACTGTGCTGTTTCCAATATACCGACCAGACTGCCCTACAGCCAAGGCAGAGCACGCTAGGCTCAAGATCATCACCGCTGAAAGAACAATAGACAAGAAACGTTTTTTCGACATAGACAATGTACCTCCAATTTTTTGCTCCCAATAGGAGCTTTTGCTTAGTCAACGTAATTCGCCTTGTATTTGTGACAGCTTTTTTGAAAAATTTTCTGGTTTTTGTTACATTTGTACACTTATATAAAAAAGCTCCATGCTATTTGTTAATTTCGACAAACAGCATGGAGCTTCATATTAAAATATGTTTTCAGCGATTCTCACGATCTCATCTCGTGAGATGTTTCCCATAATCGTGTTTGAAACGCCTCCTTGCTCCCAGCTTAAAATATAAACGGTATCTCCGCTTTCTCCTACGCTCGTTCCCAAAGTTGCGTCTGCATCTCCAACTTTTACATTCTTATATGTTGTATGCTCATTGTCAAATGAGGACTGTTGCCCCGGCTGTATAATGGAGCATCGAACGGTATATCCCTCACCGCTTTCTTTTGACGAGTAAACGTGCAAAAAGTTTTCAGCTCTTTCAAATTCCTACTCACGATCTCGTTCAAATCCATCCGGCACATAATGGTCGCTGTATCCATTCGGGAGCTGTTCCAACGGCTCGCCATCTACCTGATATGTCAGCTGCATCTCAATGGGCAGGAACTTCTGAATCATCGTATAAACTGCCTTGCGGAAGTCTGCGCTTACTGCAAGCGCACCGAGGGTCAGAATTACCAGCGTCAGGGCCGCAACAAGCACTCGTTTTAGCACAGGGCGGCGTTTATGCAACGCCGCTTGCAGGCGAGCATCCCATCGGGAAGTATCCGGGTAGCGTTCTTTAAGCTGTGCCGGAGTTGGCAGCTCGTCCAGTTCTTTTTGTGCATCTGCACGGAGTGCCATCATCAACGCTGCATCAAAAGAAACTTCTGTCTGCTCACTCATGGCTGTTCAACTCCTTCCACAATAGTTTTCTTCCACGGAAAAGCCGCATCCGAACCACTTCATCCGTCAGTCCAAGCGATTCGGCAATCTCCCGGTTGGTATAGCCCATTGCCAAAAGGCGCAGTGGATCACGGTACATCGGTTTTATCTGCCCAATCAGTTCTGTCAGATGTTGGATGTTATCGGTGCTGACTACGGCATCATCCGGCACCGGGGCATCATCTGGTGCGTCCGGAACTTCTTCCAGTGGTTCTTCTCGCTGCTTGCGAAGCATATCGTATGCACGGCTTCTACTACAACTAACGAGATAAGCAGCGAGTTCGTGACAGTTTTCTCGATGAATTTTAGAAAAATTTTTGGCAACGTATAAAAACACCTCTTGCAGCACATCCTCTGCCAGATACGAATCGCCCATAATTTTGTAAGCGGTATGATAGACCAGCCGCTTGTAGGTATTATATACATCTATAAATTGTTCTTCATTGCTTTGATCGTCAAGAACAGCTAAGTACAGGGAGAGCAACACAATCACCTCTAACGGATTCGCATGGAATGGATGTAGTGTACCATGAACCAACAAAAATGTCGAATGCTATCCCTCAAAAATAGCAGAAGTCTTTTTAAGTTACTTGTGAATTATGTCAAGAGGGCTGGCACCGTCCAGCCCTCTGTCTTTTTGCCAAAGTTTTGGAAATGTTTTCTTGCACTCTGCCGAAAGTAGCGGATTTTCAAATTTTCTTGTTGACACGGCACGAATTTTATGGTAATCTATCCCAACAATTTAATATAACATATTTACTTAGAGTTTCAGCTCGGCTCCTGAAGGAGCCGGAGCAAGTTTTTAACTTTCTATCGCTACATAACGAACCCGAACCAAGGCCATCCCGGAAGGGATGGTCAGGTTTAGGTTGTTGTGTGGCGTTTTTTTATTGCCAAATCCAGCACCGAACCTTGACAACCGAAAGACCGTCTGCATGGGATACACGGCGATGACCCCGCAAGGGAGAGCCGGAAAACGTCGCCGAAAGGGGGCTGGAAAGCCATGCAGGGAGAACGGCACACTCAATATCAAGTGGTCAAAATGACCACCTGATTGGGGGAATAACACAAAACGTCATTCACCAGAAACATCTTCTACGTTACAGCTCATACCATGTGGACATTTTGACCACATGGAGTGAACTGACGTAGCCCAAGTCAATGTGTTCAAATTGAACACATTGACTCCATCCGTGTTACGCTTAACCTCGACTTGACATTTTGCCAAGCCACGGTCACTCTGTGCTGGGTTACGAAAACCGTAACTCACCACTTTTTTGAGGTAAAGTGGTAAGTGGACAAACTGTCCAGATACCACCTATCTGTAACGCGTAAATTTAGTTGGTGGTCATTTTGATCACCAACCAGACAATCGTAACGCTTTATTGTGTGAAAGTGGCCGTTACCATTTTGATAACCGCCACGCATCTGTAACATTTGGGGCGAATAATGCTTTTCATTATCCACCACACACCCGTAACAGCCAAAGGAGGATGCCTATGACAACTGAACAATGGGAACACGAAAATCAGGACACTCTGATGGAATATTTCATTGATGGCGACCCCAGTGTGCGCAGAATCCAGTGTGAACACTGCCGCAAAATTATCTACACTCAGACCCGAAACCGCAAATATTGCAGCTTCCAGACCTGCGGCCACAAGATGCTGAACTTACGCAAAAGCATCCGAAAGCGTATTGAGCGCGGAACGTACACCTGCCCTTGCTGTGGGGAGCAGTTCCTACCAATTCGGGCAGATGCCAGATATTGCAGCAATGCCTGTCGGCAGAAAGACTACCGCCAGCGCAAAACGAAGAGATACTCTGGCAACTGACAATTTTTGTCACTTGCCAGATTTCATGCTTCTCTTTGAGGAACTTGATAAAGATTGTCAAGTTCCTCACCCACGCTTACTTTTATAAAGTAAAGTGGTACTTCCCATTTTGGGAAGTACCAAAATACCGTAACGCTTAAATTTCTTGTTCCCAAATCCTCAAAATGGGAATTTGGGCTGCGCGGCTGAAATCAGGTTACGCTTTCCGTAACTTGATTTTAGCCGTATCAAAATCAGGTTATCAAAATGATAACTTGATTTCGTCCGTAACGAAGCCACCGGAGTTCTCATTTTGATAACTCCGGTTCTATCCGTAACACGGCAGCTTACACTATCGTAAAAATCAGGTTGCCAAGAAGACAATCTGATTCCATCTGTAACGCTTCAAGGTCTATTGGAAATCAGGCGCTGCCACCCGGCACTTGATTTTACCCGTAACAAAACCAGTGGGTCAAAATGGCCCACTGAAAAAGCCGGACGAGCTGATGGCAGGGATTCGCAAATCTTTGCTTGCCCGGTGCAGGAGTGCAGAGGGTGCAGCCCTTTGCCCCAGTGATATGATGCTGTGCGTCATACCCTACTGGGTATTATCTGGCGCAAAAAGGCGGCAGATTCAGCAGCTTCGCTGCTGCGTTCTCCCCGCCAAGATGTTGAAACGGAGGGATGTCTATCTGAAATTGACACGACACAACGGACGAGCCGGAACCCATGGCACCTATAACCCCAAGCACAATGACCGGAGTTTCAACCTTGCCAACAGCGAACACATCGATCAGGAACGCGCCAAGGGCAACATCTACTGGGACTGCTTCCACGGCTTCCGCTCGGTTCTCGCTCCACCCGACCCGGATGATCTGGCCGCGACCTTTTCGGATGTGGAACGGCGATTCTATGAAACCCACTACACGGCGTTTGTCGAAGGGCAGAATGAACGCAATGCCAAGAATCGGCACACAGAGCGCAACCGTTCCATTCCCGATTTGCTGTCCAGCCGCAAGACCTGCCCGGAAGAAACCATTTGCCAGTTGGGAACGCTGGATGAACACGCTTCGGCAGAGGATTTGCTGAACATCGTCACCGAGTTCATTGACGAGTTCAAGGCCAAGTTTGGCGACCACGTTCATGTGCTGGACTGGGCGTTGCATCTGGACGAAAGTACGCCCCACATCCACGAGCGTCATGTGTTCGACTGTGAGAACCAGTATGGCGAAATCGCTCCCCAGCAGGAAAAGGCACTGGAAGCGTTGGGCTTTGAGCTACCTGACCCGGCCAAACCTCTCAGCCGCCGCAACAACCGCAAGATCACCTTTGATGCTGCCTGTCGGAAAATGCTGTTCGAGATTGCCAAGCGGCATGGGCTGGATTTGGAGGAAGAAGCGGAGTACGGAAACCGCAAGTATCTGGAAAAGCAGGACTTCATCCTTGCCAAGCAGAAGGAGCAGCTTGCCGCCCAGCAGAGCAAGCTGGACGAGTTGACCCTCAAGGTCAACGACATGGAAACGCTGATTGACGAGGTTTCGGCTGCGGCCTACGACAAGGCGGTAGAGGTCGTGACGGACGTAGTGCGCACCGAGACCCGCAAGGAAGATATGAGGATGATCGAGGACACAAAGAAGTGGGTGCTGTCCCCGGAACGAAAGGCTGCACAGTCCACGAGAGAATATGCGGCTCATCGTCTGGACGATGTTCTGAACAAGTTTCTCAAGACCATGCAGACCACCGCCACCCGCTTGCAGGATAAGCTCCTGAAGCCGGAAGTCCGGCAGAAAGGCAAGGAACAGGTCAAGGAAAAGGCGCGGGATTCTGTTCTGCAACTGCTGAACCGTTTGCAGGCAGAGCAGATACAGCGAAAGCCATCTGTGCCACCCGTTGCCGAGAAATCAGAAACACGAGGTGATGTTTATTGAGCAAAGAAGTCAATCAGGAAGAATACGCGCCCCGAACCATTGCGGACGTGAAAGAAATGCTGAGCAAGCACTCCAACGGAGAAATTCAACGTACCATCAGAAACTGTGAATTGATACTGCAAAACGACCATGTGCTTGCCAATGCCATCCGGCTGAATCTGTTGAGCGAGCGCATCGACATTGTAAAGCCTGTGGGCTGGCCGCGTTCCGGCAAGGCGTTGAATGACACCGACATGAAGTATATCCTGCGGCGGATGGAGAAATACGGCATATCCAGCGAGAAGAAGATTGAATCTGCCATCCGCATTGTTGCCAATGAGAACCGCTACCACCCCATCAGGGACTATCTGAACAGCCTGAAATGGGATGGAACAGAGCGGATAGCCCACGTCCTGCACCATTTTCTCGGTGCTGCGGAGGACGATTACACTTGCGAGGCAATGAAGATATTCCTGCTGGGAGCCATCAAGCGTGTGTTCCAGCCGGGATGCAAATTTGAGACCATGCTCTGTCTGGTGGGCGGTCAGGGTGCTGGAAAGTCCACCTTCTTCCGGCTATTGGCAGTCAAGGATGAATGGTTCTCAGATGACCTGCGGCGGCTGGACGATGACAATGTGTTCCGAAAGCTGCAAGGACACTGGATCATTGAAATGTCGGAGATGATCGCCACCGCCAATGCCAAGAGCATCGAAGAAATCAAGAGTTTTCTCAGCAAACAGAAGGAAACCTATAAAATCCCCTACGAAACCCATCCTGCCGACCGTCTGCGCCAGTGTGTCTTTGCTGGCACGACCAATCGGCAGGATTTTTTGCCCCGTGACCGCACAGGCAACCGCCGCTTTATTCCAATCCCGGTGGACGCGGAACTGGCCGAAGTTCACATTCTGGACAACGAGGATGAATCCCGCGCCTATATCGACCAGCTTTGGGCGGAAGCAATGACGATTTACAACAGCGGCAACTACAAGCTGGCATTCAGACCTGCCATGCAGGAAACACTGCAAGCCCATCAGCAGGACTTCATGCAGGAGGATGCGCAGGCTGGCATGATTTACGCCTTTCTGGAGGACTATGCAGGTGATCGGGTGTGTTCCAAACAGCTTTACGCGGAGGCACTGGGCAACACCAATATCCCGGCAGAATGGGAGACCCGTGCTATTTGCGAGATCATGAACACCGGAATTTCGCGCGGCGACATCCAAGGCTGGCAGGCTCATAAGACCGCCAAGCGTTACCCGAAGTACGGCGTTCAGAAAGGCTGGGAGCGCGTAACCAGCCCCGAAACCGGGGCTGAAGATTTCTCCGAAATAACGGATGCAGAAGCTCAGCAGATGGGCTTTCCCTTCTGACAGTCAGCGGTTACACGACTGGTTACAGATTCGGTTACGTTCCAGTTACGGCGAAAAATCCGCACAACTGCTGGATTTTCCGCTTTCTGTAACCATGTAACCTTAAAAGAACAAGAAAAAGTATAAAACGCACCGGATGCTCTGTGTGCAGAAAAAGAGAGTTTTCCTGCACGGTTACAGGCGTTCGGTTACAAGGATATGGAGGTCTGCCTATGAGCAATACGCCTGCGCACACCACGAAGCAGCAGACGAAGAAGAAATTTATTGTTTCCCGTGAGTTTTCTGGAAATCAGTCCATGCGGGAAGCCTTTGAACAGCTTATTGAGCGTCAGTCACACTCCCATTTTGAGGAGTGGCTGGAAAAGAAAGCAGGATAAGTTCAATTTGACCGTTGAAAGGCTCGCAGGGACATGGTATTATAATGGTGTCGTGTCCCTGCTCATAGAATAGGAGAAAAAACTATGAGCAGAAAGAAACAGAATATCCAGAAAATCACTGCCCTCTATTGCCGCCTTTCTTTGGAAGATGGGCGCGAAAATGAGAGCATGAGCATCAGCAACCAGAAGTTGATGCTGAAGGACTTTGCGGAAAAGAACGGAATGTTCCGCTACGAATACTATGTGGACGATGGCTACACCGGGCGCAATTTCAATCGTCCGGCGTTCCAGCGGATGATTGCCGACATCGAAGCCGGGAAAATCGACTGTGTTATCACGAAAGACCTTTCCCGGCTTGGCCGCAACTATATCGAAGCTGGCAGTTATATCGAGATTTTCTTTCCGAAACATCATATTCGATATATTGCTATCACGGATGGTGTGGACAGTCTGACCCGGCAGGAAATGGACATTACCCCGTTCAAGAACATCCTGAACGACATGTACAGCCGTGACATTTCCAAGAAAGTTCTGGCTGGCATCATGACCCGTTCCCGGCAGGGCAAGTTCTGCGGCGGCACTCCTCCCTATGGTTTGATGCGCGACCCGAAAGACAAAGGGCATCTTATCATCGACCCGGATGCAGCACCCGTTATCCGCAAAATCTACGACTACGCCCTTGATGGGATGGGCAATATGAGAATTGCCAAGAAGCTGCTGGAAGAGAAAATCCCCATTACCCGTGTGAAAGCAAATACGGCTCTGGATGCCAACTACTACACATGGGGTACGGCAAGAATCGGCCACATTCTCCGCAATCCGTTTTACAAGGGCGCACATCTCGTGTGCAGGACGCACCAAACGGGCATCCGTTCCGGTTCGTTCAAATTCATTCCCCGTGAAGATTGGGAAGTTATTGAAAACTGCCATGAAGCCATCGTTTCCCCGGAAGAATGGGCGAAGGTGCAAGAACTGATCGACCGCCGTCCAACTATTATGACGGGCAATGACTGCCCATACTACAACATCTTCCACGGTATCATTTACTGTGCCACCTGTGGGAAATCCATGCAGGCACGGTATGAAAAAGTCGGCAGAAAAGATATTGACCGAACCACCAAGAAGAAACGCGAACCCATTGACAAAGCATTTTTTACCTGTCAGACCTATAACCGAATCGGCTGCAAGGTATGTTCCAGCCACAAAATCGAAGCCCGTGACCTGCATGAACTGGTTCTGAACGACATTCAGGAATTGGCGGCACAGGCTATGAAAGATTCGGATGCCTTTTATCAGCGGCTGAGCCGCCGCATGGAAAACCAGTATCGCACCGATACGTCTGAGGTTCGGGCAGAGATTCGCCGTTTGGAAGAGCGGAATCAGGAAATTGACGATGTGTTTCTGAATCTTTACACGGACAAGAGCAAAGGCATCATCTCGGAACAGCGTTTTCTGAAACTGACAGATGCTATGGAACAGGAGCAGAACAGCAACAAGACGCGTTTAAGCGAACTGAATCTTCTTCTGCACCAGTCGGATGAACAGGAAAGCGATGTCCATGCCTTTATTGAGGAAATCCGCAAATATGCCGCCATCAAGGAGTTGGACGAAGTTGTGCTGAACCGTCTTATCAAGAAAATCATGATCGGTGAGGTTCAGAAGGTCGATGGGCAGAAAATTCAGGAAGTCAAAATCATCTACAATTTTGTTGGAGAAATTTCCGCCTAACCAAAAATTGAAAATTCGCACGATATAGCATTGATTATAGTGACCCTTCTCGTTTTTTGACGGGAAGGGTCTTTTCTTTTGCGAATTCATCACTTGACTTTACGGCAGGGAATTATTGAGCCGGGACGAGCTGGCGGTGCTGGACGGCGGCAAGTGCATTTTGCAGTTGCGTGGTGTTAGACCTTTTCTTTCTGACAAATACGACCTGACCCAGCACCCTAACTATAAGCTGACCTCCGACTACGACCCAAAAAACACCTTCGATATTGAAAAATATCTGAACCGAAAAGAAAAAATCCACCCCGCTGATGAGTTCATCGTGGTGGACGCTGATTCGCTCCCGCCTGCCTGACTCGGTAGGCGGTTTTAATTTATCCCGGTCAGAAAAGTGCACCAGAAAATCAACCTTGCTGCGGTTATGCAGTGTAAAACAATAAGATTTCGGGTGTGTACAAATGATCGAAAACGCTTTATAATAAAGGAGAAAAGACTATGGAATTCTTCAACTCTGCTATCGAAGTTCTTCAGACTCTGGTCGTGGCTCTGGGTGCCGGTCTCGGCGTTTGGGGTGCCATCAACCTGCTGGAAGGTTATGGTAACGACAACCCCGGCTCCAAGTCTCAGGGCATGAAGCAGCTCATGGCTGGCGGCGGCGTTGCGCTGGTCGGCATTACCCTGATTCCCCTGCTGAGCGGCCTGTTCGGTTAAGAACGGCGGGCGGCGGTTGCCGCCCGGTACATATTATAATAAGGAAATCCATAGTAACCATCTCACATACAGAAGGTGACGCAGATGAGCGAGATTTTATTGTATCATGGCAGTAAAGAAGAAGTTGTCTATCCCGAAATCCGTATCACACGGTATACAAAGGACTTTTCTTGGGGATTCTACTGCACGAACAACTATCAGCAAGCCTACCGCTGGGCAGACCGCCGTTCTGCCGACGGCCTTGTGAACGTCTACCGCTATGTAGAAAATCCCGACCTGAAAATCCTGCGTTTCCCTGAAATGTCGGACGAATGGCTGGATTTCATTGCAAAATGTCGTGCAGGCGAAACCCATCCCTACGATATTGTGGAGGGACCCATGGCAGACGACACCATTTGGGATTACGTCAACGGATTTACGTCCGGGCAGATCAGCCGTGAAGCATTTTGGGCCTTGGCGAAATTCAAGCATCCAACACACCAGATCAGCTTTCACACCGTAAACGCTTTGCACTGCCTGACCTTTGAGAGGAGTGAACCCATCCATGACCGAAAAGCAGAAAAATGATGTTCTCTATGTTTGCAGCCTGATTGAGACCATTGCCCGCAAGACCAAAAATCATCGGCAGGATGTGATCCGTCACTTTACAAAAGCCGACATCGAACGGCAGCTCCGGCTGGCAGAAGTAAACCATTGCCTGTCCTTTGAGCAGGTTTCGGATGAGCTGATTGAAGATCTCAACATCCCGGAGGGGGATTTTGATACCGCCGCAGAGTGCCGCTACACGGTTCCTTCTGCAACCTCCATCGGAATGCTGTACCAGGGGCTGGTGCTGTCCACCATGAAGGATGATGATGCAGCACAGGCAATTCTGGATGTTTTTTCGTCGTTTATCACGGATGAGATCTCCGATTTCAATTCCAACGTATACTACACCAATCCTGATTATCTCCGCTGCTCCTATCTGGAGGGCAAAATGCTTGCATAACTGAATTATTGTCCTATGCCGATTGCCAAAAAGCAGTCGGCATTTTTGTTTTCATCGGCTTCTGAGGCGATTATTCCATACAGCGGCTTGAGCAGCAGCGGAAAGCCCTCTGCGGTTTGCAGTTTTATTGAATGTCCGTGCCCCAAGCCGTGTTTTTTATCCACCCATCAGTGAAAGGCGGTGTCTTATGCAGTTTTTGACCCACATTATTTTTCTCCTGAACCTTCTCAAGACCCTTATCAACCACTTCAGCTAAGGACGGTGACTGCTGAATGGAAACCGTTCTTAAAGCCATTGCCGACTGGATCAAAGGCATCCTGACGGCAGGCATTATGTCCAATCTTTCCGGCCTGTTCGACGATGTGAACACGCAGGTCGGCAATATCGCCCAGCAGGTGGGCACCAAACCCTCCAGCTTTGAGCCGCGCGTTTTTGCGATGATCGAAGCTCTTTCTCGGAATGTGGTGCTGCCCATTGCAGGCATCATCCTGACCTTCATCGCCTGTTACGAGTTGATTGAAATGATCACCCAGCACAACAACATGGCGCAGTTTGAGCCTGCCCTCATCATGCGCTGGATCTTCAAAACGGCGGTGTCGGTCTGGCTCATCAGCAATACTTTTGATATTGTGATGGCAGTGTTCGACATCACCCAGAAGGTGGTGTCCGATTCCAGCGGCATCATCGCCGGAAACACCCGTGTCAACGACATTGGCTTGTCGATGTTGGAAGCCAGCCTGATGCAGATGGACGTTGGCCCCCTGTTCGGGCTTTTCCTGCAAAGTTTCTTCATCGGCATCACCATGCGGATCTTGAGCATCATCATTTTTGTCATCGTCTACGGGCGTATGATTGAAATCTACTGCATGGTGAGCCTTGCGCCCATCCCCATGGCAACATGGGGCAACCACGAGCAGTCGCACATGGGGCAGAACTACCTGAAATGCCTGTTTGCGCTGGGCTTTCAAGGCTTTCTCATCCTCATCTGCGTGGCGATTTACGCCGTACTGATCCAGAGCGTGGCGATTTCCGGGGATGCCATCAACTCCATTTGGAGCATTGTGGGCTACACCGTTTTGCTCTGTTTCAGCCTGTTTAAGACCAGCTCCGTGACAAAATCCGTCCTCGGAGCGCATTAAAGGAGGTGCTTTATTGGCTGCGTATATTTCCGTTCCCCGTGACCTGACGAAAGTAAAATCGAAGGTCGCGTTCAACCTGACGAAACGGCAACTGCTTTGTTTCGGCACGGCGGCACTGATTGGAGTGCCGCTGTTTTTCGTTCTCCGGGATTCCGGCGGCAACACAGCCGCCACCCTTGGCATGATGGCCGTTATGCTGCCTGCATTTTTTCTGGGTATGTACGAGAAAAATGGTCAGCCGCTGGAAAAACTGCTGTCGCACTATGTTCAGGCGCGATTCTTGCGCCCGAAGATTCGACCTTATAAGACCAACAACTACTACGCGATTTTGATGAGAGGAGGGTCAGCCAATGCCGTTTTGGAAAAAGACCGATAAGGGCGGCAAGAAAAAGCCGCCGAAGTCTGCTGTTCCCCGGACAGCACAGCAGTCCATCCCCATGCAGCGGATGTTTGAGGATGGCACCTGCCGGGTGAAGCCCAACTACTACACCCGCACCATCCAGTATCAGGACATCAATTACCAGCTCGCCCAGCAAGAGGATAAGACGACGATTTTCGAGGAATGGTGCAGTTTTCTGAACTTCTTCGATTCCAGCATCAAATTTGAACTGTCTTTTGTGAACATGGCAACCGACAGCACCGAGTTTGAAAAGAGCATCCGCATTCCGTTCCAGAAAGATGGCTTCGATGATGTTCGTGCCGAGTACAGCCAGATGCTGCGCCAGCAGCTTGCCAAGGGCAATAATGGTCTGACCAAGACCAAATTCATCACCTTCGGTGTGGAGGGTGAAAGCATGGCGCAGGTCAAGCCGCGGCTTGACCACATCCAGAACGATCTGCTGAACAACTTCCACCGGCTGGGAGTGCAGGCAAAGCCCCTGAACGGTATCCAGCGGCTGAAACTCATGCACGATATGTTCAACATGGACGGTGCCAGCAAGTTTCATTTTGACTGGAAAGACCTCGTGAAAAGCGGCCTTTCGGTGAATGATGCCATTGCGCCTACCGCCTTTGCCTTCAAGAACAGCCGCACCTTCCAGATGGGCGGCATCAGCTGCGGGCGATGCTGGAAAAAGAGAAGGAACGCCGCATCAAGCTGAACAACCGCATCGAGATTCTGGAACGGCGCATTCAGGAGGAGGATTCCGCCGAGGTCAACGAGATGGTGCGGACTGCAAAGGTCACACCGGAACAGCTTGCTGCTCTGCTGCGGCAGTCCGCAACCGCCACCCCGAACCCGACTGCGCTGTCCGCTGTGGGTGCAACTTTTGAGAAGGAGGTCGGTGCAGATGAAGATTAAGAAACTGGGTGCGCTGTTGGTATCGGCGGCACTGTGCGTTGGCATGGCGGCTCCCGCCTTTGCCTTTGAGGGCGAAGCTGCCCCGGTGGAGCAGCCGGTTCTGCCGGAAGTCGTGGAGGAAGATGTTGTCACCGTCACGGACGAAACCTCTGGTGCCCTGACCCCGGAGGGCAATCTGACGCTGGTGGACGACTACTACACCAACTATTCCGATGGCATCGGACAGCAGTTCATTACGCTGGTGTCGAAGTCGGGTGCGACTTTCTATCTGGTGATTGACCGCAACGCCAAAGGGCAGCAGACCGTCCACTTTATGAACCTTGTGGACGAAGCCGACCTGTTGGCACTGATGGAGGAAGAAGATGTGGATGCTTATACCGCTGAAAAAGAAGCAGCGGCGCAGGCAGAACAGGACAAGCTGAAAGCCGAGGAAGAAGCCAAGAAAGCCGCAGAAGAAGCGGCGGCATCCGGCGAGGAACAGCCCAAGGAAAACAAGGTCACAAAGATCGCATCCGGCTTTCTGGGCGTAGTCGTGCTGATCGCACTGGCGGCAGGCGGCAGCTTCTACGCTTTCGCAAAGCAGAAGCAGAAAAAGCAGGCCGAAAAAGAAGCCCTTGACCCTGATGCAAACTACACCGAGGACAAGGGCGATTTTGAAATTCCAATGGAGAATGAGCCGGAGGAAACCAGTGAGGAGAACAACACAGAAGTATAATTTTATTGGCGGCGTTTGCCGCCTTACATATACATCCGACAGGCTGTTTAGTTGTTTTCGTTACTCACACAACGGTATACGGCAATGATGTTGGGCTTTTCTCCGACTATTTTCACATCATACTTTTCAGGGAAGTTCTTGAGGAAAAGGCTCAACTTTTGGAAACCATAAGTTCGGCTATCAAAATCCGGCTTTGCTCTTCTTAAGAACAGTCCTACCTTTGCTACATTGACCCACCCATCCTCGTCTTGGAAGGTATCATAGGCTTTTTCCAGTAAAGCATGAATTTCGTTTAGATCATTTTTCTTTTCGGAATTTTCTTCAGCGGGAGCAGAACTAGCAATTGGAGTTGAATCAGTTTTCTGTACATCTTCCTTGAGCTGCTTTGTAGATTCTTCTTTTTCGTTGTTGGGCGATATAGACACTTCTGCTTTTTCTTTTTGGGGAGAACTAACAGCATCTTGTGCATCGCTTTGGGAAGAACTAGCAGCATCTTGTGCATCGCTTTGGAAAGAACTAACAACATCGTGTGCATCGTTCCCCTCAACCGAAGAAGAGCAGTTTTCCAAGAAGAGAAATTCATCGCAGGCATTCCGGAAAGCAACAGGGGTTTTTTGCTCACCAACGCCCATAACATAAACCCCTGCTTCGCGCAATTTTATTGCCAACGGAGTATAGTCACTGTCGCTTGAAACAATAACAAACGCATCATAAAGGTTTGTATACAAAAGTTCTATGGTATCAATTACCAGTGCCATGTCTGTTGCGTTTTTGCCCGAAACATAGTCGAATTGCTGCTCAGCTTTAATCGCCAACCGCTTGATGATTTCACCCCAGTTTTTTTAACGTTGGTTTATGCCAGTTGCCATAAGCACGCTTCACCACAATTCTGCCGCGTGTTGAGATTTCATGAAACACATCTTCCAATTTTGAAATCTGGGTATTATCGGCATCAATCACCACGGCGATTTTTTGAAGTTCCTGCATTGAAATTCACCCCTCCTGTTACCTTTTATAATCATTATATCGCGCACTATATGAAAATTCAACTCAAATATTCATTATAAAAAAGATTGGAGGAATGTTAATTGTCCTATCGCTTAGTAATTGCGGAAAAGCCTTCAGTCGCACAGGCTTACGCAAAGGTTCTCGGTGCGACAAACAGAAATGACGGTTATCTGGAGGGCAACGGCTATCTGGTGAGCTGGTGCATTGGTCATCTGGTGGAACTTGCCCCGCCCAATGTCTACGATGAAAAGTACGTCAAGTGGAGCATCGTAGATTTGCCTATATTACCGCAAAAGTGGCAGTACCTCGTGTCTACGTCCACCAAAAAGCAGTTTGGCATTCTGCAAAAGCTGATGAACCATCCAGATGTGGATAGCATTGTCTGTGCAACGGATGCAGGATAGTGCGGTTGGGTGACTCAAGAGAAAGAAAAAAGAGACCTCATCTCGTCAAAAAACTAAATCATAAAAGCATCAAAGAGGGCATTCAAATGAAACAAAATCGAATTTTTGACCAGAATAGTTCTCAAAAAGCACGTTCTTGGCACTATAATATGGACACCAACCGAGCGGAAGCCCAGTTCGCTGATGGCTCTGCCATTGCCATTGACTGCCTTGCCATCGAGGACGAATACGGCAATACCCCGGCACAGCGAGCTGAACTTGATTGGCTACTATACAACAAGCCCTTGGAGTGCGTCCAGCTTGTGCTGAGTGGTGAGATTGAGCATTATCTCTCACTTGGCTGTGACCATGGCAAACTGAAAGACTAACCTCTAAATAGGCCAAACAACCCGCTACTTGCAGTCGCTGCAAATGGCGGGTTGTTTGCTTATTTTAAGTTTTTCCTTTGCTCATAGTAGTGCAAAATCAATGTAGTGCAAAATCAATGGCCCAACGGTCAAAGAAATCACAAATATCAGGCAAATCTACTGGTTTCTTATAAATGTCATTCTAAAATTCAATGGATTTTGCTATTTCTAGCACTTGTTTTTTCGACACGAAAGTCGATTTAACCCTATATTTTATGTATCTCTCGATGATTTCAAGTTTGCCATTTTGGGGGCTTGATTATTGAGAAAATTCTAAATTCCAAAAAGGTCTATCATTTTCATCAATCGCATCGTTATTGAGAATAAGCACTGCACCACCACTTAACAGAGGAGGCAGCTGTAAATAGCTTATATTATTTATTGAGAAAATGAAACGCTATTGCAACAGTTGAATACTGTATATTTTATCAAATTGATACGGATCTGATAGCAACACCTTACCGTTTGATATCACAAGAATGCTTTCGCCTTCTTTAAGATACGACAACTGAAGATTTCCTTTCAAGTAGTTTGATACGCCATAAATTATATAATTGTCATCCGTATCATATAATTGATTTTTTGCAGTCGCATAAATACAATTGTTCTTCAGGTCAACTTCTTCAATTATAAGTTCCGATTTTTTTCTTCCGAATGTATTCGATTGAAATAGAATGCAGAGAACCACTGCCACAAATGCTATGCCAACCATAATCTTCCGTTTGCATTTCATTTTATCAACCTCTGTATGAAAGGAACAGCGTATAAAGCGATTGTGTTATTCTCAATGCCCCTGTATAAGAAGTTGGATATGAAGAACCATCAATTGTGCTTCCATCTTTATGGATTCCGATAGCTACATACCCAGCTCCAGAAATATATTCTACAAGAGGACCACCACTAAAGCCACCTGTCAAATCCCAATCGCCCTTGAGATATTTTGAAGTCTGACTTCTAATATACCCAGAAGATTTACACATCCGATATCTCGCATCGGCACCATTTATTTGGCTCGGATAGCCATAAGCATACACCAACTGTGATGATGAATAATTGCTAGACTGCCAATGTAACCCAAGCCATCCCGTTTTCGTTCCTAAATTATTCTTGAGCGTAATAATCGCCCAATCCTCCGAACTTGTTCCAGCAAGATAAGAATCACTAACAATCATCGAACTTGCCGATACATTTTCGCTTCCAAAAGGTTTACTATTATCAGATCGAGCAGGTGCGACATTTACCGACTTAACGTAGGCTTTTTCCTTTATACTGTATAGATTATGTGCTGCTGTTGCAAGTGCATTAGGCCCAATCATAAATCCAGAACCATAATTTGTCCCTCCATTATTGGTCGTTATCTGTAGGCATACCGTACTACAATATGGTGTTGCCGTTGGATTATCAACAACAGTGATATCATTGCTTCCGATAATCGCATACAGATCGGATAGATCAATATCCGAAATCTTTCCATTTGGAAAATAGCCTGCAGTTGTCTCTCCATCCGTGAAGGAATTGGTTTCAACTATAATTTCCTCTATAGATTCTTCTTTTGTATCAAAATCGTATCTATGGTATCTCTCGATATGAGATTTGCTTCCATCACTTTGATTATCTGCAAAAGCAGTCAGCCCAGAGTTAAGCTCCATTGAAGAAAGAGCCACAATCCCACTTGCTTTCAAAAAAATTCTACGAGATATTTTTTCACTAGCTATTTTAATTTTCCTTCTTTACTTTTAGAGTATACACAAGATTTCTTATACATCAGTTGCTCTGCATTGGAAACACCTCCGTAAAATTTTTCATACGTTAGAGCCATCCTTATTTTAGATTTCAACTTTTACTTTCGCAAAAAAATAAATACCACTGATTTTTTATCCAATAGCCGTGCTAAGATTTATCTCTATGGGATTCAACACATGCGTCTGCTGGCACAACCAAGCCCAATTGTTCACTGTAGTAGTAAACAAGTCGTCATAGTTGTTGTCATATGCAAAATCAAATGTGTCATGAACGGTAATCAAGTAATACATTATAGAATTACCAATCATGAAGCCTGTTCCAGAGGTGCTTACCCTATGCAATGCATAGAATAAATCTGCATTATCAGACTTTTGAATTGTAAAAGACCAACTTCCTCCACTAAAATCTTTCAAGCCACTATTAAGTACTTTGTTTTTATAATTATTAAAAACTGTTGTCGTGTTTAACTTGTCAAGCAATGGCGTCGAAGAATCCGTCACACTCTCAGAATAGTCAATATTATATACAGAGAATTCAACCATAAGAGCCGCACATTCATATCCCTTATCCCGTGCAATTTGCGCAGCTGCCAACCATGCAAGCTGTGTATTATTTAACAAATTTCCAGATGCACGTGTTTGATCTTCATCTTTCATCTTATCGATAAACTTATTTAATTCATCTATCGACATTCCCGAAAAATCAACATGATACTTATCATTCATGCTTTGAATAACAGGATTGCTAGCTTTACGGCTGCTTATGTTAGCAGCATAAGACACAGTATTTATCGAAAACAAAAAACACACTGAAAGAATTAATGATACGAACCTCTTCATAACGAACCTCCTTAAATTCTGTACTCTACTATATAAATTGTGTGCTTCTCATCATCCCAGACAACGAGACTAAAATTCACATCTTCAGAATGTAAAAGCAATGTATTCATTTCGGCTTCCGAGCGTAGTTCCTTATGCTGACTATTATCATAAAGAAAAAAATTTCCACTTGCAATTTCAGGAATCACAAAATCTAATCCAAAATATGACGACACATTTTTTAATATAGAAGATATGGTTGGAGAATCATTAATTTTCTCCCATGAATCGAGTTGATGAATAATTTTGGCTGCATCCACATCGTAGTATACCGCTAACATTATCCCATCATTTTGCAATCCGCCATAAGCCTCATATATCAACGATTCAGAGTATGTTGCTTTTCCAATTTTGAATTGTTTCAAATAATCTCGTTTTTCATATTTGCTTTTTCTTCCAAGCATAAAGCCCAAAAGCAAGCACAGTGCGACTATAGCTAGGTATCGGATAACTCGCGTTGGTCTCGCCTTTATAATTACCTCACACCTTTCTAACTTGCTGAAATATATAACAAACTCCACTTATCTACTGGTACTTCCGGTAATGGTTTCGCTCCGTCCATCGGAATAGCTAAAGGTCGCAGAATACTCAAGCCTATAAGATTTTCCGGGCTTAGTGTTAAAGCTACTGCTCACCATGCAGGTTGAGGTCGTGCTGCTGTTTGAGCAGCTACTTACTTTTTGCCATGTTCCAATTGTCCCCTTTTCATAGAGAACGCCTGAAACGCTGATTTTCTTTACTCCAGTTCGAGTCTGGGCATCAACCTGATAGTATGTTTGGTAAATAGATCCGTTGACCGTACTATCGCCTACATACCGTTCAGACTTTTCAGCGGCCATTGCGGTGCAGGCAAAGCTCAAGAGAATCACCGCTGAAACAACAATGGACAACAAACGCTTTTTCGACATAGACATACACCTCCGTTTTTTTGCTCCTAACAAGAGCCTTTGTATAATCAACGCAATTCGCATTCGCTTCGTTTCAATTTTCAGGAGAAAATTTTTCAAATTTTCCATCTTTGTAAGTTCAGACAAAAAGAAAGCCAGACATTTGTGAACTCTCACAAGTGTCCAGCTTTCTTAACGGATACCTTCCGCAATTTTCATAATCTCATCGTATGGAATGTTTCCCATAACGGTATGTGTAATCCCCTGATATTCCCAACTTAGAGTATAAACATTCTTTCCATGTTCATCCGTACTAGTTCCAAGTACGCCATCTGCTTCTCCGACCTTTACGGTTTCGTACACTGTATGCTCATTATCAAATAGGGACTGCTGCCCCGGCTGGATAATTGAACAACGGACAGTGTAGCTTTCCTCTGTTTCTTTTGACGAGTAAACATGTAAAAAGTTTTCTGCTCGCTCAAATTTCTGCACATCGTCCATTTCAAAGCCGTTCGGCACATAATGGTCGCTGTATCCATCCGGGAGCCACTCCAGCGGTTCGCCATCCACCTGATAAGTCAGCTGCATCTCAATGGGCAGAAATTTTTGAATCATCGTATAGACTGCCCTGCGGAAATCAGCGCTGACCGCAAGAGCACCAACCGTCAGCATTACGAGTGTCAATGCCGCAATTAGTACTCGTTTCAACACTGGGTGGTGCTTTTTCTTCTTTAAGGCCTCTGTCATTCGTTCGTCCCATTGGGACGTATCTGGGTAGATTTCCTCAAACTGCTTTGGCGTTGGAAGCGAATCCAGTTCTCTTTGCGCATCTGCACGAAGTGCCATCATCAAAGCCGCATCAAATGAAATGTCTGTCCGCTCACTCATGGCTGTTCATCTCCTTCCATAATAGTTTTCGTCCTCGAAAGAGCCGTGTTCGTACCACTTCATCCGTTAATCCCAGCGATTTTGCAATCTCACGGTTTGTATATCCCATTGCCAAAAGGCGTAGCGGATCACGGTACATCGGTTTCATTTGGCCAATCAGTTCTGTTAGACGTTCAATGTTATCGGTGCTAACTGCTGCATCATCCGGCACCGGAGCGGCATCTGGTTCGTTTGGGACATCTTCCAGCAATTCTTCTCGTTGTTTGCGAAGCATATCATATGCACGGCTTCTACTATAACTAACGAGATAAGCAGCGAGTTCGTGACAGTTTTCTCGATGAATTTTAGAAAAATTTTTTGCAACGTACAAAAATACCTCTTGTAGCACATCCTCTGCCAGATACGAATCATCCATGATTTTGTAAGCGGTATGGTAAACCAGCCGTTTGTATGTATTGTACACCTCGGTAAAATCTTCTTCAAAGTTTCGATCATCAAGCACACTTAGATATAACGCAAGCAACGCAGTCACCTCTATTCACATTGATTGTGTGTAGTGTACCACGAACCAATAAAAATGTCGAATACAACCAACTTTTGAAAAGGAGCGTGATGCCATTGACCCAACCGAAAACCGATCTCGCCTATCTCCGCAGCGAGAAAGCCAAAGCAGAACAGCAGCTGCGCTACTACAAGCACCGTGAGAAAATTTTGGAACACCAGATACCGGAGCTGACCCGCAAAGCCCGTGTGCATCGACTGTGTACCCGTGCCGGAATGCTGGAAAGTTTTCTGATTGCGCCGGAAGATTTCACCAACGACCAGGTGATGGAACTGCTGAAAATCGCATTCCGTCAACCAGAAGTTGCGCTGGCTCTTGCAAAGATGATTCACGACCTGCACAAAAGCCGCAGCGTTCCGAACCCCTTAGAATAAAGGGCGCAATTATACACCGTTCCGGTGAAATTGCGGTCTTGCAGACGGCTCGATGAAATCGAAGCTGGCGTTTGTGCGCCAGCCCGATTCCATCCCAAGGAAAACTGCATTTTCCTTGCGCTGCTTTGCAGCTATCCTTTTGCGGCTCCCGCCTGAGATCGAAGCGCATAGCACTCCGTTCTAAGGCGGTGAGCACAACCGAATACGATTCCAGACCGTTCACCAAGAGCAATCTTGCTGGGCGGTCTTTTTGTTTGGGGGTGATGCCTATTCCGTGTCCGCATTTCAAAATTACCATCGTCAAGCGTAGCCAAGGGCAGTCTGCTGTTGCCGGGGCCGCTTACCAGAGCGGCGAACGGCTGTTCAGTGAGTACGACCAGAAAACGAAATTCTACAACAAGAAGAAAGAACTTGTCCACGCTGAGATCATGCTGCCGTCCCATGCGCCGCCCGAATATGCAGACCGGGCGACCCTCTGGAACGCCGTGGAAGCCGTGGAGAACCAGTGGAACTCCCAGCTTGCCCGGCGCATCGTGCTGGCGTTCCCGGTGGAGGTGCCGAAGGAACAATATCTCTCCATGATAAAAGAATTTTGTCAGGAGCAGTTTGTTTCCAAAGGGATGATTGTCGATTTTGCCATCCACGACAAGGGAGATGGAAACCCACACGCCCACATTCTGCTGACGCTCCGGGCAATGGACGAACACGGCAAGTGGCTTCCAAAAGCCCGAAAGGTCTACGACCTCGACGAAAACGGTGAGCGCATCCGGCTCCCTTCTGGCAACTGGAAATGTCACAAGGAAAACACGGTGGACTGGAACGACCAGAAGTACGCCGAGGTCTGGCGGCATGGCTGGGAGACCATCACCAACCGCTATCTGGAAGCTGCGGGCAGACCGGAACGTGTTGACCTGCGCTCCTTTGAGCGGCAGGGCATCCAGCAGATACCGACCGTGCATCTCGGCCCCGCCGCACACCAAATGGAAAAGCGTGGGGTGGAAACCTTTCTCGGCAATCTGAACCGGGACATTCGTGCCGCCAACAGCCTGATGCAGTCCATCCGCAGCGCCATCCGTGGGCTGCAACGCTGGATTGCAGACCTGAACGAAAAGAAGCAGCTTCTTCTGGACGCTCTGGAAAAGGCGAAGGAACCCACGTTGTCCGACCTGCTGGTGGATTATTTCAACCTTCGCAACGAGCAGCGCAGTGATTGGTCTGGCAAGGCAAAACTGAAATGCACTGTCCGGGACTTTGAGGAGATTCGGCAGGCGGTGGACTACCTGAAAGCCCATTTCCTGAACACCATCGAGGATTTGGACACTGCAATTTCTAACCTGAACCAGACCGCCGCCCCACTCCGCAGACAGTTGAAGCAGAACGAAAACCGTATGCGGGCAATCGCCCAGATCAAGGACGCTGCTACCATCTATGCCAAGCTAAAGCCCATCCATGACACCTTTATCAAGAAGAACTTCAAGCTGACCAAGGACGCTTACGCCGCCCAGCACAAAGAGGAACTGGACACCTTCAATAAAGCTGTCCGCACCCTGATGAAGCTGAACGGCAGTACAGCGGTGGATTTTTCGGCATTGGATGCCGAATTTTCTGCGCTGCAATCTGACAGCGCAGAACTGCGTACCAAACTGGAAACCTTGCAGCCGGACATCTCTGCACTGAAAAATATCCGCAAGTATATCGACATGGTGCTGAATAAGCAGCAGCTTTCCGCACCGAACGGCAAGACCTCGGAAAAAGAATCGGTGCTGAAACAGCTGGAGCAGCTTCAGCAGAAAAAGTCCCACCACAAAGCGACTTCCACTACCCCAAACCGCGAAGAATCGCTCTAAACGATCTTTCTGTCACCGATACGCCGTTGCAATCAGTGGCAGAAATACATAATTCGTATGTTTTTTTGTTGGCCTTTGCCTGTTCTCGTCGGCTAGTGAGTAGAGGCGTACTTTTAAGGCAGAAATTTTCTCCAACACCCCCCATTTTAGGCCACTTTTTCTGTTAATAGTAGAAGCGCCTCTTTGAAAGCCGGTCGTTTGTGACCTTTTTGTTAATTCTCAAAAAGATGGTTGTCTTTGGGCTGTTTTCGTTGCCTACCTATTGAGAGGATTTTTTCAAAAGCGGAGATTTGGTCTCAAGAATTACAATTCAATTACAAGTTTCTCACCAATGCTACGAAACAGGCGTTTTCGATGCCTACCAAGTGTAGGGCATCTTTTTCAAGACCATTCTCGGACTATTATGACGTTTTGTTTACAAAATTGCTTGCAATGCTACGAAATGGCCTTTTTCATCGGCTACCAAGTAGAAGGATGTTTTTCGTCCGTCAAAGTCCAGAAATCTTCCATATGTTCCTTGACAAGTGAATAGTTCAATCGTCCGGTACTTCACAAAAGGTACTTCTGTAACTCGCAGCCCGGTCATAACGAAGACGGGGTGGCTGAAATGCCAATGGTGCGGTGCAAGCCCGCCGCCGGACGATTCCCCACTCCTAGGGAAGTCGAGGACCAATATGGGAGACCTTAACTTATTAACGCAGTTGAGCACTTGTTTCGTGCTTTTCTGCGACTGGAGAATTGGAACCCACCAATTCTCGTTACATACTCTTTGTTTCTGATTTCTGCTTCAGCTGGAGGTGATCAACATTTCAGAATATCTTACCACGCAAACTCTGCTGCCGCCGTTTCTCCCATACCCACGCTTCCTTTTGGAACTTGACCTGAGCCAGACTGCAAAAATGACTTATGTGCTGCTGCTCGACCGTGCCACGCTCTCGCAGAAAAATCTCTGGATAGATGAACGCGGTTTCGTGTTTGTCATTTTTACGATTTGCTCTTTGGCTGAGCAGCTAGGGCGCAGCACTGTCAGTGTTTCCAGTGCGCTTAAGGAATTGGACGCTGCAGGATTGATTGAGCGCAGACGAACGCGGTTTTCTTCGCCCAATCACATCTTTGTGAAAATTCCAAATGTTGAATAGTTCTGCGTTTTTCACGATTCAAGAACCGCCAAAATCACGATTCTGTGATGCAGATTCTTAATGGCATCTGCAAAAGAGATTTTTCCTATGCAGTATAGCAGCCTTTAAGACTGTATCGAAGAAAACTTTCACCTAACCAACGTAATAAAACAAAAAGAGAAAAACGAATAGAATCCATCCATTCCTTTCCGTATTTGCACCACATGAATGAGGAGGTCTGCCCTTGAACAAAGAAAAATCTGAGAAGAAGCCCACCACACGCAAATGTGCGCCGAGAAGTCCGAAGTCCGTGCGCCTGATCGTGGAACGCCATTATATCGGCAATGTGCCGATGAATACGCTTTTTCAGCGGCTTGCGGAAGAAGAAATTCGTAAAACTGCCGAATCGTATCTCGCCGCTGGCTAATTGGACGTTTTACTGCGGAAAAGGGCTTGCATCATCACGCAGCATCCGCTACAATGTGATTGATGAGGTCTCTTTTCCATTATGGAGGTACACATGGAAAAGGACAAAAAAGCAACTGCTTTATACTGCCGGCTGTCAAAAGATGACGGTTCAAACAGCGAAAGCCTGAGCATCCGCACTCAAAAGGCGATGCTTATGGAGTATGCCACACGCAACGGTTTCGGGAATTGCCAGTACTATGTCGATGATGGTTACAGCGGTACGAACTCTGACCGCCCTGCCTTTCAGGAACTTCTGGATGATATCCGGGAAGGAAAGGTGGCAACAGTCATTACCAAAGACCAGTCCCGACTTGGACGCAACCACATCGAAACCGGAACGTATATGGAAATCTTCTTTCCTGAGCACGGTGTCCGCTATATTGCAATCAATGATGGTTATGATTCCAACGAGCAATCCCAGATGGATATTGCCCCGTTCCGAAACATCATCAATGAAATGTACGCCAAAGACACTTCCCGAAAAATCAAGAGTGCCCTTCGGACACGCAAGAAAAGCGGAAAGTATATCTCAAGCGGCGCACCGTTTGGCTACCAGAAAGACCCTGCCGACCACAATCACCTTGTGATCGACCCGAACACCGCCCCCGTTGTTGAGTATATCTATTCAATGGCAGAGGAAGGGCTGGGGCTTCACCGCATCGCCAAGCGGCTCCACGATGAAAAAGTCTTGAAGCCGTGTTACTACAAGAAAGAGATGTTTGGCCGCTTTATTGATGATGAAAAGATGTATGATTGGGACAGTGCCTATATCAGTCAGGTTCTGCACAGCCCGGTCTACGCCGGACACATCATCTACGAAGCCAAGCCCACCGTGTCCATGAAATCCAAAAAGCGGCGTTATATTCCGTTTGAAGAACGCGCTATCGTTCCGAATACACATGAAGCAATCATCCCACAAGACCGTTGGGAGAACGTGCAGCGAATCCTTTACAGCCGTTCCGGCTGCTTTATGTGCGATAAGACCGACTACGACAATATCTTCAAGGGCATCGTCCGCTGTGCAGACTGCGGCAGAACGATGTTAGTCAAGGTCGAGCACAGGCGCAAACGTAACAGTGTTCTGGATCAGACCTTTTATTGTTGCAGCACTTATCGGAAATATGGTGCGAAAGCCTGTGACTCGCATAATTTGGAAGCCCGTGTTCTGCATGAAGCTGTCTTTGCGGACATTCAGGCACACGCAAAGGCCGCTGTGAGCAATCGGGAAGCCCTTGTGAAGAAGATTGCAAATCAGATGCACCTCCGGGTGTCCTCTGGCCGGGCGCAGCACAAACGGGATTTGAAGCAGTGTAAAGCACGAATCGCAGAAATCGAAGACCTGTATGCAAAACTTTATGAGGACGTATCAAAGGGACTTCTCCCGGAGAAACGTTTTCAAATGCTTGCAGATCGCTACGACAAAGAACAGGCTGAACTGACCGAGAAGATTGAGCAGTACGAGCGGGAAGGCCGTGCTGAACACGATCAGCTGGACAAGATTCAGGATTTTATTGATGAAGTCAGCAAGTACGCTGGTATCACCGAACTGAACTATAAGATTCTGCATCAGCTGATTGACAAGATTCTGGTATCCAGAGCGGAAAAGGTCGATGGCGAATACGTCCAGAAAATCCAGATTTTCTACCGCTTTATCGGCCCATTGGATGCCATCGAGTAACAAAGTCAGAAAAGTCACCTCCGAGAACTATCCTACAGATTCCGGACGCGAGGGTGAACTGATCTTCCGGCTGGTCTATGAGCAAGCGGGCTGCAAAAAGCCCTTTTCCCGGCTGTGGCTGTCCAGCATGGAAGAAAACGCTATCCGGGAGGGCTTTGCCCACCTCAAACCGTCAACTGAATACGATGCGCTGTACAATGCAGCACTCTGCCGGGAACGCGCCGACTGGATGGTCGGCATCAATGCGTCCCGGCTTTTCTCGTGTCTGTACGGTCAGCCGCTGGCGGTGGGGCGTGTTATGACCCCGGTGCTTGCCATGACGGTTGTGAGAGAAGCCGCCATTGCGGCCTTTACCCCGGAGAAATTCTACACGGTGGATCTGGAACTGACCAGTGGCTGCACGGCATCCAGCAAACGGTTTGCACAAAAAGAGGATGCCGAACTGCTGCTTTCCAAATGCCGAAAGGAGGGGCGTGCCACGGTGCAGAAGATGGAGCGCAAGGAAAAATCCGAAAGCCCGCCGCAGCTCTATGACCTTACTGCATTGCAGCGGGATGCCAACCGTCTGCTGGGATTTACGGCACAGCAGACCTTGGATTATGCCCAAAGTCTTTACAAAAAACGGCTCATCACCTACCCCCGCACGGACAGCCGATTTTTGACGGAGGACATGGCGGCATCCCTGCCGGGGCTGGTGACGGATACGGGCAGGGCGTTTACTGTGGAAGAGTCGTTTCCCATCCATGTGCAGCAGGTCATCAACGGCAGCAAGGTCACCGACCACCATGCACTGCTGCCCACGAAAAGCATGGCAAAAGCAGACCTTGCCGCCCTCCCTGCCGGGGAGCGGAATGTCTTGCGGCTGATTGCTGCACGGCTGCTCTGTGCCGTAGGCGAGCCGCACCGCTATGCGGAAACCACGCTCGCCACCATCTGCGCCGGGGAAGAGTTCTCCGCAAAAGGCAAGTTGGTGCTGTCCGATGGATGGAGAGCCATGGAGCGAAAAATGCTGGGCGAGCTGCTGGGCAAGCAGAAAGAGACCTTTGTTCTGCCGGATGTGCAGGAGCAGAGCCAGTGCAGCGTTGCCGGTGCCGAACTGAAAGAAGGTCAAACGTCCCCGCCGAAGCATTTCACCGAGGACCTTCTACTTCATGCGATGGAAACCGCCAGTGCAGACAGTATGCCGGAGGGTGTGGAACGTCAGGGCATCGGCACTCCGGCAACCAGAGCTGCCACCATCGAAAAACTGGTGCAGAAGGGCTTTCTGGAACGGAAGGGCAGCAAAAAGACCAAGGTGCTGCTGCCCACGGATAAGGGAAAAGCCCTCATCACCGTGATGCCCGAAGAAATCCAATCCCCGGAAATGACCGCTGATTGGGAAACAAAACTGCTGCAAATCGAGCGCAGTGAAATGGAGCCGGAAACTTTTATGACTGAAATCAAAGAGATGATTTCCTCGCTGGTAACGACCACCGAGGCTGCGAAGGGAGCGAATGCACTTATGAAAAGCAAGATTATTGGTGTCTGTCCGAACTGTGGGAAGCCTGTTGTGGAGCGTGAAAAGGGCTGGTTCTGCGAGAACCGGGAGTGCCGTTTCGTGCTGTGGAAGGACAATGCGTTCTTTAAGCGTCTGGGCAAGCGTCTGGACGCTCATGTGGCGGACAAGCTGCTGCGGGATGGTCGGGTCCGCTTGAAGGACTGCAAGAGTGCCAAGGGCAAGACCTACAATGCCACCGTGCTGCTGTCCTGTGAAGCCGATGGCCGCAGCAAGTTCAGTCTGGAATTTGAGAATGGGGGCTGCTGATGAAGGATGATGCCGTAATAAAGGATAATGAGGCGGTCTACCTCCTCAACGAGCAGATGTATCTGCATCTGCGAGAAAATCTCGCAGGGGTCGGGTACGAGGTTTTCGACAAGAACAGCCCGCTCCCGGTGGAGGAAGGGCAGATTCCGCGGGAAGCTCTGGGCAACACCCAGCGGCGCATCGAGACCGCCCGTGCGTACTATCTGGCAGAGCATCAGGATGAACCTGTGGGGAAGATCCAGAATGTTGCCGTCACCACCTTGGAGAAGTTCCGCTCCGGGGTTCGCAAACGCCGGAATCTGGCCCCGCGTTCTCTGCCGGACAATGATGTGCGGTTTATCGACCCGATGTACAACGAGTTGTTCCGTGTACCTGACGGCGGCGTTGTGCAGATAACCTATCCGGATGGACATCAGCGTTCCGAGGTAGTCGAGTATCTCGATGACTACCACATGAAGATTGGGTCATCGGTGCAGCACATCTGCGAATTTGCAGAGCGCATGGCTCGCAGCCATGCCATCGTGGAACCGGAGCCGCTGACGCAGCAGGACTGCCGGGCGTGGAATCTGGAATACGATTATTACCTTACCGTGCAGGCGGCAGATAATGGCTCGTGGGAGTATGCTCTTTATCAGGGTGATTGCTGCCTGTTGGAGCGCGGAAAAATTGACGCGCCCGAACTGATGATCGAGGAAGTGCGGGACGAGATCCTGTACAGCCACAATCTGCGGAACAAGGACTGCATCCCGCTCACTCAGGAGGAGTTTGCGCAGAAACTTGCAGACCGAAACGAGATCCAGTCATACCGGATGAAGCAATTCCAGCAAAGCGGCCACGACTGCTATCTGGTCATGCAGCTGCATCAGGATGCAGACCCTGCACTCCGCTTTGCTGCTATGCGCTATCTGAATAAGCAGAACATCGCTCCGTCCATTGAAAATTACGAGATCCTGTACCGGGGCAACCTCCCGGAAGGAAAGCGCAGCGTTCCGCAAGCGGAGCTGCTGGAACAGCTGTACCAGAAATTCAACTTCGCCCGCCCGACGGATTACCATGGGCACAGCCTGTCGGTCAGCGATGTGATCATGCTGAATCAGGATGGGAAGATTTCAGCGCATTATGTGGACAGCATCGGCTTCAAGGAACTGCCGGGGTTTCTGGATAAAAAGCCGGAACGCACCTCTGTTTTGCAAACTCTCAAGGAGAAGTGCGATGCCCCGGAGTGCAATCCTACCGTCTGCCGGAAAGCGAGGGATGCGCATGAACTTTGACCATGAGGAACTCATGCTGATGATGCTCTACAACACCGGCACCCAGCTGGGGCTTATCCACGAACTGCGGCTCATGCAGTGCTACCTGATGCCCGATGAAACCGCCCTGCGGGAACTGTCAGAGGGCGTTATCGAAAAGCTGAAACTGCTGACCGACGCAGAGTTTGCCGAACTGGAATTTCCCCCGGACTGACTTTCGCCGCCTGCGGGCGGCGTACATAGGCTCTTTTTTATCAATGTCTTTTGTGGTATACTTTTTACAACGACTTGAATAGGAGGAATGAGTATATGGCTTTTTCTGAGGAAATCAAAAACATAGTAAATAATTACTGTAACAATCATTTGCCGCAAGACTCATGGTATGAAAACGAGTTTTCCTTTATTACAGACGATGCCCTGAGAAAGCGCATTATTGCGGAGTTTAAATCTATACGATTTGCCTACAAACTGTATGAAGGAATAGAAGCATCGGATATAAATTTGATGTTCGAGGTGCGCAATCAAATATTGGCATATGCATCAATTTATGAAGCGGTGATAGAGTTTGTTTTGGGCACCTATTACTCAAATACTGTCGAGTTTGACGAATTAACACATCACACAATTCCTCTACAAATATCCATTCCGCAAGAGAAACAAACCGCGTTGCAAAATGCATTATCACATGATGGCAAAAAAATAGTTCCATTTTATTATGAAAGAAAAAAGATGGAAAAGGCAAAAATAAGATTTGACAATAAATGCCGAACTGCAGAAAAGTTAGGACTTGTTCATAAATTCATTAACGAATGCGGAACAGAGGTGGATTTGCCAGGTGAATTAATTGAACTTTATTCCTATCGTAATGGAATCCATATCATGGCAGAACAAAGAAAAGGAATTAGCTATGAATTGGAGCTTAGCAAAAAAGCATACCGAAGAATGAAACCGTTTATAGACCAGATAAAAGATAAGTTGCATCAAGATGGAAAAATATAAGATAAGACGGGGCTTGACAAAAAAATAAATATTTCGTGTTTCTCTGCGGGCAATCCACAAAACGGTTGCCCGCTTTTTATACCCTGAAATCTGAAAAAGGAGACAAAGATAGCAAGCAAAACCGAAGAATACTTGCCCTTGCCCGGCGTCCAGCTAGGGCTTATCCACGAACTGCGGCTCATGCAGTGCTACCTGATGCCCGATGAGACTGCCCTGCGGGAGTTGTCGGAGGGTGTTATCGAAAAGCTGAAACTGTTGACCGATGCCGAGTTTACCGAACTGGAATTTACCCCGGACTGATTATTGCCGCCTGTGGGCGGCGTACATAGGCTCTTTCGCGCAGATGGGTGGTTTGCATTCGGAAGTTATGATGGTGTCCATATGTATGAAGAAAGTGGATCATTCCATAAGGCTTTGAAATCCAAAACGAGGGGCTTGATGAAGCCACCGATGAAAAAGATTGCACTATAGTTTGAAAGCTGAAATAAAATTTTCGCAGATTTAAGGCAACAGCCGGTTGCTTGTGTTTGCCGGTGCAAATCATTATAATTATGTCAAGGTGGTGATATAAATGGAAACAAAAGATGTGATACTAAGTCTGAGAAATAAAAATAATCTCTCTCAGGAAGAACTGGCTAAAAAGGTATTTGTTACTCGTCAGGCAGTTTCTCGTTGGGAAACTGGTGAAACGATTCCAAATACAGAAACCTTAAAACAGCTTTCAAAATTGTTCGATGTGTCTATCAATACATTGTTAGGAACTCCGAGACAGCTTATTTGCCAATGCTGCGGAATGCCTCTTGACGATGAAACACTTAGCAAAGAACCCGATGGCGAATTCAATGAAGATTACTGTAAATGGTGTTACAGTGATGGTCAATTCACATACGGAAGCAAAGAACAGCTTACGAAATGGCAGCGTCTGCTATGGAAGCAAAACGGCTGGGACTGTGCCAGAAAAGCCTTTTTGTCGTGCCCAACCATTTGACAGAGCAGTGGGCTTCGGAGTTCCTGAACCTCTACCCTAACGCCAAACTTTTGGTGGCACGGCGCAAGGACTTTGAGACCGCCAACCGCAAAAAATTCTGCGCCCGCATCGCCACCGGCGACTACGATGCGGTCATCATCGGCCATTCGCAGTTTGAGCGCATTCCGCTGTCCTTTGAGCGGCAGGAGCGTATCATTCAGGAGCAGATTGCGGAAACGCTTTTGGCTATCAACGAGTTGAAAGCCAATGCCGGAGAGAATTTTACCATCAAACAGATGGAGCGCACCCGCAAGACGCTGGAGGCCAAGCTGGACAAGCTGCGCGCCGACAGCCGCAAGGATGATGTTATCACCTTTGAGCAGTTGGGTGTCGACCGCCTTTTTGTGGACGAATCGCACTTTTACAAGAACCTTTTCCTCACGACAAAAATGCGAAATGTCGCTGGATTATCCACCAGCGAAGCGCAAAAATCCAGCGATATGTTCGGCAAGTGCCGCTATCTGGACGAGATCACCGGTGGGCGGGGCGTGGTGTTCGCCACGGGTACGCCCGTGAGCAATTCCATGACCGAACTGTACACGGTCATGCGGTACTTGCAATACAGCACCTTGCAGCAGAAAAAGCTGACGCACTTCGACTGCTGGGCATCCACCTTTGGTGAGACGACCACGGCCATTGAGCTTGCCCCGGAGGGTACCGGCTACCGTGCCCGCACCCGGTTCGCCAAGTTTTTCAACCTCCCGGAGTTGATGTCCATGTTCAAGGAGGTTGCGGACATTAAAACTAGCGACCAGCTTCATCTGCCGGTGCCGGTCGCAAAGTTTGAAACCGTGGTGGCAAAGCCGTCCGAAATTCAAAAGGAAATGGTGCAGGAACTGAGCAAACGTGCCGCAGATATCCACTCCGGCATCGTGGATGCGTCCGTGGACAATATGCTCTGCGTCACCAACGATGGGCGCAAGATTGGCTTGGACGTTCGCCTGATGAACCCCATGCTGCCGGACGACCCCAACAGCAAGCTGAATGTCTGCGTTCAGAACGTGCTGAATATCTGGGAGGAGGGCAAAGAACAGAAGTTGACCCAACTTTTGTTCTGCGACCTCTCCACCCCGAAAAATGACGGCAACTTTAACGTGTACGAGGATATTCGCAAAAAACTGATCGCCGCCGGTGTGCCGGAAAACGAGATCGAGTTCATCCACAACGCCGACACCGAGGCGAAAAAGGCGGCATTGTTCTCCAAAGTGCGCTCCGGCGATGTGCGAGTTTTGCTCGGAAGTACGGCGAAAATGGGAGCGGGCACCAACGTGCAATCCCGGCTTGTAGCAGTGCATCACTTGGACGTTGGTTGGAAGCCCAGCGACATGACCCAGCGCAATGGTCGCATCATCCGGCAGGGCAATATGAATAAAGAAGTCAAGGTGTTCAATTACGTTACGGAAGGGACATTTGACAGTGATGCTTTACCAGATCTTTCAAAAGGCAGAAGCCAATGACCTTGTGCGCCGCAACCCGGTCCGGCTTGCTGAAAAGATGCGGGCATACGGCACCGCAAAACGCAAGGAAGCCTTTACCACAGCGGAAGTCGCCCACTTAATGAAAGTTCTCCCCGATGACCGCATGGGCTTGAGCATCCGGCTTTTGCTCGGCACTGGGATGAGAATGCAGGAACTTCTGGCTTTGGAGCCGCAGTTTATTGAAGAAGATGGCTCTGTCATTCACATCCGGCAGGCAGTAAAGGTCGTAAAAGGTACGGTCAGCATCGGCAGTCCGAAATCCAAAGACAGTATCCGGGATATTCCGGTGCCGCTGAATGTCCGCCCGTGTGCCATCAAGCTGCGGGATACCACCGACCAGTTCATCTGGGAAAGCCCCAAGACCGGCTTGCCCTGCAACCCCACCCATTTCCGGGATGTGTTCCGCAAATCTCTGGAAGAAGCGGGCGATGTCCGCTTGCTCACGCCGCACAGCTGCCGACACACCGATGTGTCGCAGATGCAGGCGTTGGGCGTGGATATTCAGACCATCCAGAGCATCGTAGGCCATGCCGACACCGAGATGACTGAGCATTATCTCCATGTTCAGGAATCCATTCGGCAGAGTGCGATCCAGTTGTTCAGCGAGGCATTTTCGGCCTGAAAATTGGACGGAACGGCACTAATTAGACCAGATAAAATCTTTGGCATTGTGGTCAAAATTGTGGTCAAAACCAAATGAGGTCAGCCCACAAACAAAAAAATCCAACGATTTCTAACGTGAAATCGTTGGATTTATGGTCCGAGTGGCGAGAATCGAACTCACGGCCTCTTGAACCCCATTCAAGCGCGCTACCAAAACTGCGCTACACCCGGTTATCATCCGTTGCCTCCCTACCGAAGCGCCGGCGACATGAAATATTATACTCGGATAAGGCGGCCTTGTCAACAGATTTTTGCAATTTTTTTGGGTTTTTTTGAATAAAGTATGATTTTGACGGTGATGCGCTGCTTTGCATCGTACTAATTCCTCCCGCCGTCGCATAAATTTCTTCCAAATGGCTTTCAAATGGGAAGAGAGGGGAGAGCATTTTGGCAAAGCAGGAACGAATCGAGCAGGCGGCAGTCTGCCGCGAGATAGGAGCCCGCACCGGCGGTGACATCCTCATTGGCGTGGTGGGGCCGGTGCGCACGGGCAAGAGCACCCTCATCAAGCAGTTTATGGAAAAGCTGGTGCTGCCCGCCATCGGCCCGGAGGACGCGAAGCTCCGCGCCCGCGATGAGCTGCCCCAGTCGGCAGCGGGGCGCACCATCATGACCACAGAGCCCAAGTTCATCCCGGAGGCGGCGGTGCCGCTGGCGCTGGAGGGCGGGGGAGAGTGCAGCATCCGGCTCATCGACTGCGTGGGCTATATGGTGGAGGGGGCCATGGGCCACGAGGAGAATGACAAGCCCCGGATGGTCAAAAGCCCCTGGTTCGACGAGGAGATCCCCTTCGACCTCGCCGCCGAGACCGGCACCCGCAAGGTCATCCGAGACCACTCCACCATCGGCATCGTCGTCACCACCGACGGAACAATCAGCGAGATACCCCGCGAAAACTACATCCCTGCAGAAAAGCGGGTCATCGACGAGCTGGAAGCGCTGGGCAAGCCCTTCGTCATCCTGCTCAACAGCACCCACCCCGACGCCCCCGAGACGAAGACGCTGGCGGCGGAAATGGAAGAGAGCTATGGCCGGACCGTTCTGCCTGTGAGCTGCCTCGACCTCGACGAGGCGCAGCTGGGCGAGATTTTGCAGAAGGTGCTCTACGAATTTCCGGTGCGGGAGCTGGATTTCGCCCTGCCCCGCTGGGTGACGATGCTGGACAAAGGCCACTGGCTCCAGACCGAGGTATACACAGCGGCCATGCAGCTCTCTGAGAAAATTTCCCGGATGAAGGACGTCTCCGACTCCGGCCGGGCGGCGCTGGACTGCGAGGCGGTGGAAAATGCCGCCCTCAGTGGGATGAACCTCGCCGACGGCGTGGTCCGCATCACGGTGCTGCTCAAGCCCGAGGTGTTTTATAAGGTGCTCAGCGAGCAGACGGGCCTTGAAATCGGCGACGAAGCAGGGTTGATGCCCTGCATCATCGAGCTGGCCAAAGCCAAGCGTGCCTACGAGAAGATACGCAGTGCGATGGAGCAGGTGGAGGCCACCGGCTACGGCATCGTGATGCCGTCCATCGACGAGCTTTCGCTGGAACAGCCCGAGATCGTCCGGCAGGGCGGGCGGTACGGCGTCCGTCTCGAGGCCAGTGCGCCGTCCATCCATATGATGAAGGCGGTCATCCACACCGAGCTGAGCCCCATCGTCGGGACGGAGAAGCAGAGCGAAGACCTCGTGCAGAGCCTTTTGAAGGATTTCGAGGACGACCCCGTCCGCCTGTGGGAGTCGAACATTTTCGGCAAGAGCCTCCACGAGCTGGTCAACGACGGCCTGCAGAACAAGCTGCTCCATATGCCGCAGGAGGCCCGGGGCCGTTTGCAGGAGACGCTGGAACGGGTCATCAACGAGGGCTGTACCGGACTCATCTGTATCTTGATCTAACAAAAAGCCCGCTGCACGAAACCAACGTGCAGCGGACTTTTATGCTATTTCTCTTCTTCGGTCAATTTGGTGATGAGCATCTGATAAATCTCATTGCCCTTCAAAATGAACTGCTTTTTTACCATCTCAGCGCTCAGCCGGTCGGGAGTGCCGATGTCCAGACAGAATAGCTCGCTGTCCAGCGCCTTCACCTGACAGCGCACGGAGCAATGGCCGTCGGCCTTTTCGCTGATGCGGGCGCTGTACTCGGCTTCCTTGCGCGCCCAGGTCTGGCTACGCAGCACGGCGGCGACCGCCTTTTCCCGCACACTGCGGGGCAGGTCGTAGGCCAGCTCCTGCGCCACCTTCCGCCCCTTGTCGGTGATGGTGTACCGGTCGCCGTCCGCCGTCACGAGCTGCTGCCGGGCGATGTCGTCCAGGCAGGAGCCGATCTCAAAATAATTTACCAAAGCCTCTTCCATCAGGGCGTTTTCGATCTCCGTCCGTGTGATAGGCCCGGCGTTCTTGACAAGATAACACAGCAGCAATCGTATCTCGGTGCTGTTGGTCAGCCCACCGGGACGCACACCGGCGGTAAAAGCATCGTTGGCGGCCATTGTTACTCCCATCTCCCGTGTTCTATAGTATTAACTATAGTATAAAGGGTTTCACGCCGGATTGCAAGCCATGACCGAAAAATCCGTCTCGATGCGCTTGTGGCTCTCGGGGGTGGAGTAGAGCCAGTGGTCGAGGTGGCCCTCGGTGATGAAGTACCGCAGCTCGAAGCGGTGGCTCTGGCTGAGGGCGTGGTTGACGATGACGAGCTTTATCTTCATCTTCTCGGGCAGGATGTTCTTGATGTAGACGCTCACGGCCTGTCCAGGCCGCAGGTCGGGGCAGCTCTCGGCGAGGCCCGCGAGGTTGGGCGCGATCTCGATGAAGGTGCCGTACTCCTCCACGCTCCGCACGATGCCCACCACCGTTTCGCCCACCGTAAAGGCGGCAGCGTTCTCGGCCCAGGTGCCCAGCAGCTCCCGGATGGTCAGCACGAACCGCCCCTGTGCGTCCCGGCTCTTGATGGCGCAGAGGATCTGCTGCCCCACGCTGACCCGGTCGGCAGGGGAGGAGATACGGCTCACTGACATACAGTCGATGGGCAGCAGGGCGCTGATGCCGCAGCCTACGTCACAGAACGCGCCGAAGGGCTCGATGTGGGTCACGATGCAGGGCAGGATGTCGCCGGGCTGGAGCTGGTCGAGATATTCGGCCTTGCACATCCGCTGGGCTTCAGCGCGGGAGAGGCGGTAGACAGTCTGTCCGTTTTCGTCGGTGTCGATGCCCTCGATGACAAAGCAGGTGGGCCGTCCTACCCGCGTCAGTATGGCGATGTCCCGTACGCTGCCGGTGTCGGCCCCGTCGGCGCACTGCCCGAAGGGCATTACAGCCCGGCAGCCGCCCAGCTCGAACCGGAGCTGACGCTGGGTGTCGAAGGCCAGCGCCGTGCTCTGCAAGATCTCGCGGCTGGCCATCGCGGCCCGCAGTTCGGCGGCGCTCAGGCGGGAAGCATTGCGGTAGTTGTTTTCGGTACGAAACGCTTGCATCATCTTTCATTCCTCTTTCTCTGTTTTTTTGGGGTAGCATTGCAGCTATAAAACCATATGCAGCTGCATTTGCATTTTATACGAGTTTGGATTATACTATAGATGTGCGTCACTCTTTCGGACACACGGCCTGTACTATAAATGTGCAGACAGGAGGGATTCAATATGGATATTGCAGTCGGCGATACCATCCTCACCCGCAAACAGCACCCCTGCGGAGCAGCAAGCTTCGAGGTGCTGCGGGTGGGCATGGATTTCAAGATCCGCTGCACGGGCTGTGGCCGCGAGGTCATGCTGCCCCGGGCGAAGATCGAGAAGAACATCAAAAAGGTCATCAAACCGGGCCAGGAATAGCCCGGCGGCACAGCACATTCAGAAACTGTTTTGTAAGGAGAACTGCCTGATATGCCGAATCTGACTTCCCAAATGGAGGCCGTCTGCCGCCGGTTCGAAGAACTTTCTATCCGTCTCAATCAGCCCGAAACTGCCGCCGACCCGGCGCAGTTCCGCCGCCTGATGCAGGAGTACCATGAAGCACAGCCGGTGGTGGACGCTTACCACGCCCTCACCACTGCGCAGGACCACCTGGCACAGGCGAAAGCCCTGCTGGAAGGGGACGAGCCCCTCGACGCGGACTTTAAGGCTATGGTACAGCAGGAACTGAGCGAAAAAAGTCAGGATGTGGCAGAGCTGGAAAATAATCTCAAAATTTTGCTGCTGCCGAAGGACGCAAACGACGAGAAAAGCGTCATCATGGAGATACGCGCCGGTGCCGGCGGCGAGGAAGCTGCGCTGTTCGCCCACAGCCTCGTGCGGATGTACACCATGTACGTCCAGAGCCGGGGCTGGGAGATGGAGCTGCTGAACCTCAACGAGACGGAGCTCGGCGGAACCAAGGAAGCCGTCTTTGCGGTCAATGGCCGGGGCGCCTACAACCGCCTCAAGTACGAGAGCGGCGTCCACCGGGTGCAGCGTGTGCCCGAGACGGAGACGCAGGGCCGTATCCACACTTCGACAGCCACCGTGGCCGTGATGCCGCAGGCCGAGGAGGTGGACTTTGCGCTGGACATGAAGGACCTGCGCATCGACACCTTCCGCTCTTCGGGTGCGGGCGGCCAGCACATCAACAAGACGTCCAGCGCCATCCGCGTCACCCACATCCCCACCGGAACCGTGGTCGAGTGCCAGAACGAGCGCAGCCAGTTCCAGAACAAGGACAAGGCTCTGGAGATCCTGCGCAGCCGCCTGCTGGCCCAGAAGCAGAAGGAGCAGCAGGACGCCATCAACGCCGACCGCGCCGGTCAGGTGGGAACAGGGGACCGCAGCGAGAAGATACGCACCTATAACTTCCCGCAGGACCGCTGCACCGACCACCGGATCGGCCTGACAGTACACAACCTCGACAAGATCATGGACGGCAATCTGGACGACATCATCGACGCCCTCGCCACCCGTGAGCAGGCAGAGAGACTGCAAAAGCTAAACGCATAAACTTGCGCAGAATGCGCACGAAAAGCTGTAAAGGATAATTACTTTACAGAAGAAAAGAGCGATGATTCGTATGAGTATCAATACTGAAGTCCGCCCGGCTGACACGGAGGGCATTGCCCGCGCAGCCGAGCTTCTGCGGCAGGGCGAGCTGGGAGGCCCGCCCTACCAGACCGGCGCATGATGAT